>JADMIO011101904.1_pt1 | contig 67604 bp, 45 predicted proteins | sample 8958161 | NCBI WGS metagenome assembly JADMIO01 (sample SAMN16585339, study PRJNA669376) | soil metagenome | isolation source: Crop rotation soil | place: USA: Cullars Rotation, Alabama | collected 2011 | reverse complement strand
CGCGACAACTTGTCCACGTGGAATTCTAAGCTTAGGATCCCAATGTGCTGGAAAGGAGTATGACACGAATACTGGGCACGACTGGGCTCCTTTATGCTTCTTCCATTATCGCGGGCGCCAGGCGCGGCCGCCAGACGCTGCCTTCGGGCGTATCCTTGACCTCCGTGCCCAGGCGGATTAGCTCTAGCCGCAGCGCATCCGATTCCGCCCAGTTCTTTACCGCCCGCGCCTGCTGCCGCTTGGCCATCAGTGCTTCGACTTCTGCGGCCTTATCCGGCTCGAGCTGCCGAAGCGGCGGAAAAATCACCGCCAGCACATGGTCGACCTTCTTGAGCGAGGCCAAGGCCGATCGCGCCTGCGGGTACGGCACCTTTTTCTGCTTGTTCAGCGGCGTCGACCAGGTGAACAAGACGGCCAGCGCCCCCGCGATGTTCAGATCGTCATCCATGGCGCGGCCGAATTCCTCCAGCATCTTTGTATCCGGTTCGAGGAGCGCACGTTCGTGCTCCCCGGCGGATTCGTCAACGCCGGCGACCGTGGTTAACAGTTTATCGGCCAGATCGCGAAGCGACGTGACGGCTGTCGCCGCTTCGTACATCCCCTTGATCGAAAAATTCATGGATTCCCGGTACCGCGTGTTAATCAGGGCGAAACGGATGGCCAATGGGTCAAAACCGCGGGCCAAAAGGTCGCGCACGGTGAAGAAATTGCCTTTGGATTTCGACATTTTCTCGCCGTTAACCAGCAGGTGGCGGGCATGCAGCCAGAAGCGGGCGAAGGTTTTGCCGGTGGCGGCTTCGGATTGGGCGATCTCGCACTCGTGGTGGGGGAAGATATTGTCTTCACCGCCCGTATGGATATCGATGGAAGGTCCGAGAAGACTTGTGGCCATGGCCGAGCATTCAATATGCCAGCCAGGGTAACCTTCACCCCATGGTGACGGCCACCGCATGATGTGCGAGGGATCAGGCTTCCATAGGAAGAAATCGGCGGGATGTCGCTTGGCGGCGCCATGCGCGGTGCGGCCCCCTGCGCCGTGCTCCAGGTGGGCGACTGTATTTCCCGACAGCTTGCCATAATTCGGAAAACTGGCGACTGAGTAATAGACCACACCATCCGTTCCGACGTACGCGTGGCCGTTTTTGATGAGCGTTTCGATCATGCGGATGAATGGTTCAATGAACCGCGTCGGCCGCGGCATGATTTTGTCGCGATCCTTTTCCGGAGTACTGTCGCGCTGCAGCACCACTTCCATTTGCAGCCTGCGCGCATCCTCGAGAAAGGCATCCACGAAAAACTGCGCGACCTCGTGCGGATCATCCGGGTTGTTGACGACGGCCTTGCCCTGCTTCTTGGCTTCCCTCAGGCGCTCGCGGGCCTTGTCCATCTTGTCCTGCCCGCGCGCATCGGCAACGGTGTCATCCACCATGTGGCCGACATCCGTCATGTTCATGACCTGCAGAACTTTCGCCCCGCGAAACTCCAAAAACCTCCGAAGCACATCTGCGAACAGAAACGACCGGAAATTCCCAATGTGGGCAAAATCGTACACCGTCGGACCGCAGCTATAGATGCGAATCGTGCTGCCCGCCAAGCCGTCAGGGCCGGACCCCGGCTCCAATGGCGAAAAGGGCTGCATCTCATGACTGAGCGTGTTATAAAAACGGGTGGGCATGCGGTTTTCCATTCAACAATGCGGCCGAACATTGTAGATCAGTTGGCTCTACAATCCAGCCCCCGCCCCCTCCCGCCCATACTGCCAGGCTATTTGGAAAAAATCATCCGGATCGTCGCCTTCTCCCCTCCCCGCAAATTGATGCGACGAGCGTTCTGTGCTGATTCGCGGGCCGCTGTCCCACCAGTGATTGAGCATTCCGTGATCCGCGACGCCTTGGGCAATCGCATCACAATTGACTGATTCTTGGCGCTGGTCACCTCCAGCTCCACGGAACCCGCATCCCACTTCAGGCGATTAATCGACAATTCACCCCGCGCTTTCAGGCCGCGGATTTCCCCTTCCGCAAGCGCTGCGGGTAGTGCAGGCAAAAGATCAACTTTCCCGGCTTCCGCATAGACCAGGCATCGATGAATAATTTCCGGAATCGCCCCGGCTGCATCGGCCACCATCGTCTTGCCATCTTCATACCGTTGCGTCATGAGGCTCGGATATGTATTTTTGGCGGCGATGCGCGACAAAATCTCCCACACAATGTCTCCCTCGCCAAACCGCGCCGCACACAGCGCCATCTGCAAACGGTCATGAATCGCCAGCGGCATCGGTGGCATGTCGTTATTAGCGGGTGCGGTTGCGGGGGGTTTCACGATTCCTCTGAACCATTGATTGAACCGCGCATCGAATGCCAGCCGTGCCGCCTTCCACATTTCCGGCGTCTTTTCCTGGTCAAATTCCTCGCTTTCAAAGATCGCATACAGATGAGGCAGGTGCCGGTGATTCGGCTTGTTCATCACACCGGCCAGGGCCCACTCCTGCAGTTCGCCATTGGGGGCGATGCGATACGCGGGCAGTTTTGCCAGCATGGCTTTCCAGCGGGTATCGGCTTCGGGCTCAATTTTGAGAATGTCACACGCCTGTGTGAGGTTCGTGAACAGGTCGCGCGCAATCATAATTTCCTGCGTGGAGTTATCCCCCGGCGCATCATCCGCGGAGAATGAGGGACTGAAGCGATATGCTCCATTCTCATCTTCAAACAGATAGTCTTCATAAAACGCTGCCACCTGCTTCATAAAAGGTATCGCGCGTTCGGCAAGGAATTTCTTGTCGCCGGTGTATTGGTAGTAGTCCCAATACCAGTGGGCCACCCAGCCCGCGCCGCCAGTCCAGCAAAGGCCCCCCGGCGACATATCCGACCACTGCGTGCATTTGCCCGTGTTCGATTGATGCCATGGCGCCAGCACCCCATCCGCGCCATAAAGATTCTTCGCGTTCAATTGCCAGTCCGGCGTCGATTCCTCCGCCCATTTGAACGAAGCCTGCATTAGCTCCGGCAAATTGCCGCTCATCGCCGATGACAGCGACAATGGCAAATTGGCATTCAGTGAAAAATCCCCTGCCAGCGTCGCACCCGGCGCCCACGTGCCGCCCCAGATTCCCTGAAGGTGTGGCGGTCGATCACCGGTGGAGCAGATCAGTTGGTAGCGCGCTGCTTCGTACATTTTCTCCAACAGTGCTGCGGAGTTGTCGTTCCGCGGCGGCTGGCCGTTTTCGCGGCCGGCCCGTGCCAGAAGTTGCTCGGTAGTCAGGCTGCGATCAGCGCCTCCGCGCAGGTCCAGCGAAACACGATCGAACATCTCCTGATGGATTTTCGTGTGCGCGTTCAACAGTGCCACGTAATTGGGCCGCAAAGCATCCAGCGATTCCCGAAGCTGATTCGCTGACAGTTCCTTTTCACTGGCAAACGGCGCCACACGCATCAGTACCAGCACGCTTCGGGCGCCCTTCACGGAAACCCTCTGGTCAATGCATTCGACCTTGCCACCATCCGGGAGGATGCGAATGGCACAGTCATAGCCGCTGCCTGCGCCCTCGCGATACACATTGTGAAGCGTTATGCCCGTGGCCGTTGTTTCATTGACCGAATTGATCAGCACATTGGCAGCACCTTCCGTGGGCATCGCGTCCGGATGATTCTGAAGATACGTCCGCACCGGGATCGCGGGAATCGGCGGCGACCACAAATCACAATTGATCGAAGCCTCTGCCAGTTCCGCACGCCGTGCCGCCGCGCTGCGGCCGGGTGCCGGCAGCGTTGGCAAATCCGCAGGCCCAATCCACATCACCACCGCATCATCAGCCCGCGAGACGAATACCTTGCGGACGAATGCGCGATCGGCTTGGGTCCAATAAGCGGAGACCTCACCGGTTCGGAAGTTTTCGGTTCGCAGCGAAGTCTGGGCGGGGCCGGCAGCGCTCCCAACTTTTACTTTCAACTCAAAGGCGGGCAAAAATGGGTCGGTGAACATGAGGCCGGGGAATTTCTGCGAACGTGCTTCGGAAAAGGCATACGTCATCGCGGGCCCATAGCCGCGCGTGTGGATGATGTTGCGGACCTCTGGCAGGAATTTGCCCAGATTCGGCACTACTTCGCGCGTGCCCACCGGCAGATACAACCGATTGTGCGAAACAATAATGGTATCATCCTGCGGCTGCGGATTGTTCCCTGCCGACGGCGAAGCAGATGCGGGTTCCCCACCCATCATGATCACGCCCAATTTCCCATTCCCCGTCGTCATTCCCTGTGTCCACGTGTTGGCGCAGGAAACCGAAGCCGCGCCATGTACGGGAACATAGGCCGCCATGCCCGGCGGCGCTTCATCACCCAGTCTGGCCGCGTGTGCTGTCACCGCCCATAAAAGGGTGGCCGCGACCACGGATAGTTGCGCCCCATGCGCCATGAACATGCTCCCGCTCAAGTGCCCCCCCGCCCCCGGCTAACGTTGCCGCAGGCACGATTTCCCTGCCAAGGCAACGCGCTACACGCGGGCCTTATTGCTGAAAATCACAAACATTCGCCAATGACGCTGGCCATGGCGTGTTCGCGCGTATGCGAAATCGACACATGCCAGTGCGTGATGCCCAATTCCGTGGCGATCCGCGCGCATTCACCGGTAAGCGTGATACCTGGCTTGCCCGCGCCGTCGTTCACCACTTCAATATCGGTCCAGGCGATCTGCCCGCGCCAGCCAGTCCCCAGCACCTTGAGCACCGCTTCTTTGGATGCGAACCGTCCGGCGAGGTGTTCTTCCCAGCGCTTGTGCGCCAGACAGTACTCCCGCTCTGCCGGCGTGAAGACGCGCTCCAGGAAATGATCGCCGTGGTCTTCGCGCATGCGCGCGATCCGCGCGATCTCTACCAGGTCGATGCCATGGCCGATAATGGGCATGTACGCATCTTCCGCCCGAACACCGTCAGCGCCAAGCCGTTGGGAATGTGCTTGGCGATGGGGTGCGGATTGTTAGAATGTTTTCTTATCCCCGCTGCGCGGAGCGCGCCGGGCGTGACTGCGAAACAAGGCGTGCCCGACGTGGATCCAGCGGCGTGCTTCGGAGTTCTCTTTCGGTGAGTGATACCCCCGCTCCCCCCCCTTCTGTTTCGACAAGCATCGCAGGCGCTGCTGCGCGTGCGGACAGCCGGCGCGAAAGCGCGCCCGTGCGTCTGGTGCGGCTCCCGGTGGACAAACCACAACCTGCGGTGGATGTGCTTCGGGCGCATTCGCGCGGGGTCATGGATTTGATCGCGCATTTTTGGGAAAGGCTTGCCCAGACGCCGCCGCTGCAGCGTCCGGACCTGCATCTGGTGCTGGCAATGCCATCGGAATATATACATATCAATATCCAACAATCAGAGTGGCTGAAAGCCTGCGGCGCCATGCTCTACGTGCCCAAGGCCCATCGCGCCGATGTGTTGGCGCTGGACCTGCAGGCGGCATCAGCATTTGCGGCGTATATCGCCCATTGCGGCACTTCGGAAACTCCAGGATCAGTGGAAGGTAATAGCGGACCCTCGAACGCGCCTGAAATTCCGTTTTCCGATTTGACGACAGGTCGCGGCGACACGGTGGCGGTATCTTCCGAACCCGCTCGTGCCAGCAAGGCACCGGCAATCGATTTTCTGACCGGCCAAGCGGATGGGCTTACCGCCATGGCTGGGTTGCTTTTGCCGATGGTGGGGCGTAAGACCCCTGCCCGGCGACTTATAAACGTGGTTATGCAACTCCCCCTCGAAGCACAAACTTCCGCCAATTCCAAGGTACGCTTGGCACGCGATGCCGATATCCCTCTGCTGAACCGGTGGCGCCGGCTGTACAAGGAGGAGCGGGGGATTCTGTTCGATGCGGATATGGATGCTTCGATCGAGAGCCAGCGGATTTTCGTCTACGAACTCGAAGCCACAGGGAGCGAACCTTCCCATGTGGTCGCGGTGGCCAAGGTGGATTTGGAACTGCAGGATGTGATGGAGATCGGGGGGGTGTTTACATTTCCGGAGTTTCGGAATCGGGGGTTCGGAGCGGCCATTGTGGGAGACTTGGCCCATCGCATACGCCAGAATGGCAAGACACCCATCCTGCAGGTAGATGAGGCCAACGATTCGGCGCTCCGCCTTTATCGTGCTGCAGGGTGGCATGAGCTGGGCCGTTTGGCCCGCATCTGGCTGACCGGCTGATGTTCCACGTGGAACACAAAAGCATATTCCAAGAAAATCTTTGACCTGGTCCGAACCGTTCGCTATAAGAATGTTCCACATGGAACATTTTCGAGAACGGAGTCTCTCATGAACGTCAAAGACCGTCCCCGTCTTGGCCGTGGTCTCAAATCACTTATTGCCAACCCCGTTGCCGTCATTGGCCCCTCCGCCGAAGCGCCCCCCCCATCAGATCGCTTGGTTGAAATTGATGTCACCTTGGTCGATCCCAATCCACACCAGCCGCGGTCAGCAATGGATCCGAGTGCCCTTAAGGAACTGGCGGCTTCGATCAGGTCCTCTGGCATCCTCCAGCCCGTAATCGTCCGCCCCGTCGGGGGGCGTTTCCAACTGGTCGCTGGCCACCGCCGCACGGAAGCAGCCCGTATCGCGGGCCTCACGAAGATCCCCGCCCTCCTCCGCCATGATTCCACCGATGAACAACAGGCCGAGTGGGCCCTCATCGAAAACATCCAACGCCAAGACCTTAATCCCATTGAACGGGCCCGGGCCTACCGGTCCTATATTGATCAGTTCCGACTCACCCATGCCCATGCAGCAGAACGTCTCGGCGAAGACCGGGCCACGATCTCCAATTTCGTGCGGCTCCTGGATCTGAACAAGGGGGTGCAGGATTTGGTCGCCCGTGGCCTCCTGTCGGCAGGCCACGCAAAAATCCTAGCGGGCGTAGATGAACCCGCGCGGCAGGATGCCTTGGCCAATCGCACGGTTGCCGAAAACCTGAGCGTCCGAAAACTCGAGGAACTGGTTCATAAGCCAGATATCGATTCAACCACTTCGTCCACAACGGTTTCCGCCCACGCCCGGTCGTTGATGGCGAAGTCGCCGCATGTGGTGGAGCTCGAACAAGAACTCTCCCGCAAATTAGGCACGAAGCTTCGGATATTCCCCAGCAAAAAGAAGAATACCGGCAAGATCATCATCCAGTATTTCTCACTGGACGAGTTCGATCGCATTGTCGATAAATTCAAATAATTATATATTTATATATTTAGTATATAAAAAAGGGCCTTGCTCCTGGCTGGTTCCGATAACTGCTGAGCCGACAGGCGATGCCAAACGTCTCCCCGCCGGCGGGGTCTTCCTTTACAATCTTTCCTAATTGACTTTGCCCCTCGCCGCTTCGGAGTCGTGAATGCGCAAGCCCGTCGCCAAGTCCGCCAAAGCCCGGACGCCCGCTGGGCCTGCATCCACCGCCGCACCATCGAAGCCTGCCCCCGCGGCAAAACCTGCAAAACCCATCAACCCCGTACCGCTGCTCTCCGCACCTCTGCCCTCGGCCCAGCCTGCGGGCCCCGATGTGGTGCTAAGTGCTCTCTCTTCCACTGGCCCCGGTAAGCCTTCACAGGGCCACACCAAAACCGGCGTAGTCGTCGTCGGATCCCTCAACATGGACCTCTTGGTCCGCACGGAAACCATGCCCGCGCCGGGGCAGACCGTTCTCGGACAGGATTTGCTCCAATCCCCAGGCGGCAAAGGCGCCAATCAAGCCGTGGCTGTCGCCCGCCTCTGGCAGAAGCGGACACCAGCGGGCGGTGGGGGGGCCAGGATGATCGGCCGCATCGGCGATGATCTGTTTGGCCAGAATATTCTGGGTTCGCTGGAGAAGTTCAAGATCGATCCCGCATCGGTGCTGGTAACAAAAAATGCGCCGACTGGCACAGCCATCATTACGGTTGACCGTCATGGCGAAAACGCGATCGTGGTCGCCGGCGGTGCCAATCGTCATCTTTCTTCTACCGATCTGCTCGCCCAGCGAAAAGCCATCGAAGCCTCCTCCGTCCTCCTCGCCCAACTCGAAATCCCCCATGACACCGTCGCCTGCGCGTTCGCCCTTGCCAAACGCTCCAACGTGATCACTATTCTAGATCCTGCTCCCGCACCGGCCGAGGGTTTGCCCGAAAGCCTTTATCACGTCGATGTTCTCACTCCCAATCAATTCGAAGCACAACTCCTCACCGGCATGCCCATTCGCACGCCCGATGATGCCCGCCGCGCCGCAGAACGCTTCCTCACGCGCGGCACGCGCGTGGTGATTGTCAAAATGGGTTCGCAGGGCGCGGTGATCGTCTATCGCCAGGATTCTTTGCAATCGGCAACGATTACGCACAACAGCCCGGTGATCGCGCACCATATTCCCGGCTTCCGCGTTGCGGTGGCGGATACCACTGCCGCAGGTGATGCGTTTACGGGAGCGCTGGCCGTGGCGCTGGCGGAAGGAATGCCGCTTCGGCAGGCGGTGCGGTTCGCCAACGCGGCAGGGGCCCTGACCTGCACGAAGCGTGGTGCGATTTCATCACTCCCCGCGCGAGCCGAAGTGCAGGCGCTCTTGGCGCAGGTCTGACCCGCCATGTCCCCCCACTCCTAATTGCAATTGTCCGCCCCGCTTTCAACAATAGGGACGTGCTCATCTTTGCTGCGCCCATCGCCCTCACCGCCGTTGCCGCTGTGGCAGCGTTGGGGATTGCTGCGCTCTGGCGGGGCCGCAGAATGGTCCGAAAGGTTTCCCACATCTCACTATGGCGGGATAGCTTCGCCGAATCGCCACAGCGCCGCCGCCTCGATCCACTGTGGCTCCTCGTATTCGTAGCCGCGCTCCTGGCCGCGGCGGCGCTGGCTTCGCCAGCCTGGATCGGCCCCGGCAATCCAGACATGCCTCGCGCGGAAGTTACGTGCGCAGCCCGTTCGCTTCGATCATCACCAGCAACAAATGAACGCGTAGATGTCTATATAACTATATCACATGAAAATCATCTTCCGGAGACGTTAACGCTTGGAATCAATGGAAAGGATTACAGCGTTCCACTTGCGAGCCGGCGCGGTGGGTATCGGGAAACATTGCCCCGTCCGGCTGCGGGGGAAGCCGTCAAAGTATCGCTTCGCGCGGACAACACGATCCTCTACGAGCAAACCTTTACGCGCCCTGCTCTGGCGGATGGCCAGCCATTCGCTTTGCTCAAGCAGGTGGGGCCCCAGTCTTCCATTGATCCCGCGCTGGAGCGCATCTTTCGTGTCCAGCCCAATGTCCGACGCGACGATCCTTTGGTCCGTCCGGCGGTATTGCTGGTAAACGATCCGGCCTTTCAACTGTCACCGACAACGGGTCCGCTGTTGGTGATCGCCCAGCCAGCCACGCCCCTGCCTGGCATCACCCTGGGTCCCTGGCGTGGTGCCCCGGCCGATTCACCTGGCTTCACACCGCGCATCGCGCTCACTGGTCCCAAGCCGTTGTTTAGCTGGCCCAACTGGGCGCATCTCGACTCAACCCGCATCCGCCGACTCCGCGAAGCAGTTCTCTCTCTCGAGTGGCAAGTCCTCGCCACGGTGGATTCGCTCCCCTGGATCGCCATTCGCGCCAGGCCCTCCGAAAATACAAACCCTCGTACGATACTGGTATGGCTGGCTTCTGACCCCGCCGTGGACACCAATTGGCCGCAGGACCCACGATTCGTCGCCCTGTTCGCCGAAATGGCTACCACCCTCGTCAGCGGAGGGGAGGAGACAGCGCCACGTTCGCGCATTATTGAGTGGCAACCCGCCAATCCCCCAACAGTTCTGGAAAGCACAACCCAACCCCCCATCCATTTTCAAATCCCCCTGGCCATCACTTCCGCCTGTCTATTCTTGGCAGCAGCCGGGTGGTTTCTGCTGCGAAATCGGCGTTAAGTCACTGAAATAACACTGTTAAGATTTTGATAACTCCAACCTGAGCTGAGCCACGCCATACGTCGCGCCCTTGTCGGTTACCATGGGCATGTAATACTGCTGGAGTTGTACATCTCGTTGGAGCTCGCACCCATGCCCCCCCCCCCCGCCGCACCTGCTTCCGCCAAAGCCGGCACCCCGCAACCCGTGGCCACGCTACTGCACGCCGAGCCGGTAATTCCCACCAACACCACACCCTTCTTTAACCGCGACCTCACCTGGCTGGATTTCAACCGCCGCGTTCTCCAGGAAGCCATCGACTCCCGCACGCCGCTACTGGAACGCGTGAAGTTTCTCGCCATCTACTCCAACAACTCCGATGAGTTTTTCATGAAGCGCATCGGCCTGCTTCGGAGGAAGATCGCACAGAAATCCGCGGAGCGCTCACACGACAATCTCTCTGCCGATCAGCACTACCGTGCCGTGCGCGAAAAGATGCGCGAACTCACGCGCGATGTGGTGGAACTCTGGACCAAAACGCTGCGCCCGGCTCTGGAAAATGAAGGCATCTACATCCGAGACTATGTCGAGCTGACACCGGAACAAAAGGCCCGCGCTGATGACCATTTCCGCACGCAGATTTTCCCCGTCTTAACGCCCCTGGCCGTCGACCCCGGACACCCCTTTCCGTTCATCTCCAACCTTTCGCTGTCCATCGGTGTATTGCTGATGCAGCCCGGCGGCACGGGCACGGGCGATCACTTGTTCGCACGCATCAAGGTCCCTCAAGTGCTGTCTCGCTGGCTGACTTTTCAGGAATCCTCGCCTGCCACCGATACGACGCCAGCACGCGTCAATTACGTCTTCATGCCCATCGAGTCTCTCATCGAAGCACGCCTCGATTCGCTATTCCCCGGCATGGAAATCATCGAGCATCAGCATTTTCGCGTCACGCGCAACGCCGAGGTTGAACCGGAAATTGAGGACCCTGAGGATCTGCTCGAGGTCGTGCAGGAAGAGCTTCGGGCGCGGCGTTTCGCCGAAACCGTGCGCGTGCAGGTTGGTTCCACAATGTCCGCGGAGATGCGGCAGTATCTGATCGATGGTTTGGAAATCTCCGACGAATCCCTTTACGAAATCCCCGAGCCCCTTGGCAAGACCGACCTCATGGCCATCGCCAGTACGGTTAACAGGCCGGACCTTCACTACCCCATGTGGAAGCCCGATGTCGCTCCCGCCCTTTCCGATCCCGAAGCCGACATGTTCGCCCTCATCCGCCAGGGAGACATCCTCGTCCACCACCCGTACGAATCATTTAACACCAGCGTTGAACGCTTCATCCTGCAGGCGGTGAAGGACCCGAAAGTCGTCGCCATCAAAATGACCCTTTACCGCACCAGCGGCGATTCCCCATTTGTCGAAGCCCTCGCCCGCGCCGCCGAAGCCGGCAAACAAGTTGCCGTGTTGGTCGAACTCAAAGCGCGTTTCGATGAAGAGCGCAACATTCAATGGGCGCGCACACTTGAAGAATCCGGCGCTCACGTCGTCTATGGCGTGCTGGGCCTGAAAACGCACACGAAAACGGCGCTGGTGGTTCGGCGCGAAGATGGCCCGGGCGGTGCTGCGCTGCGCTGCTACGTGCACATTGCCACGGGTAACTACAACTCGAAGACGGCCCAGCTTTATACCGACCTGGGGCTGTTCACATGTCGCGAGGATATCTGTGAGGATGCGGTCAACCTGTTCGCTTTCCTCACCGGCCGCTCCCTCAAGCGTGACTACAAAAAGCTCGTCGTCGCGCCCCTCGCGATGCGCGGACGCTTTATCTCCATGATCGACCGCGAAGCCGAGAACGCCCGCGCCGGCAAACCCGGCCGCATCATCGCCAAGATGAATGCCCTGGAAGACAGCGAAGTGATCCAGGCTCTCTATCGCGCCTCTTCCGCCGGCGTCAAGATTGATCTGATCGTCCGTGGATTCTGCTGCCTCCGCCCCGGCGTGCCCGGTATGTCCGACAACATTCGCGTCCGAAGCGTCATCGGCCGCTTCCTCGAGCACTCCCGCATCTTCTATTTCCTCAATGATGGCAAAGAGGAAATGTTCCTGAGCTCCGCCGACTGGATGTCACGCAATCTTTCCCACCGCGTCGAAGCCGCTGTGCCAATCGAAGACCCCGCCCTGCAAAATCGGCTCAAGGAAATCCTCGACATCATGCTCGCCGACAACCGCCAGGCGTGGGAGCTTTCGGGTGATGGTGTGTGGACCCAGCGCCAGCCTGCTTCGGGCGAGCAGGACCTCTCGACACAAATGCGGCTGATGGAACTGACTATCGCGCGCGGACAAAAGTCGCACGTAGGCCGCATGGCCAAATCGATCACCACTACATAACGCTGTTTTTTAGTGCGCTGCCGGCCCCGTGCCCGGTGCTGGCGCTGAGCCCGCCGCCCCAGAATGATCAACGTGCGGTTCCAACGACATCTTGAATGACAGCTGCTCCAGTTGCACCGCCAGATCGACCCCCTGCACCGATACATCCTGCGGATGCGCGATGGAGACCGGTGCGAAGTTCAAAATCCCGCGTATCCCCGCCGCGATCATCTTGTCCGCCACGGCTTGGGCTGCTTCGCCGGGTACGGACATGATCGCCAGCTTGATGTTCTGTTCCGCCGCCACCTGCCCAAGCTTTTCCATGGAAAGAACCGTCAGGTCGCCAAAGGCCTGCCCGACTTTGCGCTCATCCGCATCAAATAGGGCCGCCAGGCGAAACCCTTTCCGTAGAAACCCGCGATACGCAATCAACGCGCGGCCAAGGTTGCCCGCTCCCACCAGCATCACATTCAGAATCTTATCTGTCCCCAGAATCTTCCGAAGTTGCGCGATCAGGTCCTCCACCTTGTACCCAATCCCCGGATGGCCAAACTGCCCGAAATACGCAAGGTCTTTCCGCACCTGTGCATCGGTGTAACCCAGCGCATCGCCTAACTGTTTGCTGGAGATGGTGCTTTTGTCGGAGCGTTGAAATGCTTCGAGCTGTCGCAGATAAAACGAGAGGCGATAGACCGCCGGAGTCGGGATATCCTCGAACTTCATGCATCACCTGCAAGATGGGAGTCGCCTGAAGCGGCGAGGCCACTGTAGAATCTGAGGGGAACAGCGTCAAGTGAAGGCGGCCCATGAAAGCGGTGCCTCGCGCGAAATTGCCAAAGCTGCTTTTGGTCGGTAGTGCGTTGCTGCTGGCGCTTCAACTCCTGCATTTTTTGTTTGTGGCGGACCGGCTGCGCGGTTCGGCTTGGGAATGGACCGGCCGCTACATCAACGCCAACATCACCCCGCTGGCCTGGTGCGCCTACCTGATTTTTCTTCTGGGCCTGCTTTCCGCATGGGATGGTGTCTCATGGCTGAAGCGCCATCGCAACCGTTTTTTCACCTGCTGGCTGTGGTCAGTCATTGCATGGTGTTATTTCGACTGGATGAATTTTTATTTCATGCGCGACCCTGCCACCGGCAGGCGCGCCTGGGAGTACGTGCATCTGCCACCCGAGTTCACCGACCGCCTCATCGGATATCTGCTGGCATTCGGCGCCATCGCTCCGGGCATGTTCCTCACCGCGGAGGTGTTGCAGCGCGTGGGCTTCGCCCGCATCCGCTCGAAGGCCACGCGTCTCTCAGAGTTTCGACAACGCACGCTCGCCGTACTCATCATGACGGGGGGACTAATTCTCGCGGGTGTCCCCATCGTGGTCGGAGGGCCTGCCTCAAACCTCACGATCTGGGTTGGCACTTGGGCACTGCTAGATCCAATTAACATGGCGGCTGGCCGGCCATCCATTTTGCGGGACTGGTTTGAGGGCCGGTGGGGCCGCACGCTGGCGCTGGGACTGGGCGGGTTGATCTGCGGCTTCCTCTGGGAGTTCTGGAACTACTGGGCCCTGGCCAAATGGGTCTATCACCTGCCGTTCTTGGGTAGCTGGGAGCACATCCGCTATTTCGAAATGCCCATTCCCGGCTTGGCGGGCTTTATTCCCTTCGGGTTCGAAACATGGGCGATGTGGCAATTCTCGCTGTTGATACTCGCGCCGGCTGTCGAGGGGGAACTGGGGCTTGCTGGGGACGCGAATCGCCGCGATTACGGATGTTTCTAAACACAATTTCATTTTTTCTGGAACCACGCGCAACCTCGTCCGTCTACTTCTCGGCGTGACTGGAGATGTGTTATGTCGTACCGCAAACCGCTGATCGCGGCGGTTATTGCTTTTTGCTTCGCTGGAACGGTGCTGTTCACGTGCGCGGCCGATCTCGAAATCAAAGAACAATGGAGCGGCATCATCCGCGAGGATGCCCTCAAGGCGCAGCTCCCCGTCGCCGTGCGCACCAAAGAAAAATGGGAAAAACTCTGGAAACTGCTTAAGCGCACCGAAGCACTCCCCGCGGTCGATTTCGAAAAAGAACTCATCGTCGTGAGCAGTGTCTCCGGCCCCAATCGCGGCCGCGTCGGCAAACTCACACTCGATGACAAAGGCAATGTGGACGTGGTGGCGATGTCCACACGTATGGGGGGACCCGGCTTCGGCTATGTGCTCTTGCGCATGGCCAGGGACGGGATCAAGTCAGTGGATGGCAAGGCTCTGGATGCGGATGGGAAGGTGAAAGGGGCGGGTGGAATAGCCGCGGGAGAAGTGAAGGTGAAGAGCTCGACGTCAGGGCTTGTGGGGGACAACGCCCTCAAAGCCCTGGCGCCGGCTCCCGCCATCACGGATAGCGCCACGCTCGCGAAGCTTTGGACAGCCTGGGGCAACCTGGATCATGTGTCACCTCATGATTTCCAGAAGGAACTCGTGCTGGTGGTGTTCGCTGACGGCCCCAACTCCCCCATCATTCAAAAAGTGATGCGCGATGAAAAGGGCAATGTCGAGGTCCAGGCGATTCAAACCGAGCGCGGCGGGCCCGGGTTCGGTTATGCACTGCTCACCGTCGATCGCGAGGGCATTCTTTCCGTCCATGGGCAGGCGATCGCCGCGCCCAAGCAAAATCCCGGTGAGGCGGTGCTTAATGGCGAGCAGATCGTTCCGCACATCGCCTACGACGGCTATTTCGTCAAGAACAACACGAATCAAAACGCGGCTCGTACGCTTTTGGCGCTTGCCAACCAGGAGCAGTTCGATCGCAATTTCGGCGTCGCAGCCGTCATGCAGGACAAATCCAAGCGCCTTCCCGCCGAAATCTTCCCGAAGCAACTGGTCGTCAGCATCATCACGCGCGGCACTGCGGTTGAACAATATGCCGTCGAAAGTATCACGCTCAAGGATGATACGCTGATGGTGCGTTACCAGGCCAAGGCGGCACCTAGCAATGGCACCGCGACGTTTGCTTCACCTTTAATCCTTTCGGTTCCAAGGGCGGGAATCAAAAAAGTCTTCTTTGTCGAGAACGGCCAATCGGTGGGAGATGCGTTGGTCGTCGAATGACACTTTGCGGCGGGTGCGGGGCGGTTTACCATTCAACATATGATTTGGAAGCCATTGAAATTGGCGGCAGCGGCGCTGCTAGCGTTCGCCTGGTTCGTTAGCGCCGGGTGCAAGCCGGATTCGGCGGGGAACTCGTCGACCACTTCACCTGCTTCGACTGCCGCTGCCACAGGTCCGCGCATTGTCAGCACCGTCCCCGCTGCCACCTTCAATCTCATGCTCATCGGCAGCGCGGCCGATCGGCTCGTGGGTGTCTCACGTTATGACAAAGGCTATCTGCCGCAGAATTTGCAAAATCTGCCGGTCGTCGGAGACTATGAAACGCTCGACATGGAACTCCTCCTCAAACTCAAGCCGACCAGTTTGATCATCCAGATGGCGGAGTCGCGAATCCCGCAGACGCTTCGCGATCGGGCGGCGGCAGCGCATTTTGAGCTGGTCAATGTGCGCTTCGACACGATCGAGGGCATCTGGAAAAACGCGCGCACGCTGGGGCGCATCGCGAATTGCCCCGAACAGGCCGAATCCGCCATCGCCCGCGCGCAATTTCGCCTCAAGGAAATCACTGACACCTACGCCATCACCGGGCGGCCGAAGCCCAAAGTGCTTTACATCATCGCACGGCAAGGGCTCGAGGTCGCCGGCGGTGAGAGTATCCTCAATGAAATGATTCAATTGGCGGGTGGCGAGAACCTCGGCGCTACGGTTGGTGTGGGATTTCCCTCCGTCAGCCGCGAAGCAATCGCCAAACTCGCTCCCGAGGTACTATTGGTGGGTGCCCCCTCCGAAACCGATCAGGTCCAGAATGATCCGCGCATCGACCTCTGGATGCAGTTGCCCATCCCCGCCGCGGCCAACAAGCGAATTTTCCTGGTGGTTGGTCCGAACAGCCAGATGGCTTCGCTGAATATTGCCGAATCCGTTCAGGAATTGGCGACCTTGATTCACAAGGGTGAGCTGCTGGCGGGAGGGGGCAAGTGAAAGCCACGCTGACGCCTGCGGGCTATGTGCGGGTGTGGGCGGTTTGGGGCGGCATCGCCGTGGCGATTTTTTTTGTCTGCATGTGCCTGGAGCAGGGAGATTTCGGCACCAAAGGCATCGCGTGGCATTGGCCGGATCCGGCGGTCCAGGATATTCGCTACCAGCGCGTGATGGCTGCGGCACTGGTGGGGCTGGCGCTGGCTGCCGCGGGTGTGGCGTTGCAGGCGCTGCTTCGGAATCCACTGGCGGAGCCGTACGTGCTGGGCATTTCCAGCGGCAGCGCGGTGGGCGTGATGGTCTGGCTGACGCTCACCAGCGGTCCGCTCTATTCTTACATCGCGAACTCACAGGCGGCTCAGACGATTTTTTCCGCTGGGCGATCGGTTCCTTCCGTCGCGGGGGCGCTGGTCACCTGCCTGCTTGTGTTCGTGATCGCGCGCGGCGGTCGCGCGCGCGCGGGCGGTAGTGGGGGGGGTGAACCGGTGACACTGCTGCTGGTAGGAGTCGTCATCTCCGCGATGAATGCAGCAATTCTGATGGTGATTAATTCGCTCTCGGACAAGGGCCTCAAGACCGATTTGGCCAGTTTCATGCTCGGTTCGATCTCGGATCTTTATCTGAGTTCTGCAATTCTCAACGTCGCCGCAATCGTCATTGCCATTGCCTATCTGCCGCTCTTGTTCGCCGGCGCGAAACTCAACGTCGGCTCCGTCTCCGATACCGAAGCCATCAGCATGGGCCTCTCCATCAAAAACCTCCGGACGCTCTGCTTCGTTTCCGCCAGTCTGCTCACCGGTGCAGCCCTCATGCTCGCGGGGCCCATCGGGTTTGTCGGGCTGATCTGCCCGCATATCTGCCGGCGTCTGGAAGGCCCCGATCATCGCAAGCTGCTGGTGGCCGCGCCGTTCTGTGGGGCGGCTTTTCTCATGGCCGCCGACACCGCTGTCCGCATCACGCAGAATCTGTTTCAGACGCAATTGCCTGTGGGCGTGGTTACCGCACTTTGCGGTGGTCCGTTTTTCCTGTTCCTTCTGTTGCGCCGGAGGAACTGAACATGAGTCAATCGACCGCGCCGTTAAAGGTCGCCGAACTGGCCGTCGAAAACCTCTCGTTCAGCTATCGCGAAAAGCGCGTGGTGGAAAATCTTTCGTTCCGCGCTTCTGCTGGAGAGTTGATCGCGCTAGTTGGCCCCAATGGTTGTGGGAAGTCGACGCTGCTGAAGCTGCTGATTGGGGCCCTTGCGCCTCAATCCGGCACGACCAAGCTTGATGGTGAAAGAAGGAACCGATTTTCAACGATCCACCTGGCGCAGCGCTTGGCGATGGTTCCCCAACTGGTCGGTAGTGAGGGGAGTTTTGATGAAAGCATCGGTGGAGCGTTTCTGGTGGAGCAGGTGGTCCTGATGTCGCGCTATGCTTCGCACGTTGCGGCAATGCCTGGTTTGCTGGCGCGCATCGGCGGCCTGGGTTTCGAGACCGCGGAAGATCTGCGCCTCGCCCGCGAATCCATGTGGGCCTGCGATGTGCATCATCTGGCCGAGCGCCCCGTCGCCACGCTCTCCGGCGGCGAACGCCAGCGCGTCTTGATCGCCCGCGCCTTTGCACAGCAGACACCCATTCTCTTGCTCGATGAGCCCACCTCCGCCCTCGACCTGTTCCACGAACTGGAATTGCTTGAGCAGCTTCGGGCTTTCACTTCCGCCGGAAAATTGGTTGTACTGGTGACGCATGACCTGCAGTTGGCGGCATCGGCGGCGTCGCGGGTGCTGCTGATGGACCAGGGCAAAATCGTCGCCGATGGCGCACCCGCCGACGTGCTCACCCCCGCCATCCTCGAACCGGTCTATCACGTCAAAGTCCGCACCACCAATGGCATCCTGCAGTTCGAACGCCGTTCCACTGAGCCCCGCACCTAACGCCGAAGCAACACGTCTTTCCCGCCCTTCACATGCGTCCCCAGCGAAACCGCCGACTTCCACTGTGCACTGGCCGGCACGTAAAGCTCCGTCCGGCTCCCAAATGCGATCATCCCAAACCGCTGCCCGCGCGTGAGCGTCTCGCCAATGGTCACCGGCGCAATGATCCGCCGCGCGATCGCTCCCACGATTTGCTTCACGACAGCGATCGGGTTCCCGTTCTCCCCGAGGCACAACGTGTTCGACTGGTTTTTGCTCGTGCAGTCGGGATGCCGCGCATCCAGGAACAAACCTTCTTCGTAACGCGTCCAGAGCACCACGCCATCGCAGGGCGAGCGGTTCACATGTACATCCAACACCGAGAGAAAAATCCCGATCTTGAGTGCTGGTCCATTTAGCGGTTCATAGTGCGGCAGTTCCGTGATCTCCGTTACTTTGCCGTCGGCCGGCGCCACCATGATGTCGCGATCAGTTGGAATGGGCCGCGGAAAGTCGCGATAAAACGCCAGACACGCCAGCGTCAGCACCGCAAAGAGGTCCGCCAACCACCACATGCCGGGTATCAGCAGGAACGTGACGAACCCGATCGTTCCAGCCAAAAGTGCCGGGACCCAGAAGGTCCAGCCATAAAGGGAAAGAATAAACTGGGGGGGATGTTTGCTGCGTGAGTCCATGCCGAGAATATCCCGGCCGCGCCCCGGAAACGCAAGCGTCATGCATCAGTCGGTTATGAGCGTCATCGTCGTCAACCCGGTCACGGCCAGTGTCCACGGGTCCACGATCTTTACCGTCACCGAATGGGTTCCCGGTGCCAGTTTTGGCAGGGAGAGGGAAAATCCATGCGCTGAGCCCTCGACCGCATCCGGCAGTTCATCGTGGTCATCATGTGCTTCGGCGAGAAGTGCTGGGATGTTGTCGATGTCGATGCGCACGAGCGCCGTCTCATCGTCGTGCAGTCCCGGCAGATACGCCCAGCCGCTGATCGACTCCGCATTCAGCTCCTCCACCGCCCCCTGCGCATCCTGCACGCCTACGATTTTTGATGCCAACAAAACTGGCATCTCTGTCGGGTTATCAATCGCGTACACATCAATCCGGTGCCGTCCTGGGGACAAATCCAGATCCTTGCTGAATCCGAAATTGCCGGCACCGGTTTTCTTCAGCAGCTCCGGCCGCGACATGTCGGCGAGGAATGCTTCGCCTTCTTCCCCATCCACATCAATGCGGACAAACGATGATTCGCCCAGCAGGTTGACATCCTTCACCCACCCGCTGACCTGCGTCGAAGTCAGCACTTCCACTGCACCCTTGGGCAATGCCGATCCGCTGACTGTCTTGCTCAAACTCTTGATCAGCTTCAGCTCGCCCGTGGTCGAATCCACCGTCCACACCGTGATTTTGTGCGAACCTGCCATCAGCTGCGGCAGCGTAACACTGAATCCGTGATTCGCCGAACCCAGTTTTTCCACCAGATCAGTCCGTTCCCCATCTGCCGTCGCGCGGACGGCATCATTGTTATCCAGCTTGTAAACAATCTCGATCGAATCCTCGCCCGCATCCGGATCAAACGCCCACCCCGTAAACGTGCTGCCGTTGAACGTCGACAACGCACCGGTCGCTGCGCGGTTGGTGTTAATCGTCTTCGACCCGATCAGCACGCTCTCTTCCGTGGTCGTATCAATCGCAAACACATCCACGCGGTGCAGCCCCGGTTCCAGCGCTGGCAACGTGAACGAAAATCCGTGATTCGCTGAGCCCAGGCTCTTGGTCAAATCTTTCCGCACTACATCCGCTACACCCTCATCCACCGTCTCCCCATCAATCTTGAGTACCACATTCACCGCGTTGAGCGCATCATCTTTATCAATCGCCCACCCAGTCACCACATCGTCCTTCACTGAATTGATCAGCCCCACCGGCGGCCCCTGCGTCACCACCGTTCCCTGCCCCAAGAGCACCGGCAGCCCCGGCGTGCCCGAACTTACCGAGTCCAGCGCGTATACCTTCACCGTGTGTTTGCCGCCTGCCAGTGAATCCGGCAGCTCAAATGTAAAACCGTGATTCGACGAACCCAGCTGTTCCAATCCATCGTGCGCATCGCCCGCAGGAATCGTCGCCACCGTCACGCCATCGATGACAATCTTCACCATCGCCGGCTCCGCACCCGCGTTGGCATCAAACGCCCAGCCGGAAATCACATCACCATTGAGCGTCTCCACTTCACCCGTCGGCGGCTGCTTGCCGAGCACCAGCTGCATCGATTTGAAAATATTCAGCCGCCCGCCGCTGGTCACCTTGTTCGTCAAATTCGAAAGCTTGTCCACACCCCCCAACAGCGCTGACTTGATCTGCGCCATCGTCGCCGTCGGCACATAACTCTTCATCAGCGCGATCGCGCCGGAAACCATTGGCCCCGCATAGCTCGTCCCCGACAATGGCACATACAGCCCGCCACGCATCGTCGTCAGAATATCCACCCCCGGCGCAGCCAACGCCACCGAATTCTTTCCAAAATTCGAAAACGAAGCCAGCTGATCCTGATTATCCGTCGCCGCTACCAGCAGCATATTCGAGGGCAGAAAACTCCCCAGGAAAAACGAATCCCAGTTGATCCCGCTGTTCCCCGCCGCGCTTATATACAGCATCCCGTTGTCCCCCGCCGTTTTGATCGCCTTCAACGCCGACATCCCCGGCGCTGAGAAAGACAAATACGAAGCATTGATCGCCACCACCGGTACGCCACTCTTCTTGAGCGCGTTGATATAGTTGATCGCCGCGATCAGCCGCCCATCGCTCACGCCCTCATCCGTCCCAATTTTCACCGGCAACAACGTCACATTCCCATCCACCCCCGTGATGCCCAAATCATTCCCGCCGATCGAAGCCAACACCCCCGATGTTGTCGTCCCGTGATTCGTCTCCGATGTATCCTGCACGTCGTTGTTGTTGTCCACAAAATTCCAGCCGTGGACATCATCCACAAACCCATTGCCATCATCATCAATGCCGTTGTCCGCGATCTCGCCCGGGTTTGTCCAGATGTTCGGCAGAATGTCCTCATTCTCCAGGTCCACCCCCGTATCAAAAATCGCGATCACCACGTTGTGGTTTCCCGCATTCAGCGTCCACGCATCTTCGGCCTTGATGTCCGCCCCCGGCGTGCCGGTTGCTGGCCCATTCGGATTCGTTGAAAGCGTCTGCCCCGTGTTCTTCAGATACCACTGATCCGAATACTGTGGATTGGTAAACGGAATGCTGATGTTCAAATTGGCCAGCAGGTTCGGCAAATTGGAAGGAATCCCTGGTATACCCGGGAACGACGGAATGCCAGGAATATTGGGAATGCCCGGGATCGAAAACCCCGCCTGCGGAAAGGTCGAAGCCGACAACAGCGCGCGAGGCTCCAGCTCTTCCATCTGCAGTCGCGTGTGCTTCGGTCGTTTGTGGGAATCCCGACGCTTCTTCCGGGGCGAGAACAACTTCACCTGAATAACCCTCCGGCCTCCGCAGTCCCCGTCCCCCGATGTGCCCTCCAATAGCACACCTTTCGCTGCTGGTTATTTCGGCAAGCCTGGCGCGCGAAATAAGGCAACTTCCGCACATTCAGTATTCCGAAAGCCGACGTTTTCGGACGCGCGCCATAAAAGCAAAGCCGGGACGCTTTCGCGCACCGGCTCTTCATCACATTCCCTATTCGTGTTGTCTCACACGCGCGGACAATTCCCCCGTTATCGGCCGCGCTTCAGTCTTCTCTGCCGCCGCCACCCCGATTCTGGCGATCACGCAATTGCTCTAATCGCTCCAGTATCGGGGTCGCTCTCCCGCCCGGCTGCGTGGCCGCTCCGCGCTGTCCCAGTTGCCCCAACTGCCCCAGCGCCGGTGCACGCAACCCATCCACCGTCAACTGCAAAAACGCGAAGCACATTTCATTGGTCGTCTGCTCGCCAAATGTGACCCGCTTTGGTGGATCCTGCGGATTTTTTGGATTCTCCTTCGAGTTGTCATACCGCGCCCACAAATCCACTTTCGTCCCGCGCGGAATCTTGATCGGCTCGGCATATTGATACTGGTCCTGCCAGTTCCAGTCCCAGTCATTCACATAAATCAGCTGCTTCGATTTCCCATCCGGGAAGGTTGCCGTCACTTTCATCTCGCGGCCAATCATATGCATGTGCGGCGTGATTCCCTGCAGCGTGAGATCGACAGGCGCCGTGATGCTCGCTGTGCGAATGTAATTGTTGTCACCCGGCGCAATATCAATCTGCCGGTTCGTCAGCGGAATACTCAGCGATATCTGCTGAACCGGCTTCTTCGCAAAATAGAGCGCCAGCTCCCCCTGATCTGATTCCGGTTTGCCCGACGGATGGTAGTGAATATTCAGCACCAAATCTGATCCCTTTCGCACCGGATGCCCCACACCCTCCGGCAAAAACCGCGGCGTCGCTCCAGGCGCCCATCCTCCAAGTCCACCAGTGGGTATGAACCCCGGCCCCCCAAAACTCACATATGACACGCCATCGCCGCGTTCCTTCGCCAATTGCCGCGCCGTTCCCGTCGCATCCAGAAACGCAATCATGTGGTGCACCACACGCCGGTTGCCCGGGTGATACTCAAACGCCACCACATATTTGTCATCCGGCAGATTCAGCGGCACCACGTGGAAGGTCATCAGGTCGCGTCCCGATGCCGGCACGTTGAACGCTTTGCTCATCTTCACCACCAGGTCTGGCGTGCCGAGCTGCCACTTGTTGGCAAACGTGGGTGGGGGTGGCGCATCGGCTTTGTCCCCCTCCGGGGCACCTGCTTCGGCCCAGGCTTTGAAGAGCGCGATCTGAGCATCGGTCAGGCGGCGTTCATCATGGAATGTCCCCCACGCATCCGTCGCCTTCCACGGCGGCATCAGCCGGTTGTCGGTGACGGCTGCGAGCATTTCCGCCCGCTTCGAAGCATCCTGATATTTCATCAGCGAAAACGGCGCCACCTCGCCCTCATGGTGACACACCGCGCAGTTCGCATACACAATCGGCGCGATGTCGCGCGACCATGTCACCTTCGTCTCTTTCGCCGGCCGCTTCCACGATTCAAAAATGCACCCCACCGGCTCCGTTGAACTCACCACCGCCGCACGGTTCGTGCTTACCGCAACGATCGCATCCTCGAAATCATGTTTTTTTGTCACGCCGTTCTGCTTCCCCGCCGCCCCGTACGAATCATCGACGCGCCCGTTATAGACCACCTTCCCCATGGCATCCATCACGTATGCGTGCGGCGTCACTTTCGGCTCAAGCGCCGCCGCCAGCGTTCCCGAAGCATCAAAAATCTCTGAAAACGCAATCTGAAATTCCTTGGCATGTTTCTGTGCTGCTGCCCGTGTCACCGTCGGGTCTGATAGCACCGCATAAAACTCCACGTGCTTCTCTGCCGCTACTTTGGCGATGCGATTCAACTCTGGCGTCAAACCATTGGAGATGGGGCATTCTGTGTTAATAAAAACAAACGCCACGCCGCGCGCCTCTTCCACCCCGCCATGGCCAATCGCCAGCAGTTTCCCTGCCACATCGGTGTAGCGCGAGCCAATCACCGTTTGCCTGGCTTGGGCTGCGGCATCCGCAGGCAATGGCAGCGCGGGCTTGCCCATCGCCCCGCCGGCTAGAAACATCCCCAGCCCCAACACCCCCGGAATCGCCAGACTCACCAACAGCCGCGGCCACTTCATACTTCTACTCCAGCAGATGCGCTACCTGTCTATACGCACCCTTTATCGGCCAGGTGACGTCCAGGCCTCCCCCTCGCCTCCCCCCTCGCTTATCCGCTGATGTTACCGAAACAACCCCGGTCCGCGCTCCATCTCCAACATCCGCCGCTTGGTCTCAACCCCACCTGGCGCAGAAAACCCCGTCAATTTCCCGGTCGTTCCCAACACCCGGTGACAGGGAATGAGCACCGGCCACGGATTCGCCCCCACCGCCGCCCCCACCGCCCGCGAAGCCGATTTTTTCCCAATTTGCTTCGCCACCTCCCCGTATGACAAGTGGCATCCGCACGAAATGCACGCCACCACTTCCAGCACTTGCCGCTGGAAGGGTGTAAGTTGCTCCCAATCCAAACGCGGTTTCCAGAATGCCCAGTTTGCCTTGAATTGCGGTACCGTCCACTCCCGCAGCCCCGCCGTGTAATATTGCTGTAGATACCGCAAAAGCTCGTTAAACCATTCGGGCACCGTTTCCGGATGAAAGGTCACTTCTCCCCCATGCGTAATCCCCATCACTTCCTGACACGCTGGGAATTCCTTCAGAATGACCTCCCGCAGCCGGTTCACAGGCAAGCCGGGGGTTAAAATCTTGCACAACGCCGCTGTCGGGGGCTTTTCTGCAAAGCTTGCCTTTGTTTCGTCATCGCGATTCTTCCACACCACTCCACACAGGCCCCACGCCGTGGGAATCAGAGCCATCTTGGGAAAATTCACCGTCACCGGCGGCACGATTCGCAGCGCATCGGCTCTTGCCCCCCCTTTGCGCGGCCGCGAGATTGGAGGAACGCCTGTAACCACCATGGTAATCCTCCGTTATGCCCATGGAACCCGAACCGGTAAATCTGCATCTATCTTAGCAAAAAACGTTGCTCCCCGGAAGAATAGGCGTAGATTATCAGTCGGAATAGGCCGGTTTAGATTAGGTTGTGGTAAGAGAGGGCCGTGATCGGCAACAGCCGATGGGATAAGTTCAAAGGGGTTGGCAGAGATGAGCATGAAGTTTTCTACCGGCGAAAAGCTTGGGATAGGGTTTATCGTCCTGGCGGTGGCTTTTGTCGGCTGGCGGCTTTTTGCCCAGACGCGCATCGTACTCGATGACACCGTTAATGCGTGGGAAGCAACCAGGCGCTATCCGATCGACTCCAGGCTCAGCTATGACCCGCAAAAAAATCCGTACGACAAGAAAAAGGATGAAATCAACAGCACGTTTGCTTCGACCGACGGTCAATTGCATATCTTTCAATATCCCAATGACTCCAACAAAGCGCCGCGGCTCCAGTTCGTCCCAGAAAACCGAAAAACCGCGAAAGTTTACCGCTATTACTCCGACGAGCTGGCGTACCTCAACTCCATCACAGATGACGCCTTCCGCCACGCCCTGGCTCGCTACGCCTACAGCCTGATTTACGGCAAGAATCCGCCGGTCGACAAAAATCCCTGGAATTGGATGGATACTGTGGGTCTCTCCGACGACCAGAAGACACGCGAAAACAAGATTCGCTCCTTCATGCAGGCGGAGACCACCAACATCAAGGGCAGCGTCGACAATGGCACCTTTCACACGGATTTGATGGACAAGGTCATGAAGGCCCTTCAGGCCTTCCGAAGCAAATCCGGCGATATCGCCAAAGATCCGGCCAAGCAGGATCTTGCCCGCAAGGTTCTGGAAGCTGCTTCGGTCTATTTGAAAGCCGTGCATGACAACATCGATCTCAAGGTGCAGTCATACCTGGATGAGGCCACCAAGATTCTGACCGAAGATCAGAAAAACAAATTTATCGAGTTAGAAAAGGCGGCCAATGCGGTCAACGGCCGTCCGCCTTCCCGTTCCAATCAACCGGCGAATGGCAACCGCGGCAATCGCGCCAATCGCGGCCCGGCGCCTGCATCACCCAACCGCGGTGCCGCACCCGCATCTCCCCCGCGCGGCGGCCGCTCGGGCGCTACAACGCGCGGCGGTTGATCAAGTACTGCCGATATGAGTCGGCAGATACCGCATCAGTGTTGCGCACGTAATAACCAGCGCCGCCAACAGTAGAAATATCGTGGTGAACAGCTTCGCGTTTTTCCGGATGGGCGCAAACGTCTGTGCACGCCCCGCCAGTGCCGAAGCGAGGAAAAACATCCCAAACGCCGCCAGCACCTTGATCCCAAACAGCATGTGATACAGCCGCTTATCTTCTGACGACTCGAATCCCTTCCACCGTGCCGTAATAAGCTGCCCGTTCAGCCGCGTCTCAACAAAAAAGTTGTAGGATCCCGTCACGATAAACACCGTGATCAGCACGTAAACCACTTTCCGCCAGCGCGCGTTGATCGCCTCCCGCAACTTCTGATGCGTTTCATCCTCCAGCGTCGACGAAGCCGCCGGCATCAGTGCAAACCTCACGAAAAACGGTGCGCCCACCGCCCCCATCGCCGAAAAAATGTGCAGCCACCGCATCAGCCACGCCACCACGATTTCCCAAGACATCAATCGCTCCAACTATTTCGCCATATCCTGAAGGCCGGCACCAATCGTCCGGTGTACATCCGCCGGCGCAAAAACAATCAGCAATCCATTGTAAGGAATCATGATCCCCAACCCCTTGTCCGCGCCATTTTTCTGTAGCTCCGCCGCTTCGCCCCAACCGCCTGCCTCCGCAAATGGGACCTTTTCCTTCAGCACTGACACAATCGCCGTTTGAAATTCCGCGGGCGTGGGCTGCGATTTTTTCGTATTGCGCGCGTTGAGCCGGCGAATCACGTCACGCAGGTCATAGACGCCCAACATGCGCCTTGCCCGAAGCGCTTCGGCAGGTCCGATCAATACGACGCCTGCTTCGGTGATGACATAGGAAATCGATCCCGGATCCGCTTTTCCTGCTTCGGCAGTTCCCGGCAGCGCTACCGCGTTCAGTCCCGCGGGATGGTTGGCCGCATTCGCCGCGATGTTCTGCAGGGGCATTCGAGGGTCTTCTCCCGTAATCGATTTAATCGCCTCCTGCGCCTTGCGAACCTGCACCGTCACCTGCGCCCCCGGCGGCGCTGCGCCCAGCTTGATCGGCTGGTTCAGCATGTTCACCGATCTTTCCAGGACCGACTGCCCGCGCTCTGATACCGTCGCCGACAGCACCGTCTCCTTCAACTTCAGTTCATGCCCCTTGGCATCCAGCGGCTCGCCCGCCCGCACCAACTCCGCCCTAAGCACCTGCTCCAGCAGTTTCGCATTTTCCGCACGCTGCGCCTGCGCTGCCACCACCGGCGGATTGGCGATGCTCCCCGTGTAACTGCTTGCCCGCGTCAGGTCATAAAGCGCCGTGTCATTTCCCTTCCCCAATTCCGCGTTGGTCGTGAGCTCCAGTGTATTGTCGCCCACTGTGAAATTGGCCTTCGTCCCGGTGTACGGCAGAATTTCCACCAGAGTCCGCACGACGTGCTCGTACGGCACATCCTTCAGATGCAGCGACACCTGCGTTTGCCGCGTGATGCCGGCTGCTCTCAATGCATTCCAGTTCATGACAATGTTGGTCTGTGTCACTTTGCGCAGGTATTCCATGAATTCGGCGAGCGTGGAATCAGAATCAACCGTGATGACCGCCTGCAGCATGAATTCCAGGTTTTTCGGCCCCGCTCCCCCCCCCGGCGTAGTCGCCGCCGGCGCTGACCCGCTTCGGGCGGGTTGCGTTTGTGCCTGTGCAACCGTGGATCCCATCAACGTCGCCGTCACCAACATGCGCATCCACATCGCCACGCCTCCCTTCACGATTCACCCGCCGCCGCCAGTTCCCGCAGCGCTTCACGCCATTCCATATAACGATACGGCACTTCAAATTTCGCATGCAGCTCTTTGATTTGCCCGTGATATTTTTCATACACCTCGTTCTGCCAGCTCTGCGCATTGGCATCGCAAAAATAAATCCGGCACCCCAGCGGCCGTGCTTCGCGCGCGGTGCACAGGCCTTCCACGTGATATGGGCAGCCTTCCACTGTTCGCCGGGCAAAAAACTGTGGTAGCGATACCACCGCCGCGCCTTTTTTAGTCCGCGGTTCCGCTCGCATGTGCATCTTTGAAAAGTAAATGACTTCCGCCGCGGTCACATACAGCCGGTGGCCGTAGGCTTCGAACTTGCAGCATCTCCCGCTCGCCCGGCAGACCGGCTTTCGCGCGGCCACATCCGCATCCGCTTCCGCCAGAATGCGCCCCACTTCCTTCGAAATATCCGCCGTGTCCCGCATGCCCCCATCATACTCAACGCGAGGCAGGCATGGATACCGCCTGCGTCGTCGCGGCCGCCGACTCCGCCTGCACCTGCGCCACCTTGTACGCCGCATAAGATGTCCCAATCCCCGCCACAAACAACGCCACAATCGCCACGCGCGTGCGAAACATCGACCCCTCAAATCGCTTCACCGACGCCGGATTCGACACCAAGTCCCGAAGCAGCGCAATGCGCCCATTAATGCTTGGATGGAAAAACCCCCGCTTCGCACGGGCCTTGTGCGTCGATTCCACAATCGTGTCCAAAGCGGATATGAATATTTCCGCACCCGCCTCCACCGCCATCGGCTGACGGATTGCCAGTTTCTGCGCCGGGGCGGGCGCGGGTGGCGCGGAGGGATCGGGCCTCGCGTGCGCGTACTCTCCAGCTTTGTACTGCTCCAGCGTCACGCTTTCTGCTTCGGTGGTCATCGCTGAGAGTGCCTGGCGCAATTCTTCCGGCAACGGCGCCGGTACGGAAACGGTGGTCGCTGTCGCCGCAGGCGGTGCATCGATGTCCCGCCGCTCGCGAATCATCCGCGCCATGTGCCGGCAGGCAAACCAGTCCGCCTGGTGCTCAAACCGCGCCGCGATGAACGGCACGCAGAGCACCATCAACGCTGCCAGCAGCACCAGCGACAGGATCGACTGCACGCTCTCGCTCATATTCGGCGGAAACCATCCTGTGTTCATTGCCAGGAACGCTCCGCCAGCCGCCAGCGCCAGTGCCCCCAGAACCGTCAGCACATACCACGGAATATGCCGGTGCACGCCATGCCCAACTTCGTGCGCGAACACGGCTTCAAGTTGCCGATCGTTGAACATCTCCAGGAGCGCATCGCTCATCAGAAAATAGCGCGCAAACGGCACCCATCCCAGAATCGCCGCGTTGGTCACGAGGCTGTGCGTACGCCACAACAGGATGTTGCGAAACCGCAGCCGATACAGCGCTGCCACATGGTCCAGCCGGTCCCGCAACGGCCCTATCAGCGGCGTGGTGCGCCAGAGCATTAACATCAGCCACGGCAGCGTCAGCAATACCACCAGTGTCCCGCCGAGGGAAATATAATCCGGCACGGTGGACTTCGGCCCGGCGATTCGCGAGTAAATATTTCCCGCCAGGTCAAACGTCGATTGCACGACCAGCAGCATCAGCGGAAAAAAACTGTGCCGCGCCTGCAGCGACAGGTACTCCGGCAGCGTCGGCATTTCGTGCACCGGCTGGCCCTGCGCCAGGAGGTAGGCCATGCTTCGCTCGCGGGTTGCCAATTCCACAAAATAGCTGCACGTCCAGAGGGCCGTCCATGCCAGCATCGTCGGCAGCATGAACAGAAGTTCCCCGACCAGTGGCACGTGCATGCTGGGGTCTGCCGGCTCGGTCGCCCGCAGCGCCCAGGGCATGGCCATGTCCAGCCAGTGGTAGGTCAACGCCGGCAGCGGTGTGCCGTACAAAAACGTCGCGGTGATCCCGATCGATAGCCACCGACCCACGTTGTACATGCGATCCGCCCGCGCGGTCACCATGCCTCCCGAAGCTGCCGGATCGTTCAGCCGCCGGATCAGCCGCTTTGACTGCAGCCACATCCCCCAGCACAGCACCAACTGCGAAAAAAGCAGCGAAGCCCAAAGCAACACGGCCGAAACGTTCGAGCGCCCGGATTCCCACATATCCCCCATCCGACCAACCATGCTGGCCGCGAGGATCAACGCAATGAACTGAATGGGAATCATGCCAAGAGATTACCTGAAAGGTCGGTCACGCGGATGCAGGCTTACTGCCTATCGGCTTCCGATGCGCCCGACGATCATAGTGCCGCTTCCGGCACATTGGCCGGACATCGTGTTGCTTTCGGCACACCCCATGTTGCTTTTTGGCAACAGCCGGTACCAGCCTCACCGTCCCCACCGTTGCGCTTTTGCACAGGTGCGATAATAATCTCCTTTCCCGCCCAGCAGAGCCTTTTTTTCCCTGAACCCCGATTCCGGCATGCGCCTCCCGCCATCGGCACTGACATTGCATTTCCTTTTCTTGAACGCACGCACAAACAGCGGCCTACCATCTACCAAGGAGAGGAATGCACCATGGATGAAACGATGTTCCAGACCAAGCTCGCCGAACTGATGGGCGAAATCTCCACGTTGCCGGCCACCGAACGCGAAAAGCTCGAGTCGCTGGCCAAGGAGACGCAGGAGCGCCACCAGCAGCTTCGGGCCAGTATCAATTCGCTGCAGGAATCGCTCGATTGGCTTCGCCTGAGTGTCAAATACCTGGTGTTCGATCTCGAAGCCACCCGCCGCGAGAACGCCTACCTCCGTCAGATGCTCGAAAGCAACTCGGAAGAAGGTAACGCCTAACCTATCTACCAATTCACAGGGCGGGAGAGCCCCGATCCCTCTAGGGTGTAATGCTGGCGATCCGAAGTGATCGCCAGTGTTGCTTTTTGCTTATGTAATTATTTTGTTTCGGCCGCGGCTTCCAGCGATTCCACCACGATGATCCGTCGCTGCTTCGATTCCACCCCCTGCTTAAGCGTCAAAGTTCCCTTCACCGTGGCATTCTTTCCGTTGAGCTCATCCGCCTTTTTCTTGAGCGCCGCATCCTTGATGTCCAGCTCATAAGCGACATTGCCTGCCGTCAGAGTGATCCCCGTCGTCTCCCCGCCCACCGCCATCACACCCGTCTGCAGCTTGCCCGTCAGCGTGAGTTTGTTATTCGCTTGCGGCGCGGCCATAACCGCAGCAGTGCCCAGAACAGCGAAGCCCATGACCAAGAGTCTACGCATGAGGTCCTCCTTAATTCCCGTGCTTCGTATTGTAGGCAAACAAACGTGCGCGCACATTTCTCCGTGCGTCTTCTACTGCGTTGTGACCTTGTGGGTGAACCCCAGCGCCTGTCAGAGACTTACCCGCCCCCATAATTGATATACGAATCCACCTTGTTCGGATTGTAATGCGATGGCCCCTCCAGGATCGCGTGCACCGACTGCGGCGCGCGGATGGTCACGCGGTTCCCCACCAGCGCCATCTCCGCCTTCCCGCCATTGTTCTGCCAGATCTCCGGCCGCACCGTTGAGGTAATCACCTCCAGAATATTCGTCGAGCCCGACGGCTTGGGCGCCACCTTCTTCGGCTCTGGTTTAGGCGCTGGCTTATATGCGTACGTTGGCGCTTTGCTGAAATCCATCGGCTCCGACGAGAGATACTCGACGTTTTCCTGAACCTTGGGATCCGCCTTTCCTCCCGGCCCGATCTTCGACAGATCCGTCCCTCCCTGCACAAACCGCGGAATATTTGCCAGCAAATCTTCCAGATAATACGTCTTGGTCACCATCACGTTGTCGGCCTGCGCTTGTGTCGCGATCTGGATGACCTTGTCTTCCGCCGTCACCACGATATCCGTCTCCGGCGCGGCCGTTTGAATCAGCGCCAGCACCGCACCCTTCACCGTGCCGGTTTCGAATTTGAAATTGTGCTGCTTGTTGACATCCACCCCCGCCTGCTCAAACCCGCGAATCCCCAGCACCACATTCCCCTTCGAAGCATCCGCCAGCTTCTTCGCCGCATCCTTAAACGAAATACCCTTCCATTCCCCCCCCGCAATCGCCTTGGCCAAAAGCGGTTTGTCATTATCCACAAATATCACTCGCCCCACCACTGCCGGCCGAAACGCAATCCGCCGCACCTCGGTGGCCAGACCCAAGCCGTTGGCTCCCACGCGTCCCCCCCCACCCAGCCCAATTCCTCCAACCCCTCCACCGCCCACGCCGCCTCCCACCCCGCCGCCATTTTGCAGATTCGGCACCACAAACGTATCAATCCCATCCAGCGCCGAAAACTGCGGATTGACGGCAGTGGTGACATATCGTCCGTCCGGCGAAACCGTCCCGCTGACATGCAGCACGTTTCCGGTATTGAGCGTCGCAACATTCAAAGTCGTCCCCACCGCTCCCTGTCCCGGCGGTAGTATCTGCGCCTGAATAGTTGCTCCCCCCACAGCCAATACGAGCAATGCAGCCAAAGTCCGCATGTTCCACCTCAAACACCACCCCGCCATGCCCCCCATTGTACCCATTTAGACCCTTCCAAGGTCAATATGTTTGACCATAAGCCTAAGGGATATAGTCGCCGGCAAACCATCGTCAAAACCGCTATTTATTCTTTGGCCGCCATCATTTAGGATTCTCTTTCACCCAATTCTTTTTCTTCAAATCCTTCACTTTTCGGGAGAGTCACCATGGCACAAAAACCAACCCTCATTCTCTCCTTCGCAGTCCTCGCCGCTGCGACCACGTTAGTCTTTGCCGCCGGCGGTGCGGGCGGCGCAGGCGCTGGCGGCGGCGCCACAACAGCTCCCGGTGCTGCGGCAGGCGGTGGCGGAGGTGGAAGGCGCGGCGGCGGCGGCCGCAACGCTGCTCCTCTTCCAGAATCAGAAGGCGTTGTACTTCAAAAGACCGTCCCCGCTGATGGCCGCCCGCAGATCAACGGCCCGCGCGTCACCGGCGCCACGCCCGGCCGCCCGTTCATGTACGCCATCCCCGCTACTGGCAGCGATCTCACCTACTCCGTCGATGGCCTTCCCGAGGGTCTCACCGTCGATGCCAAAACCGGTTTTATCACCGGCTCGCTGAAGGTTCCGCTTGCCAAAGCCGTCACCCTCCACGCCAAAAACGCCAAGGGCGAAGCAACCAAGCAATTCGTCATCGTCGGCGGGCAATACAAACTCGCCCTCACACCTCCCCTGGGTTGGAATTCCTGGAACTGCTACGGCGGCTCCGTCACGCAGAAGCAGATTCAGGATGCGGCCGACGGCATGGTCAAATCCGGCCTCATGAATCACGGCTTTACCTACGTCAATCTCGATGATGGCTGGACGCTTCGGGCAGGTGGCGGCCGGCGGGGGGGAGGCGATGCGGCGGCTGGGGGAGGAACGGGGACACGCAATGCAGACGGCTCCATCAAGCTCGATCCCAAGTTCACGGACATGAAGGCGCTGGGCGATTATATCCACGCCAAAGGCCTCAAATTCGGCACCTATTCCGGCCCCGGCCCCACCACCTGCCAGGGCCGCGAGGGTTCTATCAATCACGAGGAGCAGGATGCGCGATCCTGGGCTTCGTGGGGCGTTGACTACATCAAATATGACCTTTGTAGCTACGATCGAATCGCCGGCGCAGCCGGTAACGAGCGCTCACCCGAGGGCATGGCGGCTCACAAGCTGCCTTATCAGAAGCTTCGGACGGCATTGGATAAGCTCGATCGCGATATCGTCTATTCGCTGTGTCAGTACAACCGTACGTTGCAGGTGTATATCTGGGGCTCTGAGGATGGCATCAAAGGTAACCTCTGGCGCGTCACCGGCGACATTTCCACTGGAGCCAACGTCTGGCAATCCATGTCCGGCATCGGCTTTCAGCAGAATGGCCATGAGTCCGGCGCTGCCCCTGGCCACTGGAATGATACCGACATGCTCGTCGTCGGCAGTGTGGGCTTAGCCAACGGCGGCACGCCGCGCCCCACCTATCTCACACAGAACGAACAGCTCACGCACATTGGTCTGTGGTCGATGCTCGCCGCCCCGCTTCTCCTGGGCTGCGACTTGAATGCCCTCGATGAATTTACCACCAACTTGATGTGCAACGATGAAATGCTCGCCATCGATCAGGATCCTCTGGGCAAGCAGGCCTGGCGCATCGCCGCTATGAATGTCGATGCTCCGGCCAATACACCTCCCGCAACTGCTGCTGCAGGTGGCGCAGGTGGAGGCGGTGGGCGGGGACGCGGTGGCGGGCAAAACGGCGCTGCCAAACAAATCTGGGTCCGCCCGCTTTGGGATGGCACCTACGCCGTCGGCTTTTTCAATCTCGACACCAATCCGCAAAAATTCTCCATCTCCCTCAAGGATCTCTCGACTGGACTTAAACTCGAAAAACCACTCAGCGGCCCCGTCGCCGTCCGCGACGTCTGGAATTTGAAGGACCTCGAAAAAGCCACCGACACCCTCACCGCCCAGGTCCCGAGGCACGGCTGCGTCATCCTCAAAATCGGCACTCCCAAACCCGAAGCCGAATCCATTGCCGACCTCGTCAAAATGCACGCCCCGAAATAAGGCGCCTGCATTACGATAATCTGTTCGACAACCTGCCGTGTGCTGTGACTTCCACATCACGCGGCTTTTCATTTGAAAATCAAAACTCCAGCGTCGAGAGCAACCCATCCGCCGCCGCATCACGCGTGGTCAGCGGCTTCAAATCCCACCGAAGCTCAATCAACTTCAAAATCGATGTCGTGTCGTGCTGCGTGTGATCCACGTAATTCTTCTTGGCAAACGGGCCAATCACAATCGCCGGTATGCGCGACCCCGGACCCCACCGGTCTCCTTTCGGCGGCGCTACGTGGTCCCACCGGCCGCCATTTTCATCGTATGTCACGATGATGATCGAATCTTTCCAATATGGACTCTTGCGTATTGCAGCAACCAGATCCGCCACATGCTGCTGGCTGGGCAACAGCGCCGCATCTCCGGGATGCGCATCATCACCGCCGTTGGGCTTGACGTAGCAAACCTTCGGTAAGCCGTCGGGAGTTTCGAGCGCCGCCAGAAAATCCTTCTCGTCTTTCAGATGTTCCTCTTTCGCCTTGGTGCCATCCCCATACTTTTCAAAATACTGAAACGGATGATGATGGTACGGATACGTCGCCGAAGCATGACCCGCCAGCGCATCATTCCACCCACCGCCATACCACGCCCACGAAATATTCTTCTCGCTCAACCGATCCCCAATCGTCGGCATCTGCTGTGGCGGCAACAATTCATCCTCCGGCACGCCCGCCTTCACAGGCTTAAACTTGGAATATATCGTATTCACCGCATACCCATCCCAGGTCACCGACCCGTTCGTGAACGCATCGGACTTCTCGCCATTCTCGCGCGGGGCACGCAACGACTGCTTCGCGTTCTTAAACTCCGGCGTCGCCGCGGCGATCAGCCAGAAGTGATTCAGAAACGATCCCCCAAACGCCCCCTGAAAAAAATTGTCGCACAGCGTGAATTCCTGCGCCAGCTTCCCCTCGGGCATATATGTGGCATCGTAATAAGTCATCGTCAGTCCGCCGGCATCCGTGTAGGCGAGGAACATGTTGTTCTTGCCACCGTTGATCTGCCACTGGTGGTCGTAGAAGCGGTGCTTCGCGTCTCCGGTTTTCTGGTCGTACGGAATATAAGCACCTAGATCGAGCGGCCCGGCCGGCAGGCCGGCGGGTACACGCGTGTCGATTTTGTCAGACGTGGTCAGTTTCGAATTGAGCACCAGTGGCAGCGTGGTGTAGGGTGTGCCATCTTTCTGCAGTTGCTTCGCCGCCGCGCCGGCATTCGCGATGCCGTTAGCGCCCGGGAACTTCCCGTACAACCCATCGAAGCTCCAATTCTCCTGGAAGATCACGATCACGTGCTTAACGTTGTTCCGCAGCGCCTCCACTTTCGGCTTGTCCGCCGCCGCAATGTGCGGACCACCCCAATTCCCCATCTGCATATTTTCGCAGCCGGCCAGTAAACCCACCGCCACCACCGCAAATGAAAGCATCATCCGATGGCTCGAACCACGAACGATCATACGCTTCTCCTTCTTGATCAAAAGTGAGATGACGCGGCGAACCCGACATGTGGTATCACTTTCGCCATTCCATCGCGATCGTCAACCCTCTGGACGCACCCGCTTCCAAGACTAACTGTTTCTTGATCAAACGAAGCAGCTATGGCGGTAGCAGTCGTGCCGGAGTGCCTTATCCGACAACCTCCGGACGTTAAGCGGGCAATTTCGCATCCACAAGACTTTTGACCTTCGCCGCATCTGCGCTTAGACCCGTGGCGGCCGTCGCCTTCATCACCGCGCCCATCGCGCGCCCTGTGTCCTTTTTGGTCAGCGGTCCCAGCGTCGCCAGGGTATCCACGACGATCTTCTCAAGCGCCGCGTCCTCCAGCTGCTTCGGTAAAAATTCCTCCACGATTTTCAGTTCTCCCTGCAACTGCTTGACCCGATCCGGTTGCCCAAGTTTTTCCATTTCCCCCATCGTCTTCCGAAGCGTCTTGGCATAGGCGCTCACGGCGCCCTGCGGGTCCGCATCCGGCTTATCTGCTTCGATCCGCTTAATCTCCGACAGCACCATCCGAAGCACCTGCGTCCGATCCTTGTTGCCGCTTTTCATGGCGGCGGTCATTTCCGACTGAACCCGAGCCTTTAAATTCGCATTTGCCATTTTTCTGTTCATCCTTATATAAGCAGCCAGCCGCTGAATATTCATCCTACCTGAATTGTCTATTTTCCGCCGTGTTTGCGGGGCAAAGAGGCAGAGGAACCCGTGGCGGCCCAAGCCGCCGGTTATTATCGCACCTCGAGAAATTCCGGCCTTTTTTCTCGGGATGCGAGTTGACAGGTGCCCGATTTTACGTATTCTTAGCGCCCTAACGGCGGCCACCCTCATTTTTCGCAGAATAATCAGCGATTTTGAGGACGGCCTAAAGCTTCTGCTTTCACGTGACCGATGTGTGAAAGACGGAACGGCCGAAAATGTTCTGATCCCCAGGTGCCGTCATTTTCACACGGCACAAAATTGTGAGTCGCGAACTTTCGGGTTCTCTTTTGGAAGGAGTGAGCATGTTCTATCGGAAGGATGCTGTTTTAATGGCCGTGGCGGGTTTGCTGGCCAGCAGCGGCTTCGCCATGGGCGCTGACACGTTTGTCGTACCAAAGGTCGGCGTCGACCCCACAACAGTTGTTACCGCGCAATCCATGAGCGACGTTCCCCAGACCCTTCAGGGCTGGCTGGATCGCGCTGGCGTCGGCAAGACGCTTTCGGATTACGGTGTTCAGGTCTACGGCTGGGTGGAATCAGGCTACACCTACAATCACCGCCACAGCAGCGGCGATACGCTCATCATCCCCGGTCCGTTCAACCATGAATTCGGCAATCACTACATGCTGAATCAGCTCACGTTCCGCATCGAACGTCTTCCTGACACCAAGAAATTTGATGTCGGCGGAATGGTGGAAGTGATGTACGGTTCCGACGCGGCTCGCATCCATCCACGTGGTGGTTTCGGTTTCGATGGCTCGGATCTCTCGGATGACAACAATCCGACGGATGATCTGGCTGTTGCGAATCTGCACCCGATCTGGCAGTTCGACGTTCCTCAGGCCTACGTGAACATCAACCTTCCCGTTGGCGCCAACGGACTTCAGATCAAGGTTGGTAAGTTCGTCACCCTGCTGGGCTATGAAACCATCGATCCCACCCAGAACCTCTTCTACAGCCACAGCTACTTGTTCTCGGCGATCCCGTTCACCCAAGTGGGCGTCCTGGGAACCTACAAGATCAACGACAACTGGCAGGTCACCGCCGGCTTCACCCGCGGCTGGGACATCGCCACTGAAGACAACAACGGCTGCGCCATCGACTTTCTGGGCAACGTTGTCTACTACGGCAACAACTGGAACGCCACGGTCAATCTGAGCATCGGCCCGCAAAACGAAGCCGACTCCGGCCACTATCGCGTCGCGATCAACCCGATCGTGAAGTTCAAGGTGACCGAGCAGCTCAATATGGGCGTTGAAGGCCTCTACGTCTTTGATGGCGGCATCAATGGCAGCCCCGGCGACACCCACCACTACGGCGATGTCTGGGGCGTGGCGATCTACGCCAGCTACAAGATCAACGACATGTTCACCATCAACGCCCGTGCTGAGAAGGCGCACTCCTATCTCGGCAGCTTTGGCGGCATCGATGTTGGAACCTTGCCCAGTTCGGGCGTGCCCACGATCAATGCCTACGAATTCACGCTGGGCACGACGATCACGCCGTTCCCCCGCGAGCTCAAGGGCCTGATGATTCGTCCGGAAGTCCGCTATGACTGGTCGGAAGACTCCATCTACCCGGCTCAGGGCCGTGCCTTCCAGGACCAGCTCACGTTCGGAGCTGACGTCATCTTCCGCTTCTAAGCGACTCTCCTATGAAGAACCCGAAGCGGCGCGATTGCAAAATCGCGCCGCTTTCTTTTTTGCCAGAGATGTTGGATAGGGAAATGGCGGCTAAATCGTTGATTACTTGCGTTCCTGCAACTTGTAGGAGAATGAGTCGGGTGCTTCGCTTCGCGACAGTCCCTCAGGAAACACGTAGCGAATGCGCCCGCTGCCTTCGCGGTCTTGTGAGCTGATATCGGCATACGCTCGAATGCCCGACGCCGCAGCACCACCCTTATCCAGACGATCCCGAAGCAACCCAATCGAACTGGACGAGCCAGTCACTGTCACGCTGATAAACTTCGGCTCAAAATCCACCTTGTATTGTTCCAGCACTGCCTGTGGCCCGCTGACAAGCACTGGCACATCCCGAATCGTCCACGACGTTTCCTCCAGCCGGGGCGCGTGCGACGACTGTGCTTCGGCATACATCCAGATCAGGATAGTCAGCAGAATCGTCAGGGGCAGCGATTTCAGACGCTCAAACATGGCCGCTCAATTAGTGGACACGCGAGATTAACGATCCGAAGCAAAGAGTTCTTCCTTGCCGCGTTCTTCTTTTTCTTTTTCCTGCTCGGGCTCGGCAGGTGATTCCTGCTTTCCGTTCGTGGGAGAGACGCTGGCGGGTGCTGCACCCGTGCGCCAGCCGAATCCGGGCATCGGCAGGGCGGTTACCGGCCGCGTAAGGGCTTCGACTAACAAGGACTCAAGCCCTTCTACTGTCAGGTTGCGCACCAGCCGGCCCTTTTCTGCGACGGAAATCGTACCGGTCTCTTCTGAGACGACCACAATCACTGCGTCAGTTTCCTGTGACAGGCCCAGCGCTGCCCGGTGGCGCGCGCCCAGTTCCGGAGCGATTTCACCCGATTCCCCCTCCGCCAGCGGAAACTGCACTGCCGCAGCCGAGAGTTTGCCATTCCGCACTACCACGCCCATGTCGTGCAGCATCGAGCCTGGCCAGAAAATCGTATTCAATAGTTCTGGAGTCAGATTGGCGTTCATAATCGTGCCATTTTCAATTAGACCGCCCAGGCCCACCTCGCGTTCAATGGCGATTAATGCCCCGATGCTGTTTTTAGAGCAGTAAGCCACCGACCGGCAAATGGCATCCACCGTGGCGCGAACGGGGCTTCCGGATGAGCGGAAAAATCGTGCTTCGCCCAGCCGGATCAAAGCCCGGCGCAGCTCCGGCTGGAACACGACAACGATTGCAAAAGTCGCCAGCACCAGCAGGCGCGAGTAAAGAAACTCCACACGGCTGAGCTTCTCTCCCGCCAGCAGAATAACAACATAGGCGATTACGAGAAAAAGCGCGGTGCCTTTGATCAAACGCGCGCCACGCGTGCCCCGCAGAAACTCCAGCACAAAATGAACCACCACCCCGATCAGCAGCAACTCAACAAGGATGACCCAGGGCGAGTATTGCCCGATGCGCTCCAGATAGTTCCGAAAGAACTCGACCATTAAAAGGTAGTATACGGCGGTTCAAGCCTTCTCAAAGCGAAATTGCTCCGGGCAACACGGGTAGACGCACTTCCATGCTGAACATGGTCCGGGATCGCCACAGTCCCAATGGCCGATTTGCCCTCCGGAGGCTATTTCGATATCTTACTTGGTTCGGAATTTAACCCTTTTTGAGAATGGGAAGACTGGAATGACTCAGACAGCCGAGACCAGCGGAATGCAGGAAACCACGCGTGACATCGCTCAGGCGCGGCAGTTCTACGATCAGGCCCTGAAGGCCCTCGAATCCGGCCAGATCGAAACGGCCATTGACCGCCTCGACGAAGCTCATGAGCTCGACCATGAAAATGAAGAAGTCATGTTCAAGCTTGCCTATTTGCTGGATCTCCGTGGTGCTGACCAGCGGGCCATCGAAATCTACGAAATCCTCGCCGACCGGCGGCCCGTGCGCGAAGGCGTCCTGCTTAACCTCTCCATCCTCTATGAGGATGCCGGCATGTACGACCACGCCGAGGAATGCCTCGACCGGCTGCTGTCGGTGAACCCCAATCACGCGCGCGGCCGGCTCTATCAGAAGGATGTCGATTCCTCGCTCTCCATGATGTATGACGAGGATTCCGAAAAACGCACCGAAAAGCGCAACGCGCTGCTCGAAACCCCGGTCACCGATTTCGAACTTTCCGTCCGCGCCCGCAACTGCCTCAAGAAGATGAACATCCGCACCTTGGGCGATCTCCTCAAAATCACCGAAGCCGAACTCCTTGGCTACAAAAACTTCGGCGAAACCTCACTCGATGAAATCCGTGCCATGCTCACCAACAAGGGCCTCCGCCTCGGTCAATCTTTGGAAGAACAGCAGAGTCAGGCCCGCAAGGACCTTCTCAAAACCGTCGCGGCCAACGTTCCCGAGCATGTGCTCAACAAGAACGTCAACGAACTCGAACTCTCCGTCCGCTCGCGCAAGGCGCTGCAGCGGCTTGGCGTTGCGTCCGTAGGAGAACTCGCCACCCGCACCGAAGCGGAGCTCTTGGGCGTCAAAAACTTTGGCCAGACCAGCCTCATAGAAATCAAGCAACGCCTCACCGAGCTGGGCCTGAGCCTGCGGAAACTGGACTGAGCGTTATGAACAACACCATTCGCGGCAAGGCCTTCGTCCTCGGCGATAACATCGACACGGACCAGATCATCCCGGCGAAATTCCTCGCCTATAACCCGTCCGATCCCAGCGAGCGCAAGTATTTCGGCATGTATGCGATGGATGGCGTGCCTAAGGGCCAAGCCGGCCTGCCCTCCGGCGATGTTCGTTTCGTGCGCCCCAACGAATTCAAATCCGACTTCACCATCGTCATCGGCGGAAAAAATTTCGGCTGCGGCTCCTCGCGCGAACACGCGCCACTCGCCATCGCCGAAGCCGGTGCTGTTTGCGTCGTCGCCGAGTTCTACGCCCGCATCTTCTTCCGCAACTGCGTCAACGGCGGCTATCTCGTCCCGTTCGAAACGGTGACCCGTCTCGTTGATGAAATCAAAACCGGCAACGAGCTGCTCATCGATGTGAAAAAGAGCACCCTCACCAACCTCTCGCAGGGCAATAAAACCTACACCTTGAATCCCCTGGGTGATGTCGCCCCCATCATCGAAGCCGGCGGCGTTTTCGAATACGCCAAGCAGGCCGGAATGCTGACCAAGTAATCACGGTCAACGCATGCCCGAATCCCGCGCATCCTCTTCCCCGCCGTGGCGACCCAGCACGCCGCCTGTGGAAGCCGACCAATTTGAAGATGCCATCTGCGGCCCCAAGACCATCATCCATTTCTGGGCACCCTGGAATCCGCACGATCGGCCGCTTGATGCCCACCTGCAGCCGCTTCGCCCGAAGTTTCCACGACTTCGCTTCTTCGCCGCCAATGCCGATGACACCGCCTTCACCGCCATCATGGAAGCCCATCACGTCGCCGCGCTGCCGGCCGTCGTTTGTTTCTTCAACGGCCGAAGCCTCGGCCGTTTCTACGGCATCGAATCCCTCGACAAGCTCGAATCCTTTCTCCGCGAAATGGCCGACATGCCCGCACGCTAACCCCGCCTGGAGAACCAATGCAAACCCGCACCCTCGGTAAATCCGGTCCCCGCGTCTCTGCCATCGGCTTGGGCTGTATGGGAATGTCCGATTTCTATGCGGGCCGCGATGATGCCCAGTCCGTCGCCACCATTCACCGCGCCCTCGACCGCGGCATCACCATGATCGACACCGCCGACATGTACGGCCCACACACGAATGAATTGCTCGTCGGCCGCGCCATCCGCGAGTGGAAAGGAAAGCGGGAAAACATTTTCCTCACCACCAAATTCGGCATCGTCCGCAAGCCCGATGATCTTTCGTACCGCGGCTACAGCGGTAAAGCGGAATATGTGAAACAATCCTGCGATGCTTCGCTCCAACGTCTCGGCGTGGACACCATCGACCTCTACTACCAGCACCGCATGGATCCAACCACGCCCATTGAGGAAACGGTTGGTGCGATGGCCGATCTCGTCCGCGCCGGAAAGATCCGCTACATCGGCCTCTCCGAAGCTAACGTCGAAACCCTCCGCCGTGCTGGCGCCGCACAAAAAATCACCGCCCTCCAATCCGAATATTCCCTCTGGACGCGCAACTACGAAGCAGACGTCATCCCCACCTGCCGCGAACTGGGCATCGGCTTCGTCGCCTACGCGCCGCTTGGTCGCGGCTTTCTCACTGGCCGTATCAACAGTCCTGCCGATTTCCAACCCGACGATTTCCGTCTCAAGATGCCCCGCTTCGAGCACGAAAATTTCGCGCGCAACCGCGCCATCGTCGCCAAAATCGAATCCCTCGCCCGCGCTAAAAGTTGCACCCCCGCGCAGCTCGCGCTCGCCTGGGTCCTCGCGCAAGGACCAGAGATCATCGCCCTCCAGGGCACCAAGCGCATCGCCTACCTTGAAGACAACCTGGCCGCACTAAACGTCAGACTCACCCCCGCCGATTTGCAGGAACTCGATGCCATCGCTCCCCGCGGCGCCACCGCTGGCGAGCGCTACCCCGCCTCCTCCATGCCCTATATTAATGCGAGTTCCGCACCAAAGCAGGCTTAACGAATAGCCGATAAATCCAAAGTCGGCGTGTGCCGTAATATGTATACCCCCGCATTTTTGAACAAGGTGACCGATCATGTCCGTCGAACAAGCATTGGTTAAAGGTACATGGCTGGTCACCGGCGGGTGCGGTTTCATCGGCGCGGAGTTTATTCGCCAGGTCCACGCCAAACACCCTGAAGTCAAAATCGTCAACGTCGATGCCCTCTCCTACGCCGCCAGCCCGGAGCGCGTCGCATCCGTTGCCAACTCCCCGCGCTACAAGTTTGTAAAAGCCAATATTGCCCACCCCGCGGAAGTCAAAGCCGCGTTCGAAGCATGCGGTGCTGAAGGCCCCACCGCCGTCATCAATTTCGCCGCCGAATCCCACGTCGACCGGTCGCTCTTCACTGGCATCCCATTCGTCATGGCCAATGCCGTTGGTGTGCAGGTGCTGCTGGAAGCGACGCGGCCTTACACGCAAAAGGGCACGCTGAAGCGCTTCGTGCAGATTTCCACCGATGAAGTCTACGGCGATGTGGAAATGCCCCGCCGCTCCGTCGAGACCGATCCCATCCACACTTCCAGTCCCTATTCCGCCGCTAAAGCCGGCGGCGAACTGCTCGTCCAGGCCTTCATCCGAAGCTTCCATTTCCCCGCCGTCATCACCCGCTGCTCCAACAACTACGGCCCATGGCACTGGCCAGAAAAAATGATCCCCCTCTTCATCACGCGCCTCTTGGAAGGCAAAAAAGTACCTGTCTACGGCGATGGCATGCAGCGCCGCGACTGGATCCACGTCGAAGACCATGCTTCGGGGATTCTGGCCGCGCTTCTGAAGGGCAAAGATGGCGAAATCTACAACTTCGACGGCGAAGTCGAGATCGACAACCTCGCCCTGACCAAAAAGCTGCTGAAACTCGCCGGCCGCGATGAATCCTATATCGAATACGTCAAAGATCGCCCCGGCCACGATCGCCGCTACGCCCTCGACTCCGCAAAAGCGAAACGTGAACTCGGCTGGCACGCCAAATGGAACCTCGATGCCGGCCTGAAGCAGACCTTCGACTGGTTCGTCAGCAACAAATCATGGCTGCAAAAAGTGCTCGATGCCGAATATCAGGCCTACTTCAAACAGCAGTACGAAGTACGTTAAATTTGGAGCATCAGCCGGGGCCTTCACCTCGCGACTTTGTGAAAAATTCGAGTACGCCAAGTACCCATACACGTTGGCACACTCGAGTTTGGCCTACTTGCAGACGCGACATTGTGTCGTAGCAAATCATCCACCTTATGAGAATTCATTGACACTTGGGTGGGGTTCGGGTAACACTAAGTCAACGCTCATTTTAGCGTGTTTTGCGTACCCTGCGGCCATGATGTGGGCAGCCGAAGGCGCGCCCATTTCCTTTCGCAGCCGCGCTGCTCCGCGCACATATCCCAATAGACCGCCCAACGGTCGACGGAAGGATGGTTGACGATGAGTCGATGGTATCGCGTCCTGACTTTCGGCGGCTTCGCCCCTCGCCGCAGGACGTATCTATCGACATGCTTCCTCATGGCTCTTGGCGCGTCGGCGTCCGGCCAGGGAAATACCCAAGCCATCACGCCCGTCGATGCCAGCTCCATTCCGCGTCCCACGCCCCCTCTGACTCCCGAACCCCAAACGAATCCACAGACGGCTCCCGCCAATCCCGTTTCGCCACAAACCCAGGCCGCAACCGCGCCCACCACAAACCCTACTTCGGCACAGGATGGCCCCGTCTACCGTGTAAGCAACTTGCTGGTAGGCTACAAGTTTCCCCATCCCGCACTCCCAACCGAAGAACAGTTGCTCAGCACCGAGGTGCGCCTGAGCATCATCGATGATGCCTACGTCGCCGCGCGGCCCGGCCTGCAGACCGTCACCATCCGCATCGGAGACATCGGCAAGCAGGGCCCGCAGAAAATGCACCGCACGGCCATCAACGCCGTCTGCCTCTCACTCGTGCGTCTCTTCAATTCCATGAGCATCCGCGGATCATTCGTCGTCGTCGATGCCGCCGATGTCGATGAGACCGAAGCCGATGTCCGCCCCGCCGACCGCACCTCTCTCCAGCTGGTGGTGGTCATCGGCACCGTGAAAGAAGTCCGCACCGTCGACCTATCCGAGGGCGCCGATGCGCGTATCAACAACCCGCAACAGAAATTTATCCGTGACAAGTCACCCATCAAGCCCGCCACGACAGAGTCTCCCACGCGCAACGATCTCTGGCGCAGCGACCTGCTCGACGACTATATCTTCCAGCTCAACCGCTTCCCCGGCCGCCGCGTGGCTGTGGGCATGTCGGCCACCAATGAACTGGGCGGCATGACCCTCGATTATCTCGTCTCCGAAACCCGCCCCTGGTATGTGTATTCCCAGGTCTCCAACACCGGCACCAAGCAGACCAACGAATGGCGCGAACGCTTCGGGTACGGCAACTACCAGCTTACCGGACACGATGACAATTTCTCGATCGACTACGTCACCGCCGGTTTCGAAGCCTCCCACGCCATCATCAGTTCTTACGAACTTCCATTCTTTGACGTCACCGGCATGCGCTACAAGGTCTACGCCTCGTGGAACCAATACACCGCATCCGACGTTGGTCAGGCGAACGAGCAATTCACCGGCGAACAGTGGACCGTGGGCAACGAAATCATCAGCAACATCTTCCAGAAGCGCGAACTGTTTGTGGATGTGGTCGGCGGCATCAAGGTCGAGGGCATCACCACGGAAAACAAATCCGCCCAGACCGATGGCGCAGCAAATTACTGGATTCCGTATTTTGGATTTCGCCTCGAGCGCCTGACGGACATCTCCGCGACCAACGGCTCGCTGATGCTGGAGTGGTATCACACGCGCGCCAATGATGCAGAAATTACCTCCCTCGGGCGCACCAATCCCTCGCACAACCCCATCGTGCTCACCTACGATTTTGGTCAGAGCTTTTTCCTGGAGCCGCTGCTCTGGCCGCGGCAGTTTGCCGCCGGCAAGAGCACGCTGGCGCATGAAATTTTCATTTCGACGCACGGACAATATGCCTTCAACGCTCGCCTCTTCCCCAATGCGCAGGAAATCGCCGGCGGCATGTTCTCCGTCCGCGGTTATCCCGAATCCGTCGTTGCGGGCGATTCCGTCTTCATCGGCACCGTCGAATACCGCTTCCACGTGCCGCGCGTCTTCGCCGTGCAGGCCGAACCCTCCACAACTCCCTTTCTATGGGATCGAAATTTCCGGTATGCGCCACAGCAGCAATACGGCAAGCCCGATTGGGATCTGATGCTCCGCGCATTTGTCGATGCCGGACAGGTGCTCAATTCTTCACGCCAATCTTTTGAACGCGATGCCACTCTCCTGGGCGTGGGCGTCGGTGTTGAATTGCAGTACCGCCAGAATTTCAATATCCGCGTCGATTGGGGCGTGGGCCTCACCGACGTCCACGGCGAAGGCAACAGCCTCGAAGCACACAGCGGCGACAACCGGTTCCACATTTTGACCCAGATTTTGTACTAAAGCAGCGGGGACAAGAGGGTAGTTAGGAGATGTGTATGAAGTTGCATGCAGGCTTGGTGCAGCAGGCGCGGGCATGGAAAAAATTGATCCACGCGGCCGTCGTCGTGGCGGTCGCAGGCAGCGTTCCCGCGGCATGGTCCGCAGGCAATGGCGGAGCGGGTGGGGGGGGGATCCAGGTAAATAATGTTGCGGCGGGTTCGGCTTCGGTTGTGCGGCAAGGTTCGATGACGACCATCCGCACCGGCAGCCGTAACACGATTATCAATTATAAGCGGTTGTCGGTGGGTTCCACTGAGACGCTTCGGTTCGATCAGCCGACTACCACCAGTCGGGTGCTCAATCGCATTCAGGGGCCGGAGCCCACCAAAATCGATGGCAAGGTGATCTCCAACGGTCGCGTTTATTTCGTCAACCCGGCGGGCGTCATGTTCGGCGAGGGCGCCGTCATCAATGTCGCAGCTCTTTATGCCGCGGCTGGCAGCATCACCGATGCCAACTTTCTCGCGGGCCGCAATAACTTTACCGGCAACAAGGGCCTCGTGGAGAACCGCGGCGTGATTTCCGCCAGCCAGGTGCATCTGGTCGGCGCGAACGTCGCCAATTTCGGCCAGATCGTCACCGAAGCTGGCGGCATCGTTTCCATGACCGCCGGTAAGGATGTCTACATCGGCGAATCCGATACCCCCGCCGGCGAGCCGCGCATCTACGTCAAAGTCTCCGGCGACGGTGCCACCAAGGATGGCACCGCCATCACCAACGCCGGCACGATCGACACGCGCGGCGGACAAATCCAGATGGGCGCAGCCGACCTCTATGGCGCGGGCATCTACAACAGCGGCATGATGAAGGGCCAGCGCATCTCGCTCAATTCCGGTAAGAACACCAACATCAACAAAGGCACCATCGATGCTTCGAGCGAAACCGGTAAAGGTGGCAAGATCACACTGCTGGGCGAAAAAATCGGCATCGATGGCAAGGTAACTGCTTCCGGCAAAACCGGCGGCGGCGAAATCCTTGTAGGCGGCGACCTCCACGGTAGCGGAGGCTTGCCCACCTCTCAAAACGTCATCATCACAACCGGCGCAGAACTCGAAGCCAATGCCTTCGAAACCGGCGACGGCGGCCGCATTATCGTCTTTAGCAGCGGCTTCGCCTCCGTAGGTGGCCAGATCACCGCACTTGGTGCGGCGGGCGGCCAGGGCGGTTTCGTCGAAACCTCCGGGCTGCAAAATCTGTCTGTCGCGCAAGCGCCAGTCGTCGGCGCAACGGGTACCTGGCTGATCGACCCCAACATCATCGCCATCACCCACGGCACGGCCGGCACCGGCTCGGAAGACGGCCAGGCCAGCGATGGCACGATCAATTTCGCCGATGGTCTTCCCCCCAACACCTTCACCATCACCGATGGCCAGCTCAACGCCCTCTCCGGAAACATCGTCCTCGAAGCACACCAGAACATCACCCTCGCCAATGATGTCGTCATCGCCCTCACCACCGCCAACCAGTCCATCACCATGCGCGCCGGCGGCAACATCGTCCTGGATACGACCGGCCCAGGCGCACCCTCCATCACCACGCGCGGCGGTACCATTCTCTTAAGTGCCGGCGACCAAAACGCCACCGGCCCGGTCTCCAGTGGCAGCATCGACCTTCAGTCGGGTTCAGCACTTTCCACGACCGGCAGCGGCGCAGCGGGCGGCAACATTATTCTCCGCGCTGGCGGCATCTCGGCCTCCGGCACCATCGCCGCCGGTACCGGCACGGTCGCATTCGAAAGTAATATTGCTTCCCACACCATTGGCGTGGGCACCGGGTCCGGTGACCTGGACATCTCTCAGGCGGAGTTGAACACAATCACAAGCGCCGGCCTTGTCCGCTTCGGTATCGCCGGCACGCAAACTGGGGATATCACCTTCAATGGCATCACCATCCCCCGCGCGATCGAAATCAACAACAACGCCGGCGCAGGCGCTATCACGCTCACCGGCTCCCCCGCGCTCGCCGCCGGTGGCGCCGTCCTGTTCCGCGCCGGCTCCGGCAACACCGTCGTGGGTGGAGATATTACCGCTACCGGCGCCATCACTTTCACCACCACCATGCAACTCAACGGCAACGCCACAGTTCAGGGCACAAGCCTCACATTTAATGGCTCGTCGGTTTCCATTGATGCCGGCGTCTTTAACCTGTCGCTCAAAAGCAACTCGATGACATTTGCAGGTGGTACCGATTCGATTCAGGGCACCGGCAACCTTACCATTCTGCCCGCGACTGATGCCAGCGGCATCCTGCTGGGCACCGCCGGCGGCGCAGCTGGTACGTTGGTGCTCTCGCGCACAACGCTTGCCGCAGTGAAAGACGGCTTTGCTTCGATCACTATCGGCAGCCCCACCGGCACGGGCCTAGTCACCATTTCCTCCGATTCCTCCGGCCCACCTTTTGACCCCGTTGCCTTCCGCGATCCTGTCACCATCCAGACGCCCGGCGGCACCATGGTCGTCAATTCTCCTGACCCGACTTCCTCGCCCGGCGTCTACGGCGATGGTAACGCCAGCGTTACCCTGCGCGCCAATGCCATTACTCTCAATGCGTCGGTCATGACCAACGGCAACGACATCACGCTCAACGGCGCTGTGGTCCTGGGCACGCCCGCGATCGTGCGGCTCAAGAGCTTCGGCAACAACGCCCAACTGCTTCTCTCCGCCGGTTCCGCCGGCGGCAACGTCACGGTGATCGGCTCGGTGGATGATGATGGCACGGCTTCGCTGTTCAACATCCAGGCGGCGGGGGCATCCACGAAAGGCAATATCGATTTGCAGGCCGTCATCGGCGGCACCACACCCGTGGATGGTGTGGCGGTATTCGGCAGCGATGTGAAACTGCATTCGGACGTGCGCACCAGCGCCACCGGAGGCTTTGCGGGGCTCGTGCAGTTCACCACTGACACCATCACGGTCGCCGGCGATCTGCATTCCACCATCAGAATCGATACCGACAAAACCGGCGGCTCGGCTAACGCCGGCGCATTTACCGCATCCGCGCCGGTGAATCACCAGTTGGGGTCCGGTACGGTGAATCTGATCATTGATACTTCCGCAGATGGCGGTGGAAACGGTTCCGCGATCTCTTTGAACAGCGTGGGCAATTTGCATCCGCTGGCGGGCCTGTCGCTGATTGCCGGTGGCACGGATATAACCGTCGCCGATATCACCGTGACCGGCACGTTTTCCAGTTCCGGCGCTGCCTTCAGCAATTCGAACACGATCACAGCAGGCGCACTGACCGTCACTCATACCGGCGCGGTGACCATCGTCGAGGATGTGGTATCAACCGGCGCGGTTAGCCTGTCCGGCACATCCATCGCCATCAGCTTCGGCGCGCCGGTGGGTTGCACCGCGATCACTTTCACGGATACCGCCGGCGTAACCATCAGCGATGTGGTGACGGCTTCGGCGGGTTTCACCAACACCGGCACCGGCGCATTTACCATCAACACCACCGGCCGCATTCTGGCCACCGGCGGCAACATCAGCATCACGCGCTCCGGCGGCGGCGCCTCTGTCACCATCAACGGCCCGATCACCGCCAACAACGGATCAGTAGGCGTCACCGGCATCGGCATTTCTTCCGGTGTCAACGGTACAGTTACCGGCGGCGCTATCACACTCGCCGGCGGCACAGGCGCGATCTCGCTCCTGGCCCCCATAAATGGCACGGGCGCGGTCTCCATCTCAGGCAACGGCATCACGACCAGCGCCGCAGCGACCATCGCCGGTACGATCATCTCGCTCAACGCATCGCCCGGCAACATCACGCTAGGCGGCGCGGTGACCGGCTCGGGTGCCTTCAGCAGCACCGGCGCGGGCTTCATCAGTAACGCCATCATCACCGCCAACGGTGCAACCATCGGCCATTCGGGCGCGGTAGCCATCAACGACGACATCAGTTCCGCCGGTTTTGCGGTCACCATCACCGGAAGCACCCTCAACATCGCCTCCGGCGCGCCCATCTCCGGCTCGCAAATCACCCTGACCGACACAAGCGGCATTACCATCAACTCCCAGATCACCGCCAGCACCGGCTTCACCAGCACCGGAGGGGGGGCATTCACGCTCGCCGGCACCGGCGGCATCACCACCAGCAATGATCCCGTCACCATCACCCATGCCAGCGGCCTGGTCACGCTGAACGGTCCGATTTCCGCCGGCATTGGCACCGTCAACGTCACCGGCTTGGGAATAACCACAAGCTCAACCGGCACTATCGGCGGTGGCTCAATCACCCTTGCTGGCGGTGCTGGCAATGTCACCCTCGGAGGCGCAGTCACAGGCACGGGCCTATTCACGGCTTCGGGAGTGAACTTCTCGAATTCCACGGGTGTGACCTCGGTCGGCGCCACTATCAACATGACCGGTACAGTCTCGCTGAATGCCGCATTCGATGGCGGCTCAGGCGCGGTTCACATCACTGGCACAGCCATCACCACAACCAGCACGTTCGCCGGCGGCGCCATCACCCTCACAGCAACTTCCGGCAACGTCACACTCGGTGGCGCGGTTGTCGGCACCGGTCTCTTCACCGCATCCGGGGTCAACTTTTCCACATCTACCAACCTTACTTCCGTGGGCGCTAGCATCACTATGACCGGCCCTGTCTCCCTCGGCGGGCCGTTTAACGCTGGCTCAGGCGCGGTCTCCATCGCCGGCACCGGTATCGCCGCGACCAGCACCCTTGCGGGCGGGGCGATCACGCTCACGACCACCTCCGGCAACATTACGCTGGATGGCGCGGTCACCGGCACCGGTCTTTTCACCGCGACCGGCACAAACTTCACCACCTCCGCCGGCTTTTCTTCCGTCGGGGCCACGCTCACAATGACCGGCGCTGTCTCTCTTGGCGGCGCATTCACCGGCGGGTCTGGCGTAGTGAAGATTCGGGGCACTAGCATCACCGCCGCCAGCACCCTGGGCGGTGGCGCCATCACGCTGCAAGCCACTTCCGGCAACGTGACTCTGAATGGAGCCGTGACCGGCACCGGCTTGTTCACGGCTTCGGGCGTGAATTTCTCCACGGCGACGGGGTTCACGTCCGTCGGCGCTACCATCAACATGACCGGCACGGTAACGCTCAATGGCCCCTTCACCGGCGGTTCCGGTGCAGTCTCCATCACCGGCACCACCGTCCACGCCGTCAATACGCTGGGTGGCGGCGCGATCACCCTCACCGCCACTTCAGGTGACATCATGCTGGACGGCGCAGTCACCGGCACCGGCTTGTTCACCGCCTCCGGCATTAATTTCGCGACGGCAACGAACCTGACGTCCGTCGGCGCCACCATCAATATGACTGGCACCGTCTCCCTCGGCGGCCCCCTCGATGCCGGCTCCGGTGCCATCAACATCACCGGCACCAGTATCGCCGCAACCAGCACCATCAATGGCGGTGCCATCACGCTCACAGCCACAGCCGGAAACATCACGCTCAACGGCGCTGTTACCGGCACTGGCCCCTTCAAGGCTTCGGGAGCGAATTTCTCAAGTGCTGCCGACATTACGTCCACGGGCGGAACACTTACCATGACCGGTTCCGTCGTACTCGGCGGCGCGTTCAATGGCGGCTCGGGTGCGCTGGCTATCTCCGGCACCACGTTCAGCAACGCGGGCCTTGTTTCCGGCAGCTCCATCCGGATCGCGCAAACCGGCCTGGTCACCCTCAACGCCGGTCTGACGGCTACTGGAACCATTCAGATCGATGCCCCCGGCATCGCGCAAAATGCCGGCATCATCAACTCGGCCGCTCTGGTCTTGAAGGGCACCGGCACCTTCCTTCTCAGTGGCAACAATACCGTCGGCACCCTCGCGGCCAACATCACCGGCCCGCTTACCTTCACCAATGCTGCCGCCCTGACCATCGGCACCGCCGGCTTCCCGCCGCAGGTCTCCGGCATCAACACCCACGGCGGCACGCTGGTGCTCAATGTTTCCGGCGCACTGACCATCTCCAACGACATCAACACGGGCGCAGGCGATGTCACTATCGCCGCTCCCAGCATCACGGGCAGCGCCTCCGGCGACATCTCCGGCGGCGCCATCACCATCGGCGGCACGCTGATCAACCTCGCCGGCGATATCACCGGCACCACCATCGACATCAACGGCTCGGTAAGCAACGTCCTGACCGGCGAAATCACCGGCACCGGCGCTGTCACTCTCAACAGTGCGGGGACGCTCACCGCGACCGGTGGCATCACCGGCACCACCGTCGACCTCACCTCCGGCGGCGCCTTCTCCAGCGGCCCCATCACCGCCACTTCTGGCAACATCACACTTACCTACCCCACCGTCGGCTCCATCCGCGGCACCAACAACGCCGCCGGAGATTTCATCGCCGGCGATGTCCTCCTTTCCGGCAACGCCTCCATCACCGCCGGCGGCGCCAACGGCATCACCCTCGGCAATGTCACCGGCAACTCCAATCTCACGCTCAAAGCCGATGGTGTCACCAGCACCATCATCGTCGGCGCAGTGGGCGTCTCGACCTCAAACCGCCTGGGCAACTTCACCACCCGCGCCGCTAACCTCGTTCAATTGGGCGGCGACATCTTCGCCCAGAACGTCTCTTTCGAGGACAACCTCGCCGGCACCCGTTCTGATGTCCCCCAAACCGCCACCGTCTTCCATGATGGCAGCCTTCTCATCAACGCCAACGGCACGTTCGACATGGAGAAAAACCAGAAGCTCACCGTCCACGATTCTGTCAATGATGTCGGCGACCTGACCATCCGCACCAACAACCACGCCATCACTGTCGGTGACCTCTCGGCTCTCGGCAAAATCCGCCTAGATACCGGCAACATCAGCAACCGCATCAACCTCCTGCAGCGCGACAACCAGCGCGTCCTGCTCTCCAACGGCTCCCTTTCTTCTCCCGACCTTGGTATGGACATCGTCGCAGGCTTCAACGGCCCCGGCGCCATCAGCATGACCGGCACCATCCAGGTCATTGGCGGCAGCTCGGCCCACCGCATTCAGTTTAGCGCCCCAACGGCTTCGGAAGATATCGCCAGCAAGCCCGGGCAACTTGGTTATATTGCCGGCAGCAACACTGCGGTCATTCCACTCAATGCCACCGTGGCCGTCAATGAGCCGCGCTTCCTCTCCAATACCACCGTGCTTGACATCGTCGCCGAGGGCATCAGCGGCATCAGCCCCTCATCCACGCAAGGCACCATCATCCCGCGTGATGTCCAGACCCTCCAGCCCGAACGCACCCAATCCATCTCCGGCGCCCTGCGCGAAGCACTCCGCGAAATCGGCATCTACGCCCGCGACCTCCGCACCGATGAAATCATCGAATACCTGATCGGCCGCGCTCTCTATGACGATGTCCCCTACAAGCTAGACCCGGGTCCCACGGACAACCAGGTTGCTGCGAACCGCCTGCCTTATTCGCCCGTGCTGCCCACGGTCAATATGTACAAGCAACTTTTCTTCAAGCAGGCCGTCGATGAATATGGCAAGCCCATTACCGAAAACGGCAAACCGAAGCTCGTCTCCCAGGATGCCACCATTGCCCGTTCGTTCGGTCTTGCCTACCAGGCCTACCGCACCGACAAAGTGGACGAAGCAACCCCCCAGGGTTTCCGTGCCTTCCTTGAATCAAAAGAAAAAGATGAAAATCCCAATTTCGCCACCGCACTTAACTACCTGAACCAGCTTCGCGACCTGCTCAACCAGATACGCAACCTCGGCCTGACCAACAACGAATACGAAACCTCGCGCAAGGTGTTGCTGTCCAAAGTGCGTCCGGTGAATATTACCGAAGAAGATTTGCTGGCGGCGGTATTCGGGCCAAGTTCCGCGGCGGTACGGTGACAGCTTTGCGCTGACCGTCCGCTTCCGTACGCAGCAAAACTTTCTCTGACCAAGGACCTCCATGCCCACCATCGGTCCACATGAAACTGCGCGGCGTCTGGTTCAGACTGGCACGGGCGGTATTTATCTGCTCAAGACCGATCAGTCCCGCGTCATAAAGGTGCTTCGCGCGCCCGTGACTCTCTGGACCGATGACGCCATCCGCGAAGAAGTCGATGGCTTCCGTTTAAGCGCCAAAACGCAAAAAGCCGCCGCCAATCAATCGAAACACTGGGCCCCCATCTACGAAATAGCCGCCCTTCGCCACGTCCCCGATGATGCCTTAAGTGATGAACTCTCACCCGATCGCAACATTGTGGCTTCGGGCGCTTACCAGATCACACAACGCTATGAGCGCTCCGCCCAGACCCTCATCGACAGCCGCGTCAACCTCCTCAACACCGATCTGCGCAACATCATGTCGGGCATCATCCAGGGCCTCATCGACTTGCGCAAAACCGCTCACCGCGCCCACGGCAATCTCAAACCGCCAAACGTCCTCCTGAATAACACCGCCGATCTTGCCGCCGCAACCGTTCATCTTTCCGATCCCGCGCCCGATGGCTTCTTGACCAAGAACAGCTTCGACAAAGACCTGACTGATCTGGGCAACATGCTCTATGAGCTGGTCAACCTTCGCCCGCACGCCGGCGGCACGGTCGGCCGCTCCGATGATTGGGATGAACTGGGCCCCAATGGTGAAGACTGGCGAAAGCTTTGCAACAACCTTTTGGATGTGCAGGCCCCGGCAGAGTCGCGCGACCTCGAAAAAATCCTGCCACAACTCCAGACTTGGACAGCCAAGCCCCGCAAAAACCGCAAACCCATGATGATTGCAGCTTCGATCATCCTCTTCATGATCGCCGGTGGTTTTACGTGGTGGTGGATGACCCGCCCGCCGAAATTGGCCTACGATGCCGCCAACTGGGAGAAACTCTGCCTCTCGTATCACCAGTGGTTTGGCGATTTCGCCAACCGCATGGCTGACGAAAATACGCGCAATCGCTTCCGCGGCGCCGGCTATCCCACAGAAGTCGTGCAGTTGTTCAACGATGCAAAATCAGAACTGGAAGAGTACGAGCCTAAGATTTTGGCGCGCAAACCCGACGATGCCCTCAAGCTCGCGATTAACCCCACCGATGCCGCCAAAACCGGCTACAGCCCGTATTACACCCAGCAGGGCGTAAAACTCATCGAAGCCACCGAAAAAGCCCTCTCTCCCGAAAAATGGCCCCTGCTCAAGAACCTCGACACCGTCGCGAATCAATACAACGAACGCGGCTGGGGTAAGGCTGCGGCCGGCGTCCGCACCGTTGTCGATTCCGCACAGCCGCCGCCACTCCCCAAAGATCCATTGGACATCGCTGAACGCGCCAAACTCGTCAAATCCGTCAACATCGTCACCAACATCGACAAGACCATCGCGGCCAACCGAAGCATCGACGATATCAACACCCACTGGAATCAGATCGTCAATCGCATGAACAACCTTCCTCCGCAAGTTCCGCTCCTCCAGCGGTTCTCCTCTTTCGTCACAGACTTGCCAAAATCCACAGCTGACCCCGCCGTGCCCGGTAGCCTCACCGATGTCACCGCCTTGCAGACTTCATTCACAGAAATCGACAAAACCCTGACTCAGCTTCTCGGAGAATTCACCACCGGGAAGCAGATTGCCTATGAAGAACTCGCCAAAGACCCCGCCGCTCAGGTCCCCGCCGATGGCTCGCTCTCGCTGAAAACATTCGCCGCGCTGCCCGCAATTGCCGACGGATACATCAAAATCACCGATGACCCGCGCCGCACCGTTGATTGGAAAAAATCCATTGCTGATGTACAGGAAAACTTCATCGTCGCCATCCGCACTTCCAACGATCAGGACAAAAACCTCCCCACTCTCGTCGCCAATCAGGCCGCACTCGAGAAAAAGACCCAGGACTGGGAATCCATCCCCGCCATCGAAAAAAATCGCGACCAGCTCGTCGCCCTCGTGAACTCCGCCAAAACTGAACTTAAATCCCTCCAGGACAACGGTGCCGCATGGCTCTCGCCCTATCGAACCGATCCTGACGCCTATGTCCGCGACCATGAGACCTACATCACCTCTACACCCCTCGCCCGCGCCACGCCACTGGTCTACGACCAATGGAAAGTCGCCTACAACCGCCTCCTCACCAAAGTCGTTGCCGACAAACCCCGCATCAAAATGGATTACCGCTACAAGCTCGCCACTGATGACAAATTCGCCAAACTTGAATCCGTCTACATCGCATTCGATGCCGCCATCCCCGTCCGTGTGCCGGGTCTCGCCGACATCGCCACCAATGACTGGAAACAGGCCATCGCCACCCGCATTTCCGTCGTCCACCGCCTCCGTGCCATCCGCGATCTCATGACCGACGCCGCACTCCCTTGGGCCGACGATGTCCCGCTCGTGGAAGATCCTGCCTATGTCTCTTACCGCACGCGCCGCCTCGCCGAATTCGAAAAGCTTCGGACAGATGCTCTCGCGCTCATCCAGGACTACTCCACCATCACCGATCGCCTCGATCACTTGGACCTTCTCGCCAACGAACCCACCGCCGGCTCCAAAACTTGGCGCGAACTTTCCGATACCTGGAAACAAAACCAAAATCCGCTTCTCGCGGATGAAACCATCACCGCCGCCATCAAGCCCATCAACGACCGCGTCGCAGCCCTTCAGGCCGTTGATGGAGTTACTGAATACCCTGTCCTCCTGCAGCAGGTTCGCTCCCCCGCCAACGAAATCGCCCTTTCCGCCTGGCGCAAACTCGGCAGCGCCACCATCACCGAACAAACCCCCGTCCTGCAGGATGAAGACCGCCTCGCCACCGAATTATCCACACGCCTCACCACCGCCCAGCAGCAAGGCAAGCTCGATGCCGTCCACGTGCAAAAACTCACCGCCGAACTCGTCGCGCAGCGCCCCATCCGCTGGCAGCGCTGGGCCGATCTGCTCACCACGCCAGCCACCATCCAGGAAGCCCTCGACAAGGCTGACTCCTTTAAAATCAACATCACCGCCCAATCCAACGCTTCCATGTACTACAACAAACTCCTCTACGACCTCCGCAAACAATTCGACAAAAATCTGAAGGAAGCGGAACTCAAACCCATCGCGAAGCAATTCATCGACGCTGTCACCCCACTCCCCGCCGCCCAAAACGCCGAAATCAAAGACCTTCTCGCCCGCATGACCAAATCCATCACCCAGACCCCGGAAGAAATCTCCGCCGCTGGCGCAGGCCCCCAGCTCGCCGGCTGGGAGATGGACAAATCCCGCGAAGCCGCCACCGGCATCCGCACCTTCTACTTCCCCAATAAAGCCGCCTCGCGCCACGTGCTGGAATTCGTCCGCTTCACCGTCGATAGCAAAGTGGCCGGCGTCGGTTCGAAAACCATCTACCTCTGCACCACCGAAATGTCCGTCGGCCTCTTCATGGATATCATGAACGCCGCACCCCGCTTCGCCGATGTCGACAACACCGGCAAACCCACCAAAGAGCAGCACTGGTTCAAAGTCCCGGCCAAGCAGGCGGACGATGTGTGGCTCGACCAGGGCCCGCGCTCCTGGAAAATCCTCAACAAAAAATTCGCCCTCAACGACAAATGGCTCTTCCAGGCCATCCCGCAGATGGGTGCAACTCCTTATTACCCGCAGGGCGGGGCAGCGGCTGACCCCACCGCCAACGATCCCATGCAGCTGCTTTCTCCCTGGTCCGCCATGTACGGGGCGCGACTTTTGGGCTGCCGCCTGCCGACATCCGACGAGTGGAAAACCGCCTACGATCGCTTCGAGCAGGAAGGCGCAAAAGATATCTGGAACCTGCGTGGGGAAGGCCCAGCGGGCCGTGGCTCGTGGCGCACCCAGCAGACGTATGCCACCGAAATGTCCGCTCGTGGCCTCAAATTCCCTGACCAGGGCATCTTCCTTACCGCCGATCAGATCTTCGCCGCCACCCCCATCACCGATACCAGCGCCAAGCCCTGGACCGCCGATGCCCTCGCCAAGCTCGTCCCCAACCGCTTCACGGCCGGAGCAACCCCGTACAAAAACAACTCCCTCTGGTTCCGCCCCGTCGGCAGTGAACCCGGTAAGCCCTCAGGAGGAGGCGGTTTCCACGACCTCGTCGGCAACGTCGCCGAATATGTCTTCGACGCCCCCAATGCCAACGCCGTCATTAAGGACAACACCGCTTCCGCCGCCGACATCAACGCCGCCATCGCCGCCGGCCCCGCCGCCAAACGCAAGGACCTGTTCGTCATCGGCGGCTCTGCCCTCTCGCCCCCCGAAATCCTCTTCAATGTAAAACAGGAATGTGATCCTCTCTTCCCCCAAACCGCTTCGGGCTACTGCGATGTCGGTTTTCGCCTCGCCTTCACCGCGCCCATTGACTCCATCGTGGATGTTCTCGCCTCCACCTTTAAGGAGCCACACTACCTGCCAGGTCCTAAAGCCCGGCCCTGAAAACCGGACCTTTCCGTCTCGCAAGGGCGTTCTTGTGAGGCTTTTTTGGCACCCGTATAATGCGGCCCAAATTCGCCGCTGACAGACAGATAGAAGCGTTTTCCCAAGGAGTTTTCCTTGCCGGAACAATCCACAGATGTCTCCCGGCTCCTGGCCGCCACCATCAATCGGCTGCGCCTGATCCAGGTCGATTTCGCCGACCAGCCGCAGGAAGTTCGCCAAACCTACATCCACGATGAGGTGCAGCAGGCCGTTTCGCGCCTCGCTTCCAACGAGCGTTCCGCCTTCGCCAAAGAACTCAAAGAACGCTTCCCCGCCTGGGATGGCAAAGTTGATATCACCTCACCCGCGCCGGCATCAACCAAGGGAGCACTCGACGAAGCACTTGCGCTAATCGCCCGCCTCGCTCCCACTCTCACCGCAGAACAAAAACAAACCGCCATCACCCGCCTCAAAGAAGCCGGCCTCGCGGAACAAGCCGGAAGCGCTCCCGAATGGCCCGCCGCGCCTCTCAAAGCTCTCAAAACCAAACTCCAACTCACCGACCGCGACAACATCGACCCCGCCCGCCTCCTCGAACTCGCCACCGAATTGATCTCGTTCGCCAGCAGCCTCGATCAACTCGTCTGGGCGACCTGGAAACAAGTCGCCCCCAAAAGCGATCTCAAGCGCCCCACGCCCCTGCAGCGCTCTTTTTCACGATTTGCTTCGGGCTCGCTGGAAGCAACTCGCCCCCAGGTCTCCGCCGATGTCGAAAAAGTCCGCCAGCTCACCGCCAGCATCATTTCCGCCATCGCCCAGGCCAGCAACCTCTTCGCCCAAAAACACTCCAGCAAATTCGCCGTCGCCAACATCGAAGCCTACGCCGACAAAATGCCCGGCATGATGGTCAGCAAGGAAATCAAATGCTGGCGTCAGTTCAAGGAACTTGCACCCGCGATTGACGCCCAGGCCATTGAAATCGAAATCCAGAACGCCATCGCCGAATACACCGAAGCCCTCATCAAAGGCCGGTCCCAGGCATGAACACAACATCCACTTATTTCGTGAAAGGAGGTAATTGATCATCGGTCCCGGGCGCTTCTGCCCGCTGCGTGATCAACTGCCAATATCCTTATGCCGCTTGTCGATCTCTGTGAACCGATCTTCCAATACATCTGTCGTCTTAATCGCTCCGCGCGCAAAGGCGGCAACTACGACCGAAACCTTGTGGAAGCGGAAGTCCGCTCCCTTCTTGCCGATGCCAAAAAGAAGGCGGTTTCGCAAAATCTTGCTGATCAGTTCAACAAAATTGAACTGCCTTTGGTCTTCTTCTGCGATTCCATGATCAAAGAATCTTCTCTCCCCTGGGCTTATCAGTGGAATGAACTCGCCGCCGAACGCCGCGAAACCGGCGGCGGCAAACGCTTCTTTGACATGCTTGAGGAAACGCTTCGGGACAAGTCCGAAGCAGCCACCGAACGCCTCGCCGTTTTCTACACCTGTATCGGTCTGGGCTTCACCGGCGCGTACACCGGCAAACACGAATTCCTCCAGCAGAAAATGCGGGAAATTTCCGCCCGCCTCTCCGGCGGCGGCCAGTTCCACGATACCCAGCGCATCTGCGCTGATGCCTACGAAAAAGTCGACACACGCGACTTGATCGAGCCCCCGGCCCGCAAGCTTGTGGGCATCGCGATCGCCGCGGTCGGCCTGATCCTCGTCTTGTTTATCGCATACGCCCTGCTCTTTTATGACAACTCGCGCGAGCTTCGCGGGGCACTGCAAACCGTGAAAGAAAAGTCCACCGCCAATACCGGCTCGGTGGGGGAGGCCGGCAAATGAGCACGCGTTACTCCCAAACCGTTCCTCTGCGGGTCTACATTGGTGGCGGTGTTGTGGCCATCGCCGCGCTCCTGGCCTTCATGAAATTCTTCCTGCACGCCAACTGGACCACCATCGGCATCATCATTGGCGGCATCCTGTTCGTCGCGCTCTTAATCCTGGGTTATGTGAAGTTTCTAGGCGCTTTGAGCAAGGGCAAAGCCAATCCCCTGGCACAAAGCATCGCCGGCAACGCCGCTGCGTCGCCGCAGGGCATTTCCGAACCCGCCCGCCGCGCGCGGCTCGATGACCTCCGCCGCAACTTCGAACAGGGCATCGACAAATTCCGCGCCGCCGGAAAAAACCTCTACTCCGTCCCCTGGCTTGTCCTCGTCGGCGAACCCGGCTCCGGAAAGACCGAAGCCGTCCGCCATTGCAACGTTGGCTTCCCTCCCGGATTGCAGGATCAACTCCAGGGTTCAGGCGGTACGCTCAATATGAACTGGTGGTTCACCAATCAGGCCATCATCCTCGACACCGCTGGCCGCCTCATGTTTGAAGAAGTCGCTCCCGGCACCACCAACGAATGGGCTGAGTTCCTCAAACTCCTCAAAACCAACCGCCCAAATTGCCCCATCAACGGCATGCTGCTGGTCATCCCCGTCGATACGCTGATCAAGGACACCGCCGACCAGATCGAGAAAAAGGCCGGTAAAATCGGGCAACAGCTGGAACAAATCCAGCGTACGCTGGGGGTGCGCTTCCCGGTTTTCGTCATCATCACCAAGTGCGACCTCCTTAACGGTTTCCGCGAGCTTTTTGATGACCTGAACGATCCGCAGCTGCAGCACCAGATCATGGGGTGGTCTAACCCTGCCCCGCTTGATGATCGCTTCGATCCGACGCGGGTCACCGATCATCTCGAAATCGTCAAACAGCGCCTCACCGAACGCCGGCAACATTTGCTGCTCGATCCGGTCAACACTGAAGATGCCGCCTCCCGTCGCATCGACCAGGTGGATGCCCTTTATGCACTGCCGGATTCGCTGGCCAAAATCGGCCCGCGCCTCCGGCGTTATCTTGAACTGATATTCGTGGGCGGCGAGTGGTCCCCCAAACCACCCTTCCTCCGTGGCATCTATTTCACCAGCTCCATGACCGAAGGCAGTGCTCTCGATGCCGAGCTCGCCGAAGTCCTGGGCGTGCCCGTCGATTCGCTCCCCGAAGGCCGCGTCTGGCGGCGCGACCGCGCCTACTTCCTCCGCGACCTCTTCGTCGAAAAAGTTTTCCGCGAAAAAGGTCTTGTCACCCGCGCTCACAACGCCGACAAGCAACAGCGCTCCCGCCGCAACATCCTCCTCGCCTCTGGCTTGGTCGCCCTCATCATTCTCGGCACCTTCATGTGGCTCGGATCCAAGCAACTCCGCGAATCCATTGGCGTCCACCGCGATTTCTGGGTCGCCGCCGCCGGTTTTTCGCCAAAGGATATGCAGATCATCGATAGGGGTCGCTATAGCGATAAAGCCTTCATCACCGTCGGCTCGAAAAGCACCACTCTTGCCGATTTCTTCTCCGGCAACCTTCCTCAGATAAAGGCCGACATCGATATCCCCGCCATCTTCAAACCCATGACCTGGGTCACCGCTGACCTCAACGCAGATCGACGCGCCGCCTATCGGACCCTTTTCGAACGTACGGTCCTTCTCCCCGTTGTCGACGCCGCCCGCGCCAAAGACCGTGCGGCTGCCGACAGTGCTCTTTCAAAAAAACAACTCGCTCCGCTCTTCCGCCTCGCGCTGGGCGATGAGGACTACGCCAAATTCCAAAAGGATGAGGCAAACCTGCAAAAGGTAACCGACTGGATTTACGACACCAGCGCCGGTGGTGGCGGGGGATCTTGGCCGCCCAAGATACTTGCCGCCAGCGAGCATGCGGCGGGTCCAACGATTGTCGAAGCCTCACCCCAGCGGTGAGCACATACGGCTCACACGTGCGGGCCACAATCACAAACGTGGGAGTTCATGGCCGCGTTTATCAAAAATCTCTCCCGGTTCCTCGGCCATTCCGCCAAGCCCGCGATTCATTTGGCCGCATTCGGCAAGCACCCCGCCTGGATTGACCACCTCGACGACCTGGGCCTCGACACCGAGCCTCTCGTCATCGCCAAGCGCCTCCTCTACACCCAGGGCATGGGTCAGAACATCGATTCGGGCGCCTGGGAATCTCTCGAAACCACTCCCGCATCCGCGCCGTGCCACGCCACCGGTCGTCTCGACTTTTTCCGCCACGATTTTCTGTGGAACATGCCCGGCAGCGGTGCCGGCGGGGGGGGCACCAACCTGATGGCCGGCCGCTTCTGGTCTTCCACCGACGCCAAGGGCCGCGACAAATACCCCATGGTCCTCTGCGCCCAGCTCACCGATTTGCCCGATACCTTCGCTTTCCACATCGCCATGCCGCAGTTGAAAACCATGCAGGACCACTGCGTGAAAGCGCACACGGTTGAAGAAGTACAGCAGATCATGCAGGCGGATCGCGAACAGCTTCGCAGTCATCTCCGCGATCATCTCCCCCAAGAGACACTGACCACCGGCCAGCTCACCAAAGTCTCCCGCCACCCCGACTTGAAATCCGCCGAACACGCCCACACCCCTGAAGGCTTCCACCGCATTGCCTACCGCTTCCTGGGCAGCATGTCCGCCTTCCGCTCTCCACCTTCCAGAGGAAAGCCCCACCGCCCGGAACAAGTCCGCCTCCCCCTGTGCGGCCAATCCCCCACCGAAGCACTCCTCTTTTGGCGCCGCTTCGCACTGCTCTTCCTCGATCCCGCCACCCCCATCGTCCTCCTCGCCCCCGACGACCCCGCCGCCCCCTGGGTCGACCTGATCGCTGGCGAACCCGCTTCCACCCACCTCTTCTGTATCAAAGCCGGCACCAAATCCATCCCCTTCACCTCCGACATCCCCTACACCTTAAGCGCCGCCCTCACCCGCTCCATCGACGACCACCTCGCCCACTGCGCCTCCCTCCCCCCCGACTCTCCCGTCGCGCCCTGGCCCGCGACTCAATGAAAATCTCGCGAAGCCGATTCCAGTTTCGGTTCATCCTGCCGCCGTATTCCACCGCCGATGTCCGCCAGGTTCGCTGCCCGCTCCACCAGCACGTGCACCACCTGCCCCTGCCGTTCCACCTTCCCCCACGCCACCAGCGCCACGCTGTGCCGAACCGCGCGCCGATACCGCTCATATACCGCCGGCCGCACCACCAGATTCGCCACTCCCGTCTCATCCTCCAGCGTCACAAACACAATCCCCGAAGCCGTCCCCGGCCGCTGCCGCACCAGGACCAGCCCCGCCACCGCCACTTTCTTCCCATCCGGATACCGCTTTTCCTCCATCAAATCCCCCGCGCGTATTACCCCATGATGAGCCAGCGCCCCCCGCGCAAACGACACTGGATGCGCCTTCAGCGAAAGCCCCGTCGCCGCATAGTCATGAACGACTTGCGTCGAAGCAGAAATGGGCGGCAGGGGCAAGGTACCAGGGTACTGAAGAACTGAGGAACTAAGGGGATCGCTACCTTCCATTTCCCTTAGTTCCTTAGTTCCTTTGTTCCTCAGTTCCTTCTCTTGCAATGGCCTCTCAAACAACGGCAACTCCTCATCCCGCAACCGCATCACCTCCCACAGCGCCCGCTGCCGATCCAGTTCCATCGACCCAAACGCATCCGCTTGCGCCAGCGCACGCATCGCCGCCACCCGCACCCCGCTCGCCCGCCACAGCGCTTCAATGGAAAAGAAGGGGCCGTGTTTTCGCACGGCTGCCGCAATGGTATCGGCTTCGATCTGCCGCATGCTGGCGACGAGCCGCATCCCCAACCGCAGCGCGGGAGAAGAACCGCGTGCATGCGCTGGCACCCTCATCGATGCATCAGCACCCCTTTGTGCCTCAGTGCCTTCGTGCCTTAGTGCCTTCTCATCGCCTTCCAACGAACAATTCCACCCACTCCAATTCACATCCACCGCCCGCACCTCCACCCCATGCTCCCGTGCATCCCGCACGATCTGCGCCGGCTGATAAAACCCCATTGGTTGGCTGTTGATCAGTGCCGCCGCGAACGCTGCCGGGTGCCGGCACTTCAACCACGCCGATACATACACCAGCAGTGCAAAACTCGCCGCGTGTGATTCCGGAAACCCATAATCGCTGAACCCCTTGATCTGCTCCACCACGCGCAGCGCATACGCCCGCGTATATCCATTCGCTTCCATACCTGTGATGATCTTCGTCAAGAATTTCTCCACAATATGCCCCTTCCGTTTCCACGACGCCATCGCCCGTCGAAGCTTGTCCGCATCTCCCGCCGAAAACCCTGCTGCCACCATGACCAGCCGCATGACCTGTTCCTGGAACAGCGGCACGCCCTTCGTCCGCTTTAACACGTCTTTCACGGCATCATTGGGATACGTTGGCTCCTCCAGCCCCTCTCGCCGCCGCAGGTACGGATGCACCATCCCTCCCTGAATCGGTCCCGGCCGCACAATCGCCACTTCAATCACCAGATCGTAATAAGTCCGCGGCTTGAGTCTGGGCAACATCGTCATCTGCGCCCGCGACTCCACCTGAAAAACGCCAATGGAGTCCGCCTTGCACAGCATCTCGTAAACGGCATCGTCATCCTGCGGCACAGTATGAAATTGAAGCGGAGTTGTTTTCGCGGCGTTATTAACCACAGAGTCACAGAGATACGGAGTATTCACAGAGAATTTTTCGGGCTCTCCTTTTTGAAAGTCCTCTGTGCATCCTCCGTATCTCTGTGACTCTGTGGTCAAAGAACCTGTCGCAGAAGAATCAGCATACGAATTCACAAAAGCCAGCGCCTTACGTATGCACGTCAACATTCCCAACCCCAAACAATCCACCTTCAGCATCCCCATGTCATCAATGTCATCTTTGTCCCATTCAATAACTGTCCGATTTTCCATCGCGGCATTCTCGATTGGCACAATCTCGCATAAAGGCCCGCGGCTGATAACGAATCCCCCCACATGTTGCGACAAATGCCGCGGAAACCCCCGAAGCTCCCCCGCCAGTTTCACCGCCCGCCGTATCGTGACATCGTGCGGATTGAACCCCAGTTCGCGCAACCGCTTCTCTATCACCATCTCTTCATCCCACCAGTCTCCCGATTTCGCCAGCCGGTCCACGCAGTCCAGCGACAGCCCCAGCGCCTTGCCCACATCCCGTATCGCCGATCGCCGCCGGTACGAAATCACCTCCGCCACCAGCGCCGCCCGGTCGCGCCCATACTTTTTATATATGTACTGAATCACCTCCTCGCGCCGCTCGTGCTCGAAATCGATATCGATGTCCGGCGGCTCTTTCCGTTCCCGGCTGATGAATCGCTCCATCAGAAGTTCGACTTTTGTCGGATCCACCGCCGTGATCCCCAGGCAGAAACAAACCGCCGAATTCGCCGCCGCCCCGCGCCCCTGGCACAAAATCCCCAACGACCGCGCATGCTTCACAAGGTCATACACCGTCAGAAAATAAGCCGGATAATCAAGCTCCTCAATCAGGTCGAGTTCGTGCTCCAGTCGTTCGCGGATTGCGGGAGGAATTGCGGAAGAGGGAAAGGCACTAACGCACAGAGGCACTGAGGCACTAAGGGATGCTGGCGCATCGGTGGAAGTCCCTGCGCTTGTGGAGGCGTCGGCTCCCCTTAGTGCCTCAGTGCCTCTGTGCTTTAGTGCCTCTCCCCCATATCGCTCCTCACCCTCCGCCCAAGTTCGCTCCCGCAAATATTCCATCGCCGTCTTCCCCGCAGGACATATCTCATCCGGATACTCATATTTCATCTGCTCCAGCGAAAACCCCGAAGCACGCTCCGCAATCTCTGCCGTCCGCGCAATCGCCTCCGGATATTCGCGGTACAGCCGCGCCATCTCCACAGGCCCCTTGATGTGCCGCTCCGCATTGGCAAACAGCGCAAACCCCGCCTCGGCTACTGTGCACCCCAGCCGCACGCACGTCACCACATCCTGCAGCGGCCGCCGTTCCGCCACGTGGTAATGCACATCGTTCGTCGCCACCAGTGGCAGCTCCATCTTCCGCCCAAACGCCGACAGCATCGCCAACCGCGCGCGGTCATGCCCGTCATACAAACAACTCGAAGCGACCGACAACCCATCTTCACCAAACCCCTCCCGCACGCGCTGCACCAACTTCTCGTAGGCTTCGGTCATCTGCTCCGGCGATGGCGGCACAATCACCCCGAGCATCCCCTCCGCATGCGCCAGCACATCCTCCACCCACAACCGGCACTCCCCCTTCTCCGCCCGCCGCTTCCCTACCGTCAACATCCGGCACATGCGGCCGTAGGCGGCGCGCGTCGTGGGATAAAGCAGCAATTCGAACGGACAGGTACTAAGGAACTGAGGAACTGAGGAACTGAGGGAATAAGCGTCTCCTTCCCTTTGTCCTTCAGTTCCTTTGTTCCTTAGTTCCTCTCTTTTCACCATCACCCGACATCCCACCACAAATCCCACCCCTGCCTCCTTCGCCGCCACATGCCCGCGCACAATCCCCGCCACTGTATGCAAATCCGTCATCGCCACCCAACGGCACCCACTTTCCGCCGCCGCCGCCACCAGCTCTTCCGGATGGCTCGCCCCGCGCAAAAAAGAAAAATTACTCGTCACCATCAACTCCCCATACACCACGCCCCCCGCGCGCGCCCGCCGTTCCTCCGCCGTCCCTCCCACCTCCATCGCCGGCTTCACCTTCACATGTTCCTGCTCAGGCATTCTTTTCCCTCAGTTCCTTTGTTCCTTAGTGCCTTCCTCACCACATCCCCTGCACATACCACTTCCCTGTCCGCATCTCACGGAACATCCATAGCCACTGCCCATCCGCCATCTGCACCTTGTAATAGTCCCGCGTCGATGAACGGATCCCGCCTCCGCTCGTTCCGGTCCGCATCACCTCCCACCACGGCGTCGCGATCCGCTCCGGTCCTGTCCCCACCCCTTTCCAGCACAGTGGGATCCGAAGCTTGGAATTCACGTGACTTGAAGTCGCGGC
>JADMIO010888868.1_pt1 | contig 67607 bp, 49 predicted proteins | sample 8958161 | NCBI WGS metagenome assembly JADMIO01 (sample SAMN16585339, study PRJNA669376) | soil metagenome | isolation source: Crop rotation soil | place: USA: Cullars Rotation, Alabama | collected 2011 | reverse complement strand
CGCGACAACTTGTCCACGTGGAATTCTAAGCTTAGGATCCCAATGTGCTGGAAAGGCGGTTGTCGACCAGGTGATAGTCAACAGCCATGTAGGCCGTGCCGGGATCGAAACTCGACGCGTCGATGCGGCGAACAATGCCCCACGGCGGCATGCCGGTGACGTTCTTCGTCAGGTCAATCCACGTTTTGCCGTCGCGATTGATCCAGACCTTGCCGTCGTTCGTGCCGGCCCAGACCACGCCCTTCTGCAGGCGCGACGGCGTGATCGCGGAAACGACAGCGCCATAAAACTGCCCGAGGTTGTCGCCGACGACGCCGCCGGAGAATTTGATGCGGCTGGGATCCTTCGTGGACAGATCCGGACTGAAGACTTCCCAGTTCTGGCCGCGATCCTTGGTGCGGAAAATGACCTGGCAGCCGAAGTACACCGAGTTGTCGAACCAGTCGATCGCGAGCGGCGGCGACCAGTGACAGCGATACTTGAGATTGACGGGATCGGAATCGAGCGTGTGAATCCACGGACTCACCGAACGGGTCTGTCCGCTCAGTTCGTCATAGGTCGCGACGTGCGCGGCATAGCAGGTGCCCCAGACGAAGCGCGAGTTGTTCGGCTCCGGATACGTGTAACCGGATTCGCACGACGGCATGTCTTCCTGTTGCGGGCCCGTCGCCGCGCCACCAGCACCGCGGCCGCCACCGCCGCCACCACCGCCAGGTGCCGCACCACCGCCGCCGGCCCGGCCGGCGCCGCCCGCGCCTCCGGCACCACCCGCGCCTCCGGCCCCGCGGCCCGGCGCGGCACTGGCCGCAGGCGGCCCGGCCGGAGCCGCAGCTGCGGCAGGAACTGGAGCGTAGGACGGCACGTTGTTCGGCACGATCGGCCGATCGCTCGCAATCCGCATGCTGCCGTCATCCTGCCGATCCGAATAGACCCAGTAGGGGCTGCGCTGATCGATCGTCGCGCGATACATCTGGCCAATCGGCAGGGAGACCGAGGTAGTGCCGGTCGGGTTATTCGGCGAGCCGAAAATACCCATGCCGCTGTCGCCGGTGGTGATGTAATGCCCGGCCATCGACGGCGTCGTGTCCCACCAGATGTCGTGACAATCGCCGCAGCCACCGCCGCCGCTCGACCAGATCTTGCCGCCGTCGCGCGATCGCCACAGCGAGCTGTTCGCAATCAACACATGATTCGGATCGTCCGGTGACACTCGAATGCGAATGTAGTAACCCGCGCGGCCAATCAGTCGGCGATCCCAACTCACGTTCGCCCACGTCACGCCGGCGTCGTCGGATCGCCACAGCGATCCCTGCGCTTCGGAAGGCAGACCTTTCACACCATCCGCGCCGGTTTGAATCAGCGCGTACATCCGTTTGCCATCCGACGGCGCGATTGCCACGTCGGTCTTGCCGTACGGCGACTTGGGCAAGCCCGGGTGCGTGACCTTCGCGAATGTCTTGCCCGCGTCGTGCGACAGATAGATCCCGCTGCCCATGCCCCCGCTGTAGAGCACGTGCGTCTGCAATTCGATTTCCCATGTGCCGGCAATCACGGTGTTCGGATCAGAGTGCGAGAACTGCAGCCCGGAGCATCCGGTGTTCTGATCGACAAACAGCGCCTGCTGCCAGGTCTTGCCGCCGTCTTCCGTGCGATAGACGCCGCGCTCTTTCTGCGGCCCCGTCGACCGGCCGAGCACGCATGCGAGCACAATGTTTTCGTTGGTCGGATGAATGACCACCGTGCCGATGCGCCCGCTCTCAGGCAGGCCCATGTTCGTCCACGTGTCACCGGCGTCCGTCGACTTGTAGATGCCGTCGCCCATCATGTCCATGTCGCGCACGGCCCAACCTTCGCCGGTGCCCGCCCAGACCACATTGGGATTACTTTCTGAAACAGCCAGCGAGCCAATCGCCTGCACGGCCTGGGAATCGAAGGTCGGCTTCCACGTGGTGCCGCCGTCGGTTGATTTCCACACACCGCCCGACGCACCGCCGGCGTAGTAGACGCCGGGCTTGCCGGCAACGGCGGCCGTGGCGGAAATACGTCCCGCGCTTGTCGGCCCCAAGTACTCGAACCTCGGCAATCCGACGGACTGAGTCGTTTGCGGGCCTCCCCCGCCGCCCTGACCACCACCACGCTGGGCACCGGTTGAAACCGACCCGGCGGACGCAACTACCAACGCAATGGTGGCCGCTCGCGGTAACCATCGAAGGGCGGAACTGACAGTCATGTGAGGTTCTCCTGTCGGCGATAAGAAATGAGGACGCCGCTGGATATACCACGGCAGTACGGTGGCTGCAACCTCACGATCACAGTTCTGGCGGTGTGCTCAACCAGTCGCGCAGCCGACAAGCAGAACGAGGGACACGCTCATGAGATTTGCCGTCCGGACAATTCTGTTGGTGTTGGCCGCAGGCGCATCATTGGCGGCCGAAGGCCAGACTCCGCGCCTCACCGGAACCATTACGTATCGCGAGCGCGTCGCGCTCGCATCCACCGCGGTCGTCGAAGTCAGATTGGATGATGTTTCAACCGTGGGCGCCGTACCTCCGGTCGTCGCAACAACGAAGATCGAGCGAGCCGGTCAGGTGCCGATCCGATTTGAGCTGCCGTACGACGCGCGCGCGATCGACCCGCGCGGCCGGTACGCCGTCCGCGCGACGATCAGCGACGGCGGCGTTTTACTGTTCTCGTCGCTCGACACCGCGCTGGTGCTGACCCAGGGCCATGGGCTGCATGCAGACCTCGTGTTAACCCACGTGGCCGGGGCTGTCGCTCCGCCGCCACCCCCGCCTCAGCCGATGGCGCCACCGTTACCGCCGGATCCATTCGTCAACCTGCCGGCGACGTTCATCGGGACGCTTCCGTGCGCTGATTGTGAGAGCACGCATGTTCAATTGAACCTGTTCTCCGATGACTCATTCGTCTCCCGAATGACGTACACGGGAAAAACCGGCGAGCCGGTTGACGACATGGGCTCGTGGGCGTTGTCGTCGGATCGACGCGTCCTCGTGCTCAAAGGCCGCGGAGAGACCGTCCAGACATTCGCCGTTCCCTCGGCTAGCCTGTTGAAGAAGCTCGATGCCGATGGCAACCCGCTGACCGGACGCCTCCCGCCGGAGCTGACGCGCGCATCGGCGTTCCGTCCGCTTGCGACTCGATTGCCGATGCGCGGTCTGTACAGCGTGACCGGAGAGGCCAGAATGTTCGTCGAGTGCTCCACGGGTCAGACATTTGGCGTGGCCGCGGCAGGGGCTCGCGAGCTCGACGCGGCTTACCCGAAAGCACGATCAGCGACAGGCGCGGCCGTGCTGGCGGAGATCGAAGGGGCGCTGACGCCCCAATCAAAACCCGCAAACGGCGGAATGGAGATGGTCCTGACCGTTGAAAAATTCCTGCGGGTCCTGCCGCGCGAGTCGTGCGGGCGCCGGTTCACAAGCGCGCCGCTCGGGGACACATTCTGGCGCCTGACCCGCCTAGACGATCAGGTCATTCCGGCAGCTACCGATCCGCGACGCGAACTGTCGATCACCTTTCAGGCCGGTCCGCGCGGCACGGGTGCGTTCTCCGGATCGACCGCCTGCAACCGCCTGATCGGCACCTACCGAACCGCGAACGCCGTGATGGAAATCACAACCGGCGGCACCTTGAGGGCCTGCAAAGACGACGCGGCGACCGAGGCCGCCTTCGTCGCCGCTCTCAAGGCGACGAAGACGTACCGGATCGCTGGACGCACATTGGAATTAATGGACGCCGCCGGCAAGACGGTCGCAAGATTTGAAGCACGCACTGCCGCTGGCATTACCCGACGGTAGTTCGCCTGACACGTTAACAGTGAAGCAGTAAACACGTTAACAGTGAAGCAGTAAAGAAGTGGAGCGGTTTTGGGTTTTGCAAGGCCTGCCTTGCCTACCCCAAAACCACTTCACTACTCCACTACTTCACTGTTTCGTGATCTTGTGGTTTTCCGGTTACCAGCCGAGAACCTTGGCGAAAATCAGCGGCGCGCAGATCGTCGCATCCGATTCGACGATGAAGGACGGCGTGTCCGGGCCGAGCTTGCCCCAGGTAATTTTCTCGTTGGGCACCGCGCCCGAATACGAGCCGTAACTCGTCGTCGAATCGCTGATCTGGCAGAAGTAGCCCCAAAGCCTCACATCGGACAGGCGAAGGTCCTGGTGCATCATCGGGACCACGCAGATTGGGAAGTCGCCGGCGATGCCGCCGCCGATCTGGAAGAACCCAATCGACTGTTTGGCTGAGACACGCTTGTACCAATCGGTCAATTCGATCATGTATTCGATCCCGCTGCGCATCGTGGACACGTTCTTGACCTTGTCACCGATGCACCAGGCCGCGTAGACGTTGCCGAGCGTCGAGTCCTCCCAGCCCGGGACGAAGATCGGCAGCTTTTTCTCGGCCGCCGCCAGCATCCAGCTGTCCTTCGGATCGATTTGATAGAACTGCTTCAGGCTGCCGTCGAGCAGCACCTCAAACAGGAATTCGTGCGGAAGCCCGCGCTTTCCCGCCTTGTCGGCCGCGACCCAGCGCTCGGCGACGATGCGCTCGATGCGGCGCATCGCTTCTTCCTCAGGAATACACGTGTCAGTCACGCGATTGAGGTGACGCTCGAGGAGATTCTGTTCGTCGGCTTTGGTGAGCTCGCGGTATCGCGGTATGCGCTCGTAGTGATTGCGCGCGACGAGATTGAAGATGTCCTCTTCGAGATTCGCACCGGTGCACGAGATCGCGCTGACCTTGCCCTGGCGGATCATTTCGGCAAGCGAGCAGCCCAGTTCGGCCGTGCTCATGGCGCCGGCCATCGCGACCAGCATCGCGCCACCCTCATTCATGTGGCGGATGTAGCCATCCGCGGCGTCTTTCAACGCCGCGGCGTTGAAGTGGCGGTAGTGGCGATCGATGAACTTCGAAATGGGTCCCGACATTTATGCGGAGTCTAGCAGAAGCTCACCCGCCGATCTTGAGGTCCAGGCGCTTCTTCTCGCCTTCGCCCAAGGTGATCTTGCTGGCCGACGGCACGAGCAGTTCGAGGTAGCCGGGTTCATACTGCAGCACCGGCTCGAATTCGATCAGGGTGGACAGGTAATACTCGCCGGACGGAAGACCGGGGATGACGTACGAGCCGTTCTCGGCAGTGCGGACGTACCGAACCCGGCGGGCGCCGTTGGTCCAGAGATTCTTGTTCGCGGGAAACACGAAGACGTAGAGCTGGGGCGCCGCGCTGCCCCCGGGTCCCGTTAACGTGCCGGCGAGTTCAGTTTGAACATCCGAGAACGTGACCACCAGACCTGAGACATTCAGATTCGGAACGAGATCGAACGAAACGTCGCTGATGTCATTTCCGGCGAGGGTCGCGGACTTCAGCGACCACGCCGACGCGGCGCCCGCAGATGCCGGCGGAATGGTTGTGACAACGCGATACGGTCCAGGAGCCAGACCGTCAATTTGAAATGTCCCGTCGGAAGCCGGAACCGCGAGAGAACTGGTGTTGATCGGTGGACCTCCGGGACCGCGAACGAGCCGTACCTGAAACCGCTTGCTGTCGGCCGGCGTCGAGCCTTCGAATACGAGCTGGCCCGATACGGAAACTCCAATGCTCAGGGGAATCGAGACACCCGTGATATCGCGCCCTGAGACATCGATCTCAAGCGATCCCGATAACGGAAGCGCCGCGATCCCGGCGCGCATTCGTTCCAGATCGCCGGGTGCGAGATTATTGGGCACGCCCGAGGCCCACACGACGTAGTGCCCAGGCGCCAGGCCTTCGCACGAGAATGACCCATCGCCGCGCCCTCGGCTGATGGCCTGTGGAGCCGCCAGCAGCGGACTGGGCGCCTTCAAGGCGCAGACGGCCGAAGCTTCGAGCGGCGGCCGGCCGTCGGGCGCGGTGACCACTCCACTGACCCGGGCCACCGGAACGTACTGCAGTGCGAAATCCACGCCGAGCCGCTCCTCGCCGCGCTCCAACGTCACGGCCGCGGCGCGTGACGCGTCGGCGGTTCCTGGAAAGAGCGTCGGGGTGTAGGTGAACGTGCGCGCGGACGGAGGTGGCGGGCCGCCTTGGCGGCTGGCCCAATCGAGGTCAGCAGCGGTTGGCTCGCCCTGCGCCGGCAAGCCGTTCGCTGAACTGGAGACCAGGTACTCCCCGGGCAGAAGGCCAAAGATCCGGTAGTCGCCATGGGCGTTGGTCTGGACGCTCTGTCTGTTCCCCGAGCGGCGCCGTCGCTCGCCGTTGAAGGTGATCAACGGCAACGCTTCCACCGTCACATTGGATGCGGCCCGCCCCGATCGATCTGTTATCCGTCCCGCGATGACGGCGCCCTTCAGCAGAGCGATCGGTTGCGCGTGGAAGGTCTGCCCCTCTGCCAGCGTGATCGATGTCCCGGGCATGCCGGCTTTCGGCGCCCCGTAGCCAGTCGCAATGTATCCGCCCCTGGATGCCGACAACGTATAGGAGCCGGCCGGCAGATTCGGAAAGACGTAGCGGCCTTCGTCGTCCGTGCCCGTTGTTCGGATGTCCTCAACATTCGCGCGGGAGAGGCTGACGATCGCCCGTCGCAGCGGAGCGTGAACGGCATCGTCTGCAAGGACCAACCCCGTCACACTGGCCGTTCCGTTACTGGTCACCCGAGCCTGATCGCGGACCGGCGCTTGCGCCACACCCATCACCGAAATAGCGAAACACGCCGCGGCGGTAAGCCCGAATTTCACTTGACCACCAGAACGCGCAGATCCTGCGTTCGACTATCGCCGTCGCCGAGCGTAATGCGCGATCCCGACGGAATCAGGCGCGTCAACACGTTGCCATCTGAGAAATCTGCTGAGGGCCAGTCCGCCGCGACCACGATGTAGTCGCCGGCCGGCAGAGCTCGGAATGTGTAGCGGCCATCGCGCCCAGGAGCCGCGGTCTGCACGCGCCGCGACGCCATCCCCGGCAATCGCCAAAGAGTCTTGTCCGCCGGAAACACCGCCACCGTCGCCATCGGCGCCGCTTTGCCGCTGTCGTCGCGCGCAAAGCCGGTAATCGTCGAGATCTGATCGGTGATGGTCACGATGACGTCCGTCAGTCCGCTGGCCGGCAATTCGAACTGCTTGTCGACGACGTTTTGGCCGGCGGCCGTGACGGATTTCAGCACGTATCCGGGCGGGATCTGGGCGACGGTGATCATGTACGGACCGGGGACGTTCTGACTGGTGATGTAGCGAGTCTCGTCGGGTCTTTCGGTCTGTGCTCGCAGAGTGCCCATCAGCGAACCCACGCTGCCTGGCACGGCGCGGGCGGCGACGGAAATCGCGCGTAACTGCTGGACGCTCGGCGGCTTCGCACCTGTGCCTTCCACCACGATCCGGCCAGAGATTCGCGCGCCAGACCGCAACACCACTTGAAGATTGGCGACATCGGCGTCGGCCGGCACCGAAATCTGCTCGGCCGCCCATAACACCGGATCCGCCGAGGCCGATCCGGCGCGAAGCCCGCGCAGTGTGTACGTCCCCGGCGCCACGCCGATGAATGTGAAATTGCCGTTCGCATCAGCGAGGGCTTGGGGTGTATCCGTCAGTGTCGCGGGACTGGTCCGCGCGACTGCCGGATCGGGCGCGACGAGCGTTAACGCCACGCCGGCTTGCGGCCCCGACGGTCCGAGGACTTGTCCGGAGACTCGCCGCGCTTCAATCAACGACACACGAACGTCAATCCCTGATTTCTCTTCGCCCGACTGCACGTTGACGAGGGTGGCAGACGCCGGCGTCGGGCTCGACGGGTGGAACGCCGAGGCGTAGAACATCAGCCGGCCATTGACGGAGATGAACTGAGGCAGTCCACCCGCGTTGTTCGTCCTCGGCAATACATTGAAGTTGCCGATTCTCACGCCGCTGCCGCGGGGCAGGATCATCCCCCCGCCGGCCATCATCTCGGTCATGTAGCGATCCACCGCCGCGCCACCCTCGGCCATGGCCTGTTGAAAACCCTCGACGGCCGCGATCGGCACGGTCGCGGTCGCACCGAGCAGTCCGACGATGTAGTCGCCCGGCACCACATCGACGTGGTACATGCCGCGGTCGTCCGTCAAGAGTGCGAACGGCCCGGCGGACTGCATCACGGGCCCGCCCCAGTCCGTCATCCGTGCAAACACGGACACCGGCGCGCCAACGACAGGTTCACCGGATTCGTCGAAGAACGTGCCGCTGATGCCGCCGGTCTTCCACATCTGGATGCGCACGGAGATCGTCTTATCCGCGTCATTAATCTCCAGGCTGCGGACGAGATCCAGCGTGCGCCGGATGGTGATGATGCGCGTTTCGCCGTACGCGCCGTCGATGTAGCCCGCCGCGGTTGTATTGATGCTGTAACTGCCTGCCGGCAGATCGCGAAAGAGGAATTGGCCTTGCGCGTCAGCCGTCACGCGGCGAGATCCCCCAGCAACGCCGTTGGAAAAGACGGCAGTCGGCGCCCCCAGCGAGCCACCACTCAACGTCACCAGCGCTCCTCCCACACCACTGGTCGAGCCAGCATCCACAACTTTGCCGACAATGATCGCGGACCCAGGCTTGAGGATCTGCTGCGCTTGCTGCACGGGCATGACCTGGGCAGCAGGCGAAATGGCCGCGAGCATGACGGCGAGCACGAACCCTGCGGGTTTTCGCATGCGTGTTTATCTTCCGACCTTGAGATCCTGACGCTTCTTCTCGCCTTCGCCGATCGCGATCTTGCTGGCGAATGGAATCAACTGTTCGAAGTACCCGGGTTCGTACTGAAGAGCGGTTTCGAACTCCGTGAGGGCGCAGAGGTAGTACTCGCCTGGCGGCAGATCGGCGATTGAATACGCGCCCGAATCATTTGACCGGACTGACTTGACTCGGCGGGTTGACCCCCACAAGTTCTTATCTGTCGGAAAGACGAATACGTACAGCGGCTGCGAGGCACGGCCGGCTGAGTCGGTCAGCAGGCCTGAGAGTTCAGTGACAGTGTCAACGAACGTCACCGTCAACCCTGAAAGGATCTGGCCCGGACCCAAATCAAAAGCTGCGTCAGCCACATCACGGCCTGCCAGCATCGCCGAGCGGAGCGACCACACGGCCGCGGCACCGGCGGTCGCCGGTCCGCTCGCAATCAGGCGGAATGAACCGGGCGGCAGTCCGTCCATGCGAAATGTGCCGTCAGGCGCGACCACCGAACGGGTCGTTCCCTGTGTGGCTAGATTGCCCTGTTGCGAAAAGAGAATCTGGGATCGTGCCGGATCTGTGCTCGTGCCGCCAACGGACTGAAATACCACGCGGCCAACAACGCTGGCCCCGGGCTGCACTTGGATCGTGAGGCCAGTAACATCGCGACCGCCGACGCTGACATCAAGCACGCCCCACTGAAAGGTTGGCGTCAGCCGGCCACCGCCGTCAGGGGAAACAGCCACCGTCACGCGCGCCGACAAGAAATAATCGCCTGGCGGCATCCCGGCGCAGGCAAAAGTTCCGTCCGGTGCAACGCGTGCAATCGATACGTTGGAGGGAGGAAGAATCAATCCCGGATCTTTTGACAGGCAATAGACTGTGCCTTCTGTCGGTCGTCCATCGGTGCCGCGCAGCAAGCCCGTCACCCGGACGGCGGACAACGTCTGCAACGCAAAGTCGATACCCAACCGCTCCTCGCCTTTTTCGAGCGTCAGAACGGAACCGGCCCCGGCATTTGCCGTGCCGGGGAACACCGTTGGTGCGTACATGAACGAGCCGGCGGCCGGCGGCACCTGCCCGGTGGGCCTTGCAGCCCAGCTCAATTCCGCAGCCGTCGCTTCGCTCAGCACCGCCGAAGACGCCACCTCTCGCGCGCCGACCGGCGTGCTCGCGACGATGTAGCTTCCCGGCGACAACCCGAACATTCGGTAGTCGCCGTGCGCGTTGGTCTCGGCTGTCGCGCTCGGACCGGCCGGCGTCCGCCGCCGGCGCTCCCCGTTCAGTGTCACCACCTGGTAGGCCTGCACAACCACCCGCTCCACAGGTCTGCCGGCTCGATCCGAGATCCGGCCGGCCAGAACCGCGCCCTTCATCAGGGCAAGCGGCTGAGCGACAAACGTCTGGCCATCAATCAACGCGATTGGAGTGCCCGGCATTCCCGGCTTCGCGGCCCCATAACCCATCGAGATATACGCGCCCTTGGACGCCGATAACGTGTACGACCCCGCGGGAAGTTGCTCGAACGCAAACCTGCCGGCTTCGTCGGTGGCCACGGCTCTCATGTCTTCGATGTTGGCGCGCGACAGGTTGACCGTGGCCTGTCGCAGCGGCTTTCTCGTCTCGTCATCGATCAAGACGGTGCCGGTGATTCGCGCCGTTCCAGCGGTGGCGATGCGCTGTTGATCGCGAACCGGCGCCTGCGAACCGTAGGCCACGAGCGCGGTCGCAGCGGCGACGACGAAGAGCACCTTCATCGAATCACCTTGACGACCAGATCCTGCGTGCGGCTTTCGCCGTCGGCAATCGTGATCTTTGTGCCGAAGGGCATCAGCCGGGTCAAGACGGGATTGTCAAAGAAATCCACCGACGGCCAGTCGGCAGCCACGACGATGTAGTCGCCCGCTGGCAAGCTTCGGAACGTGTAGCGGCCGTCGCGTCCGGGCGCCATCGTCACGACGCGTCGCGAAGGCATGCCTGGCAGACGCCAGAGCGACCGGTCGGCTGGAAAAACCGCCACGGTCGCCGTCGGAGCGGGCTTGCCGGCATCGTCCCGGGCGATGCCGGTGACCACTGAGACTTGATCGGTAATCGTCACGACCACATCGCTCAGGCCGCCCTGCGGCAGATCGAATGGCTTGTCCACAATGTTCTGCCCTGCGGCCGTCACGGACTTGAGAACAAACCCGGGCACCGGAACGGTCACACTCATCATGTACGCGCCTGGCGGTACTTCGGCAGTCACGAATCGGGTTGGATCGGGCCGATCGGTCCGGATTCGCGGCGAATCCAGCAGCGCACCCACAGTTCCGGCGACGGGTCGCGTCACGATGATAAGACTGGTCAACTCCGCGGCAGTCGGCGCCTTCGCGCTCGTACTTTCAACCACGATGCGTCCGCTCACGCGAGCGCCCTCGTGAAGAGCAATCTGAACGTCAGTGAGATCGGCATCTGCCGGAACTGTGATCGAGTCGGCGGCCCATCCGATTCGAGCACCAGCGGCAGAAGCCGGCCGGAGAATCTTCACCGTATAAGGTCCCGGGGCGACCCCAATCAAGCTGAAGCTGCCATTGCCGTCAGTCATCGCCTGCGGCGTGTCGATCATCATGGCTGGAGTTGAACGGGCCAAGGCCGGATCGGGTGCGACAAGTGTCACGGTGACACCTGGAACGGGACCCGATGAGCTCACGACTTGTCCCGAGACGCGGCGGGCCTCGATCAACGGCACGCGAATGTCGATCCCCGTTTTCTCCTCGCCGGATCGCACCGAGACGACAGTGGCCGATGTGGCACTCAGAGCGGACGGATGGTACGTGCTCGGATGCAGCATGACGCGCCCGTTGAGGCTCAACAGCGGCGGAAGCGCGGACAGATTGTTGGTGGCCCGCTGGCTGACCCAGAAAGATCCGACGCGTACGCCGGCACCGCGAGCGATGAGGCCGCCGGATGCCTGCATCTCCGACATGAACCGCGATAATGACGCGCCGCCCTCAGCCACGGCCTGCTGAAAGCCCGCCACCGACGCATCCGGAATCGTCGTCGTCGCTGACAGGAGTCCAACGATGTAGTCACCAGGCACGATGTCGGCGTGATACACGCCGCGATCGTCCGCCGTCAGGGTCGTCGCCATCTGCATCAGCGGTCCGGCCCAGTCGGTCATTCGCGCCAGAACGTTGACCTGCGCGCCGGCCATCGGCTCACCGGCCTCGTCGAGCACCGCCCCGCTGATTCCACCGGTTCGCCACATTTGAATACGAGCTGAGACCGTCCGATCGGTTTCGACAATCTCCAGCGGCCTGATCAGGTCGGATCCTCGGCGTATCTGGATAATGCGAGTCTCACCGTACGTGCCATCGATGTACCCTGCGGCGGTTGACGACATCGTGTAGGAGCCGACCGGCACATCGCGGAAGAGAAATTGACCCTGCCCGTCGGTGAGAACTCGTCGAGACCCGCCAGCCGTTCCGTCGGTGAAGACTGACGTAGGTCCGCCCAGCGATGCCCCGCTCAGGACCACCTGAGCGCCTGCAACGCCGCTGGAGGTGCCGGCTTCGACAACCTTGCCCAGGATCTGCGCCGAACCAGGCTTCAGGATCTGCTGAGGTTGCAGACGGGGAGGCGGCGGGGGGATCGAGGACCCGACCTGCGCATCTGCGAAAGTGGCCGCGATCAAGATCCCGAGAGCGAGGAGAGCCAGTGTTCGCATGAGCCTTGGCAAGGATACGCCGGGGGTTCGGTTCTCGTTAACAGCTATCGGCGATGATCGGCGGGGTCCCCTGCACCCCGCCTTTGGGCTGCGTTACAGTGGCCGGGTGCCTGATCAGACTTGCCCCGAGTGCGACGAACCGCTCTTCTATACGTTTACCGACACCGCCGGCATGGGCGCGTGGAAGCTGGGCGACGGCTACAACACGAAGCCGGACACCGATCACTATGTCTGTTTTCCCTGTCACAAGACGTGGCAGCAGCGTCTCGATGGCCCGCTCACGCCGGACGTCATTGGTGAGATCGTGTTCTTCTCGTGTCGCGAACAGGACTGCGGCGCGCAGATGTTCGTGACCCGCGAGTCAGATATCGCGACGGAGATCGAGCTGACGTGCGCGAACGGACACGTGTTCCGGATCGAGGCCGGCGAGGATGGCGGGCTGATCGTGGGACCAGTAGTCGGCGGCCTGTAATCGGCGACTTGTAGTCGGCGGCCTTTAGGCCGCCGAATCCATCATCGCGAAATCCGCAGCAGCTGCGTCTTTTTCTCGCCCTCGCCGAGCGTGACCTTCACACCTGCGCCGGCAACCGTGCTGAGGAAGTCCTCGGTCTTCCAGTTCTCCGGCGCATCGGTCGCGATCGAAATCAGATAGTCGCCCGGCGGCAGATCGGCGAAGGTGTACTGACCATTGGTCGCCGGACGCGTGCTTTGGACTCGCCGGGTAGATTTCCACAGTGCGCGATCGGCGGGCATCGCGATGATGACGAAGTCGCTGGCCGGCGCGCCGGCGGATGTTTCGAGCGTCCCGGAGAGCTCGGTCTGCCGATCGGTAAATGTCGCGACCACGTCGGAGAAACTCGCGTCACCGACGACGAGGGGCTGATCGAGCAGATCGCGCCCGGCCATCATCACCGATCGAAGCCGCCACGGTTTGGAGTTTGCCGCGCCAGGGACCTGGCCCGTGAAGGTGTAGGCGCCCGGGCTCAGTCCTTTCATCTCGAAAGAGCCGTCAGGCCGAACCGCGCCTGTGAGTGATCCGCCCCCGAGGGAGAAGACACTGAGCCGATTGCCATCGGGCGACATCTGAAGACGTACGGTGGACAGGTTGGCTGGCTGGGTCTGCGTCGCCGAGTCGAATGCGACTTTTCCGGTCATCGTCGGCGCGAGCCGAAGCTGCAACACGACGCCGCCGACATCGGCACCGCTGAGCTCGACCGTGGTTGTCGCGGTATAGAACGGCGCCGCCTCGGTCGGTGTCGAACTGACGGAGGTGAGAACCACCTGGCCGGCCGCATTTGTCCGAACTGTCTCGAAAATCGATCGCGCGATGAGGGTATAGGTTCCTGGTACCAGGTTCGTGGCTTTGAACGTACCGTCCGGAGCGGGCCGTCGAGTCGGACTGGCATCGAGCGCGGCGCCGAGCGGCAATGTCGGACTCGGACGCGAGAATTCGATCGACACGGCAGACGTCGGCTGCCCGTCGGCGCCAATCACCGTGCCGCTGATCGACGCCACGGCAGCGAGCACGACGGTGATATCCACGCCCCGGCGCTCTTCGCCGGGGCCGAGCACGATCGGCACGGCCTGTTCGGCGGCGATGGCCGACGGATGGAATACGGGCGCATATGTGAAGCGCCGATCGGACGCGGCGGGCGCAGCCGCGGGTGTGGCTGGTGTTGTCACCGCCGCGCCCGTTCGCTGCTGCAGCATTCGCAACTCGGCATCGACCTGCGCGCGCGTCAAAGCGGCCATGTCGGCCGATGACGACGCCGCCGGTCGGGGTAAGGAGCCAACGAGGTATGTGCCAGGAACCAAGCCGTAGATCCGGTACGTTCCGGTATCGTCGGTGATGACCGTGTCAACGCGGACGGAATCGCTTGGAGGCGCATCAGCCCGGGCCACGAAGACCGGGAGATCGCGCACGGGATCGCCGGCTTGATCGCGAACTGTACCGGTGATGACCGACCCTCTCGTCAGCGGTACTCGCAGGTTCGTCAGCCGCTCGCCTTCTTTCAGGACGATCGGCGTGCCCGCACCCGATCCTTTTTGCCCGAACGTCGTCGTGACGTACGCGGGCTTCGAGACTGAAAGCGAAAAGGTTCCGGGCGGCAAGAGCGCGAAATTGAACTGCCCATTGTCGTCGGTGATCGCCGCGCGATTCACGTTGCCACTCGCGGAGAGCTTGACTACCGCTCGACGAATCGGCTGAGGCGACGATCCTGTGGACACAACCACGCCGCTGATCGCCCCGGTGCCGCTGGCTTGCGGCTGCGGCGGCGGCGCTTGAAAACCGGTCAGGACAACAAGGACCGCAGCGGTGCGACGCCAGAGACTCATGGTCACCGCCCCACCTTGACGGTGACGATTGAGAGATCGACGGACTTCGTCTCACCCCACCCGACGGTGACTCGTGTCGCCAACGGCGCCGCGGCCTCCAGGAACTTCGGATCCCTCCACGCGCCGCTTTGCGCGGCGTCAACTGCCAGGACGAAGTACTCGCCCGCCAGCGAGGGCGTCACAGTGAACGCGCCGTTCGTTCCGGCCTGCGTAGACGCAATTCGCGGCGGGGTAAATCCGTAGCTAGACCAGCGAGCCGGATCGGTCGGGAAGACAATGACCGCGCCGCCAGCGCTGGCGCCCGCCGCGGTGCGAACAGTGCCGGTGATTCTGGCGAGGTCGTACGTGAGTGTGACGACCACGCCTTCGATATCTTGACCGCCGGCCGCGTCGAATGGACGATCGGCGTAGTCGCGGCCCTCCCACTCGATGGACTTGATCGTTCCTCCGACTCCAAGAGACCGCAGCACATACGGACCGGGCATGAGACCGTCGATCTTGAACGTCAGGTCCGCCGCGACCCCTCCGGTGAGCACCCCAAGGGCAGGATCGCCATTGGCGGGTTCCAGCCTGAGCGGCGTGCGCGGTACCGGAGGACCGGCGGCGCCGCCCGGGCCCTGAGTCTCGGCCGGCACGATCCGCCCGGACATCGTGACACCGCGACTGAGGGGCACGACTACACCATTGAGGTTCTGATCGCCGACCGCGAGCGGCATTCTTGCGGCATAAGAGGGGCCCGCTGAATTCGTGTAGGCATACCTCACGCTCCCGCCGGTGCTCAGCCCGCTCCCCGAGGATCCCCCGCGATATCCGGGCGGTTGCGGAATGGTTCCAGCCGACGCGGTGATCGAATCAGCCACGGTGAAATTCATCATGTTCCTCGACACGATGAGCGTGTAGTTCCCGGCTGGCACGTTCAACATCGTGAACGTCCCATCAGCCGCGACCAGTGCCGTCGCCGCTTCGGTGCCGTTCCCGAGAGATTCGTTGCCGATCGGAAGCAGCCGGACAATCATGCCGCCGATGCCGGCATCCGCCGGCCCCTGAATCACGCCGGCGATGCGAACTGTCCGTACAGGAATCATCCGGACATCAACGTTCGTGCGATCTTCCGCCCAGTGCAGATCGATGGCTGACGCCTCGGCAATCGATCGGGCGGCTGGAAAGAACGTGACGGGGTACGCCGATGAACCGCTAGCAGACGGCGGAGTCGGATAGACGCCGACCTGAAGAGCAGCCGTGCGATCGACCGTCGCGAAGCCCGCCTGGTCCGCCGACGCGGCAAAGGTCAAGGTTGATACGGGCGTACCCTCGGGAATCGTCGCTTGAACTGACGGCACCATCACCACGTACTTGCCGGCGGCAAGACCGGCCACGCGATACACCCCGCGATCATCGGTCTTGGCCGCGGTGGCGGTCGCAAGTTGAGCGCGTCCAGCGATGAACACCTCTGCGACGACTCGAACAAAGGCGCCGACCATCGGCTCACCGGCTTCATCGAAGACTCGCCCAGTGATCGATCCGGGCCGCCAGATGGACGTCTTGGCGTCGGCGAGCCACTGACCGTCGATAAGGGTGATGGATCGCGCGCTGGTGGTGTTGGCCGGATCGCTCTGACCGTAGCGGCCCGACGTGTAACCGAGCTTCGTGGCCGTCAGGGAGAAATTGCCGGCAGGAAGATGTGTGAAAACGAATCGGCCTTGCGGATCAGCGAGCACAACGGTCGGTCCCGCGAGGGTGATTCGCTGACCGACGCTCACGCTGACGATCGCCCCCGCGACCGGCTTGCCGGTCGTTCCATCGACGACGACTCCGCTGATGGCCGCCGTGCCAACCGTTGGCGGCGCGGGCGCGGCTAGTTGCGGCGGAGGCGGTGGTGGCGGCGGCGGAGGCGTCTGCGCCGCCGCGCCCGCCAGTCCAGCAAGAAGACACACGATGACCACCACGGCAGTCCGGGAACGCGGCGATAGGGACATGGCTGTGGGCGTAATCCTACGCCGGTTTGGGGCGGACAGCTACTTGCGATGCGCGGTGAGGATCTTGATCGGCGGATCGAGTGTTTCCGTTGAATAGCTGCCTGTCGTGCCGGTATGCGACTGGTGAATCTTCTTCACCACGTCCATCCCGCCAACGACTTTGCCAAACACCGCGAAGCCCTGACCGTCCGCATTGCGCGCGCCGCCGAAGTCCAGCGATGGCTGGTCGCCGACCATGATGGAGAACGACGAGGTAGCCGTATCGGGCCCGCCGCGAGCCATCGACAATGCGCCGTCCACGTGGTGCAGGCCAGTCACGCTCGTGCGTTCGAGCGGGATGGCTGGAAACATCTCGCGATTCCTGGCCGGGTCACTCTGGAACTGTACGACTTCGATCTCGACATCGTGGCGGATCGTGTTGTCCTTGCGCACCGAACGAATCGCCCGTCCGCCGTCGTAGAACTTGCCGTCGACATACTTCAGGAAATTGGCCGCGCTGATGGGCGCCCTCGCGACGTCGATTTCCATCGTGATGGCGCCAAGCTCGGTTTCGAAGACGACAGCGACGGGCTTGGGCGCACTTGTGGCGGTTTGCAGCAAGGCCAGAATCAGAAAGATCATGCGCGCATTGTACTTGTCACACATGAAGGTTTGAGGGATGAAGATGTGCGACGAGCATCGCCCGGCGGCGGAGCCGCCGTCGGCCTACGGCCATCTTTGGGCAAGAGGGCAACCTGCAAGTTTGCCCGGCAGCCCCGTTCTCCCTGTAGGTGCCGTTGTCGCTGGTAGGGGCGAAGTAGCACCGGGGAGCATTTATGTCCATACGAAATTGGTCGGGAGTCACAGCAGTAGGTATCGGGCTGATCGTCGCGGCATCGGGGCTGCCGCATCTGCGTGGAGGTGGAACGGCTGTCGTCTCGGCTCAGCCGCAGAAGGCCGGCACGAGCACGCTTGACGACCAGATCGACCTGGCGGTCACGGTCTACAACTCGGACATCGCGCTCGTCCGGGACGTGCGCGCGATTGAAATTGCGCGCGGGACCTCCGACCTCCACTTCATGGACATCGCGGCGACGGTCAATCCCGCCACGGTCCATTTCCGCTCCTTGACAGAGCCATCGCGTGTGGACGTGCTGGAACAGAATTACGAATACGACCTGCTCGAGCCGGCGAAACTGCTGAACAAGTATGTCGGCCGCGACGTGACCCTGGTCCGCATGCGCAATGGCCAGCAGGAAGAAGTCCAGGCGCGGTTGATCAGCAATAACAACGGCCCGATCTGGAAGATCAACGGCGAGATCGTCACCGGCATGTCGGCCGATCACATCCGGTTCCCCGAGCTGCCCGGCAATCTCTATTCACGGCCGACGCTCATCTGGACGTTGCAGAACGAAGGCGACCTGCGTCACCGCGTCGAAGCGTCGTACCTCGCCGGCAACATGGCCTGGAACGCGGACTACGTGCTGACGGTCGCTCGCGACGACAAGGCCGCCGACCTCGACGGCTGGGTCACCGTCCGCAACAACAGCGGGACTGCGTTCAAGAACGCCACACTACAGCTGGTCGCGGGCGATCTGAACCGCGTGCGTCAGGAGTTCAGTAAAACACTGGACAGCGTGATAGAAGCCCGCGCGGCCACGGCGGCGCCGATGGCGCAGGAATCGTTCTCCGACTACCACCTCTACACACTCGGCCGGAAGACGACCGTCAACAACAGCGAGACCAAGCAGGTCAGCATGTTGAATGCGACCGCCTTCCCCATTCAGAAGCGCTATGTCGTCGAAGGCCAGAATTACTACTACCGGAACGCGCAGCATCCCGGCTCCCCGATCAAAGACGTTGTTCAGGTCTTCTATCAGTTGCGCAACGATGAGAAAGCGGGCCTGGGCATGCCGATGCCGGCCGGCAACGTGCGGGTCTACCAGGCGGATTCACGCGGCGGACTGCAGTTCGTCGGCGAGGATCACATCGACCACACGCCCAAGGACGAGACGGTCAGCCTGAAGATCGGCAACGCCTTCGATGTGGTGTGCGAGCGCAAGCAGACGGACTTCCAGCGCATCAGCAGCAACACCTACGAGTTCGAGTACGAGGTGACGGTCCGTAACCACAAGACGATTCCCGTGTCGGTTGACGTCAACGAGCCGATTGGCGGGAGCTGGACGATGCAGAGGTCGTCACATGCGTGGAAGAAGACCGAGGCGTTCGCGGCGAGCTTCGTGCTGGCGGTGCCGCAGGATGGATCGACGACGCTCAAGTACCGCGTTCGCGTCAGCTATTAGTACTTGTCACACATTAAGAATTGGAGGATGAAGGACGCATGAAGATCTTTTGGGGGGTTGCGACAAGAGACTTACCCAAAAAGACTTTATGCGTCCTTCACACCTCATTCCTTCATGTGTGACAAGCGATCACTTTGTCGCATTCCAGGTGCCGAAGAACTTGTTCATGAACGCTTCCATGCGGTCGAACGTGTACAGCCATCGGCTGTGCAGCAGCGTCTCGTGCACGTCGTCGGGGAACACGATCAGTTCGTGGTAGACGTTTCGCGCGCGGAGGAGCTGGACGAGCCCGACCATCTGCGCGAAGTTGACGTTCCGATCGTCGTCTCCCTGGATCAACAGCACCGGCGACTTCCACTTGTCGATCTCGGAAATCGATGACGCCTTATAGGACGTCGAGGCGGGATCCAACGAGCTGCCTTCCAGATGCACGCCGGCGAGGTCGATCCCGAGCTTGAACATGTCGGAATTGCGGGCCAGCGCCTCGGCGGTCAACAGGCCGCCGTACGACAGTCCCCAGATCCCGAACTTCTGCTGATCGACGTCGGGCCTGGCGTACAGCCACTTGGCCGCGGCCAGCACGTCGCGGTATTCCGAGTTGCCGCGCGCGCCCACTTCAGGCGCCTGCCGGAACGCGCGGCCGTAGCCGACGCCGCTCCGGTAATTCACCGACATCACGATGTAGCCCTGCGAGACGAGCCACTGATTCACGCCGTAGAACACGTGATAGAAGCTCAGATAGTGCCAGCCGAGCAGCATCTGCCGCTGCGGTCCGCCGTGCACGAAGATCATCGCAGGCCGCTTCTCACCCGGCTTGAGGTCTGCAGGCAGGAACAACTGGCTGTGAAACTCCATGCCGTCTTCGGCTTTGAGCGTGACGTTCGTCGGCACAACGATCGAGGACATCGGGAAATCCGGCCCGAGCGTCGGATAGATGACCTTCTGCGCTTTTTGACCAACGCTCGCGGGCGTCGGCGTCGTCGGCCACACGGCGACGGACATCGGACGCTTTGCGTCGGCGCTCAACACCGCGACCTGCTTGCCTGACGACAATACGACGGGCACGTTTTCGATGCCGTCGCCGGTCGTGACCTGCACCGGCGTTCCACCGGCCGTCGGCACGCCCCAGATGTGCCGGCGATCGATGTCATCGGTGTTGGTGCAGTAGTAGAGCATCTTGCCGTCTTTCGACAGCGTCGCCGCAGTTGCGTCTTCGATGAGGCCCACGGTCGTCGTGAGCTGCACCGGCTGCGCGCCCATCTGCATCTTCAGCGAGTAATAACTGTTCGATTCGTCGGTGGGCTTCGCGAGCTGCGTGAAAATGATGACGTCGTTGGCCCAGGTGATGTTGTTGAGGTTGCCAAACGCGCTATTCGCTTCCGGATGCCAGACTTCCTTCGCCTCGCCGGTGGCGATGTCCGCGACCATGAGCCCCAGCGTGTGTCCGCCGGCCAGCGTCGCTCGATAGAGGCCCGGCGAATTCGCATTCGATGCCGGGGCCTGCGGCGCATCGCCCGCCGTAGCGCCCGCAGGCGCGGCGGCGGCTGCTCCGCCCTGTCGCCCGCCAGTCGCACCACCCTGTCGTCCGCCGGTCGCGCCAGCGGCACCCGCAGCCGCACCCGCCGCAGCACCGCCCTGTCGTCCGCCGGGTGCACCGGCAGCTGCGGCGCCACCGGGCGCGCCGCCATTGCGGCCACCGCCAGGAAACGCGCCTGCCGCGCCGCCACCGTTACCACCACGTCCGCCGGTCGCATCCGGCAATCCGCTTCCCGATCCCGGCGTCGCCTGCTGGCCGAACGGCAATCCGGGCCGGCGCAGGAACGCGATCTGTTTTCCGTCAGGTGACCACGTGGGATTCGTGTCGCGATCGACGCTCGGTGCAACGTACGTGACGTGATGCGTCTTCGCTTCGTACAAGCCGATGAAGCTGTGATCGGTGCGGTTGCTCGAGAACGCGATGTACATCCCGTCCGGCGACCACTTCGGCCCGCTGTTGCGTCCCCACGCGTTGATGAACGGCGCTTCGCCCTTGTCGATCTTGGTCGGCGCCGCCGGCGCGTCAACCGGCGCGCGATAAATCTGCCCGTCTTTCACATAGACGACGTACTTGCCGTCGGGCGAGACCTCAGGATTCGCGCCTTCGGCGAGGCGTCGCGCGGCGCCGGGTGTGGCCGTACGCACAGCCCAGATCGCGCGCTCGGCGCCCGCCGGATCGCCACCGGGATTTGCGACCCAGCCCTGATTATTCGGCGCGCTGCCACGCACGAACACAATCGTGCTGCCATCGTCAGAAATCCGCACGGTCGTCAAATCCGTGCCGTCGTCTTTGAGGAACGACGTCACACGCACGGGCGTGAACGCCGGCCCGGCCGCCGTGAACACATTCCGAAGACCCGCTTCGTACGAAATCCACGCGATGCGATCGACGCGCCGCGCGGAGACGAGCTCCAGCGGCAGGCCCGGCTTCAGGAACTGCGCGATGGTGGGTTTGTGCTGCGCCGCAGGCGCCGTCAACGGCCTGGCCGCAAAGGCGACAGGCATGAGCAAGGCGGCGACAACGAAGGCGGAAACAGAACGGAGGCGTCTGGTTTTCATAAAAGGTCTCCCGTGCGGCCAAATCATACTGCGAGCGGCTAAAACTCGATCTTCCGCATGACCGCCCGCGGCAGCATCCGAATCACCGTCATAACCCACCGCCAGATGGCCGGCGTGTACACGACGGGCGTGCCACGGTCAATCGCGCGGACCACGACACGGGCGACCGCTTCGGGCGTCCCGGCAAACGGCGGCGGCTTGAGGCCGCCTGTCATGCTGGTTTTGACGAAGCCTGGCTTCACGCACACCACCTTGAGCCCGGCCGCTCGAAACTTGTGGTCGAGGCCCTCGAGATAGCGCGATAGCCCGGCCTTCGCCGCCCCATAAAGGATGACGGGCTTCCGGCCGCGCTCGCCCGCGACCGAGCTGAACACACACAGCGTGCCGCCGCGCGGCAGGAGAAATCCGCGCGCGATCTCGCAGAACGTCACCGTGTTGGTGAAGTTCGCGGTCAGCAGCGCGTGCGTGCGCTCGAGATTCTGCTCGAGCGCAACCTGGGTGCCGAACTCACCCGCCGTGACGACGACCGTATCGATCTCGCCAAGCGCCGCCTTGGCGGCGGTCAACGCGGGCGTGAATGTCGCGACGTCCTGGAGATCGCACAGCGCCGATCCCGTGACGGAGGGCTGGCCGCGACGGATATCCAGGTCGCTCGTGCTGCGCGCCAGATCGTCGGCGTGGCGACCCAGGAGGAAGAGGCGATCGCCGCGACCTGCTAACTCACGCGCGACCGCGCGGCCCATGCCGCGCGTGGCGCCAAAGATGACGACGTTCACGGCCGATCCCCGAACAGCCGAATGGATTGGGCGCTGCGGATGTTTGCCTGCGGATCCCACCGGCGCCGTTCGGCGTCAAACGCCGGAAGTCGCGGTTCCATCGCGCGAAAGTGCGCGGCGCGCGTGAACGCGTCCTTCGCGAGGTAGACACGGCCGCCGGCGGCGACGAGAAAGTCGTTGAGGTCGTCGATCAAACGCTGCGTATTGTCCCTGATCGGCAGGTCCAGCGCGATGGTGACGCCGCGCTTCGGGAAGGACAGCAGGCCGCTGCCTTCATCGCCGCAATCCTTGATCACGCACAGGAAACTCGCGCCGCCTTTGCTCGACAACAATTCCACGAGTGCCCGCACGGCGCCCGGGCCCGCGGAATCCGGGAGGACGCATTGGTACTGCGTGAACCCGCCAGGACCGTAGAGACGGTTCCAGTGCTCGAGCACGTCGAGCGGATAGAAAAACGGCTGTGGGTGTTTGATTCCGACGCGCGCCTCCCGGCGGTGCGCGCGATAGATGACTTCGTTGACCACGCGCCCGACGGTGCGGCCCATGACCCACGATGGGCACACGAACGGCACGGCCACGCGTGGCAGCCGCTTTGGCGGATGGCGCGGCGCTTCGTCCGCGGTCGCCCATCGGCCGCAGACCAGCACGCCACGGCCAACATTGCGGCCGCGCGCCAGGCAGTCGATCCAGCCCATCGTAAACGGCCACTCGGCGGCGGCCTGACGCAGCGCGACAACGAACGCGTCGATGTCTTCGATGCGCCTCGAGAAACCGAGAATCCAAGGCGACGGAATGCGCACCAGGCGAAGCGTGACTTCGAGGATGTGCCCCGTCAGCCCCATGCCGCCGACCGTAGCCCAGAACAATGTGGGCTCGACCTGGGGCGAACATTCAACGATGTCGCCCGTCCCGACTCGGAGCCGGATCGATTGGACGTGGCGGCCAATCGTGCCGTCGCGGTGGTGATTCTTGCCGTGCACATCGGCAGCCACCATTCCGCCGAGCGTCACAAACTGCGTACCGGGCGACACCGGCGTGGACCAGCCGCGCGGCATGAAACGGCCTGTCAAATCGCGGAGCGAATAGCCCGCCTCGGCGCGCAAATCCCCGGTCGCCTCATCGAACGACAACAGGCGATCGCCGAGCGGGGTGGCGGCGACCACGGGCGCGGTCGGCGGAGGAAGGGACGAATCGCCGTAGGACCGGCCCAGACCGCGCGTCAGCGGAACATCGCGCGTGATCTGTTCGAGATCTTCGGATCGGCGTTCGATCCCCTCGACGGAAACGCCGCCCCAGCCTGAAAGCCGGTCCATCGATCTTTAGCGGTGCCTCAACGAAGGCTCGACGACTTGCTGCAGCCGCGCGACGTACTGCTGGACGCCGGATTCGAGCGAGGTGGAAGCGGCCGCGTGCCCGGCCGCGCGCAATCTCGTCATCCGCGCTTCCGTAAAATACTGATACGTCTGTCGCAGCTCCGCAGGCGTGTCGATGAAATCAATCCGTTCAGGTTGATGAAGGGCGTGAAACACCGCGCGCGCCAAATCCAGAAAGGTCCGCGCCTTGCCACTCCCCAGATTGAAAATGCCCCGTCCAAGCGGGCGCTCGACCAACCCGACGAGCGTCTCCACGACGTCGTCGATGAAAACGAAGTCGCGCGCCTGGTGGCCGTCCGCGATGTCGTCGCGATGGCTGCGGAACAGGCGGACGCGTCCGGTCGATCGAATCTGATCGAACGCCTGAAGGACGACGCTCGACATGGGTCCTTTGTGGCGCTCGCCGAATCCATAGACATTGAAAAACTTGAGGCCCGCCCATTGGTGCGGTTGCCGGCCGGCGGCCTCTTCGCCGAGCGCCCAGACGTCGAACTCCTGCTTCGAGTCTCCGTAGGCATTCAGGGGTTTCAGCTGCGGCAGCACCCGCTCGTCGTCGTCGTACCCCAGCTCTCCGGCGCCGTAGGTCGCCGCGCTGCTCGCGTAAATGAACGGCACGCGGAGGTCGCAGGCCGCGCGCCACAATTCCTTCGACGACGCGACGTTGACGACGTCAAGATAGGCGCGATTGGTCTCCCGGGTGTCGGTGCACGCTCCCAGATGGACGATGGCGCGGACGCCGGCACCGTTCTGTGAGAGCCATTCGCCAATGCCGTCCATGTGGACGCGTGCACCAAAATCGATCCCGTCGTGTTCCGGGCGCGTGTCAAACGCGTCAAGCCGATCGACCGACACCACGGGAATTCTCCGCGTCGTCAACGCCTCGACACATCGGGCGCCGACAAAGCCCCCCGCGCCGGTGACGACTACGGTTTTACGGGATGTTTCCGCCATGAACGCCCCGAGATCGTACCACGCCTCACGCTGGCGGGATTCAATCCAGGCGCTCAATACACGGCGGCTATTCGCAAATTGGTGAGTTCACGAGCGTGTCGGGCGGGCACCGGCGGCATGCGCGCGCGCCGTGCGATCCGGGTTAGCGAGCTGCCGGCGTCCGCGTGAGCCAGGTGCCGACGACTTTGCGCTCGGCGACCTCACGTTGCGCAGTCGTGATGGGTTTGTGCGCTTTGTGGACCCGGGGAATGCAGCCCTTCATCAACTGGGCCGCACGCAAGCCCGAGACGATCGCGAACTCGAACTGGTTCATTTCGATCGGACGATTGACCACTGAGACCTCCGGAGTGCGGCCGATGTTGCCAAGTTGAGGCCGGTTGGCGCGCACCCTGCGAGGGCGCTACTCGGACGCTGGCGGGCTCAGTCAGAAGAGCGGACTGAAGTATACCTTAGGGCAGGTACGACGGGTACGACAGGTACGTCAGGTACGTCGGGGCGCGGCGACTGCTGGCGCCAGCCACCGTCGGATTTGGGCGATAACTTCCTCGGTAATCGCCGCTTCGCCGGCTCTCACGGCATCCTCGAGGGTAAAACTCACCGAGCGGACCGCGCCCCATCCTTGAAGCGGCGGTCGCACGCAGATCAGATTGTCGCGAACGGGCACGGGCTTGCCGTTGCGGCGGCAATCGGAAACCAGCACGTGTGTCGCATCAAGACCGGGCTGCTGCGGAAACTCGTAGGGCACGCCGTCGCTGTACCCGCCGTCGACCAGACGCAGATGCTGGCCGTTCACCCATTGAGACCGCGGCGGAAAGATCGGAGGCACCGCAGCACTGGCTTTCACCACGCCCGCAAGCGGCGCGCCGTGCGACTCGGCGGTCGAGAAATACCAGGGCTGGCGGGTCGTGAGGTCGTGACACACGACGCCGAACGCGCGAACGCCGTGGTGCAGGGCGTCGAACTGACCGCGTCCGAGCGCGGCCAATCGAGCGGGCACGATGCCGCACCGCAAATCCACCCAGCGATGAAACCGAGACGGCACGCGATGCGTCAGGCTGTGCATCAACAGATGACGCAACCGGAGGCGTGGAGCGTCCGCGATGATCTCGTCAATCGACATGCCGACAGCGGCGTAATAGGCGCCAACGACGGCGCCGGCGCTCGTGCCGACGAGCACGTCAATGGGCACCTCCGCGGCGATCAACCGGCGAAGGACGCCCAGATGCGCGGCGCCTCGGAGGCCCCCGGCGCTCAGAACCAGACCCAGCCTTGGTTGGGGCATTCGGGGGTCAAGGATACCCGAGTAACTTCCTTATAACCTCGGGCCGGGTAGAATGTCGGCCCTGAGCGCGCGTCAGGGACGCCGACGGGATTTGGCACAATGCTTGTAATCGACGCCGTAATGACACGCATCCTCACGATCGTCGCTCCCGCGGTGACCGACTGAGTTCAGCATGTCGTGCCTTTTGCGTCGATTCGGGGTGGCCGCCGTCTGGATCATCGCGGCTTCGGTCGTCGTACGCGCCCAGACTCCCCCGACGCAGACGCCACCTCCGTCTCAGCCAGGACGCCTGACGCTTGAAGCGGCGATGCAACTCGCGGCCGAGGCGAACCCGACGATTGCAGCCGGACGACTCGGTCGCGCATCAAGCCTTGCCAATGTCGGCGTGGCTTCCGAACGCTTGAATCCCGAGCTCTCGTACGAATGGGCGCGTGAGACACCGCGGCAATCCATCTCCGCCGTGTTCCCGCTGGAGTTCGGTAAGCGCACGCAACGAATCGCCCTCGCCAATGCGGGCGTGACGACCAGCGAAGCGAACCTGACACGACTCATCACGCTCCTCCGCTCAGACGTGCGGCGCGCGTATTTCGCCTCGGCCACCGCGCAGCAGCGGCTGACGATGGCGGAGGATTCGCGCGGGCTGGCGGTTCGCGCGCGTGACGCCGCGCGCGCCCGTTTCAACGCCGGCGATGCGGCAGAAATCGAAGCGGTCCAGACCGAGCTCGCGCTGGCTGACGCCGAAAACGAAGTGACCGGCGCGCGCGGCCAGGTGGAAGCGACGCGCGTCGAGCTCAATGCCCTGCTGGGTCAGCCGGCCACGGCCATGTATTCGCTCACCGATGACATCACCTCAGGTACCTTGCCGGCACCCGAGGACGCCGTGTCGCGCGCATTGGGTGGCAACGTCGAGCTGTCGGTGCTGGATAAGCAAATCGCCGAACAGGAGATCCGCCGGAATCTCGCCAAAGCGCTGCAGCGGCCGGACATGTCCGCCGGGTCCGCGCTGACATACGACGCCCAACCCGAGTTCCGGGTGGGCTGGCGTTTGAGTTTCGCCGTCACGGTTCCCCTCTTCACGCGCCATCAGGCCGGCGTGCTCTTCGAAGACGCCGAGTTGACGCGACTGAAGGCGGAGCGCGCGGCGATGGCGGCGAAAGTCACCGGAGAAGTCACGGCAGCCCTCGCTCGAGCGAGCGCCGCTCGCGAGCAGATGATGCGATTCCAGACCGAGAATCTGCCGCGCATTCAGAGGCTCGAGCAGATGGCGCAAGCCAGCTACAGTTCAGGACAGACCGGTTCGGTCGCGCTCCTGCAGTCACTGCAAATAGCGCGCGACATGCGCAAGCAGGGTCTGCAAGCGAGCATCGACTATCAAACCGCATTGGCAGACTTGGAGCGAGCGATAGGCGCGCCAGTTAAATAGAAGACCGCGAAGCCCGCGACGCAGGAGCGGCGCTGAGCGGGCGCGTGGGGGTGGGGCCCCACGCGCAACTAATAGAAGATAGCCACAAAGGCTGACATGACACTTCGTAGATTGCTCTTCGCCATTGCCATCACCGCCACCGCCGCTTGTCACAAGCCCGCCATGGAGCAGGCCGAAACGACGGCTGCGGTTCCGGTGAGCGTTGAGGAAGCGAAGACCGACGCGTTGAAAGCGGTGATCAACGTGACCGGCACCGTCGCGCCGGCACCCGGTGGCGAATTGGTCATCACGGCGCCAGAGGCGGCGCGTATCGCCGAAATCACCAAGGCCGAAGGCGATTCGGTGGCGGAAGGCGACCTGCTGGTCCGCTTCGACATCCCGACCCTTGGCTCCGACGTGCAGGTGAAGCAGGCGGCTGTTTCGCAGGCGAACGCCCGGCTCGAGCTGGCGAAGGCCGCCGTCACACGGCTCTCCGGCCTGGTCCAGCAGGGCATCGCGTCCCAGCGCGAGGTGCAGGAAGCCCGCCGCGAACAACTCGATGCCGAAGCCAACCTCGCTCAGGCGCAGAGCGCGGTCGCGGCGGCGCAATCTCTCGCCGGCCGCACGGTCGTGCGCGCCCGGTTCGCCGGCGTCGTCGCGAAGCGCTGGCACAACGCCGGAGATTTCGTCGAACCCTCGGCGTCGGACCCCGTGTTGAAAGTCATCAATCCGAAGAGCCTCCAGGTTGTGGCGGCCGTGCCGGTGGCCGATCTCAGCCGCATCACGGTCGGCCATCAGGTAAAAATCATTGGCCCCGGGCAAGACCCGGAAGACGCTGACTCCGCCGTCATCGCCGCCAAGGCCGCGCAGGTTGACGCGGCGAGCGCGACGGGAGATGTCCGCATCACGTTCTCCAAGCCGACCAAACTGGCGGCCGGAACCGTGGTTCAGATCGAGATCACCGCCGAGGAAAAGAAGAACGCGCTCGTCGTGCCGGCGGATGCCATCGTCAAGGACGGTGACGAAACGTTTGTGTTTGTCGCGGGCGACGACAACAAAGCGCACAAGCATGCCGTCACGCTCGGCCTTTCCACGCGTGAGGTCGTCGAGATTAAGTCGGGTATCAAGGCAGGCGACAAGGTCATCACGAAGGGTCTGGACGGCCTGCCTGACGGCGCGGCCATCACAATCGAGAAATGACACTACCAGGCCTCGCCACGCGCCACTCGCGCGCCGTCCTGCTCGTCACCGCCGCGGTTGCCGCCGCCGGCGTGCTGAGCAGTGTGTCACTGCCGAGCGACATCTATCCCCCGCTGCAGTTTCCGCGCGTGGTCGTCATCGGCCACGCGGGCATGACGCCGGGCCGATCGATGATGCTGACGATCACCCGGCCGCTCGAGCAGGCGATCATGGAAGTGCCCGGGATTCGGCGCGTCCGATCGCGCACCTTCCGCGGTGCCACTGAAATCTCGGCGCAATTCGAGCCCTCGACCGACATGATCGTGGCGCTGCAGCAGGTGCAGAACCGCGTGGCTGAAGCCAGGTCCGACCTGCCGGGCGACGTCGATCTCGTCGTCGATCGGCTGACGCCGGCGGCGTTTCCGTTTTTCATCATGGACATCACCGGCGGCCTGCCGTCCGCCGAGCTGAGGGATTACGGCTTTTACGTCATGCGCCCGGCGCTCGCGCGTGTGCCGGGAGTTGGCCGCGTCGAGATCCTGTCGAGCGACACGCGCGAAATCGAAGTCATCGCCGATCCCGGCAAGCTGATTGCCGCCGGTGCGACGATTGAAGATTTGGCGGCGGCGCTGAAGGGCGCGAACATCATCGAGCCCGCCGGGAAATACGACGAGAAGGGCCAGCAGCACCTGGTGCTCGCCTCGGGCCAGTGGCAATCCATCGCCGACATCGGCGAGACACCTGTCGTCATCAAGAACGGATCGACCGTGCGCGTCGGCGACCTGGCCCGCGTCACGCCGGGCGCGCCGGACCGCTCGATGCTCGTCGTCGCCGATGGCACCGACGCGACGACCGTCACGGTCTCTCAGCAGATTGGCGCCAATATCCTGACCGTCAGGGAGGGTGTCGAGGACGCGGTCAGCGATCTGGCCAAGCGGCTGCCCGCCGGTCTCAAGCTTGTCAAGAAGTACGACCTTGCCGAATTCGTGTCGAGCGCCATCACGAACGTGCGGGATGCCATCATCATCGGCGGCGTCCTGGCCGTTCTGATCCTGCTGCTCTTCCTGCGCAACTGGCGGCTCACGATCGTCGCCGCCAGCACCTTGCCGCTCACGGTGCTGGCCACATTTTTCTTCATGCGGTTGTTCGGCGAGTCGATCAACGTGATGTCCATGGGCGGGCTGGCGGTCGCCATCGGCCTGATCATCGACGACGCGGTCGTGGTCGTGGAGAACATCCACCGCCGGCTGACCGAAGGCGGCGGCACGGCATCAGTCGAAGCGGCGACGCAGGAACTCGTCGGCCCCGTTGTCGGATCGACCCTGACAACGGTCGTGGTGTTTGCGCCGCTGGGTCTGCTGTCAGGCGTGGTCGGTCAGTTCTTCCGCGCGCTGTCGCTGACGCTGTCTGTGGCCGTCATGGTGTCGCTGTTCCTGGCGGTGATGCTGATCCCGCTGCTCAGCAAGGCGGTGTATCGCCGCAAGCCCCCGGTTCTCCACGAACATAAGGCGGGCGCGATCGAGCGTGCGTACGTCGCAACTCTGCCCGGCTGGGTGAGACGACCCGCGCTCGTCCTGATCGCGCTGGTGGTCCTGGTGGGCGCGGCGTGGGCCGGGTATCAGAACGTCGGCACCGGATTCCTGCCTGCGGCCGACGAAGGCGGATTTGTCATCGACTATCTGACGCCAGCAGGCTCGGCGCTCGAGGAAACCGATCAGCAACTGCGCATTATCGAAGGCATTCTCAAACAGACCAAGGACGTTGCGACGTTCTCGCGACGGACCGGCTCCGAGCTCGGACTCTTCGCGACGCAGCAGAACACCGGCGATATTCTTGTCAGACTCAAGCCGCGTGGCGACCGCGATCGATCCGCGGATGAAATCATCAGCGACCTGCGCGACAAGTTCGCCGAAGCAGTGCCCGAGACGGAAATCGAATTCGTTCAGCTCCTGCAGGACATGCTGGGCGACCTCGAGGGCAATCCTGAGCCGATCGAAGTCAAGGTGTTCGGCGACGATCCGGACGTGCTCGGCGATCTCGCCGAACAGATCGAGCCCAAGCTCGAAAAGATTCAGGGCGTCGTGGACGTCGTCGGGCCGCAGCGCGGCAATCCGGAAGTCACGTGGAAGATCGATCCGGTCAAGGCCGGACGGCTCGGGTTGACCGTTGAGCAGGTCGCGGATCAGCTGTCGAGCGCCTGGCGCGGCACCATCAGCACGGATCTGCGCCTGCTGGATCGATCGATTCCCGTGCGCGTGCGGTTTCCGGACGACGTCAGGTTCGATCCCGCGAAGCTCGGGAGCACGTCGATCCGCGGCGCCAAAGGCGAGCTGGTGCCGGCCGCCGCGCTGGCCACGATCTCCGAAGAGAACGGACAGGAAGAGTTGCTGCGGGAGAACCTGCGCCAGATGGCACTCGTGACCGGCCGGCTCGAGGATCGAGACCTCGGAAGCGCAGTGGATGACATCCGAAAGGTCATGGCTGACGTTAAGTTTCCGGTGGGCTATTCCTACGAAGTCGGGGGTCAGTACGAATCCCAGCGCCAGGCCTTCCGCGAGCTGATGCTGGTCTTTGCGCTCGCGGTGGTGCTGGTCTTCGCGGTGCTCGTCGTGCAGTTTCGCGCGTTCACGCCGGCAGGCCTCATTCTGGCCGCCGCGCCGCTGTCGATTGGCGGCGCGCTGGCGCTGTTGCTCCTGACCGGCACGGATCTCAATGTCTCCTCGGCCATGGGCCTGATTCTGCTGGTTGGCCTCGTCGTGAAGAACGGCATCGTGCTGCTCGACTTCGCGGAGCGTCGTCGCGCGGAGGGAATGCCGATCGATCAGGCGGTGATGGAAGCCGCGCGCATCCGTTTGCGGCCGATCCTGATGACGACACTGTGCACGCTGTTTGGCCTGCTGCCGCTGGCGCTCGGTCTTGGCGCCGGTTCGGAGTTGCAGAAACCTCTCGCGCTCGCCGTCATCGGCGGACTGAGTCTGTCGCTGCTCGTCACGCTGTACCTCGTGCCCTCGGCGTATGTCGCGCTGATGCGCCGGCGGCATGGGACGGCGTAGTCACCCTGATTCAAAGAGCAACCGTGAAGCACTGAAGAGAGTGAAGTTTTTTCGGTTTCAAGGCGGGCCTTGCGTCCGACCCCCAAAAACACTTCACTAACTTCACTACTTCACGGTTAACGAGGCTAACGTTCAGGTACGAGCTACTCGGCTCGAAGAGCCTCGAGTGGATTTGCTGCAGCTGCGGCGCGCCAGGCCGGAATCCATGTCGCAACCAATGCCGTCGCGGCCAACATCGCCGACACGATCGCGAAACTCAGCGGATCGGTCGGCGACACGCCAATCAGCAGGCTGCCGATGAACGGCGTGATCCAGATGGCCGCGCCGAGGCCGATGGCAATGCCGAGACCCGCGAGCAGCGCGACCTGCCGCACCATCGGACGCACCACCTGCGCGCGAGCGGCGCCCAGAGCGACGCGCAGGCCGATCTCCTTCGTGCGCTGCGCCACGGTGTAGAAAATCACGCCGTAGACGCCCACCGCGGCAATGAACAGCGCACTGACGCCGAAAGCGCCGAACATGGTGCCCCACATCACGTACATCCAGTAGCTCAGCCAGCGGACCTGTTCCATCGGGTACACATCGAACACGGCGAGGGACGGATCGACGCGGTGCACGACGCCGGCGACGGCGGCGGTCACCGACTCCGGATTCGCGCGGGTGCGCACGACGATGCCCCAGCTGCGGGTGGACACAAAACGATGCGGCAGGTACGCCGTGGGCGGCGTCACGCCGGACTCGTCGAGCTTGACCGTCCGGATGTCCGGCACGACACCGATGACCGTGATCCAGGGATTGGCCGGCTCCTCGCTGAACTTGAAGTGGCGCCCGATGGGATTCTGACCGGGCCAGAACGTCTCGACGAGTTTTTGATTGACGAGCGCGACGGGCGTTTGCGCGGCGAGCTCCGCTTCGTAGAACGTCCGGCCGGCGATCGGCTTGAGATCGAACGTCTCCATCCACTGCCCCGCGACGCCGGCGAAGGTCACGGTCGGCTCCTTGCCTTCATCGAACGTGCGGCCTTCGACGGCAACGGGCCCATCCGATCCGCCTTGATCATCCAGCGGCACAAGGTCGGTCACGGTTGCGGCGAACGCGCCTGGCAGTGTTTTGAGATCGAGGGCGATCTGGTCGACCGCACGCTGGCGTGCGCCCGGAGAATCGTACGGCGTCCCCGCAAGTGACACGCGCATCGTCATTAAATGCGACGTGTCGTAACCGAGTTTCACCGCGCGTAAGCTGCCGTACGTCCGTACGAACACCGAGGCGCCGGCGAGCAGGACCAGTGCGAGGGCGATCTGCACCACGATCAGCGTGTTGTGAACGCGGCGCTGCATGCGCCCGGTGCCCGCTCCCCCGCCTTCGCGCAATGGACTCAGGAGATGCCGTCCGGCCGCATCGAACGCGGGCGCCAGGCCAAATACCACGCCCGTCGCGATGGCGATGGCGACGGCATAGAGCAAGGTGCGCAGATCCAGGGACCAGTCAATGTAGTACGGACCCAACGGATCGGTGGCCGGAACGGCATCGTGCACCCATTGAATGCCGTACCAGGCCAGCGGAATGGCGAGCGCACAGCCGGCGAGTGCCAGGACCAGCGACTCGGTCATCAACTGCCGGACGATGCGCGCGCGTGTCGCGCCCATCGCGGCGCGAACCGCGACCTCCCGCCGGCGCCTGGCGCCGCGCGCGAGCAGGAGGTTCGCAACGTTCGAGCACGCGATCAGCAACAACACCGTGGTTGCCCCCATGAGCGCGCCGGTGATCGTGCGCTCTTCGCGGCCGACGGCGTTGTCGCTCAGTCGCCGGCCCGTGCCCGAGCGGATGCTCCGCGAACCCTTCGCGGGGAGCACCCGCGACGCCAATTCGGCGTTCGCGCGGTCGAGCGTCGCGCCATCAGCCAGCCGGCCAAGGAGGGACACGCCGCGCGTCGCCGCACCGGACGCCCCGAGCGCGGCCCGCATGGCGATCCAGACGTCGCTGGAGCTTGGGAATCTGAACTTCGGCGGCATGACGCCGATCACGGTGTACGGCACGTTGTCGAGTTTCACGATCGTGCCGATCGCGGACATCCCGGCCTGGTATCGCCGATGCCACAACGCATCGCTGATGAGCGCGACACCTGCCGCCGCAACGCGATCATCCGCGTCCTCAAAGCCGTGACCGCGCTCGGGCTGCACGCCGAGGGTTGGAAACAGATTTGCGGTCACCAGTTGAACCGACACGCGTTCGGGCTCAGTCGTGGTGTCCGTGAGCGTGGCGGCGCGGCCGGAGTACGCGCCGATGCTTTGAAATGAGGTCAACGCGGGCGCGAGATCGCGGAGGTCATCCAGCGAGAGCTGTACGCGCCGGCCAGTCTCCGGATGCCGCCCGCTAATCGAGATGAGCTGATCTGGATGGGGAAACGGGAGCGCGCGCAGGAACATCGCATCGAACACCGAGAACATCGTCGTGTTCGTGGCGATCCCCAATGCCAGGCAGAGCACCGCCACCAGCGTGAACAGGCGTCCCGCCGCGAGCATTCGAACGGCGTAGCGGAGATCGCGAAGGAGGGACATCTGCGCGAAGTATACGGCCGGGTCAACCTTGGCAAGCCCTTCCCCACAAGCCCTCAGAATCGTGCAACGGGAGGCAATTCTGCTCGGTGTCCGTTGGCACGCGGATTGATGCGTAGCCAATAGGACGGAAGGGATTTACCCATGAAGAGCTTCTTTGCATCGGTCGTTGCCGGGTTTGTGATTGCGGCCGTGGGTGGATTCCAGAGCCAGACGCCTCGCCCGAAGGCTGCGGCGGCCCCCGCCGACGTGACCGTGCGCGGCTGTGTGATGCAGGGCTCAGCGGCGACGGTCTTCGTGTTGGACAACGCCAAGAAAGACCCCAAGAGCACGACCGAAAAGAGCGTGCGTTATCTTGTGGTCCCCGGGACCGAAGACCTCATGTTGAGCGCCCACGTGAATCATCTCGTGGACATCCGGGGACAAGTCGTCGCCAAGCCCGCGCCCGCGGCCGGAAAGCCGGTGACGGAAAAGGACCTGTCCACGCTCACAGCCAAGAGCCTCACGATGGTCGCCGACACCTGCCGCGCCGCGCGCTAGACAGAACCCTTGGACTCTTGGACCGTTGGACCTTTGGACCTTTTTGGAACCCTTGGACCTTTGGACCCTTGGACCCTTGGACCCTTGGACCCTTGGACCCTTGGACCCTTGGACCTTCGTACCCTCCCCGATGACAACTGCAATCGCGCGTCTGTAGAATCCCGCGCCCAGGGGGCGGATTCACATGGCGTTGGTCGATATCACGTTGTCATTCGGATGGGTGCGCGATTATCCGGACATCCGCGATTTCACGGCGAAGAGCGAACCGATCGCCGGCAAGCTGTCGATGGTGAAGGGACTGCGACGGCGCCGCGCCGCGGCCTCAACGTCGGTCGATCTCCGGCAGTGGTGCCCGCCGGTTGAAGACCAGGGCGCGCTCGGATCGTGCACAGCGAATGCCGGTGTCGGACTCGTCGAATACTTCGAGCGGCGCACATTCGGTCGGCACGTCGATGCGTCGCGGCTCTTCCTCTACAAAGCGACGCGCAATCTGCTCCATTGGACCGGTGACACCGGCGCGAATCTTCGCGCGACGATGAAGGCGCTCGTGCTGTTCGGCGCGCCGCCGGAAGAATACTGGCCGTACAGCCTTCCCTCGTATGACGTCGAACCGACCGCATTCTGTTACGCGTTCGCGCAGAACTACCAGGCGATTCAGTATTACCGCCACGATCCGCCCGGCCTCTCAGGCGCCGGCGTCCTGGCGGAAATCAAGTCGCACCTCGACGCCGGGCTGCCCAGTATGTTCGGTTTCCCCGTGTACTCCTCGATGGAACAGGCCATCTCGTTGGGCCGGATTCCGTGGCCCACGACGAACGAGAAGGTGATGGGCGGACACGCGATTCTCGCCGTGGGTTATGACGACAAGATGACGATTACGAACACGAACGCCAGCGGCATCAAGACGACAGGCGCGCTGCTGATTCGTAATTCCTGGGGGCCGAACTGGGGCGAACGCGGCTACGGCTGGCTGCCCTACGAGTACGTCACGCAGAAACAGGCTGTCGATTGGTGGTCACTCGCGAAAGCTGAGTGGTTCGACACGGGCGAGTTTTGATGACGTTGACCGTGAAGTAGTGAAGCAAGTGAAGGTTTTGTTGGGGTAAAACGCAAGGCCCGCCTTGCGGCCGACGAAAAAAAGACTTCACTCCCTTCACTGCTTCACGGTTAAGACCAGCCTCCCCTGCCTGGCCCACCGCATGCCCACAATCGCCAGCACCACGAGAGCCGCGAGTACGAACCATCCCTGCCCTGCGTAGAAGCGCGACGAATCCATGGTGAAGGGCACGCGCGTGACCAGTGACGACACAATATTTGTGAACACGGCCGCCAGCAGGCCGACGCGAATTACCAGCACCAGGCCAAAGACCACCGAAAGTTCCGTTGTCGCCAGCCCCAGCCACACGCGTCGCGCGTCGCCGCCGGCATCGAGCAATGTGACGCCAGCCACGAGGATCATCGCGATCGCAATCGTCACCACGTCGACCGGCAGCCTGGTCAGTTTCAGCCGCCGCAACAGGCGTTGCACGACGACTCGACCGAGCGCGTACTGCAGCACGGTCAGCAGCCCGATCTGCATGCCCATGCTCATGCTGCTCAGCACGACAGCGCCGAACATCCGCAGGCCACTCAGCAACGCGGGCTCGGCCATCAGCGGCACCGGCTCCGGCCAGCCGAGCCAGACGGGCACGAGTTGGTTGCTCCAGCTAATCATCGTCAGCACAAGACCCGCGGCCACACCGATCAACAGATCGCGCCCCACGAACGGATCCCGAACCCGCCCGGCTAGCAGCCGCGTCCAGCTCATGAGCATCGTCGGCCAGTTCTTGCGGACGAACGGCTCGACGGCGAGATAGACGATGAACATGGCCGCGGCCAGAAACAGCGCCGATCCAAACGCCATGAACAGCCGGCTGCGCTCGACGGGCAGATTGGTGACGTGCGGCAACAGCAGCCACAGCGACATGGAACCCGCCACGACAACCGCGCCCAGACGAAATGCGCCCCGGAGATCGGCGCGGCCGCTTTTGAGGTTCCGTCGCGTGAGAATTCCTGCGGTCAGCAGCAGCAGGACAACCACGAGAATACCAATCGGTCCGTTCGGACCAGGCGCCCCCGATGTCCGCGTGTCCCTGCCGGCAGGCGTCCACGGGCCGAGCACTTCGAAATAGACCGGGCGGCCGCGGTAGCTCGCCGCTTCAATACTGATCGGGACCGGCGTCGCAGCATCCGGCAACATGCCGCGCCACGCCTGACGCGCGTCCGCAAAACTTCGAGGTGTCCGGTTCGGGTCCTGTGGCGTCAAGGTCGCCGGATCGATCCCGGCGAGAGCAATCACGTGGTTCCAATCCACCGGCGCGACCACCGTGTCCTTGGGGAGATCAATCTGCGGCGGAGCTGCCTCGAAGACCAGAAGCCGTCCTTTGGAATCGACCTGCACGGTCGTCATTCCGGTCCACAGACCAAACGGCGGATCGTAGAGGCTGGTCGCGCCAACCAGATTCATCGGCGAAAGCGGCCTCGGGCTGGTGCGGTACCAAAAGCGCACGGTCGCTGGCCGGCCGGCAGCCAGCTCGGCCCATCTCGCATCACCGCTGCCGTGCGAGTCACCCCATTCCAGATAGCTTTCGTCATAGAGAAAACCGAAAGCCTGGTCGGCAATGACGTCGTGATAGCCGAGCGCCGCGCGAATCTCCTCGGCACGATCGCTCAGCACCGGCGCCGGCTTTGTGACGGGGGATCGAGCGAGCAACGACTCGCGGTCCGAGATCGCGGGCGTCAGGGCCAGCAGGATCACGGCGATCGCCAGCCAGATGACGGCAGCAGAAAGCGTCAGCGCCGCCTGATCGCCTCCGGCCGCCGCGACCATTTCGGGCGAGGGTGTTTCTCCGGCGGCGAGCGCCGCTGCAATCGGATCGCCGCCGGGCAGTGATGCCGATACCGCCAGCACCGAGGACGGCCGGCGTGCCGGTTCGCGATCGAGACACCGCATGATCGCGCGCTCGATCGCCGGATCGAGATTCCTGACCAGTTCCGTGGGCGCCGTGATCTGTCCCGCCGCCTGAGCTTCGACCAGATCGGCGAGCGTGGTCGCCGTAAATGCGCGCCGGCCTGTGAACACCTCGTACAGCACAAGCCCGAGCGCGAAGATGTCACTTCTGGCCGTGACCTCGCGACCTTCGAGTTGTTCAGGCGCCATGTAGGCCGGCGTTCCGACGCGAATGTCCTCCACCTCACCGGCGGCGGCCAGACCAAAATCCATGATCCGGACGCGGCCGGATCCGTCCAGCATGATGTTGGCCGGCTTCAGATCGCGGTGAATCACGCCGCGGTCGTGTGCCGCCGCCAGCCCTGCGCAAATCTGGCGCGAAATCTCGAGCCCTTTGTCCTCGGGAAAACGGCCCACGCGGCGGAGTGATGCCGACAGATCTTCCCCGTCGACATACTCCATCGACAGGAACAACTGCCCCTGCACGTCGCCGATGTCGTACACGCGACAGACGTTGGGATGCGACACCTGGCGCGCCGTCCGCACTTCGTTGTGGAGCTGCGCCAGCCGCTTGGCGTCGGTCGAGAGCGCTTCCGGCAGGAACTTCAGCGCGACCGGCTGGCCGAGCCGGAGATCGTCGGCGCGATAGACCTCGCCCATCCCGCCCCGGCCAAGCAGACCGATGATTCGGTACCGTCCATCGAGCACGGCGCCCGGACCAAAGCGGCCGTGATCAATCGACCCAGACGACGAAAGCCACCCGCCGCTGGTGGGCGTGGCGATTTGCGTTGGCACGGACGCGGGCGTGCCGGCCATCCGAGTCACGCCGCTCGACATCGTGAGATCGGGATCGAGCGCCGTGCCGCACGAACCGCAGTATTTCTGGCCGACGGCGACGTCGGCGTGGCAGACGGGACAGGGCACGGGCGGAATTGTACTGGCCCTACAGGGTCCAAGGGTCCAAAGGGTCCAAAGGTCCAAAGGTCCGGCGTTCGACATGAGCCTGCCGGCCGTGTCGAAGCATTGGAAGAACTGGTTCAGAAGATCGGGTGAAGGGGGCAGACCCCTAATGCGCATCCGCCGCGGCCGCGGGACTGAATGCCTTCGGTTTTCTTAGCAGGAACACGGCCGGGATCACGCAAATAAAGGACAGCAGCAACAGCAGCCACGCATCGTTGTAGGCCTGCATCGCGGCCTGTCTCATCATCGTCGCATCCATAATCGCAAGCGCGCGTGTGCCCGCGTCATGGACGGAGGCGCCCTGAGCCGCCAGCCCGTGCGCGATGGCGTTGTAGCGCTCCTGGAACATCGGGTTGTCGAGCCTCATGTTCTGCACGAGATCGGCCCGGTGATACGCGATGTGCCGCGTGAGGTACGCGCCGAGGACGGCAATACCGAAGCTGCCGCCGAGCTGGCGCGACAGATTGATTAACCCGGAGGCCTGCTGCGCTTCCGACGGCTTCAGATTGCCGAACGCCACATTGTTGATGGGCGCGAAGAGCAAACCGAGCGCGAGGCCGCGCAGGATGAGCGCGTTGCGCGCGTCGCCCTCCCCTGCCACGGTCGACAGGTGGCCCAGCGTCCACATCGAAAACAGCATGATCACCATGCCGCTCAGGATGAGCAGTCGCGCATCGACGAGCGGCCGGTTGCCCATGAGCAGACGGCCGCACACCAGCGCCATGACCGCGGTCGAAAGCCCGCCCGGCATCATGGCCCACCCGGTCTGAGTGGGCGAAAAGCCAAGAATCGTCTGCGTGAACAGCGGGAAGATGACGACGCCGCCGTACAGCCCGAAGCCGAGCACGATGAAGAGGAGAATCGACGCGCCCAGGTCGCGGTTCTTGAGCACGCGCAGCTGAATGACTGGCGCCGTGTTGCGCTTCGACAATTGCCACCAGGTCAGCGTCACGAGTGAAATCGCGGAAGCGATCGACAGATTGACGAGCAACTGACTCGAGAACCAGTCTTTGCTGTTGCCTTCCTCCAGCACGTACTGCAGCGAGCCCACGCCGACCACCAGGAGCGCGATGCCAATCCAATCCACTTTGCCCGTGTGCCGCACGTGCTCAGGCGGATCGTGCAGAAACGTCACAACGAGAAATGCCGAGACGAGCCCGATCGGCAGGTTGATGAAGAAGCACCAGTGCCAGCTGGCGTTGTCGGTAATCCACCCACCGAGCGTGGGGCCGAGCGTCGGCGCCACGATGACTCCCAGCAGGAAAATCGATTGAACCAATCCCTGTTCACGCCTCGGGAAAATCTGACGCAACGTCGCCTGCGCGGTTGAGAGCAGCGCGGCGCCGCCCGCGCCTTGCAACAAACGCCAGAGCACGAGCTCCTCGAGGCTGTGTGAAATGCCGCACAACATCGAGGCGACGATGAAAATAATGATGGACAGCGTGAGGTAGCGCTTGCGGCCGAGCACGGACGTAAAGAACGCCGTCATCGGCAGCACGACGACGTTCGCGAGGATGTAGGAGGTGCTGACCCAGGCGACCTCCTCGCGCGTCGCACTCAGATTGCCCGCCATCTGCGGCAAGGCGACGTTGACGATCGTGCTGTCGAGCACTTCCATCACCGCGGCGGTGATCAGGCCGGCAAGAATGAACCACCGCGCGCTCGAGGCGACGACCTGGGCGCCCTCCTCAGGCGCGGCAGCCGCTTTCTTCTCGTCCGATTCACTCATCGTCTAAAACGCTTGCCTTGTAAAACCCTTGTCTTTCACCGTGAAGGAGTGAAGTGAGTGAAGTTTTTGTTGGGTTTGGCAAGGCGGGCCTGGCGCTTTACCCAAAAAAGACTTCACTTACTTCACTCCTTCACGGTAAGTCCGTCCGTCGTTACCGAAGGTACACAGTCACCGTGGCCGACATGCCCGGCCGCAGAATGGCGTTCGCATCGTTCGACTTGTCGAGCACGATTCGCACCGGCACGCGTTGCACGACTTTCACGAAATTGCCCGTGGCGTTGTCGGCCGGCAATAGACTGAATGTCGCGCCCGTCGCGGCTGCGATGCTCTCGATGTGCCCGCTGTAGTCGCGGCCACCGAACGCGTCAACGGACACCGAGGCGTGCTGGCCCGTATGGAGATCGCGCAATTGCGTCTCCTTGAAGTTCGCGATCACCCACACTTCGTCGAGCGTCGTGATGGCCATCAGCGCCTGGCCGGGCTGGACCACCTGCCCCACTTCCAGCGCGCGGCGGCTGACGATGCCGTCCGACGGCGCGCGGACGGTCGTGCGCTCCAGATTGACTTTGGCCTGATCGAGCTGAGCTTTGGCCTGAAGCACCGCGGCCTCGGCGACGCCGGCGCGCGCGCGGATCTGCGCGATTTGCTGCGGCGCCGTCGCTGCCGCGCGTGTCTGGGCCTCGGCTTGCGTCAGCGCCGACGCGACCTGGGCGCGACGCGCGTCGGCCACGGCGACATTCGCCTCGTCTTCTTTCACGGCGGCATCGGCCGAATCCACCGCCGCTTTCGCCGCCTGCGCGGTGGTTTGCGCGGCCTCGAACTGTTGACGAGGGATCTCGTCCTTGGCGGCGAGCGGACGGAGCCGCTCGAGATCCTGCGACGAACGTGTCGCGTTGGCGATCGCTTCACTGAGCCGCGCCCTGGTCGATGCGAGTTTCGCGTGCGCCGCATCGACGCCGCGTTCGGCCGCGCGGAGCGCGGCCTCGGCGCTTCCGGTACCGGCTTCGGCGATGGTCTGGCTTCCGGTCGCGCTCGCCGCACGTACGGGCACATCGCTCTGCGCCGCTCTCGCGGCCGCTTCAGCCGAGGCCAGATCCGCCTCCGCCTTCGCCACCGCGAGCTCGTAGTCGCGCGGATCGATCTCGACGAGCACGTCGTTCGCCTTCACCGCCTGGTTGTCGGTCACGTGCACCGCTTTGATCGACCCTGCCACGCGGGTCGCGATCGGGCTGACATGCCCCGCCACCTGCGCATCGTCGGTTGACTCTTTCGGCGACAGGCGGCGCCAGACGAAATAGCCGCCGACCAGCACGACCACGGCGAGGCCGATGAAAATCCAGCGGCGAGAGATGCGAGAAACAGGTGAATCGGCCATTTAGTAACGTCCCGTCATGAAGGAGAGATAGCGGTGTTCGACGTCGCCGAGCGCATTGGCGAGCTCAGCTTTGGCGACGTTGTGCGCGTATACGCTGGCGATGTACTGGTCGGTGGCGCGTCCCAGCGCGTCCTGGGCCTGAACGACTTCGATCGTGCTGGCGACGCCCGCCCGAAACCGATCCTGCGCCTGCGTCAACTCTTCGCGCGCCAGGCTCTGGCCGCTGAGGGCGACTTCGACGCCCGACTCGGCGGCCCGGATATCGAGAAGCGCGGCGCGCACGTCGAACTGAACACCGGCGGTCAGATCGGCGAGCTCCGCTTCGCGCTGTTTGATTTCGGCGTCGGCCTGCGCGAGTCTCGCCTGCGCGCGGCCGCCCTCGAAGATCGGGACGTGGACCAGCGCGGCGACCGAGTACGTGCGTTCGGCCGAGCTGGCGGTCAGTCCGATGGCGCCGACGTCGCCGTCGATCCGGACGCTGGGCAGCGTGGAGCCCATCACGGCGCGGCGATCGGCGCGCGCGGCTTCCAGTCGCGCGCGGGCGCGCTGTACATCCGCGCGATGCGCCGCCGCATCCGAGACCGCGGCTTCGAAGGGGATCGGCGGCGCGGCGGAAAACGGCACGGTGTCGGTCAGCTCGAGCGTTTGATTCGCCGGCACTCCAATCGCACGGGCAAGGGCCAGCTTGCGCTTGGCCAGTTCGTTTTCGTCGCGGATGGCCTGCGCCCGCGCGGCCTCGAGCTGAACCTGCTGGCGGAGGACGTCGATCTTGGCGATGAGACCGGCAGCGTTGCGATCGGTCGCAAATTGGACCAGCGATTCCGCGGTGGCGACCTGCGCTTTGCTCGCTTCGACACGGGCCGCATCCGCGACCGCTTGGAGATACAGGTTTGCGACCGCGAGCGTCACCGTGCCTCTCACGTCCTGATAGTCCGCGTCGGCGACGCGCAGGTTCGCGCGCGCGGCGGAAAGGCCGGCGTTCGAAGCGGCGTCAAAGACCGGCGCGGAGAACACGATGCGGGCGTCGAACGTGGAGAATGGGCCGATGCGCGACGGCAATCCCCCGAACCCGGTAAAGCCAAAGGCGGCCGTGCTGAGCACCTGATTGCTCTGCCGAACGTTCGCGGACACGTGCGGGACGAGCGCGCTCAGCGCTTCGAGCCGCTTGCTCGAAACGGTGTTGCGCGCCTGCTCCTGCACGATCACCGCGACGTTGAACTCCAGACCTTTGGCGACGGCATCTGCGAGCGATAGCTGGATCGGCGCGGACGTGGCTGGAGGCGCCGGCTGGGTCTGCGCCCAAGCGCCCGCAGGCACAAGCACGAGAATCGCCGCCGCGGTTCGGATGGAACGGGTCATGCGCGCATCACTCCCTTAAGCGCCAGCCGGCAGGCCCACGCCACGGTGTCGTCGATGGAACTGGTGTCAAAACCCTTCAGGCGCTGCAGCCCGAGGCCGTACGAGAGACTCACGATCGTCCGCGCGAAGCCCTGGGCATCGGCGGCGGTGGTCGTGACGGGTGGCGCCAACAGCACCTCTCGCCAGGCGTCCGTTTGGGCCGAAAACACGACGCCGAACTGCGCCTTGGCTTTCTTCCGAAGAGCCGGCGTCATCTCCTGGTGGCACTGCTCGAAAAAGTCCCGCTTGTGTTCGAAGAATTCGAGCGCGCCGCGAAAGAACTGTTCCATCCGCGCCTCGAGCGAACCCTCGCGTCGGATCGCCGGAACGGTGCTGTCGTAATACTCCTGAAGGTCCTGCGCCAGGATGGCCTTCAACAACTCGTCTTTCGATTCGAAATAGAGATAGACCGTGCCCTTCGCCACCCCCGCCTCTTTGGCCACGGCATCGACGGTCGTGCCGGCCACGCCGGATTTGACGAAGTTCTGCCGGGCCGCGGCCAGAATCTGGCTGCGACGGAAATCGCTGACGAGCTCAGTCTTGGTCTGAGGGGGTGTTGGACTCATGCGTATACCAAAATGACCAATGGGTCATTCTAGCATACTGACGAGTTTTTGGAGCCAGGGGTTCCGGGTTCTGGGTTCCGAGGTTCGCCTGATTTGCAGGTCCTGCCGCTTCTTTTCGCCTTCGGCGAGCGTCACGGAAACGGCGGCCGGCGTGAGGGCTCTGAGAAACGCCGGATCGAACCACTGCCCTGGCGTCACGTCGGTTACCGCAGCGATCAAATAGTCGCCGGGTGGCAACGGTGACGTGCCGCTGGTCACGAACTTCCCGTCAGTGGCCGGGCGCAGGCTCACGATGCGTCGCGAGCCGTTCAACCAGTACGCGGGATCCTTGGGGAAGACAACGATGAAGTAGTTGGCCGCGGGAGTGCCGGCAGGTGTCTGGAGCACGCCGGATAGCTCGGTGAGTTTGTCGGTCAGCGTGACGACGACATCCGAAACATCGCTGGTGATGTCAACCGGCAGGTCGGTGGCGTCTCGGCCTCCGACCATCGCGGACTTGACCACCCAGCCCCGCGGACCGGTCGCATTGACGCGATACGCTGCGGGAATGATGCCGTCGATCGAAAAATCGGGCTTGGCCGTGCCACGCCTGGTCAGCGTGACGCCGCCCATCACGGGACCCGTAAGAAACACGTTGAATCCCGCTGGCGGCATCGCGGGTGGCTGCGCGGCGCCCTCGAAGACCACGCGGCCGGTCATCTGCTTGCCGAGCTGAAGCTGAATCGTCAGACCCTCGATGTCGCGCCCATCGATCGTGATGGGCATCGTCGCCCACATCGGCAGACCGATCACGGCATTCGGCCCCGTCACGAAGCTACCGCCGGTCGCCGCCATCGGTGGCGGCGCAACCGCTGATCCACCGATGTGAAACGTGTACTCACCTGGCGGAAGGCCGCCCATCTGAATGTTGCCGTCGGTGACAGGAAAAAGCGTGCCGACTTCGAGCGTGAGGAAGTTCAGGCCCGGCACCTGCATCGGAGGCACGAGCTTGCCCTGGACCATTGCGGGGGGCTGTCCGTCGGGACCAAGTACACGCGCCGACAGATGCGCGAGCTGTACGAGTTGCAACGCGATATCGATTCCACTCTTCTCCTCGCCAGCCCCGACAGTCACGGGCACGGCATGGGAAAACAACGTCGTCCCCGGGTAAAAAACAGATGCATACCCCATTTCCGGAAGAGGTGAGGACGGCGTGGAAGCCGCCGGCGGCGGGCCGGCTGCGCGCAACTCCCGTTCAGCGGCGGCGAGTTCATCAGCGGTCGTCTGCCGCAGACTGCGGTAGAAGCCGACCGTTGTGCTCTCGGCGTTCGCAAAGTACTCCCCTGGGTCGAGATCGTAGATTCGGTACTGGCCGCGATCGTCGCTCGGCTGTGACCGGCCGGCTGACGTGAGCCGGCGCTCGCCATTCACCAATTCGTACTGGCTCAACGCGACCGCAACGCCTCGCACGGGCTCACCGCGGCTGTCACGGAGTGTTCCCGTGATTACGGCGCCCTTCGTAATCTTCACGGAGACGACGGACGTCTCGCTCTCGGCCAGTACGATGGGTGTGCCGGAACGACCGGGCTTGGTGGCACCATAGCGCGCATCCAGATAGCCCGGCTTGGTCGCCGTCAGCGAATAACGAGCCGCCGGCAGCGATGCGAACACAAACCGTCCGGCATCGTCCGTCAGTGTTGTCCGGCCAACCCTCGGGTCCGTCGAGTTCAAGACCACGATCACTCGTCGAACCGGGGTGGGATTCGTAGTGTCGGCGGTGATTACGCCACTGATAGAGCCGGTGCCGGTGGGCTGTGGCGTCGGCTTGGGCAACGCTCGCGGTGGCGGCTGCTGTTCGGAATCGGTGCCGGGGACAAACGGACCAGACAGCTGTGGATCATGGCAGGGCAGAGGGCAAAGGGCAGAGGGCAGAGGTAAGTTCGGAACTTCCAAGGTTACCTCTGCCCTTTGCCCTCTGCCCTCTGCCCTAACCAAGAACGACGTCACTGGCGCCCGTTGCGCCGTCAGGTCCAGTGTCTTCGCTTCCTCGTTTGCAACCGTGACGCGGGTTGCGATCCGCGAGAGCGCCTCGAGATGCTTTGGATCGCGCCAATCCGCCGATCGGTCGCCCGCAACCGCAATCGCGAAGTACTGACCTGGCGGAAGCCCCGGTATTTGATACGCGCCTGCCTCACTCGGCACCGCCCGCCTCACGCGCCTCGGCGTGTTTCCATAGTCAACCCAGGATTCTCGCTCGATCGGGAAGACGAGCACCTGGGCATCTGCGGACGCGGGAGATCCGGAGCGAACCGTTCCCCCGAGCGACGACAATGGTCGATCCGTGAAGGTGACGACGATGTCCGGGATCTCTCGGCCGTCAGCGATGAACGGCGTGTCCGCGACGTCCTGACCTCCCGCTGTGACGGATTTCAGACTCCACCCGGAGGGGGCGTTCGCCCGGATCAGATATTTGCCCGGTACGATTTCCGGTGTTTGAAACGTCTCACCTGCGAGCCGAACGCTGTCGCTCTTATAGACGAGCGGCTTTTCGCCAGATGCCAACTCGATCGTGATTTCGACCGATGCAATTTGATTGGCCGTCGGTTTCGGCCGAACGCCGTCGAACACCACTCGGCCAGTGGTTCGGGTACCCGTACTCAGAGCGACTCCAATTCCGCTCACATCACTTCCACCAACCGTCACCGGCACCGTGGCCCAGAACGTTGACTCCATGGAAACACCCTGAGCCTGTTCCATGCGGAGTGTCGATCCCACTTGCGTCGTGACCTGTGCGAGCCGCGGTACGCGGAGAACCTTGATCAGGTAACGGCCCGCCGGAACGCCGACGAACGTAAAGGCGCCGTCCGCGGAGCTGAGTGTCGCCGCGACTTCCGTTTCATCGAGCACGGTCTCCGAATCTGATTGCACGAGCCGCAGCGCCACTGCTCCGGAAGCGGGTAACCCTGTCACGGTTCCACTCACCCGCCAGGTGCGTACCGGCTTCATGCTGAAGTCGATCCCGTTCACCTCCTGCGCCGCTCTCATCGCAATCGGCGTCGCCGATGTCGACAGACCCGTCGCTGGATAGAACTGCGTTTGATACATCAGCCACGGACCCGTTGCGGGTGTGACGGGCGCCAATCCCGGAGATGTGAGCGTCAGCAGTGCATCGCCGACGCCAAGCGTTTGAGGATTGCCGGCGGCGTACTGCGGCAACCGTGAGTTGACGAACGAACCCGTCACAAACGAGTCAGTTGCGGCTGTGTACGCGGCGCGCGCCGCTGGATCGTTTCGAAGGGCCTCGAGCTCCGCCACCGCAGATGCGGGCGCGACAGACGTCGTCAGCGGAATGGACACGATGTACTCGCCGGGTTCGATGTCGGCGATCCGGTACATTCCGCGATCGTCCGTTCGGGCGCCGTACTTCTGATTCGAGTAATACTCCCCGAACTTCCAGCGGCCGGCGATCAGATTGCGTTTGAATGCCCGTACCTGCAGGTTGATGATCGGCTCGCCCGCGTCGTCCACGACGGTGCCACCAATCGCGCCGAACTTCCAGAGACGCAGCGTCGCCGCAGCAAAACGGCCGCCGTCAGCCAGCGTAATCGACTTGCCATCGCCGTCCGGCGTCGAAGCGCCAAAGAGACTTTCGATGTATCCGGCTCGACGTGCCGTGATCTTGTAGACGCCTGCGGGAAGCCCGCGGAATACGAAATGCCCCTCGCCGTCGGAGAGGATGGGACGACTCCCTGCCATCGCGCCTCCGGGTCTCACGTACGTGGACTGAACAAGGGTGACGCCGACGTCGGCGACTCCTCGGCCAGTGAGTGCATCTACAACCTGCCCGACAATCAGGCCGGTTCCGGTAGGCAATGGAGGTGGCTGTCCCTGTTGCGCCGACACGACGGCCACGGCCAACCCGACACAGAGTGCTGCGAGCGCCTTCTGAGACATGAACGGAATCCTTGGACCGGAAGTCTACGACTCTTTGACACCTCCTGCGGCGTTTCGGCCTTACGATAGTCAGCACAGTCACATGACCATCACGCCTCGCACCGCACGATCCGCGGCAGGACTCCTTGCCTGTACCGTCGGCGCCCTGTCCATCGGTCTCGCGGCCCAGAAACAAGCATCAGCCCCGCAACAAACCAGGCCGACGTTCAAGAGCGGGGTCGATATTTCGCGTACGACCGTCCGCGTGCTCGACAGTAACCACCGCCCCGTCCGCGGCTTGACGCAGCAAGACTTCACCGTTCTGGTGAACGGCGAACCGCAGCAGATCGTGACCGTCGTTGCCGACGACGAGGCACCGCCGGCAACCCCGTCGGCGCCGTGGATGCGCGACATCGCGCCCGACGTGGCCGCGAACGATCTGGTCGATCCGCGTCTCGTGATGATCATCATGGACGACGTGACCGACATGGACATCCCTTTGGCCAAGAGCAAAGCGAGTCCATATCAACTCACGCAGGCCAAACTGGTGACACGGGCGATCATCGATGAGCTCGGGCCCAACGATCTGGCGTCGGTCGTCTACACCGGCGACAATCGCGGGCCCCAGGATTTCACCCGCGATCGCGCCAAGTTGCTGGCGGCCGTTGAGCGATACCACGTCACCGAGGTCAAGAAATGGTTATCGCTCGAGTACCGGCGCAATGTGATTCAGCTGGCGTTGGAATTCCTTAGGCAGATCCCAGAACACCGCAGTGTCATCCTGTGGGTCAGCGATACGTTCCTTCCCGCCGATGAGAACATCCTGCCGCTGGAAGTCCGTCCGGCTCCAGGTAACAGCAAGACCGCTGAATCACGGCAGCTGGGATCGGCATCTGTCCCCGTCTATCAAATCAGCACGCAGGGGTTCACCGGCCTCGAGGCGGCGCAGGACGACGACCACACGCTCTCCGGCAGGACCGGCGGTCGCACGATCGCGCAGACTAATACGCCAGCCGTTGAGGTACCCGAGATTTTCGACGAGCTGCGCGTGGCCTACACGATTGGATTCCAGCAGTCCCATCCGGAGAGCGACGGCAAGTTCCGGCGGGTCGAAGTGCGGGTCAACCGGCCTGGCGTGACGATTCTTCCGGCGGAGATTGGATACTTTCCGCCCAGTGCCAAGCAGATCGGCAAAGCCGGTGTTGCAACCGCACGAGGGAACCCGACGACGCTTGCGCTTGCCGGCCTCATCCCGCTCAGCGACGAACCGCTGCGCTTGTCTATCGCGCCCTTTGCCGCGACCGGCAAGGGAGATTCTGAACTGGCTCGTGTCGCCGTCGTGCTCGGCGTCGACCTCCCGTTCGCGGGCGGCGGCATCGGAGATACGGTTGATCTCGAGATGCGAATCTTCGATGCGGAAGGCCGCAAGCAGATCGATGAACGCCACTCGACGCAAGCGATCCGGCCGCGCGGCGGACGCAATCGGGGGGAATTCGATCTGTTGTCAACTCTCTCGCTCAAACCCGGGCGGTACAACGTTCGCGCGTCGATGCGAAGCGCGCTCCGCGAGAGCGCCGGCAGCGTCTACGCCGACTTCGTCGTCCCGGACTTCCGCAAAGCCGCGTTCTCGTTGTCCGGGCTCGTGCTGTCCAGCGCTCCGGAGAAGCCGTCACTGCCCCTTGGCGAATTTCAGCAGTGGCTGCCGGTCGTGCCGACAACGACGCGAGCCTTTGCGACGACCGATCGCGTCAGCGCATTTCTCCGGGCCTATGCCGGAAGTAATGAGGTTGCCGGGCCCATCACCTTGCAATCAGAAATCCGCGACGACCACGACACCGTCGTGCTGACGAAGACCGACACGCTGACGCCCGCCGGCACCGGCATCAAGAACGCCGAATATCGGATGCCGCTCCCGCTCGGCACCTTGCGGCCTGGCGAGTACCTGCTGACGATCCGGGGAATCGTCGCGCCGGACCTTGAAATCAGGCGCGATGTGCGGTTCAGCGTACGGTGAATTGAACGTCCCGCCTGAGGGTGACCTCACCGATCCTCGCCTCGAAGGTCAGCAAGTACGCGCCGGGCGCCAATCGACTCAACGGTAGCGAATACGGAATGCCGGCGGAACGCAACGATCCAGCCACCGTAAAACGATCAACGGCGATCGTGGTCGTCTCATCGATCAGGGCGGCATCGTGCACGTCAGTGATGCGCGTCGAGACCTGCGCCGGCAACGGGGCAAGCCTGGCCGCCTGATACAAATAGAAGAACGCGTTCGCGTGATCGCTTGTGGCGAAATCACGCTGCGCCGTAGGCACGACTGGAATCAGCGGCGTGAAGAGGTCGCGCGGTGCGGAGGGCCGGCCGGGTTGTGCCGACAATACGACACCTGAGATCGATGCGGGCGCCTTGCTGAAATCCGGCACGATCACGTCAACCATCACCGTGCCGCTCCTGGCGGCGAGATCGTGATAGGCAGCCACGCGGAGCCGGAAGCGCCCGGGCGGCAAATCGATTCGCGACAGTGCCTCGTACTCGGCGTCGCCCTGAGCACCGGGCCGCACGGTGATCGTCGCGGTGCTGCGTTGCGTGCCCTTGTTATGCCCCTCGGTCGTATAGGCGCTGACACGCAAGTCGGTCGTCACCGGCACACCGGCGCGCGAATCCGACGCGATCGGCTGACGAATGCCCAGGGCAATCGTCACGGCGGCCAGATTGCTCCTGCCTGCAATCGCGAACGGCGCCGCCGTCGCGCGCAGCGGTAGGTCGGCAATGGCAATCGGAACAGCCGTCGCGCGAGCGAGTGTTTCGGCGGCATCCTTCGGTGGATCGAGGCGCTTCGCGGGCAGGTAGCCGCTCCGCGTACGAACCACCGAGACGCCAGGCCGATTGACTTTTACCTCGAGACGACGCTCCAGGCCGCCGCTCTTCGTGTTGGTCGAGTAGTAGCCGAGGACGTAATACGACTTGTTCTCGTCGAAGATGTGCGCGACGACGGGACCGTAGTCGTTGCTGGCCCCGCCCATCCATCCGCCGCTTCCAAATGCGGCGCTCGTCAAAGACCATCGTCCTGACGCGGCCGCCGAACACTTGTCAACCCCCTGCTCCGTAGTCATGCCGCACGGGTGTATCGGATAGATCGGCACGTTGAAACGCTTCGCGTTGTGGGTGGTCTCAAAGAGCACGAGTGCCGCGTTGGCATCGCCGACGGTGGAAAGCAGCCGATAGACCGATTCCCTGTCGAGCGTGCCGGTGTCACTTCGGGTGTCCAGCAGCGGCGAGGTGAAGCCGCCGGAAATTCCCGGAGAGATCCAGATGATGGCCTTGCGCTGATGCGGCAGGGCCGCCACCGTTTCTACAATGTTCTGCAGCGTGCGCGCGGAGCCGAGCTCGAACTGGGCATCCGGATTGAAGCGCTGGCCTTTCGGCGGTGCGGTCCAGTTCGCCCATCCCGGGTTGAACTGCGCGAGTGTCGCGAGCAGCTTCGTCCGATCGTTGGTGAAATCCTGGGCTTTGCGGCTGTCGGTTGTAAAGACGATGGCGGCGAGATCATCGGGGCCGAATCGATCAACGACGTCGCGTGCCACCTTGAGCGATGCCGTGATGGCGTACGGGTCGGTCGGAATCAGCGCATCGTCCAGGACCAACACCCACAGTCGCGTGACTTTCTTCTCATTCGTGTCGACATCGGGTGTGACGTCACGCATCCAGGCGACCGGCGGCGGCGCCGGCTCCGGCACGTCGATGGCTTCGAAAATCGCGGTCTCCTGCGGCAGGCCGTCCTCGAAGACGGCGAAATCCGCCTTCGTCAGGCCGCGGATGGGCTGGCGCTTGCCATCCAGAACGGAGACGTCCAACTCGACGATGTCCGTGCGGGATCGAAACGTCGGCGTCTGCTGCGCGGACACGAATGCCGGCAGCGCGAGAATCAGGACGAGGATTCCGCGTCTCACGAGACCTCTCAAACTCGGCAGGATGGCCTGGAGAGCATGGTGGGACGCCGTGCGTAAGTCAAGGCGGTCCGCGGCTAGAGGTCAAACGTCAGCGCCGTCGTCCCATCAGCCGCAGCAAGTTCAGAAACAGGTTGATGAAATCCAGATACAGCGTCAGAGCGCCGAAGATCGCTTCCTTGCGATCGTCGTCGGTGCCCTCGTTGCCGATGATGTTCATCGCCTTGATCTTCTGCGTGTCGTACGCCGTCAGGCCCGCGAACACGACGAGGCCGATGATGGAGAATACGAAACTCGACTGATTGGTCCAGAGAGACGGGAACAACAGTGAGAGCAGACCGAAGCCGACAAGGCCGAACAGCCCCATCGTGCAGAATGCGCCGACCGGTCCCAGATCGCGCTTCGCGACGTAGCCATAGCCGCTGAGTCCCGCGAATGAGAATGCCGTGATGCCAAACACCTGCACGATGCTCGACTGGGTGTAGGCGAGAAAGATGACCGAGAGCGTGATTCCGGTCAGTGCCGCGTACACGGCATAGATGAGCCCGGCGGCAAAGGAGTTGAGCCGCTTCATCAGCCCCGCCAGCACGAACACGGCGCCGAGCTGCGCGATGACCAAGCCCCAAAATGTGAGCTTGTTCGTGACGATGCGGAACACCAGCGCTTCGTCCCGGCTGATGCCCCAGGCCACCACACCGGTCAGGCACATGCCGACCGTCATGATGCCGTAGACGGCGCTCATGAAGCGCGCGTTCTCGGCGTCGATCATTTCCTGTGTGTACGCCCGGCCGCCGACGACGATGGGATTCGCCATGGGTGAAATGGTAACGCCTCTTGCGTCGCGCGACGCAAGAGGCGTGTGTCGATTGAATGGACTCGAATCGGATCTAGACGACGCGAACGTTCTCGCCGCGCGGCCCCTTGGGACCCTGACCCTTTTCGAACGTGACGGCCATACCTTCGTTCAACGATTCGAACGGGGTGCCGTTGCACGCCGACTGGTGGAAGAAGTATTCATTGCCGTCGTCGGCCGCGATGAATCCGAAACCTTTGTCGCTGACAATACGCTTGATCGTTCCGTTGCTTGTAGACATGTTGCTCCTGGAATAGCCGGGCCGTGTAGGGGCGCCAGACCATTCAGGCGCGTGCAGGGATTCGCGTTCCGCAACCAGTCTACTCGCTTTCAGTCGGACCCGTCGCCCCGGGCCACGTCGATATGACGATATTGGTCGTCCCGCGTCACGTCGACCTTCCAGGGGCGGCAGCAGACTTCGCAGTCCATGACGAGCGTCCCCAGGACATCCGGTTCGAGGTAGATCTCGACGTCTTCCCCACAGTAGGGGCAGTACACGTGGAATTCCGTGGCGTCGGCGTCTTCCTGCATCAATAGGTCATTGAACCACGAGGTCGCTAAAGAGCGCCATCTTCACGCGGCCGCGGGCTTGGTGCCGACCGCGCATATCCAGCCGGAGGGCTCGCTCGACACGGCGACGTCGGTGAATCCCGCTGCTCCAAAGGCGTCACGGTGTTCCGCCAGACTCAGATAGCGCGCCCTGAGCAACTTCATCGCCGGACGGAACAACGCGCCGAATCGCTGCCCTTTGTAGGTTTCCGCGATGATGACGAGCCGGCCGCCTGGCTTGAGCACACGCGCGATCTCCCGCAGGTCGGCCTCGAAATTCGGCCAGTAGTAATGCGTCTCAACGGCCGTCACGACGTCGAAGACGGTGGATGGAAACGGCAACTGTGAAACTGTGCCACGCGCGAGAACCACGCGGCCATCCGCGATGAGTTGTCTGTTGGTCTGGCGTGCAGTCGCGAGGCTCGCAGACGAATAGTCCAGCCCGTAGACGCTGCCGGCGCTCGCCATCGCGGCAAGTTTCTGAACGGTTCGGCCGCCGCCGCAGCCGACATCGAGCACCGTGAATCGAGACGCTACCGCGACCTGTGCAAGGCCCCAGTCGGTGACGCCTGAATGGTTCGCATTCATCGCTCGCGCGATCGCGCGACCCAGCCACCACGACGGCTTTCGGCATTGGCCTACAAAGAACCAGACGACGGCGGCTGTGAGGCCCCACGTCAGGGCTTGCCGGAGCATCAACTTCGCGGGTGCCCGGGCGCTATCGAGATCATCGGCTCCGCGCGCCGAATCAGCTGAATCGTCAATCCCCAGGGATCGCGCACCATCGCGACCTCGTCACCAGCCGGGCTCGTGACGACTTCGCCGTCGGGCGTACCGCCTGCGGCGATCAATCGCGTGCGCGTCGCGCCGACGTCGTCGGCAAGAAACGCGAGATGAAGTAGGAATGGATCCATGGCCCGATAGTCCGGCACGGGCAAATGAGGCTGACGATAGAACTCGAGCATCACGGTGCCGCTGGTATCGGCGAGAAAGTGCCCGAATGGTGCGTGCGCCTGCGCGCGCTTGATCTCGAGTCCGAGATGATCGACGTACCACTGGGCGAGCGACACGGGGTCCTCGACCTGGTAGGCGGTGTGTTCAATTTTCACGAGGAGATTCTAGCCGGTCGCGTCTATCTTCCGTCGCTGACCTTTGTTCGGGTCTTTCGCCAGAGCCCAAGGACCAGCGTCCCGATGGCCAGGCCGAACACGACGCCGACAAGGGCGTCGCGCGGATCTTCCGGCAGCGACGTATGGCGCTCGACAAACCAGCGAGTGAGATTGGCGACGGCCAGCAGCGCGAGGCCGGCGAACATGGTGCGATTGAACGGCCGACGTTGAAACTTCATGACGATGTCTGACTCCGTGCGGTAAAGAACGTGCTAGTTCCGGATGGCGTACCACGCCATCAGCGACAGTTTGATCGCGACGAACATCGAGCCAATGGCGAAGAGATCCCAATCGGCGACGTGGTTGACCACGAGGCGATACTCGAACAGGAGCAGCGCCGTGGCAGCCGACGCGATGCCGGCCGTGCTTGTGGATTGCCGCCGGTGCGACAGGAATCGTTCGTCGAAGATTCTGGCGAGGATGTTCACGACTACTTCTCCAGGGTAAAGATCTCGTCAGTGGCGCTCTTGAACACGCGCGCGAAGGCGAGCGCCAGCGGCAGGCTGGGCACGTAGCGGTTGCATTCGATTGCGTTGATGCTCTGCCGGGACACGCCAACGGCAGCCGCGAGTCGTTCCTGCGTCCAGCCGAGGGCCATGCGGAGTTCCCGCACGCGATTCGTGACGTCGCTCACTGACAAGCTGACTTTACACTGAGGAATTGCCGAGTGTCAAGTCAGCTTGTCATCGAGGATCGTCGTGGCGAGTGCGTCAGTGATTCACGTTCATCGCCACGGATTCGCGACGATGTAGACCTCGCCACGGAGCGCGGGCACGGCTGTGCCACAGTGCTGTTCGAATGTCGCGCGGAACCGCAAGACTTCGCCTTGGGGTCCGTACAACGCTTCGAGCACGACGAATGAGCCCGTGACCGCGCCGCATCCGTGACCGTTTCCCTGCACACTGAGCCCTGGCTGGCCGGCGGTTTGAGATCCGTATTGTGTCGCGCCGGTGTAGGTGCCAGGTTGAAGCAGCGATCCGGATCCTGACGGACCCTGGAAGCTGAGTTGCCACGGCAGCGGTGCGCCTGTGGGGGCCTGAAAGGTGATGTTCACCGACGCCGGCCTTGCCGGGTTCGTCCATGCCATGGCCTTGTTCGCCGGCAGCGTGAGAGTCCCGGACTGGCCGCCGCCAATGAAATCGCCAGGATCGCTCTGGTACGAGAGGAACGTGGTCGGCGTCCCGGGCGTTGGCGGCGGGACGATGGGCGGCGGCGAAGCGCCGTTGGCATCGATCCAGAGTTCACCGCGCAACGCGACCGACCAACCCTCGCAGTGCTGCTCGAACCATGCATGGAACCGGTCGATCGTGCCGCCCGCGCCTTGGCGGTGTTCCGTCACGAGGAAGCGCCCCGTCGCCTGGTTGCAGCCTCTTCCCATCCCGAAGAATGCGATGCCTCCCTGAGTCGGCGGCCGGGTTGAGAACTGCCCTGCATTGTCGGTCAGCCCAAGGAGGGGCTGGGAGGTTGGCGCGCCGAGCCACAAGACCCACTGGCCGGCCGGCACCATCGAGAAGCGCAATTCGTTGCCGGGGCTGTTTGTCACGGTGAACTGCGAGCTGTCCAAGACGTACGACGTGGACTGGCCGGCACCAACGTAGTCACCTTGATCGCTTTGAATCGCCAGGTATGCGACGCGACCCGTGCCGAGAGGAGCCCCGCTTTGCAAGACGGTCACGGCGCGGCCTGCTATGGTCGCCGAGCCGCTGCGCGGCGCTCCGGCATTCGGCTCAACATTAATAGCGACCTGGCCGCTGCCGACTCTGGACGCGCCGTTCGCGATCGTGACGAACGGCACTTCCGACTGCGCAGTCCACGCGCACGATGCGCCGCTCGTGACTGAGACGGTCACAATGGCCACGGTGCCGCCGGCCGGTGCCGTGACTTGCGTCGGCGACACAGTGAACGCGCACGCACCTTCGGGCGGCGGTGCGTCCTGCGTCACGGAGATCGACTTGCCCGCCACCGTGACCGAACCTTGCCGAGACGATCCCGTGTTTGCTGCGACGACGAACGTGACGGCGCCGGAGCCGGTGCCGCTGGCGGCGCCCTTCACTGTGATGAACGTCGCGCTGCTGGCCGCCGTCCAGGCGCACGCGTCCGTCGTCGTGATCGCGACCGTGAATTCGGTACCGGCGCCGGCGACCGCCTCCGCGGGTCCATCAGCGACCGTGAAGGAACAGTTTGTAGGTGTGGGTGTCGGTGAGGGCGAAGGAGACGGAGCCGTGGGCGGCTTGTTCTCGCACGCGGCAAACCCCAGCGCGCACAGAAACACGACAGTGGAAATTCGGAAGCCGAGCCGCATGGCTACAACAGGACGGCATTCTACTCGGATGGCAGGTTCGCCAGCGCCGGCTTGCCAGCCGTAGCTCACGGTCGATCCAGCACCGCCTGCTGGCCTGCCAGCCGAAGCTCACGGTCGATCCAGCGAACCGCGAGCCGGCTTGCCAGCCGTAGCTCACGGTCGACCAGGCGTGAGCGAAGGCTGGCGCGCCCGGCATCCTTCGACTTGGCTCAGGATGCCCCGAGCATAGTCGAGGGGCAGGGATCGAACTGTTCGTTAATCGTCGCGGGGCCCCACCCCCGCGACAAGAACGCGCGACCCTCGGGCACTCCTCGGATGGCAGGTTCGCCAGCGCCGGCTTGCCAGCCGAAGCTCACGGTCGATCAGGCGTGAGCGAAGGCTGGCGCGCCCGGCAGGGATCGAACCTGCGACCCTCGGCTTAGAAGGCATCCAATCGGTTATGTCTAAGCGGTTATCGACTAGGCCTATTTCTCTTCGTAGTTGAAGCTAGTTTCTCGCCAATTTCCGTGATCATCGACCGACTGCCCGACCGAAGCTGATAACCGAACCACAATACTGGGACTAGTCGCAGCCTCGTAGCCGAGCCCGACTTTCAGCGGCCGAACCGAATGTCGTCGAAAGTGCATGTGGTGCCTGTCAAGTTTTACTGATTTACGTTGTATCATGTGGCGAGCATGCACCCGATTCAGCGGAAACTCCTGGCACTCTCGAAAAGCACCAACCTGGCGCAGATCACTCTCCGTCAGATCGCCGTTGAAATTGGGCTGGCTGGGCAATCTCCCCAAAAGATCAAACATCACTTGGAGCAGCTTCAGAGGAAGGGGCTTCTCGTGATTGACCGCTCGGCTGGGACAATGTCGAGCCTGTCGACAAAGCCAACGCGGTCCTCAGGCGCGCTGGGCACTGCAACCAACCTGCTTTCGATCCCGATCGTGGGCACCGCGAATTGCGGTCCGGCCACGATATTTGCCGAACAGAACTTCGAGGGAATCTTGCGGGTGTCCGGCCGGCTAATTGGACGCGCTCGAGCGAAGGGACTCTATGCCCTCAAAGCTCGTGGCGCGTCGATGAATCGAGCGAAGGTCGGGGGTCGATCGATCGAAGAAGGTGACTACGTCGTGGTTGACAGCAATGACAGGTCAATTCGAACCAACGACGTGGTCGTTGCGATCATTGACGGCAAAGCAACGATCAAGCGGATCATCGACGATCGGACTAACGGACAGGTGGTGCTCAAAGCAGATTCTTCTTTCGACCACGAGCCAGTTCATATCCATCCTGAAGACGATTTCGAGATTAGCGGCAAGGCAGTGGCGGTTGTAAAACGCGTCAGGACAGAGGAGTAAGCATGATCAAGCTAACGGTTAAGGGATTGGCCAAGTACATCGCTAGTTCGCCGTCGAAGCAGCGTCGGATTCTGCAGGACTTCAAGTACCCGGCCGCTGATGAACCTTTTGCCATGAGGATGTACTACCGGGAGGCAACCGACTGCATTACGTCGTTGATCAAAGGTTCGCATTCGCGGGAGTGGCTTCGGGAGCGAGCGGTTGAGATGGCTAAGGTTGAGCCAAATCAGTCAAGCAAGAGCGCGCGCAGACTTCAGCAGAATGCAGCTGCAGTTCTCCTCTGTTGGAAACACTTTGGCAATAAGGAACTTGAAGTTCTCGAACGTCGCAGAGTTCGTCTGCAGTTCCACGGCGTTTCGATCAGCGTAGTTCCGGATTTGTGTCTCAGGGACGGGGCTAAGACGAGACTGATCAAATTGCAGTTGGGGGGACCGAAGTTGCCGGAACAGGCCGTCAAGGTCCTTACACAGTGCCTTCTCGAAGCCGGCGTGTCACAAGGTTACGACCTGTCACCCTCTTCAGCAATCTACATCGATCTCCCGCGTGATGTCGTCTCTACGGCGCCTCGGGCCGGCAAGCGGACACTCGGAGATATTAGGGCGGCGTGCGAGACGATTTCGCAGATATGGGACTCGATCCCGCCGCCTGCTAAGTCGAAACGTTCCGTGGCTGCATAGCTGCTAGAGCGGGTGCGTCTGGACCTAACCGAAACCGTGCCGTCCGATGGCTTCTCGATATGCGGTAATGGTCTTCTTCAGATTCTCTGTCGAACCACCGAAGAACCCTGCTTTCAGTGGGGCCCATTGATCGCCTTGTCTCTCTGCTTCTGTAGTTAAGCGCAGAAATGGTGAGTCGGCGCCGCCGGGTTTCCATACGAACCGCCCTGGCGGTCCCCAGACCCTCCCCAGCTCCTTCAGTGAAGAGCGGTAGGCATACTCCAGCGCGAACAACAACTCAAAGCGATCAAATGCGTCATCGTAATCAGATCCTACGAAGACGGCATCATCAAGGATCGGCTGAAGAAGCTGATAGAAGTAGTCACTTCGTGGAGTCTGGCGTTGGTTGTAAAGGGGCAGATTCGCAAATGCCGAACCAAGCTCCCCGGCGGCCTTTGCAATCGCTCCAAGCAGGTCTTGACTTTCGTATCCATCGGGCACTCGAATCGAGAAGACCGTCTTGAGATTACTGTACCTGTTATTCGCAACGGCCGAGACTCCGGCCGCATATGAAAGCAGCATTAGTGGGTACCATCGGGTGGCCAGGTACACGGTCAGACCAGAAGCCGGCTTTAGATTCGCAACAATTCGCTTGGGACCGAGAGATAACACGTTGCTGTGAAACTCATCGCCCCAAAAACCAAGGACGGCCTCGATGTGAAGAAGGTCATTGGTCGCCGTCTCATATGAGCGCAGCCGTTCTTCGAATCCCTCAATGGACCAAGGAACCTGGTTGTCACGGCTCGCAATTTGATTGATCGCCGGAAGAACGATGCGGACTTCATCAGCGACTAGGTCATAAAGCTTAACCTTGAGTCGCTCGTCAGTAACGTATTCCTTCGCCGAATTTACCTTGGTGCTGGTGGGCTTGACGTCGCTTAGGAGATCCGCTCCATGGTCCGTCGACGCCTTGACCTTCCAAGGGCCATCTTGGGTGGCGAGTACATCGACGAATGCAGCATAACTCCTTGAGAGCGACAGGCGTGTTCCCTGTCCCCGTTCCGCGACCGCTGCGAGTACTTCTCCATATGAATATCGAGGGACATGCTGTATCTGAACCTCGTCGAAGTAGCTCTTCAGATCGCACTGTGGCAGATCGTAGATTTCGGAAAACAGGCTCTCGAATCTTGCTTGATAGCCAATGTTCTTGTCAGGGTAGCCCGAACCAAAGCGCCAAGCTGATAGGAGTTCAGGTTCCGAGAGTTCAAGACGTGACTGCAAGGGAAAAATAACCAGTGGCCGCAGGTCGTCAGATTCCGTTCGGTACCTTGCCGCCTTCCGAAGAACCTCGAGCCCGCCATCGATGTTTTGGCGGTTCGGCGTAAAAACGAAAACGAGTTGATCAGGCATCAGTGTTGTGCAGATGCCGCTCACGTCATTAAGGCCGGTGCGAGAGTCAACGAGCACATAGTCATAGCGTTGTGCCAATCGTTCCGCAAAAAGTCGAATGAGCGTTGGCGCTGCGTCGAAAAGCCCTCGCCAATCGACGTCGGCGGTACCAGGTTCTCGGTGGTCGATACGGCCGGCCGCCAGCAGGTCGACGTTTTGAAATTCCGTAGGAACCACGAATTCCGCTAGATCAGTCTCCTCAAGGAGCTTCGCGGCCCGTTCTTCTGAGACTGGCTGACGTGGTTCCTGCTTGATCCTTCTCGACAAATCCCGAAAGAGGTCGACCACCCCCAAGCGCCTCACTTCATGTGATTCCGACGCATAAGTCGCAGAAACCCCGGAAAAGAAATACGGCAGACCTGGTGCATCGAGGTCCCAGTCAATTGCCAAAATGCGCTTGACCCCTGTTCGACGCGCCAAAAGGCACGCCGCATTTGCCAGCGCCATCGATCGACCCGTACCTCCCTTGTAGGAGTAGAAAGTTATGACCTTACCGCGGCTGGTTCCCATACTGTTCTTACGCCTCGGCGCCCGGAAACTTGACTGAAGGCAGCACAAGCGAATTCAACCAATCACCGACTGATTCGGCCGTCGGCAGGGCAAATCCGTGGTTTGTCGGCACCGTTACCTTGGCTAGCGCTTTGCACCGACCATCGATGTATTCCGCAATTCCCTTAAGTTGGGCCGCAAAACCTGGATGTTTCGCCAATTCCGCGTCCGCGAGCATGAACCTGCTAAAGTCTTCATAGTGCCGGTTCGCAGCGAGTTCGGGCGGCATGGCGTCCTTTCCGCGCAGGACGACCGGGATAATGAGGCCCTTGGACCTCTCCGAGCCTTCCGGGAGGAGTTGCAACCGCGCCGCTTCGAGCTCGCACATGGCCTTATATTCGCGAGCGCAATATGGGTGCTCTGGATCGAAGTAGTTCGGCTGGTAGATCACGACCATGCAGGCGCTCTCGTACAGGGCCTGCGCCACACCTGGGTTGAACAACTGCCCGCTCTTTAGGCGTTCACGGTCGACCCAGACACCTTCGTTGCGCAGGAGCTCTAGTTCTCCGGCCAGGCCGGTGCAGAATTCGTTAATGAATCGCTCCTTGATCGCATGTTGGCCATGCCTGTAACTCACGAAGCAGGAGTGTTTGAACCAGGGCATTGAGAGGCCAGAGTGCCAGCCGATAGCGGTATGCGGGCTCAGCGCGGTCGCATGCGGAGACGCGATCCGAAGAGCCCCACCGTGAAGAGATTACACGAGACAGATGTGCCACGCCACCGCGAAGCTATTCGGCAGCCAGAGAGGCCGCTGACTTCTGTAATAGGCTCCGCACCGGATGTAAAGGCGAATTCTACCGGGCCGGCGAAATCGATTCGCGCGAATCGTGGCGGTGGTCGGCCATCTTGATCGGTTGAATTGGTTAGCCCTTTGGTACGCGTTCCCAAAATCACGAATGCGATCTCGGCCGGCCGATAATTCCCAGTTATCGTTCGGTGTCCGTCATGACCCGCCAGGAGGATGGGCTGCTTCTAAAAGTACGCCCGCCGTGTGAATAGATCTCGATGCTCACCCTAGGTGTCGAGCATAGTCTAAGCCAGATGCCGTCATCAGGCTATTCAGAGAACCGAGGCTCAGACTAACCAGGCATCTCGGTCAGCCTGCGTGTCCGCCAGTGGGCCGCACGGGCGGCGAACAGAAGTAATGACCCGTCGCCAGGGCTAGAATCCCCGCGTTCAGGTGAGGGAAGCCTTTGTTTCCCGGGTGGTGGCGAATGAATCTCGGAGGACGGCTCATGACCGGGGGACTCCTCAGATGGCTCCCCAAGGTATCAGGGAGGGTACGGACGTGGCGTTAGGCATGCTAAGCTGAATGAAGGCGTCAATAGACTTTGGGAGTTGCTGGATGAGTCGATCAGAAGAGATGCAACGTCAATGGGCCTTTGAGGGTGCGGCCGTTAGGCTTGAGCGCCTTCGTGCGGAGATCGCCCAGATTTTGCAGGCGTTTCCTGAACTGCGAGCCCGAAAGGCAAGACAGCCAATTGTGGCCGCGACTCCAGCCGGCGGCCGCTATAAGGGTAAGCGGAAGATCTCGATTGCTGGGCGTAAAGCCGTCAGCGAAGGGATGCGCAAGTACTGGGCTCGCCGAAAGGCTCAGGCAAAAGCCGGTCAGCCAAGGGCTTCTCAGGCTCGCTAGAGACAGGATCTGCCGGGTATGCTGGGGGCTGTGAAGTCGGAGCCGCCTTCCCTCCCAGACTCAACACGCCAAGCGATCCTCTCTGCGGCAATTGGCACCGACGCCTCGCTTGGCGGGGTCCTATTCGAGCCGGCTGACTTTCCGGGCCGGCCCTATCGCCCGACATTGTTTTCCTCAGGGCCGCCGGCTTTCCAAGGTACCTTGGAGATTCGCTCGGACAGCCTCCTCACTCGGTGGTTGCGGGTTAACGACTCCGTTTTGGAGATTCCAGATGCCGCAGGCGTGTTTGGAGCGCTGGCTTCGTCAGATAGACAAATCCTGCAGACACTGGACGCCTGCATATGCTTGCCGCTCGTACACGACGGCGAACTTACCGCATGGATCGCGTTCAGCGGCTCCGCTGGCCGCTTCAAAGAGGACCGGCCAGGTGCGATCCTTAGAGCGCATCGATGGGCCGAATCGCTGCACGAGGCGAAGGCTGTGGCAGCTAGACTCGAACGAGCGCAGTCAGCCTCGCGGTCGAACCGTTTGAACATTGCCGGTCAGCTGGCGGCGACCGTCGCGCACGAGGTTCGCAATCCACTGGCGGCGATCCGATCAATGGTTCAACTTGTGAAGGACGCGGATGCGCCGCCCGCCGAACATCACCGTCTACTGACAACCGTGATTGACGAGGTGGATCGCGTCAACGCCATTCTAACGGGAATGCTCACTCTTGGACGACCGCATCAGAGCAATCATGAGTTGTGCAGCCTGGCCGAAATCAGCCGCCAGGCGACGGGGTTTTGTGAAGCCTATGCTCGCCGGCACGGCCAGCGGCTGGCCATCATCGCATCGGATCCTCTCTGGCTGCTTTGCGATCCGTTTGAACTTCGACAGGTCCTCGTCAATCTCATCCTAAATGCATGCCAAGCTAGTCGCTCCGAAGCTGGCATCTCAGTCGAAGCTGTCAAGTCTCTAGAGGCTGACGGCTCGTGGGCTACGATTCGGATTACCGACTCAGGAACTGGCATAGCCGCGCAGAATCTCTCGCGGGTCTTCGACGCTTTCTACACTACCAAACGCGACGGAGCGGGGCTGGGTCTCGGCATTTGTCGTGAGATTGTTCAGCGGCACCGCGGGCGAATTGTGATCCAGAGCGAGATCGGGTCAGGCACGGTCGTCCAAGTCCAGCTTCCACTATCTGACGCCCATGCACCGAATTCTGGTTGTTGACGACGAGCCAAATCTGCTGGCAGCGATTGTCGGACTGTTAGCCGCCAGAGGGTTTGCTGCATCCGGCTGCGCGACCGGTGAAGAAGCGATTGCGATTCAGCCGAAGCTTCGGCCGGATGCTGTTGTATTGGACATCATGCTTCCGGGGCTCTCGGGCCACGAGACCTTCACTCGCTTGCGCGAACTTGACCCTTCCCTCGCGGGCGTCTTCATTACCGCCCACGGCTCCGTGCCGTCAGCTGTTGCAGCAATCCGTTCTGGCGGCTACGACTATCTGATCAAGCCGTTCGATAACGACCACCTGGTCTTGACCGTCGAGCGCTCTCTTGAGCGGCGTGGATTGGTAGCTCGCGTTCGCGAACTCGAACATGACCTGTCTGCGAGGTCAGAGTTTTCGGCCATTGTCGGCCGGGCACCAGCCATCGTAGACGCGATTCGAAAGCTAGCCAGGGTCTCAGGCACTGATGCCACCGTACTTTTGACGGGCGAATCTGGGACGGGAAAGGAATTGGCGGCCAAGAGTCTGCACCGAGCCAGTTCGCGTGCCAACAAACCGTTCGTCGCCATTAACTGCGGCGCGATCGCATCTTCACTCGCGGAGACGGAGTTGTTCGGGCACGAAAGGGGCGCCTTTACCGACGCAAAAACGGAGCATCCTGGCCGGTTCGAACAAGCTGACCAAGGCACGTTGTTCCTGGACGAAATTGGTGAGCTGGTACCCGATCTACAAGTCAAGATTCTTCGGGTCCTTGAGGAAGGCGAAGTCCATAGGGTGGGCGGACATCGGTCCTTGCGGGTCAGTGTCCGGGTGATCGCAGCAACCAATCGTGACTTGGCGAGGGAAGTCACTGCAGGCCGTTTCCGGGAAGATTTGTTTTGGCGGTTGAACGTTATTCAGGTTGAGATGCCAAGCCTCCGCCAGCGTCGTGAGGATTTACCGCTCTTGATTGACGTCCTGCTCGATAGAGTCAATGCGGAATGTCGGACGGCGGTGACCGGTCTGTCGAACGAGGTAATGGATCGGCTCAACGCCCACGCATGGCCGGGTAATGTACGTGAGCTTCTTAACGTCCTGCGGCATGCGGTAGTCATGGCCGATGAGTCGACCATTCAGTTGTCTGATCTGCCCGACTACGTTGTCAGACATCGGCCCGAGACGCTTCCTGGGTCTAGTACAAACCAAAATCTCGAACATGCGCTTGCAACCACGGAGCGGCAGCTTATTGCAGCCATGCTGGAACGATTCCGAGGGAATCGCACGGCTGCGGCGGAGGCCCTTGGAATCGACCGGCGAACGCTTCACAAGAAGCTCCTCAGGTATAGACGCGAGGACTCGGATCTCAACCGTTAGCTATTCGTTCGGATTGCTTTTGTACCGGCGGCGCACGCTGCCGCGAGGCTGAGCACGAGCCAAATACTGAGGGCAAGGAGGGGAACCCGTACGCCCCGCCATCGATCAAGCCATGAAACATCTGGAGTTTCGAAGAGGGGGAGATCAGCGAAGCGTGGCGGTGTGTAACGAGGGAAGTTCATCAATTGCTCGCCATCCGGGAACGGCATGCGTAAGTTGACCACGGGCCGGTTATCAAGTACCGAGCGCTGCAGTGCCACTTGATAGTCGGCTACGGCAGATTCCCACCTGCTGATCGTAGTGCGTCCCGTGTCGAGTAGCTCCGCCATACTCTGGCGGACCAGCGCGCCTGGGCTGAACCATTCAGTTCGGGCGACCAGTCGAGCATGGTTTTCGGCTCGCCGTCGCCAGTTCTGTTCTGCGGCTTCCGTTTTCTTACGGGCCTCAGCGACGCCCGCCTGCCAGTCAGGCTCAAGACGCCGAAATTCCTCCGCCGCGAACGCACTCGCGTCCCGACCGGCGGGTACTGATATTAAGTGCGGCACCATCTGTTGGGCGATCCTCCGTTCGACAGCCAGCATCTCGTCCGCATATTGTTCGCGCCGCTCCCTTTCCATTCGCGATCGCGGCGGGGAATCGTCCAGCAACTGGCCAGCAAGGCCGCTGACTATTGGCCCGACAAGTGCTAAGAGCAACCAGGCAACCAGAGTGAGAACCAAAGCCCGAAAACCGTCGCGTGTGACCCAGCCCAGGAACGCGCCGATCCCCAAGAACATGCACAGGTAAAGGATTGCAGGGATAGCCAAAATCCAGACGCGCCACAGCGGCGCTGGATGGGGTGACGGGCTGACATAGAGAACGATGCTAATAAAGACCCACCAGGCGGCCACCAGCATAACGATGGTCACACAGCCGCCGGCTGTTTTCGCCGCAGCGGCGTCTAGAGGTGACAGAGGCAGCGATTGAAGAGCCGCCACCCACCCGGCCGACTTGTCGCGAACGACACTAGCGACCCCCAGCCCGATTCCGAGAATCCCAGCCAGCACCCTAACGAGGATTTCAAGATCCCAGACAGCGCGATCGGGCGGACTGGCATTAGCGTACGGAGCCAACGCTTCGAGGCCCGCTGGGGTGACTTCCCAAGCCGCGGGCATTAACGGGTGTTGGCCCTGCACGAGAACTGCCTCGCGACTCGGCGAACGAATAACTCGCAGGCCGGGTTCGGGGGCACGGCCAAGGACATGACCGGTGCCCCGCAACTGCACTTCGAGTCGTGCCTGTACTGAATCGGCATAGAGTGCTGCCTGCTCATCAAATTCCCTTTGCCCAAGAACAAGCGATGACCACGCCGCGGCTGCGAGGAGGGTCCAACCAATCAGCAGCCACGGCGTTCGAATGCTTCGCCGCACTTCCTCGAGGGTTAGTCGGGCAAATGGTGGGAAGTTCATGGCTGATTATCCGGCGCCACAACCGCCGTCAAATCTGCACGGGTCTCCTGGGCAATGAGTTGCTGATGATCGATCCGCCACACCCGGTCGGCCAAAGAAGACGCGAACATCGGATCTGGGCTGCTTACCACGACGACATGGCCGGACTGGGCGGATTCGCGCGATAGGGTCCGGAAGGCAGCAGCTTGATGTACGGGTAGTGTATTGGCAGGATCGTCCAAGAGCAATATGGTCGTTCCACGAATGCGGTGAACGGCGAACCAGAGGCACAGCCTGTCGAACTTTGACAAGACCGCGCAACGTTCACTGATCAGCCGGTCAGGCATTTCACTGAGTCGAAGCGCTGTAACGATCTCCCGACGGCTGGCGTTCTGTTGGCCACCCAAACTAGCGATCAATTGCACCTGTTCGATGACCCTTAGATGTGGGAGGACCGGCGCCGAGTACGGCACGAAACAGATCTTGTGCCTCACGAATTGGCTTGCTGTGGACGGTTCGATTCCGTCAACGGATAATGCGCCGCCGGATGGCCTGAGGAGCCCTAGAACCGCAAGAAAGATTTCCGCCTTGCCCGACCCCCGAGTCCCAACGATTGCGCTAGTTAGGCCAGGAGAAAACGTACAGGCGCGTATCTCTAGGCTCGAGAACCGTCCACTTATCGGCAGGGTGACGTTGTGGAACGCGATCACGAGCAATTCATTCGGGGCGACGCCCCGCAAACGTTGCTATTGCTGAACGACGTTCTGAGGAACCTTAGGCAGAACACCCGGAAGTGTAATCCCGAAAAGGTCCAAAACCTGTCGCTCGATCCGCGGTGTAAATGCGCCCCGCCAGTCATGAGTGACCGTACCTTCCGTCGACACAACAAGCGTACGTGGTGTGGCGCTGAAGCCAAGATCCTTGCGGATATTCTCGCCCAGACCCTCAAGAACGTCGACTTGTATTCGACGTGACCGCATGTAGTCAGCGGTACCCCGGGACGCCGTCACCGCTAGCAGTCGATAGCGACCCTTGGCGCCGGCCCTCAATGCTTCGATATTCGGCCAGTTACGTTCGCACCACGCGCAGGTCGGGCTGAAGAAGTAGACAACGGTCGGAATGCTACCTCGCAACGCGATAGTCAGGGGGACTCCAGTTACCGAGAACCCGTTCAGGGTCTCTATGCGTTGGCCAATCGTTGACGTCTCTTCCACATAGGTCAGCGCCTGGATACGTCTCGCCTGTAAAACGTTCACTCCAGCTGATAGCAGAAGGAGCAACATCACGCACGAAACGAACAGCGTCGACCTAGACCAATGCTTCAAGGGATCCTCCAATTTGGCGCCCACTCGCGTGCGATGAGGCGGGAGCACGACCACGCTTTGCAAGATGCGGGCCTCTAGGAGCGTCACACGCCTTCGCGGACTGGGGAGACTTGAGCTGCGCGCAGTGAGCCCGTTCGATCTCTAGTGAGATCGTTCAGGCCTTTCCAGCACAGTGGGATCCGAAGCTTGGAATTCACGTGACTTGAAGTCGCGGC
>JADMIO010930429.1_pt1 | contig 67610 bp, 59 predicted proteins | sample 8958161 | NCBI WGS metagenome assembly JADMIO01 (sample SAMN16585339, study PRJNA669376) | soil metagenome | isolation source: Crop rotation soil | place: USA: Cullars Rotation, Alabama | collected 2011 | reverse complement strand
CGCACTGGCGACTTATTCCTTCTACCCCATCATCAAGGCATTTGCCGGGGCCTGTGGCGTGGATATCGAGACGCGCGACATATCGCTGGCGGGCCGCATCGTCGCCAGCTTTCCGGACCGCCTGCCGCCTGCTCAGCGTGCTACCGACGATTTGGCGGAGCTTGCCCGTCTGGCGACACAGCCGGAAGCCAACATCATCAAGCTTCCCAACATCAGCGCCTCGATTCCTCAGCTGAAGGCCGCCATCGCCGAACTGCAGGCGCATGGCTACAATGTCCCGGACTATGTCGACGAACCTGTCACCGACGAACAACGCCGCATCCGCGCGGCGTACGACAAGGTGAAAGGCAGCGCTGTAAATCCGGTGCTGCGCGAAGGCAATTCAGATCGGCGGGCGCCGAATGCGGTGAAGGAATACGCACGCAAGAATCCGCACTCCATGGGTAAATGGTCCTCGGACTCCAAAACACATGTCGCGCACATGGAAGGCGGCGATTTCCGCGCCAATGAAATCTCATCGGTAATTGAAGCCGACGGTACACTCCGGATCGAACTGGAGACACTGGACGGCGAATCCGTTGTGCTGAAAGAGAAAGTGCCGGTCCTGAAAGACGAAGTTGTTGACGCCACAGTTCTGAATGTTCGTGCGCTAAAGGAATTTCTTGAAGAGCAGATCGACGATGCCCGGCGTCAGGATGTTCTTTTTTCAATTCATGTCAAAGCCACGATGATGAAGGTATCGGATCCCATTATCTTTGGTCATGTGGTGAAAGCGTTTTTTCGTGAGACGCTGCACAAACATGCGCACACCTTTGCAGAACTGGGCGTCAATCCCAACGACGGCCTCGGCAGTCTTTTGGACGCCATTCGCAAATTGCCCGCCGAACAGCAAAAGGAAATCCTGGACGACCTGCAGCAGGAGTACGACAAGCGCCCGCTGCTGGCGATGGTGAACTCCGACAAAGGCATCACCAATCTGCATGTACCGAGCGACACCATTATCGATGCCTCCATGCCGGCGATGATTCGCACTTCCGGAAAAATGTGGAACAAGGACGGCAAGCTGCAGGACACCAAAGCCGTCATTCCCGACCGGAGTTACGCCGGCGTTTACCAGGAGACCATCGAATTCTGTAAGCGGCATGGCGCTTTCGATCCGCGCACGATGGGAACAGTCCCCAACGTCGGCCTCATGGCGCAGGCCGCGGAAGAGTACGGCTCGCACGACAAGACATTCGAAATTCCGGCCAACGGCACCGTCCGCGTCATCGATACCAACGGCAACACGTTGATCGAGCATAACGTCGAGAAGGGCGATATCTGGCGCATGTGCCAGAGCAAAGACGCCGCCATTCAGGATTGGATCAAGCTGGCAGTGAAACGTGCCCGAGCCACCGGAGTTCCTGCCATCTTCTGGCTGGATCATCAAAGGCCGCACGACGCGGAGCTGATTAAAAAGATCCATCGGTATCTACCGACGCATGATACGAAAGGCCTGCACATCGAGATCATGAATGTCGAGCAGGCAACGCGGTTTACATTGGAACGCCTGAAGAATGGTCAGGACACCATTTCGGTTACCGGAAATGTCCTGCGCGACTATCTCACGGATTTGTTTCCGATTCTGGAAGTCGGCACCAGCGCGAAAATGTTGTCCATTGTGCCGTTGATGAATGGCGGCGGAATGTTTGAAACGGGAGCGGGAGGATCGGCGCCAAAGCACGTCCAACAGTTCGTCGCGGAAAACCATCTGCGGTGGGATTCGCTGGGAGAGTTTCTTGCGCTTGCCGTTTCTCTCGAACATCTGAGTGAAGCCGCCGGCAATGGGCAAGCCAGGACGCTCGCCGTGGCGCTGGACAAGGCGACCGAAAGACTGCTGATCGAACGCAAATCGCCATCGCCAAACGTTCGCGAATTGGACAATCGTGGCAGCCAGTTTTATCTGGCCATGTATTGGGCGCAGACCATGGCAGAGCAAAGCGGCGATGCACCATTGAGAGCCAAATTCATACCGCTGGCAAAACAATTGGCGGACAATGAGACTCGAATTCTCGAAGAACTGACCGTGGTACAAGGCCAACCGGTAGACATCGGCGGTTATTACGCGCCGAATCCGGAGTTGGCGTCACGCGCCATGCGGCCCAGCGCAACCTTCAATGCCATCGTTTCCGAGTTTTCCAAAACCAACTCGATATGAAAATCTACGATGACCTCGGTATCGGCGTCCCCGAGGTACTACTGCCCAAACCTGCACTCGACCTGCAACGTTGGGCGGTGATTGCCGTCGATCAATTCACTTCCGAACCGGAATATTGGGAACAAGTTGAAGATTTCGTCGGCGATGAGCCTTCTACCTTGCAACTGACGCTGCCGGAAATCTACCTCGGCAGCGAAGAGGAACCGGAGCGCATTCGCTCGATTCGCAACACGATGCGCCAGTACCTGCGCGCCGGATTGCTGCGAACCCGAAACGGCATGGTCTATGTCGAGCGCGGCTTCAAAGGCAAAATCCGCAAAGGACTGCTGCTCTGCCTGGATCTCGAGCGCTATGACTATAACGACGGCTCAAAGAGCCTGATTCGCGCTACCGAAGGCACCATCGTCAATCGTTTGCCGCCGCGCATGAAAATTCGTGAAGGCGCGCCGCTGGAACTGCCTCATATCGTCGTGCTCATCGACGACCCGGAGCGGACGGTGATCGAGCCGGTTTCGCTCGACAAACGCAACATGGAAAAGCTCTATGACTTCGATCTCATGCTGGGCGGCGGCCGGCTCGCCGGTTATGGCGTGAACGATGAGTCTGGCGTGGTTGCGGCTCTGCGCCGTCTGGCAGAACCGTCGGCCTTTGCCTCGCGCTGCGGAATCGGCAACCAACCATTGATGTTGTTCGCGGTTGGCGACGGCAATCACTCCCTGGCCGCGGCCAAAGCAGTGTGGGAAAAAGTGAAGCCACAAGTCGGCATGGATCATCCAGCCCGCTATGCCCTAGCCGAACTGGAGAATATTCACGATGAGGGCATCCGCTTTGAACCGATTCACCGTATTTTGTATGGCGTGGAAAGGGACTTTATGGCGGATCTTCGTTCCACCTTCGGCACGCGTATTATCCTGGATAAAGTGCCGTCGGCCGATACCATGGTTTCCGCGACGCAACTCGCTTCCAGCGGACATGGGCCGCGTTTTGGCATAATCGGCGAAGGCCGCACATACACGGTTGGCGAATTTACCAACACGACATCGCCGCACCCCTTGACGGATTTACAGCCGTTTCTCGATGAGTTCGTACGCAGCGAAGGCGCCGAAGAAATTGACTATGTGCATGGCGAGGATACTTTGCTGCGCATGTGCACCCAGCCGGAAGTGATTGGCATTTATCTGCCGGTGATGAACAAATCCGAGTTGTTCCGCTCCGTGGTGCTCAATGGCGCTCTGCCACGCAAAGCCTTTTCCATGGGCGAAGCGCGCACCAAGCGCTTCTATATGGAAGCTCGCCGGCTGTTTGTGTAAACGGGCGCCGCCCTGCCTACTCGAACTGTTTGCGGAACTCGGCGAACTGGGCTTTTAGATCTTCGACGTCTCTTTCCAGCCGGGCTATTCGATCCAATTCGGGCTCTCCACCTTCGTTGGACAGGTCCGCATTCTCGACGGGGCCGGAAAGCAGGTGTGCATAACGGGCTTCTTTCTGGCCCGGCTGGCGTTCGAGGCAGGTAATTAATTGAACCTCACCAGTCATGAGCGCACGCAATGTCGTTTCGACGTCTTCAATGCTGGCGAAGTCATATAGGCGGTTCGATCTGCCGCGGATTTCGCCAATCGTTTGCGGGCCGCGCAACATCAGCACACAAATCACGGCCACCGCCTGGCGGCCGAGATTCAGCGCTTCGTACAGCACATGGCGATATTTTGTAACTCGCGATTCGCCACGATCGACAAGATGGACAAGACCTTTCTCGCGCAAATTGTCGGCGGCGGATATCACATCGCTGTCGGACAAGTGCATCACGGGATAGCGATTCGATGTCTGGTTGCACGCTGCCGTCAGCGCATTCAGAGAAAGCGGATAGTAAGCAGGTGTGGTGATTTCCTTTTCGATCAACGCACCGAGCACGCGGACTTCATTTTTATCGAGAAGCAGCGGCACTACGCTCTTCCCAGAACGATTGTCGCGGGCGACGGCGTCGCCACAAATACAACAGAGGAATATCCTGCCTCGGTAAGCCACGCCTGATAGTCCGCCCGCCGCCACGCATTTCCGCCTTTGGACGCTAACAGCATCTGCGAAGCAAACAGCATGGCAAAGGGATGGCCGGTGCGGTCGTCATTGAGAACAAAATCGTTGATAACGAGAGTGCCGCCAGGCTTCAGCGCTTTGCGGAATCGGCGAAAGATTTCGACGTTGCTTTCCGGCGTTTCCTGATGAGCGATGTGTCCATAAATTCCGTAGTCGTACTGGGCGGCGCCGAAATCGACGGAATGGAAATCGCCATCGATGGTCTCAAAGCGGCTGCCAACGCCAAACTGGGAGACGAAGCCTTTGGCAATCGAATTCACCGTCGGCCAGTCGAGCTGTGTTCCGCGAGCTTCCGGGTTGACTTGCAACCATGCCGCCGACCAGACTCCGGAACCGCCGCCGACATCGAGCCAGCGGATCGCTCCTGCCTTTTCAATTCCGAGACGCTCGGCAACCATTTGCGCGACCGGAAACGACATTGCCGCAATGGCAGGAACCAGCAAATGCCAGAATGCATTGTCCGCTTTGTCTGTGATTTCAACTGCAGTGGGATTGCCCGTGCGCACAGCCTCGGGCAAGGTGGCCCATTCCGTCAAACTGCCAGTCATCACTTCGGCCATGCCTCCAAAGTACGATGGCTTCCCTTTGACCAGAAAAGCAGAAGCTTCGCTGCTGTTTTGATATCGTCCACTGGACAAAGTCAGCAGCCCGAGTCCGGTCAAACCATCGAGCACGGCCTGTGCACCACGCCGGGAAATCCCGGTTTTGGCGGCAACGCCATCCGCATCGCCGCCACCGCCCTCCAGCGCGTTAAACACCCCATGGCTGGCGGCAGCTCCGAGCACCGCGGCGGCCCAGCCACCGGTGATCAGCTGCATGATTCTTTCAGGCGTGGGAGCGGTTTGTGTGCTCATAGTGGTTCTCCAATGTGATTGTTTCTTATTCCCGGCCGCCCGGCAACCCGGAAATAATTTCAGTACTTCGGGGATTTTGAGCAATCAGCAATATGCAATCAGCAATCAGCAATAGTCCCTATTTCAAACCCTCTTGAACCTGCGGACAGCAATAATCCCGCATATTGCTGATTGCCGATTTGTCACCTTTCAAAATTCAGTGCGCCCGATAATACGCAATCAGATCTGTTTGGGCCGGCACGACACCGCATTGGCGCAGCATGATCGTGACCTGGCCGCGATAATACGAACTGTGATTGACCATATGCTGAAATTGCTGCCACAGCGGTTGCAGATATGGCGTGCCGCGCAGGTCCTTGTACATGAAGGATGCGAGGACTTTTTCATCCGAAAGAGTCGCGACAAAAGCCAGCAGTTCGACATGCAGAACGTTCCAGCGCTCCCGCATTTCCGCTTGTGACAGCAGGACCGAAGGCAATGCATTTTCGCCTTTGCCGGTCCAGCGTGCGAGCCACATACGTTGCACGCCATAGATGTGACTCATGGTTCCCTGAATCCCGCTGTGACTGGATTTCATGTTCTGTTCGAATTGAGCGGTGTTGAGCTTTTCAATCGAGGTGAGCATGGTACCGATCGCCCAGGCATCGTACTTGAGCAGAGCTATGATTTCGGATTTGGTCATCAATTCCCCCAGAGCTTCCGAACGGAAGAAGGGGGGCGGAGCAATTTCGGGATCGCCCGGAACGATTGCGGCGCACCATCTCCAGTCCGTCTGAAAGTTCAAAACTTTCCAACGGTGGGATCAAGAACGACGTTCCAGTGTCCCTACTCAGTCCTTCTCGAGGTGCCTAATGCCCCTCATGAACTCACCGGGACGGATTGTAGTACGGAGCGAAGAAAAATCAAATACAGTCTTAGCCGCCGGAACAGTGTTTTTCCCGGTCGGATTGAACAGTGATCCTGCCGCTTTCGATAGCAGCGACGGTCTGCCGGATTGCAGCGGCATGAGCGGCGAAGCGCGCTTCCGTGCCGATGTACTGTTGAATCGAAACGTAGTCTTTCAGCACCGCCTCCGTTGCTTTGCACGTACAGATGGCGCCATTCGGACTCAGTTGGCTAAAGAGTTTTTCTTCGAACTGATCGGTCTCTTTCAGATACACCGCGCTGCGCGCCTGCTGCTTTACGCGAGCGATTCCCTTCATCACGCCAGTCCAGTCGTATTCTCCATGGCGTACACAGCCGCCGTATTCCCAGGTCCGAGTGATGAACGGCGGAAAATCGCCTTCGAGCGGTATTCCACTTTCCAGGAACAAGCGGTCTTCGCTGGTTCCCAACGCTGCACTTTGACGAAACGCCGCAAGTGACGGCGAAAAAGTCTCATGCTCGCCAAAGGCGCCCTGAAATGCCGGAATGAATTCGGGAAACTTCCGCGACACCAGTTCATTCACCACATCGAAGCGCCGTACATCGAAGTTGCGGTCGTTCAAAATCGCATCGTCGAACGCTTCAAACACTCTTTTAAAGTCGGCTTCGATTTGTTTGGCGCTGGCAAGCAGATCCGAAAGCGCCGGCTTGCGCGTTCCGGCCGGCTCGCAAAGCGCCCGCCAATCCGCGCGATAGGAATCGATGAGCGTGCGCGTGTTTTGTGGGATGGATAGACCGCTTCCATAATCCACCGCAGCCATTGCTGCCTTGCATGGCGGAGAAGAATCCTGGGCAAGAGCCACAGCAGCGGCAAGGCCTGTAATGAATAAACCGAATCTCGAAGCTATTCTCACACTGGTGATATTGTAGGCGCGGTCTGTGACCGCGCACAATTTGAACGTCGGCGCACCCCCCGCGGCATCGGATAAAAGATTCGCTGCCGCTGCCCGCCTGACTCACTCAGGCGATCCGCCATTTTTTCACAGCTCCAAAGACCGCGCCCGAAATTGGCGAATCGTCGATGAAAGCGATAAACTCCATCGCTATGTACATTCGACAAGCCGTCATTTTCTTTCTGATTATCGCTCTGGCAGTGGCCTTGGCCATTGGTTCTCCGCAGGGACGTCAGGGCGCCGGCGCCGGTAACGCGCTGGCCGGGATTGATTGGAATAAGCCTTTTCCGGCACACAAAATTATCGGCAATTTGTACTTTGTCGGATCGGAACAACTCGGCTCGTTTCTGATCACCACTCCCGAAGGCCATATCCTTATTAACAGCGACTACGAAGAGACGGTGCCGGTGATTCGCGCAGCGGTGGAAAAGCTTGGCTTCAAATTCACCGACATCAAGATTCTACTGGGCAGCCACGCGCATCCGGACCACATGACCGGAGACGCAATGGTGAAGCAATTAACAGGCGCTTCCGTGATGGCGATGGCCGAAGACGTCCCGGCGCTGAACAACATACGTCCCGGCGGTAAGGCGCATCCCATCGACCGCGTATTGCACGACGGCGATACGGTGGCTTTGGGCGGTACCACTTTGACAGCGCATCTCACACCCGGTCATACAAAAGGCTGCACCACCTGGTCGTTTAAAACGACGGAGAATGGAAGATCCTACGATGTGGTCGTGGTCGGCAGTCTCAGCCTTAATGCCGCCGTGCTGGTGAATAACGCGGCGTATCCGAACATTCAGGAAGACTTCATCAAAGCCTTTAAAGTCATGCGCACGCTGCCGGCCGATGTATTTGTCGGCTCGCACAACGGCTTTTATCAAATGACTCAGAAATACGCTCGTCTCGAAAAAGGCGGAGCGAACCCGTACATCGATCCAGCCGGCTATAAAGCGCTGATCGATTCTTCGGAAAAAGCATTCACCGATCGCGTCCAGGAGTTGAAGAACGCGCCGGCACGCTAAGCCGCTAAGCCATTGTCGAGAAGTCGCGTCGGTCATTTCATTGCAACGGAAGAAATTTCGCTGCTCGATTGTTTGTCCCGCCATTTTGGTCTGAGCGCTGAAGACGGCCGCAGGCTGCTGGAATTCGGCGCGGTCTATCAGAATAAACAACGTGTCGATTCGGACCGCCTGCTGCCGCCCGGCACATACATTCGCGTTCACCCGAATCCCAAGCGATTCCCTGTCGACAAAATCGATTGGAACGCCGTGATTGTGCATCGCGATGAAGAATTCATCGTGGCCAACAAGCCGCCAGGGATTCCGGTACACCCGACGGTCGACAATCAAATTGAAAACGTTTTGCACCAACTACGCCGCGCACACCAAACACCTCTTTTCATCACGCAACGACTCGACGTCGAAGTCGGCGGGCTGATTGTGTATGCGAGAACCGTTTCATTTCAAAAGCGATTCAATAAGTTTCTGGTTGAGCGGCGAGTGCAAAAGCGATACCGGGCGCTGGTCGAAAAACCGCCGGCCCTGGGCCGCCTCGTACACTATATGGAGCCATCGGAAAGAAGCCCGCGAGTCGTGAGCGCTGAAGCGAAATCGGGCTGGCAGGAATGTGCCTTGCGGCTTGAGAGTTCGCGGCCATGGAATGGCGCGTATGAAATCGAGATTGAGTTGGAAACGGGTAGAACGCATCAGATCCGCGTTCAGCTCGCAGCAATAGGATGTCCGATTCTGGGAGACAAGATGTACGGGTCCACTGCGCAGTACAGGTACAGGGGAATCGGGCTGTTCAGCGCAGAAGTGTCGTTCCCCGGCCCGGAACGGAAAGTGTGGAAGTTTCAAGTGGCTCCACCGTGGGGCGATCATTGTGCGTTGTAGCAAATGTCCCCACTGTAGGTGCGGTTTATGGAGCTGTGAAAAATTGGCGAGATCCTCAGGGAGTGACCATTGCCCTCCTGAGTCAGGAGGGCAGCGTCATAGCGCGGCGAGCGCTATGACGCGAGGGGTGGTTCCCACAACGATAAGTGAAGGCATGGGAACCACTCCCCGCGTCATCGGATAAAACGTTCGATGCGGCTGCCCTCGTGACTCAGGAGGGCAATGGTCACTCCCTCAGCGATCTGCAATTTTTTTCACAGATCCTTTGACCGAATCCATTAAGCACTTTCCCCTATTTCACAATCGTGCGCGGTCATAGACCGCGCCTACAGGGGGAGCGAGCCACTACCCGCGAGAGCCCACGTTGCAGTACACTGCTCGCCTGGAAGGAGAAATCCGAAATGAGCAATGTCACATTGAAGGTGAATGGGAAGAACCACACGGTCGATATCGACCCGGCAACCCCGTTGCTATACATTTTGCGCAACGATCTGGAATTGCGCGGACCGCGTTTTGGCTGCGGCCTCGGCCAGTGCGGCGCCTGTACCGTCATCATTGATGGTGTTGCGACGCGATCCTGCGTGACGCCGACCTCGAACGTAAAAGGCGAGGTGACGACACTGGAAGGCATCGCCGCCAACGGCAAGCTGCATCCGCTGCAACAGGCGTGGATCGACGAACAGGTTCCGGCATGCGGTTTTTGCCAGAACGGCCAGATCATGACCGCAAAAGCGTTGCTCGATAAAACTCCCAATCCAACCGACGCACAAATCCGCGAAGGCATGGCGCGCACACTCTGCCGCTGCATGACGTACTACCGGATACAAGCCGCAATTAAGCGGGTTGCCTCAGCAAGGAGGCCGGCATGAGTATTCGACGCCGCGACTTCCTCAAGACTTCCGGAGTGCTGATTGCCGGCCTGCATGCCGGCGCGGTGACGGTGTTTGCGGCGCAGGCCCAGCAGGGCGCCGCTGCCGGACCCTATATCGATCCGGATTTTCGCAAACTCGATTCGTGGATTGTGATTCATGAAAACAACACGGCAAGTTTCTATGTCGGCAAGACCGATTGCGGACAGGGTACCGGCACCGCCTTCCGGCAGTTGATGGCGGACGAACTCGACATTCCTTACGAAAAGACGGAATGCTTCATGGGCACCACGGACATCACCGTCGACCAGGGCGGCTCGGGCGGTTCCGACGCCATTCAAACCGATGGCTGGCCGATGCGCCGCGTGGCAGCCGAAGCCCGGCGCGTATTATTGGACATGGCCGCGACCCGTTTCAATACCACTGCCGACCAACTGACTGTCAGCGCGGCGGTGATCACGATGAAGTCGGATCCCGGCAAACGTGTGACCTATGGTGAGTTGATTGGCGGAAAGAAATTCAATGTCGCGCTCACCGGCAACAACATCGACGCCACGACAGGAGTGGCGAAGGTCAAGAGCGTTCTGGATCTGAAGATCGTGGGCCAGTCTCCGCAGCGTTACGATATTCCACCCAAGGTGGATGGCTCGCTGAAATGGGCTGTGGATGTGAAGCTTCCCGGCATGGTGCATGCGCGTAATGTGCGGCCACCGCAGGCCGGCGCCAGGCTCATCAGTATTGATGAATCTTCAGTGCGTAATTTGCCGGGCTTCATCAAGGTTGTGAGCAAGGGTAATTACGCGGCAGTGGTTTGCGAGCGCGAAGAGCAAGCGATTACCGCTGCTCGGCAACTAAAGACAACTTGGCAGAAACCCGCGACGGCGCCGTTTCCCAGCTCCGAAGAACTGTTCAGGTACATGCGCGCCGCGACGCCGCCGGCGGGACAACCTGCGGCGCCCATGCAGGACCCGCGGACGGCGTTTCCCAACGTCGCAAAGGTTATCGATGCGGAGTACGAGGTTCCGTTCCAGGGACACACCGCCGTTGGGCCGGCGCAGGCGACAGCCGATCCGTCCAATGGCCTGATGACGATTTACACCAACGACATGAAGTCGTATGGCATGAGAAACGGCGTGGCAGACTTTCTCGGCATGCCGCGCGATCGTGTGCGCGTCATCTGGATGGAAGGGCCCCAGGCCTATGGCCGCACGGCGGCCGACGATGCGGGTTTCGAAGCGGCCTACATCGCGAAGGAAATCGGCCGGCCCGTCCGGATGCAATGGATGCGCAATGAAGAAACGGCATGGGACGCCAAGGGCCCGGCCTTTACCTTCACGATGCGGGGCTCGCTTGACGCGCAAGGCAATGTCGTCACCCTCGATTACAACGCACAGGCAGCCGATTACAATCATCTGGGATATAACGAACCGAATACAGTGCTGATCGCCCAGCTGATGGGGTCGCGGCCCGCGCGACCTGCGCCTGGATCTGCGGGAGGGCCGAACGACATGTATGCCATCCCCAATCGTCGATCGACGTCGCAGGTCGTCAGCCTGCCGATGATCTACGAAACGCCGCTGCGCACCGGCAATCTGCGCGATCCCAACGGTCCGCAGATCACGTTTGCGTCAGAGTCCTTCATCGACGAACTGGCGGCGGCCGCAAATGCCGATCCGGTGGCATTCCGATTAAAACTACTGACCGCCAGCACAACGGATGATACGGGTTTCAAGCGAGCCCGCTCGATTGCCTGCGTGAAGGCCGCCGCAGATGCGTTCGGCTGGGACGCGCGGCCCTCGCCCAAAGCGCGCGGCACGGGAAATATCCTGACCGGCCGCGGCTTTGCCTATACCTATCGCAGTCAGACGGTGGCGGCTCAGATTGCTGAAGTGGAAGTGAATCGCCAGACGGGTCATGTCTGGGTAAAACGTCTCGTCTGCGCCCACGACTGCGGGCTTGTGATAAATCCGGAAGCAATGCGCCGGACGCTGGAGAACGGCATGTTGCATTCGCTCAGCCGTGCCCTCTACGAAGAAGTCCAGTTCGATACGGAGAAGGTCACCAGCGTGGATTGGCTGACGCATCCGACACTCACGCATATGGATGCGCCGGCAAGAATCGACATTGTGATTGTGAATGGCGATCCCAATCCGAAGCGGCCGGATCTGCCGCATTACGGCGCCGGCGAAACCGTGTGCAAGCCGTTATTGGCCGCGGTCGCCAATGCGATATTCGATGCGACGGGCGTTCGACTTCGCAGAGTTCCTTTCCGCGATGCCCGGGTACAGGCTGCGCTGCGGGCCGCGCGAGTGTAGGTTGGAACGGCTCGCTCCGGCTAGATGATTTCGTGAATGTTGCCGGAGAACTTCTGGCGTTCGCTGGCGTAAGCACTGACATAACTGGTGGCGAAGGCAACGATCACGGGACCGAGAAACAATCCCAGCAGGCCGAACGCGGCGATGCCGCCCAGCAGGCTGATGAACACCAGCAAACCGTTCATCTGCGTGCGCCCGGTCAGCAGAATGGGACGCATAAAATTATCGACCAGCCCAATCACACCGAAACCGATCGCGATCAAGGCGATGCCGCGGCCGGTGTGCCCTGTGAGCAACAACCAAATTGCAACCGGCAGCCAGACGATGCCAGTCCCCAACGGCAGTAAGGCAAAGAACGACATCATCACGCCCCAGAAAATCGGAGCGCCAATACCCAGCACGGCAAAGGCAATACCGCCGATGGTTCCCTGAGTCAAAGCGACTGCAAACGTCGCGCTGATGCTGGCGCGAATCAATTCAACCGTATTGTTGATTTGCCGGTCGCTGAATGACGAATCAAACGGCAAAACCATACGAACCTGGTTCATGATCACGTCGCCATCGCGAAAAAGGAAGAACATCGCGAACAGGCTGATGAAGAGATTCACCACGATTTCAATCAGGTTCCGGACCACAGATCCTGCAGCTCTCGCCGCAATTCCGGTAAGCCAGCTGATTGCTTTTTGCTTGGCTTCGTCGAAATTCCCCAAACTCGCGCCCAGTCCCTTGTTTTGCAGCCATGCCCACGCACTTTGAACGCGGGCGACTTCGCTCGAACTGGAAGTCATGTCGATGCCATGAATTGTTTCATTGGCCTGTTGAACGAAGAGCGTCACGATCAGGCCAAAGGGCACAATGAAAATGAGCGCCACCAGAATGGTGCTTGCCACAGCGGCGCGGTTCTTACCGAGCACGGCCGCAATGCGGCGGAATTGCGGATAGAAAAACGCGGCCAGAATCGCCGCCCACGTCAGCGGGCGAAGAAATGGTGCGCAAACCAGATAGAGCAGATAACCCAGCACCAATACGCAGACATAGAATAAAAGGGACGTGGTGCGCTCTCGCGTCTGGGAATCACTCATGTAGGAAATCTAGTGGCTAATCCGGATACAGTCACGAAATAAAATTGGGAGGCCGGCTGTCGCCGAATTCGCTGCTCACAGCGGTTCCCTCTTCCCTCTCGATTCCCGCTTTGGTTAAAATCCTCTGCCAATCTGACGAAAGGTGCGGACAGCGAGTATGGATGGCAGAGGCGCAAGAATTGTATTGGCGGCGAGCGATTCGGAATCTTCGGAGTACTTGCGCAGCACCTGGCGTCAAATGCTGCTGGCTTGCTTGCCGGCGAAGTATGGCCGCTACCTCTCCGATATTTCCTGCAAAAACGAAATCGCCGCCGACGGCCAGGCAAAATATGTGCCCAACGGATTGCGCGTCATTGAGAGTCTTCTTCTGCAGAAGTTTTCGCCGGATGAAGTGAAGGTCTGCTACACGGACCAGATGGATCGATTCATCGGCGAGGACACGCGTGTAGTGGGCATTCATGCGCACAACCCGCTCGGCATCACGTTTGCCACCGATGTGTACTCGCATTTGTACGGCCGGTATCATGAGCCGATCAATGCCGCGGAGTTCCGCCGCATGATCACTCATCCGGCGCTCACGCGTCACCGGAATCATTTGAAGATCATTGTGGGCGGACCCGGCGGCTGGCAAATTGAGAAGAAACAGCTGCAGGATGAGTGGGGCATCGATTGCATCGTCGACGGCGAAGCCGAGGATGTCGCATTGCCGCTGTTCGAGGCCGCGCTGCGCGGCGAAAAATTGCCGCGCAGGGTCGAAGGCCAAAGTCCCGCACTCGATCGCATACCGCCAATACGCCATCGCACCACGCTGGGCGTCGTGGAAATCACTCGCGGCTGCGGCCGCGGCTGCGATTTCTGTTCGGTGGCGTTACGTCGCGGCAAGAGCATCCCGCTGGCTCAGATCATCGAAAATGTGCGCACGCAGGTCGCCGAAGGCGCCGACACAATTCTGCTGACGTCGGAAGATCTGTTTCTTTATGAGCAGGGTCCGAAATTCGATACGCAGACCGGCAAGCTGGTCGAAATGCTGGAGGCGGTCGCCGCGGTACCGGGAGTCCGCTACATCATGCAGACGCACGGCACGCTGGCGCCTGCGGTGGTCGATCCGACGTTGATTGAAAGACTCTCGCCGGTGGCCGTCGGCAAATCGTTCGGCAGACATAAGGCGTCCACGCACCCGGAAAAACGATTTGCGAATTTGTTTGTCGGTTTGGAAACCGGTTCGGTGCGGCTGTTCAGGCAGCACATGAAAGGCAAGGCTTATCCGTTCCGGCCGGAGCAGTGGCCGGATGTAATTCTCAAAGGCATCGACGTATTGAATCGGAACAATTGGTTCCCATTCTGCACCTGGATCATCGGACTGCCCGGCGAGACGGATGCCGACACCCGCGAATCGCTCGATTTGCTGCATGCGCTGAAAGGCGCGAAATGGGCAGTCACGCCAACGTTGTTTGTGCCGCTGGAAGACACTCGGGCGGAAAAGCGCGGCGGCAAGAGCGCCAAACTGGTGGAGTTGACGGACCTGCAATGGGAGTTCTTTTTTACCTGCTGGCGCTACAACCTGGACTTTTTCCGCGATGCCCCGCGCACGCAATGGGCATTTAATTTAGGCATTCCGATTTACTACTACGCGCTGGGACGGCGGCTGTTTGGCCAGGCGGTGAAATATCCGTTGCTGCGACTGGCGCATGTTCCGGAGTCGATTCTCAGCAAAAAGCTGTATATCAATCTGGACCGGCCATCCAGCCGCTACCGCACTCCGGACCGTGTCGAAATTCCGCGACACGATCTGCGTCCTTTGATTCCTCAGCTGGACTAATCTGGTACCGCGCAGGGGCATGCGCAATCAGCCCGGCGTCATGTCACGCAATATAACAACAACCAATTGCCGCCGTTCCATTAATACTGGACAGTGGTTGAAACACAACCATCCCGCGTTCCGGTGCCGTAACCTTTCGAAGATCCAGCCATGCTTGTGTTACTCCGAAGCAGTCTCCATTCGTGCTTCGCACGGTAACATTGAACGGCCCAGGCGCGACATTCTCAATACGCGCCGGGGCTGAAGGGCTATTGGCGCTGTCAATTTCAAATCGCGGACAAGCGCCCGCGTACCCACCGCCTGAAGCGTGAGGATACCCATCGCATTCCGCAGATGGCTCGCACCGTCGTGCGCGCAGTAGCTTGCTATCTGTCGGATCAGCCACACCTGCGCGCGCGCTTTGCCTCTGCTGGGAAATGGAATCTCTATATTTCTCCAGTAGATCGCCGCAGGCAATTTCTGAGGATTCCGGTCTCTGCACACGGCGCAGCAACCATTCCGTCAACCTCTGGTTCATTGCGGCAATGCCTCGTCGGTATTGGGCGGCCCTCCCGTGCGTGCCAACCGGATTCCCGCAAAGCTGCCGATCAGGCCGCCGACGATTCCGGTGGCGGGACAACCCAGGTAGAACAGCCACATCGACACACCAAGGCGTGGCAGAAACAGAGCATGCGCGTTTGCGTGCCCAGTCAGCAGTGGGAAAACACCCCAGAGATACGCGGTGGAGGTGACCGTCGTCGCAAATAAAACCAGCATCCCGCTAAGCAATGCCATCCAGATTCCGGCGCGCCATCCGGCAAATGTCGAATTCAACTTGATACCCAGGTGCGCGCCCGCCGCAAAGGGCGTGAGTGCACAAAGGAGCATCAGCGAGACACCAATGCCGCCGATGTCTCCCGGGCCGAAACTCCAGAGAAAGATGCCGGTGATCAACGCATACGACTGTATCAATCCCCATCGTGTGCCGAGGCGCAGCAGCGATTCATCCGCATCGCTGATGGGATGCGTCATCCGCATGATCGTGTACGCATCAAGAATCAGGACAATCGCAATCCATGACTGAAAACCTTTTCCCAGCTCCTGGCCGGACAAGGCGGTGAACCTTAGGACCAGCCCCATCACAGTGCTGATGGCAAGTCCCGCCAGCATAACGTTCCGCAGCCGGCTGGCGCCGCCGTGCAGGTAGTAACTGACGACCTGTCCTATCAGCCACAACCGCGCGCGAGCGGAATCCCGATACTCTTCCAACAGGTCGCCACATGCGGCCTCCGCAGCTTCCGGTCTGAGCACACGGCGCAGCAACCATTCTGTCAGCCGTGGATTCATTGCCCCTCCAGTCTGAATGACGTCAGCGGAAAACGAATGCCTTGCCAGAGGACCTTGTTGGCGGCATGCGCCTCCTGCAGCGCCGTTGCGCCTGCAGCGGACAAACGATAAAAGCGCCTGGCGCGGCCGTCGCGAATTTCGGTTCCTTCGCCAAGACGAGACCGGACCAGGCCCTTGCCTTCCAGGCGTTCCAACGTTGCATGCACCGCTCCGGCCGCAACGTCCCGCGACAGCCGTTCATTCACTTCGCGAAGTATGGCGCGTCCATATGCGTCGTTGCGCAGGCGCACGACCGAGAGCAGGACCGCCTGTTCGAATGTTCCCAGGGTTTCGGCCATACCGCCTACAATATAGGCGGTATGATTGAAAGTCAATATCGGTTGCTTCGCGCCGACTGTTAGCGAGGTCTATGACCGTGCATTTTCTCTAATCCAGCGAATAGGGGTAGGGAGAGATGATTGGCTTTATCCCCCTCCCTCCGAACCGGACTTGCGAATCTCCCGCATCCGGCACTCCAGCGGACGAACGAACTATCGCTATATAGACAATTGAAAAGACGACACGGGCAACATAAAAACCGTCCTCATGACCCAAAGGTCGGAGGTACAAATCCTTCCAATCTCGTGCATGTTCCCGGAATCAGGAACAATTGGGAACGAGTCTCCAAAAATCGCTTTCCCGATTGCTGTGGACCGCGTTGCCCTTAACACATAGACTTCTCTCCCTCATGTCACTGTCTACCGGCGAGAAACTCGGCCCGTACCTCATTCTCGAAAAAATCGGCGCGGGTGGAATGGGGGAAGTCTACCGCTGCCGCGACGAGCGACTAGGCCGTGATGTGGCTCTGAAGGTTTCTGCTGAACGGTTCAGCGAGCGATTCGAACGCGAAGCGAAACTTATCGCCTCGTTAAATCACAACAACATCTGCAGCATCTTCGACGTTGGCCCGAACTTTCTCGTCATGGAATTGATCGAAGGCCCCACGCTCGCGGAACGGATCGAAGAGGGCCCGCTGCCTCTGGACGAGGCGCTGCCGATCGCGTTGCAGATTGCCGACGCCCTTCAGGCGGCCCACGACAGCGGCATCGTTCACCGCGATCTGAAGCCCGGCAACATCAAGCTGCGCAAGGATGGCACGGCCAAGGTTCTCGACTTCGGGCTCGCCAAGTCTGGAGCCGCTGACGCTTCTCCTTCACTTACAAACTCACCAACGATGCTACAAGCGACGGCCACGCAGGCTGGAGTCATCATGGGCACTGCCGCGTACATGAGCCCCGAGCAGGCACGCGGCAAAAGTGTCGACAAGCGCGCCGACATCTGGGCTTTTGGCGTTGTACTGCACGAAATGCTCAGCGGGAAGAATATGTTTAGAGGTGAAGACGTTACGCAAACGCTCGCTTCTGTGATCATGAAAGACCCGGACCTCGAGGTTGTTCCGGCAAAAGTGCGTCACGTTCTGAAGCGCTGCCTCGACAAGGATCCGAACAGACGATTGCGAGACATCAGCGGTGTTTCCTTACTGCTGGATCACGAGCCCGGCACGGAAACGCCGGTTGTTCAGGAAGCCGCCCAGACATCCGGCGTGTGGCGAATCGTGGCGCTCGCGGCTTTGGCGTTTGCAGCGATTCTGCTGATTGGCTTGTATCGTAGTCGTCCCGAACCTTCTATATTGAGGCCACTCGTCAGGCTGAACGTCGATCTCGGACCGAAAGCCGTCTTCACCACGTCCGCTATCTCGGGCGCGAGCGCGGTTCTTTCGCCTGACGGAAAACGTTTGCTCTTCATCGCACAGTCGAGACTCTTCATAAAGTCGCTGGATCGAGATGACACGACGGAAGTCCCTGGCACGGTTGGAACGTTCGCCGCAATCTTCTCCCCGGACAGTTTGTGGATTGCGTATTTCTCCGGTGGAAAACTGAGAAAAGTCCCCGTGGAGGGAGGTGCGGCCATAACGCTCGCCGACCTCACTCTGGGACGCGGCGCGGTCTGGGGAGAAGATGGGCAGATCATCTTCGCATCCGGCAGCACCGGAGTTCTCTTAAAGATTCCCGACGGTGGGGGAACGCCCGTCCAATTCACGAATTTCGAACGTGGCGAAATCACGCACCGTTGGCCGGCGATCGTGCCGGGAGGAAATGCCGTGGTCTATACGGCACACAGCAACACCACCAACTTCGATACGGCGACAATCAGATTAAGAACGGCTGATGGCAAAACGAAAGTCATCCAGCAGGGTGGAACTGCGGCCCGGATCGTTAAGACGCCGAGAGGGAACGCCTATTTGCTGTACGTCACTCGCGGCATACTCTTCGCGAGACCTTTCGACCTGACAAAAATGGAACCCCATGGCGACACTTTCGCGATGGTCGACGACATTGGATCCACACCTTCGGGCGCTGCCGAGTACGACGTTTCCACCGACGGAATCCTGATTTATCGCAAGACAGGTGGAGGCCTGATGACACTCCAGGTCGTGGACCCGTCCGGAAAACTAACGCCGATCATCGCCACCCCTGGTGTTTACGGGAGACCCAACGCATCGCGCGTCGACGATCGCATCGCTATCGAAACAAGCAGTGGGGCCGGCTCGGAAGTATCGGTGTTCGACCCGCGCGGGGACAAGCTTTCAAAACTCACATTTGACGGACAAAACGCGGGCCCGGTGTTCAGCCCCGACGGCACCTACATCGTGTACCAAACACCGCATGGCATCTCGTGGATTCCTTCCGCCGGGGGTACCCCGAAAGAGCTGGTGAAAACGAAGGGGCTTGTTTTCCCGTCGACCTTCTCCCCGAACGGAAGGCATCTGAGCTATATGGAGAATGGCTCGGGCGGATATGACATCGATGTGGTCACAATCGAAGGCAACGTCGCCTCCCGGCTCACGGCCGGCCCACCCCAGGTCGTCCTCGCGACGAACGCAGACGAGCGAGCACCGGCGTTTTCCCCCGATGGAAAGTGGCTGGCGTATTCATCCAACGAGAGTGGCACGTTTGAAGTCTACGTGCGGGCGTTTCCCGACACCGGCGCCAAATGGCAGGTTTCCAACGGCGGCGGCAATTATCCGAAGTGGTCGGAAGCCACGCATGAGTTGATATTCGAAACTGCCGAAGCCACGATGATGGCGGCCTCGTATTCCTTCAACGGAAACTCCTTCGTTTCCGAAAAACAGCGACCGTGGTCCCCCAGGCCCCTGCTCAATCTCGTGAACAGCATCCGAAACTTCGACCTTCTTCGGGACGGTAAACGCATCGTTGCCCTCATGCCCGACGAAGGACCAGAACAGGCCGCGATGCAATCGCACGTTAAGTTTCTGCTGAACTTTTTTGACGAGCTGGATCGGAAACTCGCGGGCAAGTAATCGCCGCGCAATCTCCGAAAGGGGAAGGTGAATGTCTGTTGAAGTCGCGTGAAGAGCGAATTCAAAGGTCGGAGGTTCATCCTTCCACCACAATCGAAGGCCGCAGCAATTGCAGCATTTTTTTGGTTTACGGATAGCTTCAGTCGCCGTCGTTAAGGACGGAAATCGGCCCAAGATTCCGTTTTTGAGACGTGACTGTCCGCCCTATGCGCGGAGCCCCCAGAAACTGAGTAGGTAAGCGGACTAATTGTTGGTGTTGAGAAACGATCCAAGCTTTGCGGTTTCCCGGAAATACGGGATCGGGTCGAGAGACTTCAGGGCCGACGTGAAGGCATTCGAAAGCGACCACATCGTACGGGGAGCGATTCCTCGTCGCCGGGAGCGAAGTAATTCCGATGGACATCCCGGATCAGGTGCCGGGGAACATCGAGACGAACGCTCTGTATATGACCAACTTCGCCTGCTCATCGGTAATCTGGCGGGAACGCCAGGTCTCGACTTGATGACGAAGCGGATCGAACGCTCGCTGAATGCGATCGACCCCGATTGAGAGGGAATCCGGAATTGAGAAGTTCTTCGAATGTTTCGCAAGGACCGGAGTGAACTCGCCCTGGAATGCCAGATTAACGCAAACGAAGACTCGGTATCCGACGGTCAGGGCCAACCGCATGGATTTGTCATTGGCGTTGCGAATGCCGATTGCAAAACGACAATCGTCGAACGCCGTCTCCAGATCCATACCGCCAAACATCCGCATCCCGTCGGCAGATACCGCGTATTCATCCCGAACGACGCTGATGTAGCGAAAGCCCAACGCCTCCACCAAAGCGTCGACGACTTCCGAATGCGGGATCGGCTTGAACATCTTCGTTCCCTCCGGAACCGGGATCATTTCCAATTCTTCGCGTGACACCGTTGTGGTGCCACAGTGGGCTATTAACGTTGCTTCAGAAATAATCTTTTAAGCATAGGAAGCATAAAGAATGCGGTAGTGGGAACTACAGCGGGAATGTCGGATAAAAGCCGCATATGTGGGGACGGCTGGAGAGGCCGCAGAGGCCGCCCGGCCACAGCAGAGTATTCGTTTGATACATTGCACTGAGTCGTATTCGGTATGGACAATTACAAATTATTTGTGGCTTGTGGAGCGGCTCGAATAATATGCCTCAACAACGATTGCGACGATGTAAGGGTACCAAAGGAGAAGACTAACGTGATGACCAAGGTTCGAATCTTTGTGTGCATTTCCGCGCTGGCTGCAGGCGCCTCATTTCTTGCACTTGGCCAGAGTCGCGGGCGCGGCGGCCAGGCCGGCGCGAGTGCGGCCGCCGGCGCTCCGGCCGCTTCCAACTGGGCGACGTATGGCGGAAATCTGGCGAGCCATCGGTATTCTGCACTCGATCAGATCAACAAAGACAATTTTCGGAATCTGCGCATCGCCTGGCGTCTCAAGACCGACTTCCTCGGTCCCACACCCGACAATCTGTATTCCGCAACGCCGCTTTATGTGAACGGCGTGCTCTACACCACTGCCGGTACGCGGCGCGCCGCGATTGCACTCAATCCGGGAACCGGCGAGATGCTATGGATGCACAGCGAGGACGAAGGGCCGCGCGGCGATGCGGCTCCACGGCGGGGTGCCGGTCGCGGACTGGCGTATTGGGCGAGCGCCGACGGTTCCGACCAGCGAATCCTTTATGTCACTCCCGGATATCGCATGATCGCGTTGAACGCCAAAACCGGCGAACTTGTTCGCTCCTTCGGCAAGGACGGCATCGTGGACTTGAAGGCCGACAACGATCAGGAATACGACCTCACCACTGCCGCCGTGGGACTCAATGCGACGCCTCTTGTCGCCGGCGATGTGGTTGTCGTGGGCGCGGCCCATTTCTCGGCTGGAGGCACCAACACACGGCCGACCGCCAAAGGCTTTGTCCGCGGCTTCGATGTGAAGACCGGCAAACGGCTGTGGATTTTCCACACGATTCCCATGAAAGGAGAATTCGGGTACGACACCTGGCTCGACGGATCCGCGGAAAAAAACGGCAACCTTGGAGCATGGGCGCAAATGAGCGCCGACCTCGATCTTGGACTTGTCTATGTGCCAACCGAAATGGCTGCGACCGACTACTATGGCGTGAACCGGCCGGGCAATGGCTTGTTCGGCGAAAGTATCGTCGCTCTCGACATCAAGACCGGAAAACGCAAGTGGCACTATCAGACGATTCACCACGGTTTGTGGGACTGGGATCTGCCCTGCGCGCCGATTCTGTATGACGCGCAAATTGGCGGGCGGACGATCAAGGCGCTGGCGCAGCCAACCAAGTCCGCGTTTCTATTTGTCCTGAACCGCGAGACGGGTGAACCGGTGTGGCCGATCGAAGAACGCCCTGTACCGCAATCCGAGCTTGCCGGTGAAAAAACCAGTCCGACACAGCCTTTCCCCACCAGGCCGGCGCCTTTCGACCGGCAGGGTGTAACGGTTGACGATCTCATCGATTTCACGCCGGAATTACGCGCGCAAGCGCTCGAACAAGCCAAAGCATATAAGCTCGGCCCGCTCTTTTCGCCGCCCGGACTCACCACAGCTGACGGCCCAATTGCTACGTTGATGCTGCCGGCGGACGTCGGCGGAGCCAACTGGCCGGGCGGCTCGTTTGACCCGGAAACGAACCGGCTCTATATCCATTCACACACGGCGGTATTTTCGCTGGCAAATGTTCCGCAAAATCTTGCCCTGCCTGGCCCGGCAAATGTTTCAGGAATGCTGCGCGGCGGCCCGGACGCCGCGGGTACACCGGCCGGCGAACGCGAAGAAGAAGCGGCCGCCGGCCGCGGCGGACGCGGCGGTCCCGCAGGAGGCCCAGGAGCGAGAGGGGGCGGTGGGGCCGCACTCTCGACGCAAGCCGTCACGCCGCCGGCCGCGGGCGCACCACCAGCTGGAGGACGCGGTGCACAGGGTGCTGCTGCGGCGCCAGGCGGCGCGCGCGGAGGCGGTGGGCAGCGCGGCGGTACGACGGTGCAGGGATTGCCGATCATCAAACCGCCGTATGACCGCATTACCGCTTACGACATGAATACGGGCAGCACGTTGTGGCAAAAAACCCACAGTTCAACTCCCGACAACATCAAGAACAACGCCGCACTGAAGGGACTGGATCTTCCCCGCCTCGGCCAGCCGGGCCGCACCTTCATCGGTGTGCTCACGACCAAGTCGCTTGTCATCGCCGGCGAGGGTGGCGTCCATACAAATGCGCAGGGGCAGACCGTGGCGCTGCTGCGCGCCTATGACAAATCGACCGGCGATGACATCCCGGGTGAGGTCAACATGCCGGCGAAACAAACGGGGTCGCCGATGTCCTACATGCACAACGGCAAGCAGTACATTGTGATTGCGGTGAGTGGCCAGGGCAACGCCGGCGCGGAAATTCTTGCATATGCGCTGCCGTAACTTTGCGGCGCGCGGCTGTCGAGCCGCAAGCAGCCCTAGCCCGGATTTCTCACACCGTTTGACGATGTGAGCGAGGAAAGTTTGCTGGAAGGACCGGAAAAGGCCGCCCCGTGTGGCATTCAGACTGTGCGAACAGTTTCTCAATGACACAGCAAAGGCGGCCTTCTGATGATAGAGTGTAGAACGAAACGATTCGAATTTCATGCATTAAGTAACCGGGAAGTAACCGGGCATTTCGACGGCGGCGATATCAGTTCCGATGCCGGCGGATTGCTGTTGCGGGAAGTGGAACTGCGCACGGGATTGCTGAAGCAATTTGCTGCATGTTTTACCGATTTCCGTAACCCGAAGTGGGTGGAGCATCCGGTAGAGGACCTGCTGGCGTAGCGGATTTACGGATTGTGTCTGGGCTATGAAGATCTCAACGATCATGACCAGTTACGTGCCGATCCATGTTTGGCCGTCATGGTGGGCAAGGCAGATCCGAAAGGAGAAGGGATTCGAAAGCAGGGACCGCGGCAAGGCCCTAGCCGGGAAGAGCACGCTGAACCGGCTGGAATTGAATTCCTTGTATCATCCCAATCCGTTAGTGTTCACTAACACTTTCCGGTTTGTCTATTAAGGAGGCGTCTATGCGTCGATTGTCAGTGTACTTGATGATGGCCTTTGCGCTGTTGCTCTCGTCGGCTTTGCTGTTGGCTCAGGGGCAGGCTCCCGCCGCCGCGCCCGCACCCCAGCGTGGACCCGCGGGTCCGCCGCCTCCGGCGAATGTCCCGTTCCACAACGCGAATAATGATGCGCGACACCAAATCTTCAGCGACATCGCGAAGAAGGGCGGCATTGACCTGTTGTTCGTCGGGGACTCCATCACCGATTGGTTCTACTGGCCGTTGCGCGGTGGTGAAGCCACGGGTGGAAAAGTTTGGGAAGCGAATTTCGCGCCGCTCAAGGCTGCCAATTTCGCAATTGCCGGTGATACCACGCAGGGTGTCTTGTGGCGGATGCAGAATGGCGAGCTGGAAGGGTTCAAGGCGAAGCTGATCGTCTTGATGTTGGGCACCAACAACACCGCGTCCAATCCCGTCGGTCAGATCATCGAAGGCGACCGCCTGATCGTCGAAGAATTCAAGAAGCAGCAGCCGCAGGCCAAAATCCTGGTACTCGGTATTTTCCCGCGCAATAATGCCCGCGCCCCACAACAGACACCGATCCTGAATGCGACAATCAAGGCCATCAACATTGGACTTTCGCAACTGGCGGACAACAAACAGGTGTTCTACATGGACATCGGCGACAAATTTCTTGTCGACGGCTTGGTTCCGGTGGATGTCATGGCAGACGGCCTGCACCCCACCGCAAAGGGCTACCAGATTTGGGCGGATGCGATTCTGCCGACCGTCAAGAATCTGATGAAATAGGTTTTGCGCCTTGTATCATCGAGCTTACATGATGTAAGCTCGATGAACCTTGAAGCCAAGCTGTGAAAAATCACCTTCGATTTCAGAGACGGAATCGCTCGTTCTCGATCTGCTCGGCAGCCAGGAGCGCTTCGGTTTAGAGCTTGTCGAAGCTTCCGGCCGTAAGCTGAAGCTCGGGACAATCTATGTCACGTTGTCGCGCATGGAGTTGAAGGGTTTCATCGATTCCAAAACGCAAGATCCACATCCCGAGGCCATAGGCCTTCCACGTCGAATGTATCGCGTCACACCCTACGGGCTCCGCGTTCAAAGAGCTTACAAGGCTCTCCGCGAGGTGCTCGCACTGAAGCCGGCCACATCACGATCATGAAAAATTCATGGCTGCTTGCTCTCGGCCGCGCGACGCTTTCTACCCATCGATTCGAACGTATGTTTGTTCCGGCCCTGTCGGATTTACAGCTGGAGTCTCAGGAACGAAGACTGCGGAAATGCCAACACTACATCGGAATCGGTGCAGTGTTGGTCATCGCACTGCGGCAGGATTTGACAGTAGAGCTTACTTCCGCTTTTTACAACCTCACGTTTGGCGGCGTATGGAAGCGAGCGGCGGCATAGTACTGCGGATTTTTTGTGTTGCTCACTTATGTGGGAGTCAAATACAGCTTCGATTCTCATGCGCCTGTTAAAAAGGAATTTGAGTCGACCCTGCTAATCTGGTCGAGCTTTCAGGCCATCTTCGGCGCGGCCGTTCCCGCCCTGGTCGCGCTAAACCTTTATCTGGCCCGAAAAGCTTCTTCGCTGCGAGCCATAGTGATCATGACGCTCCTTGTCGGCCTTTTGATTTCATTGTTTGCGATGGCGATTCGGCCTTACCGAACCGGTGTCGATCGTGCTCTGCTCGTCGCGATGATTGGCAGTCCTCCGCCCACAGCCGTTCCTTTTTCCGATCGTCTCGATCCTTTTGTGAACAGCTGGCGCGACATTCAGATAGGGTTTGAGGTCGTTCCCTTCGGCTTGCTCGGGATTTTCCTTGCACGTCATAAGGGCTGGAAGGTTGCTGCGGTTATTGCTGCCTATATTTCGTGCTGGGTCGTTGTCGTGATGACGTCAATGAGCGGAGCGGTAAACGTTCTGTACGCACTTCGGAACATCGGTTGGGGCATGAGGGCCGTACTCAACTATTGGGTTCAAATCGGATTTCAATTTTCAGCGCTGCTATTACTCTTCATGCTTGATCGTGCTTACCGAAGAGTCTTCCAACAACACAAAGACGCCCAGCGGCAGTAAAAGCATAGGAAGGATATAGGCGCTGGAAAACAAAGTTTCCGTGGAGCTGTCGCATAAGCGCCGCATATGTTGGGACGGCTGGAGAGGCCGCAGAGGCCGCCCGGCCACAGCCTGCGACGTTGTACAGAACGAGTGATTTAACTTCAAGAGAGATTTCAAAATGGCATCGGATATTCCGCCAATCATTCAGCAGCCACGAAAACGAATATCGATATTGAGGCTTGGTGCCTACTTTGCGGGCGGTGGATTAGGCTTGCTCCTCTTACTTGCATTACTCGGAAGCGTTTTAGGGAACAGGCGCGATTCAAGCAGCAGCACGAAATATAATCCGCCCAATTATCCAATCGGACAGTCGCCGCTCGTAGTGGAGAACGCGGCGCGCCCACAGCCCGCCAATCCGCCAGCACGCAAGCCTTCGCGGCTGTCACTCGATCCCGGATGGACGTTCACGACTGGAGAATACGCGGGCTATATCGAAGGAACAGTTACTAACGAAACCGGCAGAGAATACCGCTATGCGCAGATCATGTTTGACGTCTTCGACGAAAGCGATGCGCGAATCGGCACAGCGCTTGCCAATATCAATAACTTATCCGCTGGGCAGAGATGGAACTTCAAGGCGTTGGTTACAGAACCGAAGCGAGCCAAGAGAGCGCGCCTTTCCAAGCTTGAGGGCTTTTAAATGATCCCCACAATTGGAATCGGCGCTTATATAATCGCGCGATGCCTGGAAATGATTTCTACCTCAAAGGATTGAATGATGGGCGCAGCCGTGCGGATCTTCGCCATGCTTGCGCTTGCGGTAGCTGTGGAAGCGCGCCACTTCGACGCCGGCGCCAATACTCCGTAGTAATGAACGAAGTTGGCTCGTGGAGCAGGAACTAATGCGGCGAGACGCGACATCAACTCCAGCGGTTCGAAGATGACATGGGTCGTACCATTACGCCACGGCGTCTTCAGCCGGTAGCTCAGTCGTCCGTCCGGCAATTGCGCCAGCCGATCCGTTGCCAGTGGCGGACGATTCACATACTTGCAGAGTCTTTCCAGTCCCCTCCGGTCCCCGGCGCGAATGCGCACACCGGCATGAACGCTGAAGCCCGACATCAGAGCGGAACGGGAGCCACTGCTTCGAAGCGTTCTTCCTGGTCCTGGTGTGGCCGGAAATCTCCGACGCGTTGGGACACCTCAGCCACATCCTTTGCATCCGGAGCACGGACGGGATAGAACACAGGCCGTTCCCCATCCATTCCTGCATAAACGCCATCGAGTACCAGGAAGTGTCCGTGAGGATGAAGATCTTCCGCAACAGGCCGAACAATATCCGCGGTTTTTGCAGGAGAATGGAAGGAGCCGATCCTTTCCACAGGCTTTACATCGCAAACGCAGAAAACCAAATTCCGCAATTCCGCATCTCAGATAGGAGCATGGAGCGGTCCCTCTGCTGCGCTCGCACGAGGAACGTCTCGAGATTCCCTGCGACGACAGAATAGAGAATTGTCGATTCCGGATTTCGGGGATGATATGCCGGCACTTCCTGCATGCGCCCCGATCCGTTGCATCCGTTATTCCGTTGGCGATCTTTCATCTCGCCGTGTTCAGCTCGGCGGAATCGCGAAGTGTCCCAACGGATTCTGGATGGAACAGGTCAGCAGGAATGTGACCGACTGCGAAGAAGGAATCTTGAAAAAGCGCCATTGTCCCATAGCCCCAGAAAGCGCGCAATTTCCATTTGAGGTGCGGCAACTTTTGTATGGGCGTAAGCCAAACATTTACAGAATCTTGTTTACGATTACCGCAATATGCAATTCGCAATATCGTTAGGAAATATACCTATCGTCTGATTCTACAAACGATAGGTATATTGCGGATTGCTGAACGCGCACGCGATGACGCGAAATTACAGACCGCTCAAAATGCTGTCGCCGCCGCTGATCGTGCACTGGCCCGCGGAAGGTTCCACATTCAACTTTTCGACCACTCCATCTTTCGCCACGAGTGCAAAACGCTGCGCGCGAGTGCCCATGCCGAAGCCGGATGCATCCAGTTCGAGGCCGAGCGCTTTGGTGTATGTCGCATTGCCGTCGGCCAGCATTTGCACTTTGCCGTCGGCGCCGGCGCCTTTGCCCCAGACATCCATGACAAACACGTCGTTGACGGCCATGACGGCGACAGTATCGATGCCCTTTGCTTTTATGGCGCTGTAGTTCTGCACGTATCCCGGCAAATGGGTTTTCGAACAGGTTGGGGTGAACGCGCCGGGCACGCCGACTAAAATAACGCGCTTGCCCTTGAACAATTCATCTGTAGAAATGGAGCCCGGGCCATTGGGAGTCATGATTCCGAAGCTTCCGGACGGAAGCTTATCGCCAACTTTAATTGCCATCAGAATTCCTCTCGATTGTGGATTGATTAGAAACAAAAAGACGCGGCGCCCTGGACAGACGCCGCGTCTCAGTGGTCTCTACGAGGATACTACTTTTTCTGACTTTGGGCAGCGGTCTGCAACAGGGTACGGATCTCCTGAACCGCAGCCGGATTGCCCGCTCCACGGCCGCCTGCACCGCCGCCGCCGCCACCGCCGCGAGCCCCGGCGCCGGCGGGAGGCGCCGCAGGGGTTGCCGGCGGCGCAGCGGCGGCCGCTGGATTAGGCGCATTGCGCGGCACGACGCCTTCGGCGTCCGCAAAGACAGCAGGAACCAAAGCAGTCTTGCCGTTGAGGACGTCCATCGGCGTGCGTTCAGAGGCATCGACGATGTCCACTCGTGCTCCGTGGTCGAGCAGGTATTTCACCAGGCTCGCATTTTGCGAGCGAACAGCCACGTGCAACGCCGTCATGCCTTCATTGGATTTCGTATTTACCGGATCGCCGGTGAGCGCTCGCGCGATACGGCCGGAATAGCTCGCCGCGCCGTAAACCTGGGCGTTGATATCCGCACCGTGTTTCAGCATCAAATCCAAAGTCTCGGTATTCACCTGGCCGCCGCCGCCGCGCGCTTCGTTATAGGTTTGGCTGGTCAGGCCGGCCGCATAGAGCCACGGCGAAAGGCCCATGCCATAGATGTTGGGATCTGCACCTTTTTCGAGGAGCAGTTTCGCCACTTCCATATTGTTGTTGACCATGGCGCGCATGAGCGGCGTGGTTCCCGAGCTCAACAAGGGATCGCTGAAACGTCCGCCCTGACCCAGCAGACGGCGCATATTCAGCTGCGCGTTCGGGTCGACACCGGCGGCAAGCAACAGATTGATGATTTCCATCGACGATACCTGAGGCCCTGCGTCTGCCCCAGCGCCGGCCCGGCCACCGCCTCCGCGACCGCCCTGGCCGCCACCTGCGCCGCCACGACCACCGCCGCCCTGGCCACCACCACCACCTCGACCACCCTGCGCAGCCGCTGCAGCAGGAGCCGCGCCAGCTGCGGGCAATGCCGGAGCACCGCCTGGCGCCGCTGCAGCGCCCGGTGCACCTGGTCCGCCGGCGCCACCCCGGCCTCCACCACCACCCGCACCGCCGCGCGCCCCGCCACCGCCACCGCCGCCTGCAGCCGCGGCTGCGCCTGCGGCGTGATCCACGGCAATATACAGTGCAGTACGTCCGTAGACATCCCAGAGGTTCGGGTTCGCGCCATGTTCCATCAGATACTTGGCGACGCCGTTGTTGGTATTGTCAAGGGCCACCATCAACGCGGTAATTCCTTCCGGAGCAGAAGGCAGATTGACATCCGCAGCTGCGCCAACCAGGGCTTCAACACAACCATAGCAGCCGCTGCGTGCAGCGTAGAGAAGCGGCGTCAGGCCGCCGTAGGAGTGATACTGCGCCCGAGGCTCCGAAGTGATCTGTGACGGCCAGTCTGTGACTTTGGCGCGTTCGTTCACTTTGGCGCCCTTGGCAATCAGAGCTTTCACCATTTCCGCGCCATTGCGCGGCGCGGCGGCAGCCCACATCAGCGGCGTTTGATCCTGAGCTTTTTCGACGACATTGACCTTCGCGCCGGCATTGATCAACATTTGGAAAATTGCCAGGTCGCCGTTCTTGATAGCGACCATCAACGCCGTCTGGCCGTCCAGATTCGGGGCTTCCGTGCCGGAGCCCGCGTCCATCAGAAGCTTCACCATCCGGGCGTCGCCCTGTTTGACGGCTTCGGCCAGAGGCGTGTAGCCAAACTCGTTGGCGACGTCGACCTTCGCCTTCTTTGCGACGAGCGCTGCCGCCAGATCATAGTCGACCCGATACACCGCCCAATGAATCGGACGCGTACCATCGGGCTGCGCTTCATTCACGTCAACGCCCGCCTGGATCATGCTGAAGGCAGCGGCGCGCTTGCCCTCCTGAATCGCGTTGGCAAGCTTGCCCGGCTGTGTCTGGGGCAGGGTTGGCGCGGCAGCTGCCACGGTAAGAATTATTGCGAGAATGAAACGCTTCACACGGTCCTCCTAAACAACATCCGGATCCAGCTTGTTATGATTTCCCCAGAGCCCCTTGGCGGCGGCATACAGGAACTTGTACGGATCTTTCCAGGTGCGTCCGAGATCTTTCAGGACGCCGCCTTCCAGCATGTCCTTCGGGCCATCCCCGGAGCGAATCTGCTTGAAGAGCCGCAGCCGCAGAGTTTCCATCATGTCCCGTTCTTTTTTGACGTCGGCCTTCGACATGACCGGCCCGGTACCCGGAATGAATTTCGTCTGGTCGTTGCTGATCTTCAGCAGCAGATCCATTGCCGTCAGCCGTGCGCCGATCCATGCGCCCGTAATCCAGTCCAACTCCGGATCCTTCACGGGCGAGACCACGTCGCCGACGGCGAGAACGTTGGAATCCTTGAAATACACATAAGCGTCGCCGCCCGTATGTGCGTCGAGCATGTAGCCATAATCAATTTGCTCGCCGCCGGCTTTCATCGACCCGTTATTGAAAAACGTTTCCGTCGGCCATGCGCCTTTCGGGCGGGCCTTGGCGTAGCGGTTTTCTTCCGGCAGCCAAAAGTCATTCGCCATCCATTGACGCGTGCGCGCCTGGGCAATGATCTTTGCGCCGGCGGCGGAGAACGTTTCGTTGTTGCCGGTTTGATCCAGATGGTAGTGGGTATTGAAAAGGACGTTGACCTTCGAGTTTGCGGCGACTCCTTTAAGGGCAGCGGCGAGTTTGTCGCCGTTGCCGGGAGCGCCGCTGTCGACCAGAACCAGACCGTCGCCCGCCGAATATGCAATCACATTGGTGCCGCTGTCCAGCACGGCGATCTTGTCGGTGACGCGGTGAACGGCGTTTGCCGCCGGCGCCGCCTGTGGCGCCGCCTGGGCGATGCGGGATGCCCACAAAGTGAGCATGCCGCCCGCCGCGCTCTTTATTACTTGCCTGCGATCCACGCTGAAGCCTCCTTCGACCTTTGATTACAGCGCCGAAATGGTGCCCGTGCTGTCGCCAAACTTGTCCTGCTCGATGCCGAACTTGTGCAGCAGTGTGAGGTGGACGTTGGCCAACGGTGTTTTCTGGGCCAAATCGACGTGTTGACCGCCCATTTTCATCTTGCCGTTGCCGCCGCCGACGATGACGGTCGGAATTGGCCAGGTGCTGTGCTTGTCGCTGTTGCCCATGTCCGAGCCATACAGGAAAATCGAGTGATCGAGCAATGTGCCGTCGCCGTCCTTCGTCGAAGCCATTTTTTGCAGGAAGTTGGCGAAGCGATCCATGTGCCAGGTTTGGATTTTTGCAACTTTTTCAATTTTATCCGGCTCGTTCGCGTGATGAGAAATGGGATGGAACGAATCGGAAACGCCGATATGGCTGTACTGCTTGTTGGTGCCCTCGGCGACCATGACGTAAGAAACAACGCGGCTGATGTCCGCCTGATAGGCCACTGCAATCAAATCGAAAAGCAAATCCACCTGCTTGTCGAAATTCTCTTCCTCGCCGATCGGCCGAGGCGGAATTTTCATGTTCGAGATATCGATGGACGCGATCAGATTCGTCCGCCGTTCGATCTCCCGCACGCTCTCAAGGTAATTGTCGAGCGCAACCCGGTCGTTGGCGCCCAGCTGACTCTGGAAAGACTTTGTGCGTTCCAGAATCAGATCCAGCAAGCTGTCGGATTCGCGGGCATTCAGCACACGTTCCTTCGGCGTCGTGGTGCCGAACATGGCGTTAAAAATTTTCTTGGGGTTGTATTCCATCGGCAAGGGTGTGTTGGCATCGCGAAACGACACCGTCGCGGCAGTGCTGACGCCGTTACCGGCCGCCTGTTGCGTTGTGGTTTCGGCCGCGACTTCGATGGAAGGCAACACCGTTTCCTGACCGATCTTCTTCACAATGAGTTGATCGATGGTGGTGGCGGGGTTGCTGCAGCACAACCAAGCCCCTGGATTTTTGGTGTGCACGCCGGTGGCGGAGACATTTTCAAGGTTGCCGATGGTCGACACGTACTTCTTGTACGGTTCGAGCGGTCCGGTGATCCGGTTCAGCTTGAAGGTCGCACCGGCGCCGCTCGGCGTCCATTTATCGCCTTCGGGGCCAAACTTGGTATCGTGCTGCACGGCGCCATGAGGAATATAGAAAAAGCCGGCGCGAATTTTCGGATTGGCGGCGGTTTGCGCGATTGCGGTTGCAGCCGGAACCATTGCTTCCAGAAATGGCAGAGCCATGGAAACCCCGGCGCCTTTTAAAACCGTTCTGCGGGAAATATGCTTCTTGAAAATAAACATTGGAATTATCTCCTCGGAAACATGATTACTGAATGGACGCCGTTTTGGTCGCGGCCGGCCTGGGAGCAGGCGCAGGCCCCTGTTTAAGAAACGCGTCGGAACGAACGATACCCTGAACAATTGAAGACAGCGTGTAGTTGTCTTTCGCCGCATTGCGCACCACGGAACGCACCTGAGGCATATCGAAATACTCTAATTCGCGATTCACGGCGTATTCCATGAGTTTTTCGGTAAACGCCTGCGCAAACTTGGCTGGATTGCCGGCCAGATATTCGCGCAACTCCGCGGGGCCGTTGATGGGAAGACCGCTTGGCAGCACGGTGCTTGCGTCGATGGGCGCATTCTGGGCCTGGCGGTCCGCGGTGCGGTACTGGCCGACGGCATCGAAATTCTCGAGTGCAAGACCCATCGGATCGATGACGCCATGGCATTGGCGGCAGGTCGCGTTGGCGCGATGCTGTTCGAGACGTGCACGCACGGTCTTCGGCGTTTCGCCGGCCTTTTGATTGAGATCCGTTTCCACGCCCGGAGGCGGCGGAGTCGGCGGCGTGCCGATAATTCTCGACAGAATCCAGGAGCCGCGCAGCACTGGCGACGTGCGATCGGGATACGAGGTCTTAATCAATACGGCGCCTTTACCGAGCAAGCCGATACGGTTCTTATCCGTCAGTTTCACCCAACGGAATTGTGTGCCGTTGACGTCTGTGATTCCGTAGTGCCGCGCGATGCGGTCGTTCAGATAAGTCTGATCCGAAGTGAGCAATTCTACCAGCGGTCGATTTTCCATCAGGATGCTTTGAATGAAGGTTTCGGCCTCGGTCACCAGATCCTTTTTCAGTTGATCGTTGAAGCCGTTGTAGATCTGCTGGTCGGGTTTGATATTTTCGAGGCCCGTCAAACCGAGCCACTTCATCGAGAAGTTCGTCACCAGGCTGGATGCTTTCGGATCGGCAAGCATGCGCTTCACCTGAGCGTTCAGTGTCGCCGGACTGCTCAGCTGTTTGGCGGCAGCCAGCTTGAACAATTCTTCGTCCGGACCTGTGTTCCAGATAAAGAATGACAGGCGTGTAGCCAATTCGTAATCCGTCAGCGCCACTTCGCTGCCCGGCTTCGCTCCCTCGACTCCCCGGATCGCGCGGTACAGGAATTCCGGGCTTGCCAGTACGGCGGCGATAAGACGTTCAACGCCACGGTCGAAATTCCCTTCCTTGCGTCCTAACTCATAAAAAGGCAGCAGGCGAGAAATGTCCGCTTCAGTAACCGGACGACGGAAGGCGCGGCGCGCCAGATTTTCCGCGATCTGCCTGGCGCAGGGAGCTTCCGCTGCCGCAGTCTTCGGATCGCAGACATAAATCAGCGTGTGACTTTCCGTGGAAACGCCAGTGGGTTTGTAGGGTCCTTTGATTTGCAGGAATGAAGCAGCGCCATTATCGAAATTGGGCAGGCCTCCGCCGAAACCGCCACCGCCCTGGGAACTGGCGGACTCGAAGCGCGAGCGATCGATGAAACCCACGACGACTTCACGAACGCCGGCTTTAATCTGAATCGGTATCTTGTCGAACCGGGCCTGAATCTGCGCGCGGCCATCGCCGGCCTTGCGATTATTCAATGTAAGGTCTTCGAGACCGCCAATGGACTGTTTGAACTGAACCTTTCCGTCCACCATAATGACGACGGTCGTTGCGTTCTCGAGACTGCCGGTATAAAGGCCAAGCGTGCCATCGGGAAAGTGAACCTGGAAACGATACTCTCCGTCGGCCGGGAAATTATGTTTCACGCGCAGGCCGCCGTCGCGAAGTCCGAGAGGCATGGCTTGCCCGCCGCGGTTCGCGCTGGCAAGGTAGGTGATATCGTCCAGAACGGTGCTGCCCACAGCCTGCTTGGCGATCACTCGTGCGGCTTCAACGTACTGCTCGACAAACGTGGGCGAGACGCTCATGCCGGAAGCGATGTTGTCGAAGCCGTCCACGCTGACATCCTGCGGCAGAATGTCTCTTGTCTTGACCTCCACGCCCACCAGGGCTTTTACTGCGGCGATGTATTCGGTTCGGCTCAAGCGCTGAATCGAAACATGACCAGCCCGTGGCCCGCCGCTGCTGGCGTCAAGGCGCGTTTCGAGGAAACTGGCGAGCGAATCGACCTCTTTCTGGTCGGGCTGTTTTGCGCCCGGCGGAGGCATCAGGCGGCCGCGAAGCTTGCGGTCGACTTTCTCCCAGATTTCAGCGTCTTTCGGAACGGAGTCCAGATTGAGCGCATCCAGTGCGAGACCACCAACTTTGGCGGTGGAATTGTGACAACCGGCGCAATACGTCTTGACGATGGTGCCGGCCTGCTCAGCGGTCGGCATGGCCGGACCGGGCGCCGCAGCGGGAGTTTGCGAGGCAGGCGCCGAAGCGCTTCCGGCTCGGGGCTGCTGAACGGCCTGGGTTATCGACGCAAGGATAAGGAGGGAGCCAACAATAATTATTCTTTTCATATGGCGCTAAATGATCCCCAAATTGTGCTTCGCCTACGTCCGACACAATATAAACGGATCGCTTGGAAGTCCATCATTTTCTTCGGTTTTGATTTGCCGGACCGCGTTGGCGGAGCGCGGCCATGGCCCGACATTATTATGTACGGACAAGACAGGTCCAAAAGTTACGAAATAAGCCTGGCGGGCGGACTGTGAAGGTTGAAAAAAATGCAGGCAAGGGACCGTCCCCTCCCCAGCAGAGGAGGGGTGGCTGTGCGCACGAATAAAATGTCGCGAAGCCACCTTAGAGCCGCACAGACGGGGTGGTGTTGGTCAATAGATTAATAATGATGCTGCGCAATATTTTATTCGTGTCGGTTAGGATTTCTTTCACAGCGTCACCGCCTCAGGCTTCCGGAAATAACTCCTTCTGCGACGCCGCTTTCCATGCCCAATCAATGACTTTCTCCAAACCGGACCGATTGGCGAGGCCCGAAATAAACGTGTCCAGCAATTCGTCCGGATAGCGATGACGGTCAGCCAGCATCAGATGTCCGGTATGTTGCAAAATCTGATGCATGATCTCATTCAGATCTCGCAGCATTTCCGGTTTGCGCACTGCGAACGTACCATCGCTGTAAGCTTCGCGGCCCGCAACTGTCAGTTGGTAGGCGAAATTCACCAGGATTTCCAACTGTTTGTTGGTGGCGAGGTCCTTTAAATTCGCTATTCGTGCCGTCATATGTTTTGCGCGACTTCCTCACTGGCGCGCATCTGCATGTCTTTGTATGCAACGTCAATTAACCGGAGAATTGCTGCCGAATTCACCGGACGGCCCGGGAACAATTTCACATGTCGCATTCGCTTGCCGCTTCCCTCCAGCAGGCCGGCGGGATCGTCTAACCTGGCGCCGACGAAAAAACCCACATTCACGTGGTCGCGGAACACGTTGACATATGCGAAGGCCGCGTCGCCGACGCAGGCAGTGGGATGACCGTCATGAAGCAACTCGCGAACGTTCTCGCCACATTGGCGCATATGTGCGAACCATGGTTTGGCGATTGCCGCGAGGTCGGCGGGCCGCTCGTTGAACCAGCGATCGATTGCAGGCACATGCTTCACAGCTTCCGGAAACCGCATCAGTTTTTCCACGACAAAACACCTCAGGTTGGCTGATGAAAGTAGTAACACAGGCCGTCGGGCGCCACGACAAAGAAGACTTGCATCTGTTGTCCGTTGGGATTCGTCCTTTTGAAAAAAGTGGCAGATCGTTAGGGAGTGACGATTGCCCTCCTGAGTCAGGAGGGCAGCGGCATCGAACGTTTTATCCGATGCCGCGGGGGGTGGTTCCAAGCTCTCACTTATCGTTATGGGAACCACCCCTCGCGTCATAGCGCTCGCCGCGCTATGACGCTGCCCTCCTGACTCAGGAGGGCAATCGTCACTTCCTAACAATCTGCCACTTTTTTCACCGCTCCATAGATTGCGCGTATCGTTACCGGGCCTCGACCACAAGCTCTGTCGATGTCGTACAGCTCGGGCTGGTAACCCATAATTTCGATGCGGAACCGCAATGATTCCCCTGTGGCTTTCTTCTATTTGCCGGCTACCATTTGCCTTTGGCTTCGGCCGGCAGGCTGCGTTCAGCCGCCGATACCGTCGGCAGTGATGTAGGACTCCAGGGAATTCAGCTGTTGATGCAGCTCGTCAATTTGTTCGGCCAGCAGGCTGCGCATCGAAACCATGGCCTGGACGCGTCCCTTTTCATCGACGATTGGAAGATGACGAATCTTGTTCTGCACCATAATGCGCAGCGCTTCCTCTCCCGTCGTTCGTTTTTGTACCGTCTGCACCGGGGACGTCATGACTTCTTCCACCAGCGTGGTCTTCGGATCCCGGCCCTCTGCAACGACTCGCAGCATGACATCGCGCTCACTGAAAATTCCTTCCAGCACATCGTCATCGACCACGGCAATGCTTCCAACTTTTGCTCCGGCCATTGCCTGAATTGCGTCCATCACCGTTGCGGTGCGAGACACGGTAACTACAAATCTGCTGGTCAGTGCCATAAAACCTCCGGAAAATGATTCGATTTATGCCAATTGTGTCACGCGCTGTACGGGGTTGTACAACGTGTCACGTTCAACCGGTTCGCGGCCGGCATCGCGGATAAGCTTCTCGATTTCCGCTCGCGTCATGCCTCGCTCCGTCGGCGTGCCGGCGCCATGAATGATGCGTTCCTCGACAATGGTTCCGTCCAGATCGTCGGCGCCAAAGCGCAGCGCCACTTGCGCCAATTCCGGTGTCAGGGTGACCCAATACGCTTTGATGTGCGGGAAATTGTCGAGCATCAACCGCGCCACGGCGATTGTTTTCAAATCGTCCAGCCCGGTTGTGGTCGGCAGGTTTGCATAAAACGTGTTTTCCGGATGAAACGCCAGTGGAATAAAACACTGAAAGCCATGCGTCTCGTCCTGAAGATTGCGCAATCGCTCAATATGGTCCACGCGCTCTTCCAGCGTTTCGATATGGCCATATAACATCGTCGCATTCGAGCGCAGCCCTTTACGGTGGACTGCCCTGGCCACATCGAGCCAGCGATTCCCTGAAATTTTGTGGCCTGCAATCAACGGCCTGGCCCGTTCGGAAAAAATTTCCGCGCCACCGCCGGGACAACTGCCCATTCCCGCCTCGCGCAAGGTTTCGATCACGTCATCCAGCGGCAGCTTCGAAATCTTCACGAAGAAATCCAGCTCGACCATCGTGAAGGCTTTTAAGTGAACCTGAGGGAATCTCTGCCGTAGTCCCTTCAGCAAATCGATGTAATAGCTGAATGGCAGTTCCGGATTCAGGCCGCCTACAATATGAAATTCCGTAACGGAATCGTTGTATTCGCCTTGCGCAAAGCGGAACACTTCTTCCAGCCGCATCGCATAGCCCCCCTCTTCACCGGGCTTACGCGCGTAGGCGCCCTGGCAGAGCTGGCAATCGATGGCGCAAATGTTCGTATAGTTGATGTGCCGGTTCGCGTTGTAATACGCCACATTGCCATTTATGCGCTCACGCACAGTGTTGGCCAGCCGTGCCAGCCCCAGCACATCGGAAGTGCGATACAACGTCACTCCGTCTGCAAACGACAGTCGTTCGCGGCGTTCCACTTTTTCGGCAATGGCAGCAAGGTCGCTCATGAAGTCAAAAATTATACTTCAAATCGAAGGGGCGCAAACGGCTCCAGCGGCACCGGCGAGGGACGGCCATCGGCCAACGCCGTCACAATTGCCGCGGTGATCGGCGCCAACAATACGCCGTTTCGATAGTGTCCTGTGGCATAAATCAACGAAGCGTCGCGCCATTTGTCGGCATAGCCGATCAGCGGCATTCCGTCCGGTGTAGCCGGCCGCAACCCCGACCACATTTCCTGGATCGGCAACGTTGCAGTACACATCGCCATTTGTTGAACGCGCGCCAACAGGCTGCCGATTCCGGCCGGCGTCAGTCTGCGATCGAACCCGGCATCCTCATTTGTCGCACCGACGATGAGTTCCCCCGCACGTTGCAGCATGTAGGCATGTTCCCAGCGAATCATCGTGCGAAAGAGCGAAACGGGGGTCGCAAGCGACAGGATCTGGCCCTTGCGCGGAACGACACGAGGGCGTGGATTTAATCCCGCGATTTCGGAGGACCGCGCTCCGGAAGCAATCACAACAGTTGCTGCCATCTCTATTCCTGCATCCGTACGAACTCCGCCACTGACGATTTCGCGTGCCGGCTGTCCGTTCTGGATTTCGACGCCGCACGCGATGCAGGATTGCCGTAGCGCCTGAAGCAGACGCCTGGGTACGACCTGGCTTTCAGCCGGGATGTAAACACCGCCGACCGCCGGCATGGTCAACGTCGGTTCCCTGCGGCCGATTTCGTCAGCTGTGAGCAATTCTGAATCAAATCCCGCCGCCTGTTGCCAGTTCATGCGGCGCTTCAGCATGTCGAGCGCGTCCTCGGAGGTTGCGACATAAATCAGGCCGGTTTCCTTGTACTCCGGATCGATGCCCGACTCCGCTTGAAGTTGCGCGCACCATTCGCGATAGAGCGTGCGGCTGAGTGAACAGAGGCCGAACAGCGGGTCCGGCCGATCGGCTTCGCTCTGCGGCGCCAGCATTCCGGCGGCTGCCCAGGAAGCGGCATCGGTAGGTTCGCCCGAGTCCAGCACGACAACGGATTTGCCGGAAACAGACAGAGCATGGGCGACGGATAAGCCAATCACACCGCCGCCAACTACGATGACATCGTGCATTTCTTGATTGCAGTAGCTTCGTTAACCGGCCTTGTAGAACCAGCGCTCATGTACACGCGCCTGCAAAGGACGGGAAGCAATCCATTCTACATGATCCGTGCTACGCTAATGGTCTCGCCATGAGCACTCGATCGCGTGAAACTTTTCATCAGCTTGTCACCTTGCCCGACGGCGCCATCCCCCTTGCTGAAGCGGCGCTTTTGATGGCGTGCGAGGAATATCCGCAGCTGGCGATCGGGCCGTATCTCGACCAGCTCGATTCCATCGCTGAACAGGTGCGCACCCGGCTCCAGCCGGGCGATACGCCCATTCAGATAGCCGAAAGAATCAACACCGTGTTGTTCGACGAACTTGGCTTCCGGGGCAACTCCGAGGCGTATTATGACCCGCGAAATAGCTTCCTCAACGACGTGCTCGAGCGGCGCCTGGGAATCCCGATAACGCTGTGCGCCGTCTATCTGGAAATTGCGCGCCGGTTGTCGTTTCCTCTGGCAGGCGTCGGCATGCCGGGACACTTTCTAATCAAGTATCGCGGCCGCTCCGAAGAATTTTTTCTCGATCCGTTCAATCATGGAGCCATTCTCAGCTACGCGGATTGTCAGGCCCGATTAAAGGAACTTCATGGCGATCAACTGATATTCTCCGAGCAAATGCTGGAAGCCGTAACCCATCGGCAAATTCTGGCGCGCATGTTGAATAATTTGAAGTCGATTTATCTCAAGGGCCAGACTTACGACAAAGGCCTCGGCATCGTGGAAATGATGCTGCTGATCGATCCGGACAACCCCGAACAGTATCGCGACCGCGGGTTGCTGCAACTGCGCCTGCGGCATTTTGAAAAGGCAGCGCGTGACCTGGGACATTATCTTGAAGTTGCGCCTGGCGCCTCGGATCGCAGCGAAGTGGAGGAGCAATTAAAGAAGCTCCGTCATATCCAGGCCATGATGAACTGACCTCATGCAGCGCGAGTTCAAAAACCTGCGGCGCGTTGTCGTCAAACTCGGTTCGAACCTTTTTTTCGATAGCACCGGAGACTTGGCGCTCGGCCGCATCGATTCCATTATTGAAGATCTTGCCGCCGCGCGTCTCGGCGGACTGCAGATCATCGCGGTGTCCTCGGGTGCTGTCGCGCTGGGCGCGAATGCATTGAAGATGAAGCCGCAGAGTGCGCTGCTGGTGCAGAAGCAGGCCTTCGCCGCAGTCGGACAAAGCCGCCTGATGAACATTTATGAACAGGGCTTTGCCCGCTTCGGACTGCAGCCCGCGCAGGTACTGCTGACCGAAGAAGATTTTTCCAACCGCAAGCGCTATCTCAACCTGCGCAATACCCTGCTCACTTTGCTGGAAATGGGTGTCGTCCCCATCATTAATGAAAACGACACGGTGTCGACCAGCGAACTTGAGGTCACCGACCGCAACGCCAGCTTCAGCGACAACGACAAACTGAGTGCGCTGGTGATGAGCAAACTCGAGGCACAGCTTCTGATTCTGCTCTCCGACGTCGATGGTTTGTACACGGAAAACCCACACCAGAATCCGAACGCCGCGAAAATTCCGATGGTGCAGGAAATCACAGCCGAAATCGAAGGCTCCGCCGGCCGCAAATCGGCGCGCGGCCGCGGAGGCATGGCGACGAAACTCCAGGCGGCCGAGATTGCCATGAATTCCGGCGGTATGGCGATCATCGCCAACGGAACTGCTCCCGGTGTGCTGCGCCGCATTTTGGCTGGCGAAGAGGAAGGCACTCTGTTTGCCGGCAAGTCGGAATCGCTTTCCGGCAAACGCCGCTGGATCGCGTTTGCTTCGTCGGTTTCAGGCAGAGTGCACATCAACGGCGGCGCAGTGGAAGCGATTGCGAGACGTAATGCCAGTCTTCTGTTTCCAGGCATTACACGCATTGAACACGAATTTGAACCTGGCGATGTTGTCGCCATTCTGAACCCCGACGGTACGGAGATCGCGCGGGGCATCGCGAATTATTCCAGTTCGGACGCCATTAAACTGATCGGCAGGCAATCGGCAGAAATCGACCGCCTGGCATCGACGCGAAACTACGATGCCTTTGTGACTCGCGATAACATAGCGTTTACGGCACGCAACCATGAGTGAAACCCGGCAACAGGCGGAACGCGCGCAGGCGGCATACATCCAGCTGCAAACGCTGGATCGCAGCGCAATCCTGCGCGATATCGCTCAGGCACTGCGCGTCAACGCTCCAGCAATTTATGAGGCGAATCGCAAGGACCTTGCCGCGGCCGAAGCGTTGGCGAAGCCGCTGTACAAGCGGCTCATTCTCGATGATGCCAAATTGCGCGACGTGATTGACGGCATCGAACAAATTGCGGCGATGCCAGACCCTGTGGGACGAATCCTCGAAGAAACGGAACTTGACGAAGGGCTGATCCTTAAGAAAGTGAAAACGCCGATTGGCGTTGTCGCCGCTATTTTCGAATCGCGTCCGGATGTTGTTCCGCAAATCGCCGCCCTCGCCCTGCGCAGCGGCAATACCGTATTGCTGAAAGGCGGCCGCGAAGCCGCGCAGACCAACGCCGCGCTTGGTGGCATCATTCAGGATGCCCTGCGGCCGCACGGTGTCTCCGATGCCGTACAGCTGATTTCCACGCGCGAAGAAGTTGCCGAACTGCTCGACATGGACGATCTTGTCAGCCTTGTCGTTCCGCGCGGTTCGAATGAAATGGTGCGCAGCATTCAGGAACGCACGCGGATTCCGGTATTGGGTCATGCCGATGGAATTTGCCATGTTTTCATCGATGAGTCCGCGGATCTCGACAAGGCGATTCGCATCGCTATCGATTCGAAAACCGCGGCCCCGTCAGCGTGCAACGCCGCGGAAACCTTGCTCGTGCATCGGCGCTTCGAGGGGAAGGAAAAATTGTTGGCGGCATTGCGGCAGGAAAATGTAGACCTTCGAATGGAATCCGAATTTGGCCACGAGTTTCTGGATCTCGTGATGTCCGTTCGCGTCGTCGATAGTCTCGACGAAGCAATGCAGCACATTCGAAGATTCGGTTCGTCACATACCGACTCGATCGTTACCGAAAACGCGGCCAATGCCGAACGATTTCTGAAAGAAGTGGATTCGGCCGGCGTTTATTGGAATGCGTCCACACATTTCGCCGACGGTTTCCGTTATGGACTGGGCGCGGAAGTCGGCATCAGCACCAATCGCACGCATGCCCGCGGTCCGGTCGGCATTGATGGCCTGATGATTTACAAGTACCAGCTTATCGGCGATGGTCATGTCGCCGCCACTTACAAGGGCCAGAATGCCAAGCCATTCACGCACCGGCGGCGGATCTAGTTTCCTCCGCGGCGAAGCGGCGGACGGCATATTCTCACCGGAAGACTTTTCCGACGAACAGTTGATGATCCGCGATCTGGCGGAGCGCTTTGTCCACGAAGAAGTATTGACCCAGCAGGAACGCATCGAACACCAGGAATGGGACGTTACTGTTTCCCTTCTGCGCCGCAGCGCCGAGTTGGGCCTGGTCGGCATCGACATTCCCGAACGCTACGGCGGCGCCAGCCTGGATCGTGTTTGCGCGATGATTGCGGCAGAACAAATGGCGCGCGTGCCGTCGTTCGCCGTTTCCTTCGGCGGCCAGAGCGGCATCGGCAGCCTGCCGATTCTTTATTTTGGCAGCGAAGCATTGCGGCAAAAATACCTGCCCCTGGTGTGCAGCGCTGAAAAACTGGCGGCCTATGCCTTGTCGGAGGCGTCCAGCGGCTCCGATGCACTGGCGGCGAAAACACGGGCGGTCCTCAGCGCCGATGGTTCGCATTGGCTGCTCAGCGGCGAAAAAATGTGGGTGACCAACGCCGCGTTTGCCGACATCTTTATTACTTTCGCCCAAATCGATGGCCGCGACTTCAGCTGCTTCGTTGTCGATCGGGAAACTGCCGGTGTCAGCGTCGGAGCGGAAGAATCCAAAATGGGTCTGAAGGGATCTTCGACACGGGCGGTCGCGTTTGCCGACGCGGCTGTACCGGTTGGCAATCGGATTGGCAGCGCCGGCCGTGGCCATGAGGTCGCGCTGAATATTCTGAACATCGGCCGCAACAAGCTGGGTGCGAATGCGGTGGGGCTCGGAAAAACGGCAATGCGCGACGCGGTTGCATACGCGAAGCAGCGCATCGCTTTTGGCTCGCCGATCGCGAAGTTCGGCGCCATTCAACACAAGCTGGCCGAGATGGCAACGCGGCTGTGGGTCGCCGAAGGTATGGTGTATCGCACTGCGCATCTGATGGATCGACGGATGGAAGGGGTGTCGCTCGACGACCGATCGGCGGTGGTTGCGGCGCTGAAGGAATATGCCGTCGAATGTTCAATCGTGAAAGTGTTCGCTTCCGAAGCATTGGGTTATGTGGCGGATGAAGCCGTGCAGATATTCGGGGGCTACGGCTTCAGTTCGGAGTATCCGGTAGAACGATACTATCGGGATGCGCGTGTATTTCGGATCTTCGAAGGAACAAACGAAATCAATCGGCTGATGATTGCAGCAATGTTGTTGAAGCAGCGCTTCCCTGCCACGTCGGACACATCGATTGTGGGGCGCGCCAGACAACTATTCGCTGCAATGGTGGAGCAGATTGCGGCGCAGCCTTCCATCGCACAGGAAACCGAGTTCATGCTTGCCGATATCGCGATTGAAATCTATGCGATGGATACAGCAATGCGGCGCGCCGGCAAGTGCGGAGAGAGCGGCAAGCGGATGTGCCAGACGTATATTAACGATGCGGTGGCTCGAATCGAGTTTTGGGCGCGGCAAATCACAGGCACGTGTGAGTTCACGCTGAACTGGCAACCGCTGGATACGATCGCAGCCCGGCGGCAAATCGCCGAAGCGCTGTTATGATCGGGATCGTGGGCTAAATTAGCGCGAGTCCTTTCGCGACGTACATTCCCACCAGTACGACCGCCAGAACGCTCCACAATACGCCCGCCACGCGAATGTATTTCGTCAGCACGTCGACTTTGTGCCGTATCGCGGCCTGATCGCGATCGAGGTGCCGTTCCGCCTCGGTAAGAACAAGATGATCTTCTTCCTTCATGCCTTCAAAACTGCGAATGATCAGCATGACGGCGAAGATGATCGTGAGGGCACCTTCGACAAGCAACAAACTCGTGAGAGTTCCGGTCATAAGCACCTCCCGTGGGTGTGGGTCTGGTTGTTGGGACCGTTATCCTCTCCTGTAACGAATTTGTCAAGATTTTGTAAATTTTGTAAAGGAGATGCCGAACTGTGAAAGGCAGACGACGGGAAAGGTGGAAAGGGGGAAATGGGGAAAGGGGGACAGTCCCCTCCTCAGCAGAGGAGGGGTGGCTGTGCGCACGAATAAATATCGCGAAGCAACATTAGAGCCGCACAGACGGGGTGGTGCTGATCAATAGATTGATTTTGTTGACCAGCACTAACCCGACCGCTCCTAGCAGAGGAGGGGAACATTAGAGCCGCACAGACGGGGTGGTGCTGATCAAGAAGATTGATTTTTGTTGACCAGCACTAACCCGACCGCTCCTCAGCAGAGGAGGGGAACATTAGAGCCGCACAGACGGGGTGGTGCTGATCAATAAGATTGATTTTGTTGACCAGCACCACCCCGGCCGCTCCAATAAGGATGCTGCGCAATATTTTATTCGTGTCGCGGCCACCCCTCCTCTGCTGAGGAGGGGACTGTCCTTCTCCTGCGTTTTCTTCACAGCTTCATGACCGCACGCGATGTGAAAGGTTGGAGATCCCCTTAGACGACGCGTCTGCCGTTAATCAACTGGATGACGACAGAGATCAAAGCGAGCACGAGCAGAATGTGAATAAATCCACCGATGGTGTACGACGACACCATACCCAAAACCCACATCAACAGCAGAATTACGGCAATAGTCCAAAGCATGTGGCCTCCTGTTTAGTTCGCGGGGTCATACCCGCAGAAATTCTTTTCGAATATCAATATCGTTCAGTTCCCGTGCCGGGACGCGGGGACGGCGCGTCGGATCGGAGCATCGGGCGATCCGATTTGGAAAAATCGGCGCTTGCTTCTCCAGTCGACGATACGTCGTCGGCACCTGTCTCCTCCAGGAGACGTTTGGCTTTCTTCGTCCATTCCGGATCGTCGCAATGAACCGAAAGCAGGATGCCGCCGGATTTCACCCGACCCTCGTAGCGCTTGGCTTCGTACTCCGGAATTCCCATTCCGACCAGCGCGCCCACGAGACCTCCCACTGTTCCGCCGACCCCGGCGCCAGCGAGCGCCGCCATGATCGGCCCTGCAGCGATAAAAGGTCCAAGACCCGGAATTGCCAGCGAGCCGATACCCACCAGCCAGCCGAGGGCTCCTCCCAGAACCAGACCGGTTCCGGCGCCTGCAGTGGCCCCTTCAGGAGCTTTGGTGTTCTTCTCATGCGCAAAATCCTTGGTACCGACATTGTCCGGAAACAGTACAGAAATATCTGTGTTGCGGAATCCTTCCGCTTTCAACCGGTCGACTGCATCTGCGACGCGAGTCGAGGATGAGTAAATACCGAATGCTGCCGTGTTTTTCCCTGCCATGATTGTTCCTTCTTTTCTGAAACGTTGCTCTTCCAAATCAGCAGGTATGGAGCATCTTGAGGGCCATCCGATTCCGCGTTGCGGGACGGTGAATCGCAATAGTTCCGCACAAGGAGTGGTCAGGAGGTGACACAAAATGCCCCAATTTACGGAGCTTTAAAAAATTGGGGCAATCAGACTTCAGAGTCAGCGTCGAACAAATCCGAAACTCACGGCAAATCGGAAGGTGCCGGAACCTCCCGTTCCGATGGTTTCCTCGGTTGCAATAAATGCGCGCTTTGACAGCATGAATCGCAGTCCGCCACCACCGGCGACGTCACCTTTTATTTGCGAGCGAGCAAATTGGGACCGATGAAATACGAGTCCGACTCCGCCGATCACGTATGGCCGGAATCGTCCGCTGCGAAAATCATGTGCGGTTTGCAGCATCCCGGCGGCTCGCGGTGCATAGAAGGTAAAAATCTGGTCGCATCGAACCAGTCCTTCGCCTTCTCCTCCGACACTGGTTTTTTCCGTCACGTAGTAGCGAACGGAGCCGCCGATTGAGGTTTGTGCTCCGCCCCTGCACATCGACTCGATAAGTCCATCCCGCGCGCTGAAATTTGCCTGAAGCAGAAGAGACGAACGGTCCTGAGCGCGGGCGGGAAGTCCGGAGAGCAGGAAAATCAGTACAAGGCCGTTACAGAGACTTCTACGCATCGATTCTGAACTCAAAACGGATTACTGCTAAACGCTGTCATGACCCCAGGTCCACACCGCGCCCAAGCCAAATTCCCGCACAGAGCCCGGAACGGCGGCATCCTGATTCAGCAATTCTCGACTGTACACGACGCCGAGATCCTGCAGCAGCCTGTCCAGCGCCGGCGAATCGAAAGTGAGGCCGGGAAACTCAATTCCATCGCGGTTCACATCGAGGACGACTGTATTGTCCTGGGAAACAATCACGCGCCGCAGAATTCGAAGTTTGGGAGCCTCACGTCTGAAAAACTGTATCAGCAGGTGGCTATCTTCCAGCGGACCGGGATACACAATCATCACATCTCCCGTTGGCAATATATCGCTGGAACGGAGCAATCAGCAATCGGCAATATCAGTCCGCAATAGTCCCGTCTTTCGTTTACGCTCCACGCTGAGGTGCGCTATCCTGCCGGGAATGATCGGCACCACTCTGGCGCATTACCGCATCACGGGCCATCTGGGCACAGGTGGCATGGGCGAAGTGTACGCCGCAACCGACGCGAAGCTTGGGCGCAGCGTCGCCATCAAGTTCCTTCCGGAGGCATTCGCGGAAGACGCTGAGCGGGTGGCGCGATTCCAGCGCGAGGCTCGGGTGCTTGCTGCATTGAATCACCCTCACATTGCGGCGATTTACGGACTTGAAGAGGAGGACGGCCGTCACTTCCTGGTGATGGAGTTGGTCGACGGAGAGACGCTCGCGGAGCGGATCCGGCGCGGTCCGCTGCGGCTGGACGAGGCGCTCGCCATTGTTCGTCAGATTGGCGATGCGCTGGAATCCGCGCATGACAAAGGCATTGTTCATCGCGACCTGAAACCTGCAAATATCAAAGTCACGCCGGAAGGTCAGGTAAAAGTACTCGATTTTGGCCTCGCCAAAGCTTACGGAGCGGAGGCCGCCAGCAGCAGCAATCTGATGAATTCGCCCACCATCAGCCAGGCAGCCACAGTTCAGGGAATGATTCTCGGAACAGCGGGCTACATGAGTCCGGAACAGGCACGCGGCAAAGCCGTCGATCGCCGGGCCGATATTTGGGCCTTTGGCATCGTGCTTTACGAAATGCTTACAGGCCGGCGGTTGTTCGAAGGCGAAACTGTCACCGATACGCTCGCGGCAGTGTTGGAACGCAAGGTCGAACTGGATGAAATCGCAACGCGCGTGCGGCCGATGCTGGCCGCCTGTCTCGAAAGAGATCCCCGCAGGCGGTTGCGCGATATTGGCGACGCCTGGCGTCTGCTCGATGCCGTTGCCTATTCGCCGGAGCCTGCGGTCAACAATTCATCGCCGCCATCGCGCATTTGGAAATTTGCCACCGCTGTTCTGGCGGTTGCCCTCCTGGCTGCATTAATTCCGGCGACGAAATACTTTTTGCGTCAACCGGAAGAGTCGACGGATTTCGCTTTGAAATTAACGCGACCGGTACCCGGCCACCGGTTATTTCGCCGGACGGAAAAACCGTCGCATATGCAGCTTCCGTTGATGGGAAATCGCTGCTCTGGATTCGTCCCATCGGATCCGTTACGGCGAAAGTCCTGGCCGGAACCGAGAATGTCAGTGACGGTCTCTTTTGGTCCCCAGACAATCACACCATTGCATTCTTCGCCGATGGAAAGCTGAAGAAGATTGATATCAACACCGGGGTTATTCAAACCCTTTCGGATTCGGCTCCTGTTACTGCGCCGGGCGCATGGAATGAAAGCGGCGACATTCTTTTTACCAACGTCACTGAAAAAGGGATGGCGATCTACAAAATATCGCAGAGTGGCGGATCAGGTACGCCGGTAACACCGGCTGTGGATCCAACGAAAAATGGCTTACCTGTTTTACCAGTCTTTTTACCCGACGGCCGACACTTTATTTTTCACAGTGCGCAATTGGGGACAGGCAAAGGAGCCGTTTTTACTGCAACGCTGGACTCCCCCGGCGCGCAACCGAAACAGCTTGCCGAGATTCCGAACCTCTCGATAAACGGCGATTCTCCCATGATCTATGCTTCGCCCGGCTACCTGCTGTTTACACGCGACCGCCATCTTATGGCTCAGCCTTTCGATGTCCGCTCGTTGCAGACCACCGGCACCGCTCAGGCGATAGCCGAAAATGTGTCCGGAACATTCAGCGTTTCCCAAAATGGCACTGTCGTTTACCGCCCCTCCAGTGGCGCGGATGCATCTTCAACGACGGCGCGAAAATTGTTATGGCTCGACCGCAGCGGGAAAACTGCGGGAGAAATTCCTGCGCCAGCCGCCATCGGCAGCCTGGAAATTTCACAAGATGGGGAGTTCGTGGCGATGGATTCCAACGGCGTGCAGTCCTCCACTCCTGCGATATGGGTCGTCGATCGCAGCGGCAGGGCGCAAAAACTGACGGCCACGACTGCTTTCCACGGGTACCCTGTCTGGCACGCGTTGGGGAAATGGATTGCCTTCGCTACCAACGAAAGCCTGACCAGCAAGCTGTATCAGAAGGCTGCAAACGGTATTGGCAGGGAAGAACTCCTGCTGGACGCCGGTGTACCAGCGTTTCCCCGTGACTGGTCCGACGACGGGAAATACCTGGTGTATGAACAATGGGAAACCAATTTTCAACATCGACACATCTGGGTGTTGCCGACATTCGGCGACAGGAAACCGTACGCTCTGCTGCAGAATCAGAACAGTCCGAGCAGCGAATTCGAAGCCCAGATTTCTCCGGACGGACGTTTTATTGCTTTTGTTTCCAATGAAACCGGTAGAGATCAGATCGTGGTTCGTACCTTTCCCGATTCCCGGGACCAATGGCCGGTCACTCGCGACGGTGGAATCGAACCGCGCTGGAAGCGCAATGGCGGTGGTGAACTCTATTTCATTGCACCGAACGGCAAGATGATGACGGTTTCCGTGATTACTTCCACCGACAAGTTCAGCGCCGGCACGCCGGTTGAACTTTTTCCAATTCCTTCTCTGTCTTTTCAAACTACTCCTTTCCTGCGCCGCTACGATGTGTCCGCAGATGGACAAAAATTCTTGTTCGCCGTCGCGTCGGACGCTCCGGCCGGGGGCGCAACGACGACTCCAATCATCGCAATTGTGAATTGGCCTCGCGCGTTGAAGAATAACCGGTAGTTTGCCGTTACAATGAGCCGCACCAAAATTCATCCGGCATTTGGAGGCATTCAAGTGACCAGGTTTGTCGCAACGCTCACGCTATCGTTATTGGCGCTCTCAACTGCACTCGCTCAGACGAGCACCCTGCCCTATCAACTCAGCGATTCGGAGTTCTGGCGGCTCGTCACGCAGTTCTCCGAACCGGGCGGCGACTATGCGTATCAGAATTTCGTCAGCAATGAGATTACAATTCAACGAATCATTCCACCGACGAAACGCGCAATCCAGCCGGGAGGGGTCTACATTGGTGTCGGGCCGGAGCAGAACTTCACCTATGCCTCTGCGTTGCAATCGAAGATGGCCTTTGTGGTCGATATTCGCCGCCAAAACATGATTCTTCATCTGATGTACAAGGCTCTGTTCGAATTGTCTGCGAACCGCGCCGAGTTCATGATGAACCTGTTCTCACGCAGCCGTCCCAGTTATGTGGACGAACGGACGAACGTGGCGCAGGCCTTCGATCTCTTTTTGCGAAAGCCGGCCGACCCGGTTCTGCAAGCGCGCACGGCGGCAGCTATCCAGGCGACACTGGCCAAACATGGCTTTAATTTGCCTCCAGAGGATTTGGCGAAGATCGATTACATCCATGAAGTCTTTGCAAAAGGCGGACCCAACATCTCTTACGATTTCATGAGCGAATCACCGCCCACTGGCATCCCGTACCCCACCTACCTTGTGATGATGAATTCCACGGATGCCACCGGGCAGAACTGGAGTTTTCTGGCGACTGAAAACAACTATCAATATGTACGCGAGATGCAACGCCGCAACATGATCGTTCCGCTGGTTGGAGACTTCGCCGGTACAAAGGCACTACGATCGATTGCCGAGTACCTCAAGAGCTACAACACGAACGTGGCGGCATTTTATATTTCCAATGTGGAGCTGTACCTGAATCCACAGCAACTGCAGACGTTCTATGCCAGCATCGCGGCAATGCCGCACGATACATCCAGTATCCTGATGCGGTTTGTCAATCACGCCAACAACGCGTCCATGTCCTGGTGGAAAGAAAGTATGACGCATCAATCGGTGGTTTCACGAATTCACGACCTCGCGGATCAGGTCAAGGCCGGAAAGCCACTTTCCTATCCGGCAATACTTGCACCGCTGAAGGACCCGGCCACGATCGATGTACCGTGAAAACGCAGGAAGGATACGCGCTGAGGGAGCCGCGAACTCCGTTTGTTCAACCGGCCTTGCGAGGTTGTTTTGAGAATATCCCGGCCAGACAATCCTATTTCTAACCTGGAGATCTATTCGTAAATGCGGTTCAGGCCCGGAACGGAATCAAAGTCCGAATCGAAGCTCATCACGCGCTTAATCGCGTTGCGCTCCATCACGGCAACATGTATCGCATCGCGGGCGGAGAGTCGGCGTTTGCCACTGACCAGAACGCGAGCGCGCTCGGCATCGGCTCGTTCAATGGGATAAACCTCCTCCACCAGACCAAGCAATGCATCGAATGCCGGCTGGATATCCTGACGCCGATCGATCGCCACAAAACGATGAAGGATTTCCTGAAGCACTTCCGCATCGGTCACCAGCATCACTCGCTCGGCAACATAGCGTTCGAGAAGACGGCGTGCGTCGGATTTGTGCGGATGCGGCTTACCGATCAGGTACATCGGGATATTCGAATCGATGAAAATCACAGTCGCCGGCCAAGGTACCCGGACTCAATCTCGTGCAGCATCTTGTCGATGTCCGCAGTCGGAGCAGAGTGATTAGCTGCCGCTTGAATTACTGCAAACTTCTGTGTCGTATCGCCCAGAGCTTCACCCCGCCGCGCAGCACGCAACGCCTGGCGAACCCATTCGGCCACGGTCAATCGTCGCGCTCTCGCCAGTTCCTGAATTTCGCGAAGGTCTTTATCGTCGAGAATGACTTGCAGTCGCTTGCTCATTGCTGGAGCTTATCGTACTCATAGCTATGAGTCAATCGAACTACCAAAGCCTACTCACTTGGCGACATTGATACTCGCGGTCTTAGAACGCGACAACTTCATCGATCGTGTTGAGCTGAAGTTCTCTGACTTTCTACTTCCGGATTGTCGACAAACACCGCGTCGCAAATGCTGTCCAGAAACCACAGGTCCGCGGCGGCGATGTGGGTCACCAGTTCCCACGCCGTTCGAGACTTCTCATCCGGCTTGTAGTCGCGTCAATCGTTGGGAACAGCGAGAGTCTCGGACAAGGATGTGATTTCGACGCGATCCATGGCGACGAATCCGCCAACTCCGAGTCCCTTGGTCTGGATCCGCACCGACGGCAACGTTCTCGAAAATGCGCTGCCGCCGGGCTACTACACGGATCCGGTTATTTCACCGGATGGATCCGAAGTGGCATACGCGACCCACGAATCGATTGAAAAACCGCTGAACGTTGCCATCCTGAATCTGGCGACGCGGACGTCGCGCAACCTGACGGTTGGAGATGTGAACGATCGGGCGCCGGTATGGTCGCCGGACGGCAAGGAAATTGTTTTTTTATCGCAACGCCCCGAGGCGCCCGGCATGTACCGGAAGAGTGCAAACGGAATCGGCGCCGGAGAATTGATCGTGCCGTTTCCGGGAGTCCTGTGGCCATATCAGTGGGTGGGTAAGAACGTGATCTACTTTGCCGGAGTTTCCGGCGCCAACGATGTATGGCTGTTGTCTTCCGACAATCCCAAATCGCGGACAGCGCTGATTCAAAGTCCCGCCAACGAAGTCGACGGAGCGGTATCCCCTGACGGAAAGTGGCTGGTGTATTCATCGAATGAAACCGGACGTTGGGAGATCTACCTCACGACGTTTCCGGTCACCGGCACCAAACTTCCCATCACGACGCGTGGCGGCACGGACCCGTTGTGGGGACGCGACGGGAAGAAGTTGTTCTACGTGAAGCTCGCAACCGCGGAGTTGTTTTCGGTGACGGTGATCCCTGGCAGTCCACCCCAGTTTGGCGCGCACACGCACATCTATCCCGGCCCCCTCGAATACCCCAGCGGCCACAGCTATGACGTCGACCCGAAAAGCGATCGGCTGCTGGTTGCTCCATCCTTTGTCCCGCAGGGCGATATCACCGTGTTGTTGAACTGGGCCGCGACGCCGAATTGATTCGTACTTCTACCAATACACGATGGGTTCAGGCAGAGTCGCGCCGCAAGCACAAGTCGGTTCGGCAGAGTTGGACATTCGGGAACAGGTGGTGCATCGAATCCATCGAGGATTTAAACGGGCCGGCATCCAGACTCCTGTTGCGCCTCCGCGTGCGAGCTCCGGACCGAGAAAGCGGCTTGTTGCAGAACGATGTTCGCCGCCGCGCATCAGCGGGGCCATGGCGTCGGCCGTCTCCCAGGCCGTCACCGTCATCATGCGATCGCCCACTGTCACGCCCACAAAACTGATGAAGCCCGGCATCGAGAGAAGCTCCTGCGCTACTTTCCGGCTGCTTTCCCGAATTTTTTCCTTCTCTTCATCGCTTCGCGCTTCAAGGCTAGTGATGCTGAACGCGCCGGGCACCGCCTTGTTTCCGCTGGTCACGCGAGTCGAAACGCCGAAATGAAATGGCCCGAGCGAGCGCGGTTGGACGATCACGTCCAGATCAAGCAGACGAGGCAGGGCGGCACTGTCAAAGTATCCCTGCACGGAGCGGATGCGGTTTCCCTCGATGCGAATAAAGTCGGCTCCGGGGAGGCTGAGGGATTTGCCCGAGGGTGGGAGCCCGTTGAACGGACCGGAATTGGTTCCCTTCATGGTCCACTCGGCAGCCACGAGTCCGTTGCTGTTGGAGGCCGCCACGCTGACGATATCGAACGAGAGATCCGGAAATCCTTTCCAGATTGCTTCGGCGTATTGACCGATGGCTTCGCCCTGCAACGGCCCTTGCGTTGCAGGATCGGAATAGGTGCCGCCTTCCGCAAACGTGGCAACTATTGCCGCGGCGTCCCGATTGTTCCAGGCATCAAAGTAACGTTGTGCAATTTCGCTGGTATTCATGACATTCACTGCGCATAACGGTACTTCAGCAACGTGCAGCTTGGCTACCAGGGAGTTCGCGTTTCCCTTCGCGATCCATTCCATTGTCACAGGGTTTAAGTAAGAAATTCATGCACAAGTAAAATCGCTCGGCGAACCTTGAACCATGAAGAATATGCAATCCAACAAAGACCTGATCATGAATCGGCCGATCCCTGTGTGGTGCGATCACTGTTACCTCCAAATCGCGCCATATGAACGGCTGAGACTTCGCGAAGGCAAGCGATATCACTACGAGTGCATCAGCAAGATGGAAAAGGGCGAAGCCGGCTTTGAAAAGAAAATCATAGCGCTGTAAGAGTGGTCTCGTACCGCCAAGGCGAGCGAAATCGCCACCCCGATCAGCGATTCCAGATTGCTCGGTGGAAGAGGAACACTCTTAGCCCACACGTAGCGACATCTTTTTGCTGCTTTGTTACAAACCCGTAATACGCAGCAATCTAAATAGTCCCGTGCTGCAGTAGTTCGCTGCAAAGTTTTTAACAATTCTCCTGGGGCAATTTGAAAACATGAACAGGAATCCTTTAACTACACGATGGATCGTTCCCGCTCTGCTGCTGATGATTGCGATTTTCTGCCCGGCTTTCGTCCGGACGGGTACCGCCGAGGTTGCATTTCTCGGAGTCGCCGCGGGAGATGCCTCCAGTAACCATGTCACATTGTGGACGCGCGCAGTCGATGCAGCTGCTCCGGGCAATACCGTGTTGACGCTGGAGTATGCCACGGACCCGTCATTTGGCAGCGGTATTGTTTCGGTTGCCGGCGCCTGCACGACGGACGCTTCGAAGGATTTCACTTGTAAGGTAGAACTCGGCGGCCTGAACGCCGCCACGAATTACTTTTATCGCTTTATCGGCCCGAATGGCGAGAAAAGCCTTGCCGGCCGTTTCAAGACCGCGCCGACAGCTTTAGTGAAGTCACCTGTTCACTTTGGCTTCAGCGGCGACAATGATGGACTCATTCGTCCTTACGCGTTGGCCAGTGTTGTTCCGGACCAGAACCTCGACTTCTACGTCAATCTGGGTGACGTGATCTATGAGAACGCGAGCAATCTCACCTTGAGCGGCGCACACAACGGCGCGCCGTGGCTGAATTCCCCGTCGGTAACCTTGTCCGGTTCCTCGCCAACTTTAAACGGCGTTCCTACTTCCACAGGTTTCGCTACCGCGGCTCAACTCAAGTCCGAATATGAGAAGAAGTATCGAGAAAATTTTCTTCCCGTGAACAATGGTGGACAGAACAGTCTTCAGATACTGTATGCCGCGCAAGGCAACTACACGACCTGGGACAATCACGAACTGGGAAACCGTCAATACATCAATGGTGGCGCACCGGCAGGCGGATCCGTCGGCGGAGCTGCCGGTAATGACATGCCAACAGGTCGAGGCGTGGATGCCCGCGATAACGGCGCCGGCAACCCAGGCAATGTCAACGACGCCAATAGTTCCCTCAACGATTACATGAATCGCTCCACCGGATTCCTGACGCTTCGCAATGTTTTTCTGAATTATCAGGCAATCACCGAACGGCCGCCGCTCAGTGCGCCCGGCGATCCCCGCACGGACGGTTCCGCGCAACTCTATTTCGCGCAGCAATGGGGAAAGAATGCGATTTACATTCAGACTGACACTCGCTCTTATCGCGACCTTCGCATCAAGACCGCCAATGGCAGTGCAGACGATACTGGACCGCGCGCCGACAATCCGAATCGGACATATCTCGGGATAACGCAACTGACGTGGTTGAAACAAACGTTATTGGCCGCGCAGGCTGCCGGCACAGCCTGGAAGTTCGTGGTTATTTCCGATCCCATCGATCAGCTTGGGCCAATAGGAGGAGCGATGGCCTTGAGTAATTTGCCCAGTTTTGGCGTCGGCAGCAGTTATAGCCCGGTCAATGCCGACGGCGGCAAATCGTACATGGGCGGCTATCGCGCGGAACGCAACGATCTGCTCAAATTCATCGCAGACAACCACATCACCAACGTCGTGTTCCTTGCGACAGACGACCATCAAAACCGAATCAACGAACTGATGTATTCCCCTTCGGGGCAGACGGCTCTGCAGTCGAGTTATGTAAAGATGCCTTACACCTTTTCGATTGTTGCCGGTCCGCTGGGCGCAACGGGGCCGGACCTTATAACCAACCACACTTTTTCAATGGCGCAACAGTACGCCAACAGCATTTTTAATGCGCAACAGGCGGCCGGGGTAGAGCCGCTTGGTCTCATGGGTTACCCGGGACTTCACGACTTGATCCGCGACGGCGATCCGCAGGCAAATAGCAATCCCCAGGCGGTCGACTTCTACAGTCCCGATACATTTAACTTCACCGTGCTTGACGTCTCAGCCGACGGCAGAACCCTTACGGTGTCCAGCATTGGGATGGATGCGACGACACAAAACGCCGGCATCGAATATGCGAATGGACCTCAGGCCCGTCCGCTTTTCAGCTTCAAAATCGACGCTGCGGTTTCCGACTCAACGGCATTTACGGTTGGAACTGCGGTGACTTCGCGTAGCGGTTTTGTCTTTGATCGCCGCACGAGCCGATTTGTACAACAAATCACACTGACCAATTTCGGGACGGTTGCGATTCCGGGAACGATTGCCGTGGCGTTGGATAATCTTAGTACGAACGTATCGTTGGCTAACGCGTCGGGAACGACTGCTTCCCTATCGCCCATCGGTAGTCCATTTGCAGTGGTGAACGTCGGCGCCGACAACATTTTGAGTCCCGGCGAATCCGCCACTGTCGTTTTGGAGTTTGCCAATCCCGGACGCTCCACTATTACGTACAATGCGCGGGTATTGGCTAATGTCGCACCATAGTTCGAATCGTACTGCTTCGCATTAAACGGAGCCGTCGCCCAGCATTCGAAGCAGATGCAGGAGATGGACTTCCAGGCCCCGCAGTTTGGGCAGCGTACCTTCGATGCTGATTTTGAGATCCAGATAGGCTTCCAACTCGCCTGGCACATGATACCGGGCAGGATTTTTGAGATCTTTCAGGGCTTGCTCCAGCGCTTCGTTGCGTCGATGCAGTTCGGCGGTAAACAACCTCAGTTCACGAATATGCTGGCCGGGTTCGTGTTGCACTGCGGGGAGCAGTCTGCCGAGGCCTGCAAGTAAATCGTCCAGCTTCGGGGTCACGCCTTCGCCGGTCTGGTCTTCACCATTGACGACGTGAAGGACATCGTTTGCAGATGACTGAATATGGACAAAGTGAAGATCGGGCGAGGCCGCATGTTCGGCTGCCTCACGCACCTTCTGTACGGCAGGTATCAGAAGCCCGATCAGTATTGCGATGATGGCAATCACAACCAGAAGTTCAATGAGTGTGAATCCAGAGGAACGACGATGTTGTTTGAGCATGAAAAATACCTCCCGAAAGGTTCGTGAACTCCGCGAAGCTTATCGCGTCGAAGATTTGAGGTCAATTATGGAAGAGGCTGACGCGGTCGATAAAGCTGATCGCTGGGGAGTGTAATCTGCCCTCATGAGTCAGGAGGGCAGCGGCATCGAACGTTTTATCCGATGCCGCGGGGGGTGGTTCCAAGCTCTCACTTATCGTTATGGGAACCACCCCTCGCGTCATAGCGCTCGCCGCGCTATGACGCTGCCCTCCTGACTCAGGAGGGCAATTCTTCACTCCCCGTGCGTCTGCCAAACCGAATGTGTAGTTCTGCACAGACGTTCCAAACAGCAGATCGTATCCTGAGCAAAGTACAAACACATGGCCCGGCCCGACATTCCCAATTTCACAATTGTTGGTCGCGTGGTATTCGGAGTGATTGTTATCATCGTCATCGCCGCACTGCTGCGTTTCCTTGGTTACCTTTGACGAAAACGACAGGTCCCTTTCAATGAAAGGCACGATATCCATAGGAAGATTGGAAGATTCTCAGTCCTTCCGCGTCATATTCTATGGTGTTGAAATTCCTGAAGGGCTGGATCCCGCCGCTGCGTATATTGCAAGAGGAGTTGACGATCTCGACGATTTTCTGCAACAAATCGGAATGGACTCGAATCGGCGGCAAACCGTTAAGGACGAACTCAAGCTGCAGCGATCTACAGAAGTCCTGGACTACTCGGCGCCCGATGACGTCTTGAAACGTTTTGGCTTGATTTAAAGCATTGCTTTCCAGCCAATGTGTCCGAAATGGAACATCTTTCCATTCTGCAAGGTTCGACACTAGAGTATGCCAAATACAGGTGAACGACGAGAAATCAAGCGCTTTGCCAATGCAAAGGAAGACCGAACTGTTCAGGATGCGATAAAGCTGGCTTCAAAAACGAAGCAACGCGCTGCAAAAACCTCCAAAGAACGATTAACACGGGAGGCCAGAAACGGCGCCTCCAATGGTGTGAAGAAGGTTCCCGAAAATAAGGCCCCCCTCACGGACCAACAGGCCGCGAACCGCATGGTTGATGAAGGCAATCCCAACGTCCGTCAATAACAGAATTGCCTCTGCCTTTGATAAGTTACCGATAGCGAGTGGGAATGGCAACGGATTGAAGTAGGTTTTCGCGATGAAGACCGACGACCCTCATATCCTGTCTGAAAAACTGGAATTCTTCGCTCCCCTTTACCTTTGCGTGATACATGGCTGTATCTGCATTTCTCATCAAGGTCTCTGCATCCTCTCCGTCTCCGGGATAAATCCCAATTCCAATGCTCAACGCCGGACGGAGTTCATTTGAATCGATTCTTAGAGGCGCAGTAACTGCCCCTACAATTTTTGCGGCGCAAATCGCCGCATGCGCTTCATTTTCAATTTCAGCGAGAAGAACCAGGAATTCATCTCCTCCAATACGGCTCACCGTATCCGAACTGCGAACGCATTTCACCAGTCGATTTGAAATCTCCCGCAGCACCTGGTCGCCAATTCCGTGTCCCAGCGAGTCATTGATGTTCTTGAAATGATCGAGATCCACAAACAGAACTGCCAGGCTTCTGCCATAACGTTTTGCCGCCGATATTGCCCAGGTTAGGCGTTCGTTTAATAGCCAGCGATTGGGTAGACCTGTTAGTGCGTCGTGCCGGTCCAGGTAGGACAGGCGTCGCGATTCTTCATACCAGTGTGCGGCGGAGGACGCGTCCTCCAATGGCTCAATCAACAGGATATTTGGATCGAGGCGACCGAGTGTCGCGGCCAAACAATCCGCAATAAGATGAACGATCTGTACATTGGGATTGGCGAACTTCCCGTTTTTTGCGCTCAGGCAGAGCATGCCGTGTATATATCCAGCGGATCGCAAAGGCATGCAGATTCTGCTGGAGTCGGCAGAGGTCTCATCGGTGTGCAGTGTCCCAAGCATTGAGGACATTTCCAACTGTTGGATTTGCTCAGGGAATATTTCATGCCAGTTGCCATCTTCTATCTGAAACGTTCTTCGAACCTGACGATATCTATCACAGAGCAGAATAGTTAGACGGTCGTATTGAATGAGCCACGGAGTACGCTTAGCAACCAACCGCAGGAGAGCATCGTAGTCTCGGATTCGGGAGCAAGCCGACATAAATCCAAGAAATACCTTGAGCCATCGGATATCGCTTTCGTTTGGCATCCATTGAGCTTTCTAATGTCACACTGCGTTATGACTCTCGGCAGCTCCACGTGTCGCGCCCTCATCGCTTTGCGCCGAAGTGAGTAAAAGAATGTCAGCCTGCCGCCGACAATGTTTGAAGTCTAACGGGCGCCGGGTTGGAGAAACTGTGCAAAAATATACGAATAATACAAGTCGCTCTGAACAAAGGCATCGCAACGGGTTTGAGGCAGGAAGCCAATAACTATGCCTTGGCTACAATCGCCAGGATAGAAAAATAGCCTCAAAGTTGTGCAAGTGTGGACGCTTTTAAATCCATTACAGCCTTACAATTCACGCAGCCAAATGACGTATCAACACATAACTATCATCTGCATGGTTACACTCCATGTTGCATGACTTTCTTATTGCGAACCACGAGGAACTTATCGTCCGATGCAAGGTCAAGGCTGGAGAACGGCGCGGGCCTTTCACCACGGATCGAGAATCTGAATACGGCGTTCCGACTTTTCTCAATCAACTGGCCGCCGTACTACGCGATGAACATGCGGCCGGACAATCGAACTCCCAGGTAACATCGGACACGAGCAGGGTCGACCAAACCGCCGACGACCATGGCAAGGAACTCATGCTGAAGGGGATCAGCGTCGATCAGGTCGTTCACTTGTATGGGGACGTTTGCCAGGCCGTGACGGAACTGGCAATGGAAACCCATGAACCCATCACCGTTACGGAGTTTCATGTCTTCAATCGATGTTTGGACAATGCTATTGCACATGCCGTATCCCGGTTTGCCAGCGCACGAGAACGATTCATCGTCGATACCGGCGAACGAACGTTAAATGAATCTCTTGGTTTTCTTGCCCACGAATTGCGGAACCTCATTCAAACGGCAATGCTGGCGGTGAATATATTGAAACAAAATGGCGAATTCATGAGCGGACCAACCAGCGCCGTGCTCGACCGCAGTTTGAAAGGCCTGATGGTACTCGCCAGTCAAACACTTATTGATGTTCGGCTGAACGCGGGAATGGAGCCTTTACCCAAACGGGTTCTCGTTTCAGAACTTATTGAAGACATTCGAGTCGCATCTGCGATGGATGCTCAAGCTCGTAACGTTAGGCTTGTTGTCATGGACGTGGAAGTAGGCCTGGCCGTCGAAGTGCATCATCACATCCTTGCTGCGGCTGTGGCGAATTTACTCCAAAATGCGTTTAAGTTTACCAAACCCAATGGAGCCGTTTGGCTCAGAGCATATTCAGGGCTGGATAGGGTGCTGATAGAAGTGGAAGACGAATGCGGCGGTCTTCGAGTTGAGGACCCCGAAGACCTATTCCGGCTATTCAGCCAGAAGAATGATGACCGCACCGGTACAGGTCTCGGTCTTGGCTTTAGCCGGCGTGCCGTCGAATCCAATGGCGGAAGCCTGATGGTAAGCAACCTTCCGGGCGCAGGATGCATATTTACCATTGATCTGCCGAAGAAGTGAGAATGGAAAGGGATCAGAAGTTGAGCTTTGCAATCGTTGTCATTTGAATCTGAAGCTCGGTTGCAACGATCCGTACTGCCGCCCGGCGATAGACCTGCGTCTTCCATGCCCATACGAAGAACAGAACCACGACCAGTGCTGCGGCGAAACCCGCAATTTTGGCGAGCTTCAAGAAATGGACACGATCCTTTTCAATGTTCTTCTGAAGCCAGGCGTTCCACACCTCTTCGTCGTGTTGAGAATCCCTGTTGGGGCTGAGATTACCGTCAGTCATATGGCATCCTCGTGTGAATTATTTCGCGTCAGGCGGATTCGGCCGGCGCCCTCTTCGCATGGCCGCGTACAGGGACGATCTTCCGATGTTGTGCGATATCCGCCGCTGTTAAACCGAATCGAGTTGGGGGATATCCGTCGTGGAGCCTGGCCTTCAGGGTTTCATAACAAATGCCAGAAGCTTCCTGGATTGCAATACGGTCTGGCCCAGAGCTGAGAAAAGACGGCGGCACTTCGATTGTCACCGACTTCGCTTCAGCTCCCAGGCCATAGGAGAATCCAAAGGTGCGGCCGCCCTCGGGCGGGGATTCATAGCCGATGTAGCGCACAGACTGAGTTTCCTTCATACACTCCTCGTTTCCGAAAATCTTTAGTACATCGACCCGCCGTCGTCTGGCATCGCCACCGCACGGCTCTTTTCGACAATATCCACGACCAGAGCTTCCGTGGTCAGCATCAGAGATGCGATGGAAGCCGCATTCTGCAGCGCCGAGCGCGTGACTTTGGTGGGATCCAGAATTCCAGCCGAGATCATGTCGACATACTCCTCTGTCTCGGCATTGAATCCGTAATTCGCCTTGGCAGACTCGCGCACTTTCGCGACGACGATCGAACCTTCATGGCCCGCGTTAGCCGCAATCATACGGAGTGGCTCTTCGAGCGCCCGCTTGACGATGTTGACACCGATCTGTTCGTCCTCATCGGCTTTAAGTTTCTCGAGAACCGGAATCGCCCGAATAAATGCGACTCCTCCCCCAGGAACAATGCCTTCTTCAACGGCAGCCCGGGTTGCATGCATCGCATCTTCGACGCGGGCTTTCTTTTCCTTCATCTCGATTTCGGTGGCGGCCCCGACATGGATCACCGCAACGCCGCCAACCAGCTTCGCCAGGCGTTCCTGCAGTTTTTCACGATCGTAATCGGAAGTTGTCTCTTCAACTTGCATCCGCAGTTGTTTGACGCGGCTTTCGATCGCCGCACGCTTCCCGCCGCCCTCGATGATTGTGGTGTTATCTTTGTCGATAATCACTTTCTTTGCCGTGCCCAGATCCGCCAGCTGAACGTTTTCCAGCCGGATACCGAGGTCCTCTGTAATCGATTTGCCGTTTGTGAGAATGGCAATATCTTCAAGCATCGCCTTTCGCCGGTCTCCAAAGCCCGGCGCCTTGACTGCCGCCGCCTGCAACGTACCCCGGATTTTGTTGACGACCAGCGTGGCCAACGCTTCCCCTTCGATGTCTTCGGCAATAATCAACAACGGCCGTCCCTCTCGGGCTACCTGTTCGAGAACGGGCAGAAGGTCTTTCATGGTGCTGATCTTCTTTTCGCATATCAGCACGAGACAATTCTGCAGCACGACCTGCATGCGCGCGGGATCGGTAACAAAGTACGGGGAGAGATAGCCGCGATCGAATTGCATTCCCTCCACGACATCCAACGTGGTGTCGATGGTTTTGGCTTCCTCCACCGTGATGACGCCATCTTTGCCGACCTTCTTCATGGCTTCGGCGATGGTATTGCCAATGGTGGAATCGCTGTTTGCCGAGATGCTGGCAACCTGTGCGATCATGTCGCCGCTCACCGGCTTCGAGAGCCTTTTAAACTCCGCCACCGCCGCCTCGACGGCAATTTCAATGCCCCGCTTCACCGCCATGGGATTTGCTCCGGCGGCGACGGTTTTGACACCTTCGCGAAAGATGGCCTGAGCCAGAACGGTCGCGGTGGTGGTGCCGTCGCCTGCGACATCGCTGGTTTTGGAAGCCACTTCCTTCACCATCTGAGCTCCCATGTTTTCCATGGGGTCTTTTAATTCAATTTCCTTGGCGACGGTTACGCCATCCTTTGTGATCAACGGTGAGCCGAACTTTTTGTCGAGAACGACATTGCGACCCTTGGGTCCCAAAGTAATCTTGACGGCGTTGGCCAGAGCATTGACGCCTCGCAATATTGCCTGTCTTGAATCTTCGCCGTGAACAATCTGTTTCGCCATGAATAGGTAGCCTTTCTATCTTTTGCCGGCGGACTTGCCGGCTGCGGTCAATATGCCGATGATTTCGTCTTCGCGCAGAATAATGAAGTCCTGGCCATCGAGCTTGATTTCGGTGCCGGAGTATTTTCCGAATAAAATACGGTCGCCAGGCTTGACTTCAACGGGCAGGAGCGTGCCGCTTTCGAGGATTTTGCCGGCCCCAACGGCGATGACTTCGCCCTCCTGCGATTTTTCCTTCGCGCTGTCTGGAATGATGATTCCGCCCTTTACGGTTTCCTTTTCTTCGATTCGCTGGATCAACACCCGGTCGTGCAGTGGGCGAACGTTCATAAAATGATTTCTCCTTTGAATATGCTGCGCCCGAGGTGGGAAAGCTGAGGCGTACTTAACCAATATAGGTAAAGTCAGCCAACTATACAACATAATTCGTGTATCATTGGTCCAGATGCTTAGTTAAGCAGAAGGAGCGACTTCGTGGACCTGGCGCAACTCATTCTGGAAAAACAATTCGAATTCGGCCTGGAGCAGCGGCAGCTGGCGGATGCCGCAAATGTGACGGAATCCTATATTTCGCAACTACTGAACCGCAAGAAGGCGCCGCCGTTGCCCGAACGGACAGATATTTACGCCAGGCTGGGGAAATTCCTCAAATTGCCGGCTGGCACACTGGAGAACCTCGCGGATTTGCAGCGTAAACAGGAGCTCAAGAAAAAAATCCAGAATCCGCCGGTGCCTCTGTTCCGGGAGTTCCGGGCACTGTTGCTGCAAAAATGCAAAGGAACGCGGCGTCGGGAGATTCGCGAGATCTTCGAGAAAGAACCGTTTGGCGAACTGGAACGGCTGATCACTCAGAAACTGCTGGATGTTGTGAAGGAAGTCGTCCGCGAGGAACTGCAACGCGAGAACTGGCTCCGCCTGGTGGCGCGAGAAAGTGCGCAGAGTTACAGACAAATGCGGGTCGCGGTGCTGGATTTTCTGGACGCCGATGTATTCAATGTCACACCGCAGAGTTGTCTGGCTTTTCTCGATCCGTTGATCACGTCCTGGGATATCGACCTCGCGTCATTCAGTCTCGATATCGCGCTGAATCGCAAAATCGTGACGACGGGCCGAAAGAAATTTGAGTTCGTGGAAACTTTGGCGGCAGGCAGGCGCGAGGTTGAGCCGGGCTTACGCAACTTCTTAAAGGATCGCACCCTGAGCGGAGACATAAAGGAATCGGAGATTGAGTTTCTCAAAAACCTGCGCTTCGGGAATCTGGGATCGCCAACGGCAATTTACTACTATCGCGAATTGCAGAACCTCAGAGATCCACTGCACTTTCTTCGAGACGAGTAACGGCTCGCATACGGATTTCCGCGAAGTGATCCCCGCCGTCGTCAGTCAATGGCACAGCGCTGCCGCGTAATACGGCGCCGTCCAGTGTGGTACGAATCTCGCCATCCGAACTCGACGATTGGAGAACGGTAATGTGATAAACGCTGGTTCGAAACCGGTAGTGAATCTTAAAGGAAGGCCAGTTCGCGGGGATGCGCGGTGTGATATGCAGGAGATCCATTTCGAGTCGAAGGCCCAGGAGAGATTCGACAATCAGTTGGTACATCCAGCCTGCCGATCCCGTATACCATGTCCAGCCGCCGCGCCCTGTATGTGGCGAACGGGCATAGACGTCGGCAGCAACCACGTAGGGTTCGACCTTGTATTTTTCGATTTCCTTCGGTGATCCGCCACGATGAACGGGATTGATCATCGTCAAAATTTCCCAGGCCTTTTCAATATTGCCGAGCTCCGCAAAAGCCATAGCGGCCCATACGGCAGCATGCGTATATTGCCCGCCATTCTCTCGCACGCCGGGCAGGTATCCTTTGATGTATCCCGGATCCACCGTCGATTTATCGAAGGGCGGGTTCAGCAGCTGTACCAGATTGCTGTGCTGCTGCACGAGACGTTCGTCCACAGCCGACATTGCCATTCGAGAACGTTCCGGATCGCCTGCGCCGGACAAAACGGACCAGCTTTGCGCTATCGAATCGATCGTGCACTCGGCATTGACAAGAGAGCCGAGCGGCGAACCATCGTCGAAAAATGCACGGCGGTACCACTCCCCATCCCATCCGTTCTGCTCAATACTTTGTTGTAACGCGGTGGCTTCTGTTTTACAGCGGCGGGCAAATGCGGTGTCCCCGCGCATTTCCGCAACGTCCTGGAACTGCGTCAGGACTTTGAAGAGAAAGAAAGCCAGCCATACACTTTCGCCTTTGCCATGCCGGCCGACGAGATTCATTCCATCGTTCCAGTCACCGGAACCCATGAGCGGAAGGCCATGTGTGCCATATTGCAGCCCGCGCAGAACCGCGCGCTTGCAATGCTCATACAGAGTTGACTGCGCCTCAGAACGAATTGGCAGATCGTAATACGATTCCTCGTCTGGCTTTAGCGGACGGCCGTCGGCGAAGGGCAGCATCTCGTCCCATATCCTGATATCGCCGGTCGCTGCCGCATAGCGGCAAGTGGTCAGCGGCAGCCAGAGAAAATCATCGGAACATCGCGTACGAACCCCTCGATTTGAGGGCGGATGCCACCAGTGTTGAACGTCACCCTCAGGAAACTGGTGGACCGCGCAATGAAGTATGTGTTCTCGCGCAATCCCGGGTTCGGCATGGATCAGAGCCATCGTATCCTGCAGCTGATCGCGAAAGCCGAACGCTCCGCCGGGCTGGTAAAAGCCACTGCGCGCGCGAAAACGGCAGCCTAGTGTCTGATAGAGCAACCAGCCGTTCAACAGCACATCGATGGATGGATCCGGCGTTTCGAACTGCACAGCGGCGAGGGTATGATTCCAGCGCTCCGAAACAGCTTCAAGTTCCTTTCTGGCGGCCGCCGCCCCCTGGAAGCGAAGTGCAACGTTACGGGCCTCTTCGAAATTATGACCGGCGCCAAGGGTGAAGTGCGTTTCGCTGGACTCATTGTTGGCCAGCTCCAGCGAAACCTGAAGCGCCGTGCATGGATCCATTCCGGGCTGCATTCGGCCGGAGAGACCGGCGGCGCTCATTGCAGCCGGCCTGGACAATGAGCCATTGCGTCCCAGGAACTCCGTTCGATCGCCGCTGAAACTATGAGTCGTATCATCGACGTCGAAGAACGCCACACGATCGCCGAATTCGGTACTGAATGAATTGCGTGCAAACGCAATTCCGGATTCGAGATCGATGTGATTGACAATGTGCATTGCCGTCTTGGATCGCAAGTCACCCAGGACCCATTCGACATATCCGGTCACGGTAAGAGATCGATTCCGGCCACTCGTGTTCCGCAATTTGAGTACAGCGAACTTCACCGGCGCGTCGATGGCGACGTAGATCCACAACTCGGACTGAATGCCGTCTTCGGTATGCTCGTAGACACTGTAACCAAAACCGTGCCGCGTCACATATGCGGTCTTGCCGCCGCATGGCAGCGGAGTCGGCGACCAGAAATGGCGGCTGTCTTCATCGCGAATATAGAATGCCTCTCCGTTCGAATCGCTTACGGCATCGTTGGACCACGGTGTCAGCCGAAATTCATGCGCGTTTTCACTCCATGTATTGGCGCCGCCTGCTTCCGAGGTGACGGTTCCGAATGATCGATTCGCGATGACGTTTACCCATGGTGCAGGCGTCATTTGTGCCGGTGTTGTCGTCATCGCGTACTCCCGGCCGTCAGGAGTAAATCCGCCAAAGCCGTTAGCAAAAATCAATTGACGGGGAGAGGCTTGAACTGGGGTGTCCAACCGCCGCGCAAGTCTTGCCTCCAAACGTCGCTTGTAGACGGCCTTTGAGGCGGGCGGAGGAGTTTTCGAATTCATCTGTTCTTCGAGGGAACCTTCGCTGTCCGCAATAATGATTCGCGCTGCTGCCTGGAGCAGAATTCGATCCTCAGAAGCGATGTGCTCGGCAAGCCGTACGAGAATCCCGCCAGGCTGATGTCTGTCGTTCGCCTCGATGCCGGAGGCGATCAGTCTAAGGATCTGGTCCTGCAACTCTTGCCGGTAACCGGCATGATCTTCGTTCCAGACCACGAGATCGGCATGGAGTCCTTTCAATCGCCAATAAGAATGAGCCTGGACGAGTTGCCTCACCAGTTCGATGTGGGATGGATCTTGTATGCGCAGCAGGACAATCGGCAGATCGCCGGAAATTTCGTAGCCCCACAGGCCGGACTGGTTGCGCCGGTTTTTGAGCAGAACTCCCGCATTTGCGCGCAACGAGGCGTTGGCATAAATGACATGACCGGCAAGCTGCGCATAGAGTTGGGCGTCGCGCTGAGTCGCGTTGAGCTGGCGCAACAGAACATGACTGTGCGTCCATGCCAGATCGAAAGTCCGGTCCGCGAACTGAGGATCCTGGTATTTGTCTATCAATTCAAGGCAGGAATCCCTGGTTTCGGCGATACCCGAAACGACATTTAGTGTGACCGTTTCGTCCGGCGCCAGCGTGATTCGATATCGGATCGCCACAATCGGATCGAGCACCGAGCCGTCGCTTCCCGATAGCGGCCCCCCGTGGGCTTGCGGGTCTGCAACCTTTCCAGCACAGTGGGATCCGAAGCTTGGAATTCACGTGACTTGAAGTCGCGGC
>JADMIO011116446.1_pt1 | contig 67615 bp, 118 predicted proteins | sample 8958161 | NCBI WGS metagenome assembly JADMIO01 (sample SAMN16585339, study PRJNA669376) | soil metagenome | isolation source: Crop rotation soil | place: USA: Cullars Rotation, Alabama | collected 2011 | reverse complement strand
GCCGCGACTTCAAGTCACGTGAATTCCAAGCTTCGGATCCCACTGTGCTGGAAAGAAAATCGCGTCCTATATTCGTTCTGTCCAACGGAATGGTCTGCAAGACGTTGGAATCTCTAGGGAATCTCACCTTACAGAATTGGCTCGCTTGCGCGAATTAGCAGTAGAAAACACGCAGATAAGCGCTGGCGTCCAGGCCGAACACTATAGAGGGCGAGTCGCTGGCCTGTACAATGACAAGCTTACACTAGCCATTGGCCCAACAGATGAGGCACTTTTAAGCCAATTAGCGAGCCTTCTAGGGCCGGAACTAGCCAGCGCCATAGGCCAAGAGCTTGGCACGCAAGAGCCATCCACAGTCACGCTAGAGGCTTCCCCCGATGGGGACAAGCTAGCATTGCCCCCGCCTCTAGAGCGTGAATAATTTTCCATAATGCTGATTATGCGAAGGCATAGCTAGCTAACTAATTGATTTGATTGCTTTATTATTGTTCATGCTTTGTTCTTGGTCTGTTCACTGTTTGTTCCTGGTTTTATGGCCGCACCACCCCCTGGCTCGGCGGAAAAAGCGCAGTAGTCGCTCTATAGCGCCCCCCAAATGAACGGTTTTTCTACCGGAGGTTTAGTGTGACGAAGATAGAGGGTGTCTGGGACACTGTTTTATCCGGTCCAGTACCACTTGGGCGAGAAGGCAAACATATTGGAGCCAAGGGGAAGCGGCAATATGAGCGGGCCTGGAGAGTTTATCGGGAGCGGCAGGCAGAACTTGTATCCATCTGGGCCGACCAAACGGCGGATGATTCAAAGGAAGAAGGACATGAGCGCAGAAGTTAAGAACGTCTCGGAGGTCGTTAAGGGGACTGTCCAGGACATCAAGCGGACTGCCCAGGAGGTAGCCGACAAGCTTAAAGCCCGTGGGGATGAAGCGAAACAAGCCCTTGGCTTAGTCGATGCTTTTGGTGTAGAGTTGGGAAACGCGACAGCGGAATTGCGGGCTCTCCTGGGGGTGGCCACCAACAACCCTCCTTTAGAAGATACGCCATTAGAAGCCGCCATCGAAAAGAAAAAGGGATGGGTCAAGTAGCCATAGTTGCGATTGTTGCGCTTGTTTTGGCTTTTCTAGCCTTCCTCGCGTACACTCCGGGTCGGCCTCTGCCGGTGACGACCAGCATGCTCCCGGAGTCAGTGATACTCCAGATTAGCCCACAGCCAGTGGTCGATCCCAATATGACTATTCCGGAGCGTAACCCAAAAAGATAGACCCTCCCTTGTTTAAGGGGAGGGCCGGTTATAGAGCGGGTTTGTCTCCGTTATATGGTCCCACGAGGCAACCTTCGGGCTAGGACGCATCAGCATCAGGTCATCACCTTAGCCTTATCTCTTAGTCCGTTCGCCTTACTTGGTTAGGTTCCTCGCAGGATAAGGGTAGATAGGCCACTCGCCTGCTTAGGCTGCCTTATTCACTGTTAGAATCCTTTCAATCCAAGTCTCTGTTGCGTCCGACTCGTTACCTTGTCGGAAAAGAAGAACAGCCAGTCGTCCTGGTTAAGCGGGTACTGATCCGTTGGCTTCGCTGCTGCCAGAACCTCTACCCAACCATCATAGATGGCCACATTCTCCGTATGCTCATTGATCTTGCTATTACACTCACTCAAGTCCCGGCGCAAGCCGTCATCGACCTGAATAGACGTGCTGCGACCAGAATTGCTATAGCCTTCGGCCACTGACTCATCGAACGAGAGTCCCTCGGCCTTGATCTTAGCGATAACTTCCTCCTTGGACTTCTTCCAGAACTCCAAGCGCCCTTCATAGAAGGCTAGCTTCTTCTGTGCCGCAGGTAGCAAGTCCTGCACACTGTAGTTAAACTTCCATTTTGCTCGTTTCATCGTGTTCTCCATTCGCATCTACGCTTATAATCCAGCGTCTCTGCGGCTGTCAATTTACCATCGGCAAAGAATTTGCCGTACACTTCACAGGCTTCGGCTCTCTGGCGGTCTACATCGGCCCCAATCGAGCAAACGATCCACGAAAGCATCCAGAGAAACCCAAGTCCTAGCACAACCCAACCAAGGGTGCGCATAGTAACGACTTTATCCATTTTGAGAGGCTCCTCTGTTCCTATTCCAGGGATGCTCTGGGTCGTATTTAGCCTTGGCCCCTAGCACACCCATACACCAGCCTCCTACTGTGTATAGCCACAGTACCCCTCCTTGCCAGCCACCCATAGCATACCCAGCAACAGCACCCACCATCATGGATACTACAAAAGTAAACAGCAGTGGTGCCTGCCTAGCCAATGTTCGCATTTTAGACTCCTCATAGTGGGCAGGCCGTAGCCTGCTCCAGCAAAAATAACGCTCGCTTCGCTCGCTTTCAAGACGGGGACAAAAATAAATGGCCAGAATTAAACGAGTAGTCGGCGGGCAAAAGATAAGCATGGACGCTACGCAGGCAGCCCAAACAGGCATGATTGACCCTGCACAGATCAATGCGGCCCAGCCGCTCAATGCCCAGCCCCTAGCTCCTCCCACCAGTGGAAATGGACCCGGAGGTCCAGCCAATTCCAATGTCGGGCTTATGTCCGCTAGCGCTGGGCCAGCCTCACAGCCAAAGAATGGCTACGGAGCCGGTATGGTGCCAACGCCTACGCCAGTTAACCCAATGAAACAAAAGCAAATGTTTTCCACGGTGCAGGACCAGTCGAAGGTCAACCCAACGCAAGACATTATGAACATGGACATGAACAGTTGGAAGAAACTCCAACAGAGATTCGGCGTTAAGGAGGTCTAAGTCTATGGCTGGAAAGAAGAAACCGTCACTTGCTGACGCCCTAATGAGGACCACGCAATCAACCGATGAGTATAAAGCCGGGAAGGCTATGCTCAAGGGGGCAGCTAAGCTAGTCCCAGGTGGGGCACTGGCTAATGCTGCCGCTAAGTGGGGGCAGGCTGCTGGAGATTACCTCGAAACCGGCATGACTGCTAGCGAGCGCAAAGACTATATCGCCAATATGGGCTCGAAAGCCTGGGCGAAGGAAAAGAAGAAGGCCGGGATCAAGGACTAGAGAAAAAGGGCGGTGCCACGCATTACCGGAGACACCGCCCCATCCTCAGACAGTCCGATAGTCACCTGGGGGGCAAAGTGCGGGGGGACACACTTGGGGAGTGACTAAGGGACGTTCCTAACCAACACATATTGCATGAACTCGTTGCGACAAGCCTAATCACGTTTTTGTGATAATTGTTACAGGCGGATGCCATTGTTCTCGGCCCAACTGGTGATGGTGTCGATAGTTTCGTGGCTTGCATCAAGCACAGTGCCACGATAGCGGAGGACGCTCCCGTCAGGCCGCACCACCAAGCGGTATTTCTCTCCCCCGCCTCTATTGCATGCAGCCACATAGGCATTCTGCGCCCGAATGTCGCGCATGGTCATCTCTGTCGCCTTGCGCTTTGGTGGTGTTGGTTTTGGTATTGCCTTTGCCATGTCATAGCCTGGGTCGTGAATTGTGAGGTATTCAGTGGCACTGGTGCCTGAGAAGGTGACGTAACCAGTAGTAACCCACCCAAATGTGGAGCTAGTTGTTGTGATGCTACTTGTTCCGGTTAACTGCTGTATTACGGCCTGCCTTAATTCCGCTGCGGACCGTGTTTCCGGCTTCAAATCTTGAGAGTCCTGCATTTACGCCTGCCTCAACTAAATAATTTAACGCCTGACCCTCAGTTAGGTGGCCATCCTTGACCATTAAGCCAAAAATGAAGCTAATCCGATTGAGGGTATGGTTACGAGTACCCTCTGTAGCACTAGCAACCTGTCCTAGCAAGCGCTGTATGTGTTCATTGGTTGGGGGCATACCCTCATAAAGCGAGGATTTGCGGGCTGGGCGCACTTCTGCGCTGAGTGCCTTAACAATCCACATGGGGAGGGTCGGCAATTGCCTACCAAAAGGTGGTATGACCCATTCGTAGAGTTTGCCAGAGGCGTGAAGGCTTATTGGCGCGGTAATGCTGCCGCCAGCAGCCTTAAGGTCGATACCACGCGCAAGTTTCCCGTCCGCGCTTTTGACGGGGACGATCTTCGGATAGGCAAAGTAGAGATGCCTGCCCCTTCCGCTCAATGCTATGGCGGTTTCTGGGAGTTTCGCCCAACTACTGTTCACGGAGGCGATCCACTGTTCCCCGTTTTCGCTGTCTATGTCGATGACACAGACACCGGATGCTTCGCCTGTTTTAATGCTGACGTTGGCGTCTGGGAATTCATCCGACCAAGCCTCGATAGTTAGGGACACACAGGTAGCGTCATTTCGTCCGTGTTTGCATAGGGGAATCTTGTCTGGCCGCGTTGGAAACACTTGCCAGCCCATCTCTATATAGGGCAAGGCCCGCTGGAAGAAGCTATCCATTGAGGGCAAGCACTGTAGCAATGCCCAATAGGGCTATCCCCACCATAATGAGGGGAACAAGCTGTTCCCTGTCCCCATAGATTATCAGGGCCCCAGAGAACCAGGATAGGGCTACCACACAGAGTATCGTCATTCGATCCTCGCTCGGATGGCGGCGGCGATTGTGGTTGCTACAACACCGACCTGATCCACATGGCTCATCTTGTGCCGGATTAGTTGCTCACCGCACCTATGGTTCTCTGCCACCTTTGCAGCTTCCTCTAGAGCTTCGCGGCGGGCGGCGGCTATAGCTCTGGCAATGGCATCTTCCATCGTCAGGCAATCATGGTCGCGCAATATCTGGCGTGCTGTCTCGCTATGGGGCATGGGGGTCCAATCTGTTTCGCCCATCACTCTCTGGCTCCGTCGAGATGGGCTTTGGCTTCGACGGCTTGTAACTTGGTGACGTAGACTGGATCATCAGTTAGCCTACAATTCAGCATGCAGCTTTCATCCCATCCGTAGCTGTGTGCCTTATAGCCGTACTGATCGCGCGATACCTTGCCACAGCAAGGGCAGACATAGGCTTTGCCTTCCGGTGCTACCTCATTGCTCATTTGCTCTCTCCGTCGAGATAATTGGCAACTACTTTGAGAATGTCTTGCGCGGTGTAGACGCCAATCCGACAATCGACCGGAGCATCCTTCACCAAACCTCTAATCAGAGCCTCACTCGGTTCCCTCAAGCGACCAAGGATGACGGATAAGGCGGCTTGGGACATGATGCTCAGAGGTTCGGCGGTAAGCTTCTCACGAAACCAATGGCCCTCCGGGATCGACTGAAACATCGCCCGCGCTATTTCCTCCACCAAGCTCATTTCCTTCTCTCCTTGTTAGGTTGTCACCAGTCGCCTGATTTCGGCTATATCCCTAGTGTTGTAAGGGTCTGGCAGAATTACGAGCCTATCATGCACAATAGCCGTGTCATAGTATTTGCGATCAGCAAAGGTGATCCTCACCGAGACAAAGCCGGGGCGAGTTTCCGGCATTTTGGCCACAACTTCTGACCACCAAGGCGGCAGTATCCACGTTGGTTCTGGCAAATCATAGCAGAGAACTTTACCAGTCGTAGTCATCATCTTCACTTTCGTTTTCGTGCATTTGATCGAGCAAATCCTCGATTATCTCGCCAATACCACGGCTTTCAGAGCGATTCCCGGTGCCGGTTAGAATTTTCTTGGCCTGTTCAAGCAGGGTAACGGCCCTTCTCCGCTCGTTAGCCTTACTTAGCTCTTTCACAGGGTCTTTTGCCATTCCCTTAATCTAAGCAAGAGTTTTTTCGCGCACAAGGCTTGTCAAAACAAATTTTATGACCTAAATCACCCTCGTACTTGGTAGACGGCGTGGACCGGCAAGAGTGGCGATGCGAGAGGCCCCACTGGGGCTTCGGGGCTAGGCCCCAGCAGTTAGTCGCGGGAGCCGGATAAGCCAATCTCCCTGGTGGACAGGGACTGGTGGAACGACACGCGGGTTTTCTAGGGTTAACCTTCCCCCGGACAGGCTCCTAGAGTTAAGGGGTGTAGTGCCTAATGGCTGTCACTGGCCAAGTATGGTTGCAACCGGGATAAGGGGAGTGGGCTCTGTAACTGTCCAGGGGTTAAAGCGGCTGAAACCGCGAATGGCGCAAGCCATACCAGCAGGGGGTGGGATTACAGCCTGCCCTTGTTTCCCCAAGTCCTAGTCTTAAAGAGATAGATGATCGTGATACTAAAATGGATACCCTGCTCGTTGGCCTTGGCCTGTTCTTATTTGTTCTTGTTGGCTATTATCTTATTTTGGCACTGATTTTTGTGTCCGAATGGGCGATTTCTGCTGTCGATTGGCTACGCCTACGACATGGATGACCCAAATCGTGCTGAGAATGAAGATCACGGCCAGCAAGTCGTTGAAATAGAGGACCGGCCAGCTAAACAGGGTGCCTATGGTCAGGGTTTTCATCATAGCGTATAGATAATACGCTTCTAACTGCTGTCAAGGGGGTTAAAATGGCTGGTTTTCCTAATCCAAAGGCGGTAAAACGCAATGTCGGCGGCGAAAAGGTCGGGGATGACATCGGGGATGCCTTTCGCAAGGGCTATGACATGATGACTTCGGCTGCTGGGAAGAATTCCCGCGCCAGCCGAGGTTTAGGCAGTGCTGCCGAGGCGGCTCCAGCCGCTCCAAAGCCCAAAAAGGCGGCAAAAGCCCCCATGACGGGCTGGGAAGCGAAAGTTACCCCAGCCAGTGCCGCGAAAAAGCCAAAATCATCGAGCTATTCTCAATCTCGCTCGGAACTGGGCGACTTTTACCTCAACGCCACGTCTGGCATGTTCTCTGACAAGGCTGGTGGGAAGAAAAAATGAGCCCGCTCCTAATTCTCATTATTATTCTGCTAGTTATCGTGCTAGCAGGACGCTTCTAAGGAAAATCGTATGACTCCCGCAGAATTCAAGGCTTGGTTTGACGGCTTTACTGAGGCCATGACAGGAATGCCCACAAAGGCCCAGTGGACACGCATCAAAGAGCGTGTAGGCCAGATTGATGGCTCTCCCCTTACCAGGGAGGTAATCTACAAGTATTGGCCCTGGTACACCCATTACCCGTACTACACGCCAACCTATAGTGGCTGGTCTAGTGTATCTGGGTGTTCCTCAGTTGTGCCGCTTACCTCTACGGACAGCCTCTATATTTCTACCAATTATGGGGGCAATGACCACCCTACAGATAACGAAACTGTCTATAATACGCTGACTGCCATCGGCAAGAACGAATACCTTGCTTCGCTGGATTGATTACTCACAGACTAAGAAAATCAAGGTAAAGGGGGGTGAAATCCTCCTTTACCGCTGTTCCTGTGCCTGCTGCCAATCGTGCTGGTACAGAACAGATATAGAACAGTGCATATGCGGAGGGCCTTATGTCGGTTACGTCAGCGCGGACGCTAACTTGGACACATCCAAAGACGGGATTGCGCAAATCAGTGCTATGGTGGTTAAACCAGAAGCCAGTTCCACTTGAACTGATGGAATCGCTTGGGGACGTGATCGCCGCGTGGCGTCAGGTTAAAACCGGGGGTGTGGGGAGTGCATCGGAGTAATTTCCGCCTAAAAAGGCCAGATGTTAAGGCTCCAAGCCGGGAAGCGCCGAAAGCTGCGCCTCCCGATACTTTTCAGCGCGACATAAAAGAACAAATAGAGAACCTTATCCGGGATATAGCACCCGTGAAAGCCGGGATCGCTTCTCTATCGGCTCCCAAAGCACCCGATACTGTCCCCGCAGACATTGCTCAGTCATTACGACTGATCCACAATCGCCTTGACCGCCTTGAGCGGGGCCAAGCTGAGATTGAGTCGCAGGCAAAGCGGATGGCCACGACCTTCTCCAATGCCATTTTGAAACTGGCAGACAAGGTGGAGAAGATAGCCGGTGTTGAAGACTCGTCCTTTTCATTGGCTCACTCCCTAGAACAATTAGTTGGTGTTCTCACCAATCGGAGACTGCGGATTATCCGAGACGGAGATGGCAATATGGCCGCCGTTGAACCCGAATCCGCGTCATTTAGTTCCAAGGATAGCGAATAATGTTGCCTACGAAAAGGGAAATGCGCGTCAGATTCCATCAATTGCGTGAGGAAGTGGCGAAAATCGAGGCTGAGCAAGTTAAGCCGCTTCGGGACAAGTATGACAAGCTCTGGCAGGACTGCCATGCCAAGTCCAAGCCGCTGATAGACAAAATCAAAGAGATTGAGAAGCCGCTTTTCGACAAAAAGAACGAAATGGGAACGCTCTGTAGGGCACTAGGGAACCAGACTTCCCTAGATTTGGGGGATAACTAATGGCCTCATTTACCAAATTTCAGCCATTTGTAGAGAATCTGGCCGAAAAGGTGTTCAACCTTGGCTCAGATACACTCAAAGTGGCGCTCACCAACTCAGCGCCCGTGGCCACATATAACCAATTGTCGCAAGTCACACAGATTTCCGGCACTAACGGCTACACCACTGGCGGGACATCAGCCACTATATCGTCATCCTCCCAGAGTTCTGGCACCTACAAGCTAGTGTTGGCTGACGTGACGTTTACGGCATCTGGCGGCTCTATGGGCACGTTCCAATATGTGGTGCTATACGACGATACAGCCTCAAACGACGAGTTAATCGGCTACTGGGACTATGGCACGACCATTACGATTACCAATGGTAACTCGTTTTTGGTCGATTTTGACGCCTCTGGCGGCGTGCTGACCCTAGCCTAATGGTCGCTTTAGCTAATCGCGTCAGGGTCAATACCTCTACAACGGGCACCGGCACGGTTACGCTGGGCACGAAGTATAGCAACGCGTTTGTCACCTTCGCCGAAGGGGGCATTACCGATGGCCAGACGGTTGCCTACTGCATTGAGGATGGTAACGATTTCGAGGTAGGCACTGGCGTCTATACGTCATCCGGCACCACGATGACGCGTGCCGCAGTGACTATCTCCTCAATTTCTGGCACGGTTGGCACCACCAAACTTACGCTTTCTGGCACCGCCAATGTGCGTATTGTGCTGGCCAAGGAGCATGCCTATTATGCCGGTTGCGGCGCTGCCTCTAACATTGTGGCAGTAGCGGATGGTGGCACCGGCCAAACTTCCGCTGCGGAAGCGGTTGGCGAACTGACGCAGGCACTTTCTACACTGACCAATGCACAGATCGACTTCAACGCCGATCTTGTTCCCCTTTACGATGCAAGCGCCGATACCGGCGTGAATATATTGGCTGGCTCAATCGCGCCGTACATCTTCACTAATCTTGCAACGGATATTGCGGGGCAGAACGTCAATACCAACCAGTCATGGTTTCCATCTGCTTCAACCATTACGCTTGCGTCAAACACTACATATCGTATTTCTGGCTTACTCTGGCTTAGCCGGTCAGCGGGCACAACCTCGCACACTACCAGCTTTATGTTTGGATCGAGCGGAGGTCTGGTCGCAGCATCCCAACGGTTCATAATCCATTGCAAGACAGGAGACACTACAGCTAGTGCCGCAGTTAACTCTGTGATGTATGATGGCTCGGCTGGCTCGACTGGTGTGGTCGTGAAGGCGGCCTCTACCTCTGCGACTGAACAAATTTTGATGACTATTGAAGGCACCATGCGGATTACGACAGGCGGTGGTCTTACACCACAGTTCTGCTTTTCTGCGGCTCCGGGTGGCGTTCCCACCATTAAAGCCAATAGTTATTTTGAGATGGCTCCCATTGGCACCGATCTTGTGGTGTCTGCCGGAACATGGGCCTAACCGATGGGTTGCATCGGTATTCCTAAATCACCAATCGTCTCAGCCACTTCCGCCCCGACCCTTACTTATGTGGGATCGGCGACTGCAACCGGCGCAACAACTGTTATCAACTTCGGCAGCTTTACCGTTCCAGATAACGGGCTGGTGATTGTTGCGGTCGGTAAGATCACAACCAACAGTGTGATCTTCACCGGAAGTGACATGGGTAGCTACAGCATGGGCGTTGGTTTCGGTAAGAATAGTGGGACTGTATGTACTGGGTGGGGCTGGCAAAACGTAACAACTGGCGGCTCTTTGACACTCACAGCTACGATGAATGGAGCGTCAGGAGCCACTATGGATGCTGGTGCAGCAGTGTGGTTTATTACGGGCTTTAACTATCGTGAACCGGCTTGGCGTTATGATGCTTCTGAAGTATCCACGGCAAGTAACACATTCCCCCTAGATGCAGGGATTTGTGCGGACGGACATGCTCTTTACTACTATTTTAAGTCAGGCACTGCTGCGATTACCAATCATGCTTGGAGCAATGCTACAGTCGATAGAAGTTTTACAACAGGCACAATGTCAAACAACCGGGGCCATTCTGCGGCCCATAGGACCGCAACCACTAGCGAGATAGCTCCCTATACCGAGACAGTATCTTGGACAACCTCTAGCCAGAATCTTGTTACTGGCGGTATCTGGAGGTAAGAACATGGGCTTCACGGCTGGCGGTACCCCCTCTGGTACGAAGACTAACCGCACTACTGGCACCCTGACTAAAGCATACATAGGGACTAACGAAGTCGCTGGTAGCAACGTGTCGCTTAACTTTGGCAACTTTTCAGCAGGCTCGTCAGCTTTGATGATCGCGTTTCTCGTTGGACGGTGCGATAGCGGCTCTGCTATGTCCAGCGTTTCTATTGGTGGTTCGGCTGCCACCTTCCTCGATCTTACCGCTATAATGGGCATTTCCACCAATCAGACACGGGTTATTGCATGGCGGCAAGTCTCCTCTGGCGCGAACAATGTCACATTTACCCCAGCAGGCGCTACAGGCACAAATTCCGCATTTGCGGTGGATGTGTGGACGCTTACTGGCAATATAAGTGATACCCCATACTTTTATGATGCCGATTTTGTTTCTGCTGACCCAATGGCAAAGTCATTTACTGTTGCGCCCAAGTCCATCTACATAGTGGATGCGTTTACTGGGGGAACGGGCGATATTACCGTCACCAGCTTTTCAACTGCCACCGCTGAGGCAGCGGACGACGAGATTGGCACAAGCGGACGACATCGCAGGGTTGCTAGTTATGCCAATACTACTGACAGTTCTCTAGAGATTACAGAGAGCGTAGACTTTAGCGCCAATACATCCACGAACATCCTTTATGCAGGGTGGGTCTAATGGGCGGGACACCTTCGGGCGCAAGGACAAATTTCAGCACGTCACTTGCTGTCACTTATATTGGAAACGCCACTACCACGGCAAACTCCACCAGTTACAACTGGGGCAACTTCGTTACCGCCTCTGATGGGGTGGTTGTGGTTATTCCCTTTCTTATCGGCGCAACCTCGCAGACCTTCGCAACCTGCACCATCGGTGGAACCTCGGCGACTATTTGGGATCAGGCAACTTCAAGCACAACTAAACGTGCCATCTGCTCAGTGTTTAAGGCGGCGGGAACGCACGCTGTAGTCACTGATCTCACTGGGGCTAACGGCACCACGCCTTCGGGTGCGGTAGGGGTATGGCTCATCACGGGCTACATCTCAGCCAGCCCTGTCTGCACTAGCGTCAACGCAACTGGTGCCCCAGGTACCGGGGCCGGGTGTTGGGTGAACTTCGATCTTCCTCCGGGTTGTGGATATTGTAGTGCCGTCCAACATTCAAGTGCCGAGAATACGACTTGGACTAATTCTGGGGGGCTGACTGTAACTGAGGATTTCGACACGTCCCCAGCAGCAAGTCGCCAATACAGCGGTGCCCACGGTATCAACAACGGCAGCGCTTACCTTATAGGTGGTGGTTCTTCTAGTGGTGAAGTTGGCGATATAGGAACTAGTTGGGCAAGCTCTGTAGCCAACGCCCAAGTTGGGGGAGTCTGGACGTAAAATGGCTGATATTGTTGCTGTCTATGACGTTAAACCGGAGCTACAGAAGGGCCAGCAACTGTTCTTTGTGGATGGCTATTGGGTTGTCAGCACCGCTGGTGAACCCTCACCATTAGAGGTAAAGCTGTTTCGTGTTCTTGCCATTCTTGACCAAAAGACGGTCGTGACGAAAGACGAGATGGAGGCCAACCCCGCCCGCGCCGAAATTGCGGAGGTTGAGGCGAAGGGTTAGCTAAATGGCCATAGGCACTTCCTCCCTCGCAGAAGCAGGGTTATGCGAATTACCTGGGGGTGCCACTACCACAAGCTTTGTGGCGGCTGCTGGTTCGTTCACGCTTACTGGCGTTGCCGTCACCTTTAAGCCCAGCATTGCTTGTAGTGCTGGGTCTTTCACCCTTACCGGCGTGGCCACCCTTTACAAGACCACGATGGTTGCCAGTGCCGGGTCGTTCGCCCTCACTGGCGTTGCCGCATTATTCCAGACGCAAGCAGTTTGTAGCGCCGGGTCGTTTACCCTTACTGGCGTAGCTGCGCTGTTCAAGCCCAGCATTGCCTGCTCCGCAGGGTCATTCACCCATACAGGCCAGAGCGTCCTTTTCCAGGTTATTATTGCTGCCAATACAGGGTCATTCGCCCTAACTGGCCAAAATGCGGCATTTAGTGTTGATTTTGTCCTCGATGCCGGGGCCTTCCTCTATTCGGGCGGCGATCTTGACCAAAGTGCCGTGGTTGCCTTTCTCAAGGGCTCAGATCAGGTAAATCGAGGATTTGAGGAGACTCTGGCTGCCTTTGCCCAGCAGCGCAGACGTGAGATAGAAGAACTGGAAATTGAGCAGCTAGTAGCGCTAGAGAATCTCCTAATTATGGAGGCTTTTGAGCCATTCGTAAGGCACTAATAGGATGAAACTAGAGTTTACCCTCGAAAATGGTGTGCCAGTCCTCAAAAATGCGTCAAAAGTTGAGCCTCCAGACAATACAGAGGTCCATGCCTATATCGCTGCCAAGGCGAAAGAGCTAGGAATCGACCCAAAAGTGGCGCTAGAGGTCTGGTCGAGAGAAGGAAAGGCTGGCTGGCAGTCAAATTATGTCAAGAACGGCAAGCGGGAGAAGTCCTATGGGCCGTATCAGCTTTATACCGAGGGCGGATTGGGCAATAAATTCCAGGCCGAGACTGGCTTGGACCCTTCCGATCCTGCAAATTGGAGGCAAGGTGTTGATTTTGCGCTACAGCAGGCCAAATCTGGTGGTTGGGGCCCATGGTATGGAGCCAAAAAGGCTGGAATCACTGGCTATGAGGGGATAAACGGTGTTCCTGCTTTGTTCACCCCAGGTGGAGGCGCTGTTGCCGCTGCCGGGACAGCCAGGAATATAGGATTGGGACAGCCGCCAGTGGCTCCGAATCGCACTTACCTTGGGATTCCAGCCTATAAGGAAGACCCGACCGAGCTAGGCGCACCGGCTGCTGTAGGCGGCGCATTAGCATCAGCGCTGAGTAATTTTGGCAAGCAGAAAGAGGCTCCAAAGCAGAGCGCTAAGCCTGGGTTTGGCGATCTGACTGGCGGGGTAGACTTTGGCAACCTTATTAATGATGCCGCCGCGCCAACCAAGACAGCAGGCGATGTTGTGCAGATTCCCAAGGGCTGGACGCTCCAGCAACTGAACGACATAGCCAAAGAGTATGGTGTGCCGATTTCCACTGTCATTCAGATGCTACAGGGCCAAAATGGCTAACAACAACACCCCAGACGGCTATAAATACGATCCGTTTGAGTTCTATGGCACCAAGTTTGGCATGACCAAGGACCAAGTGAAGCGTGCCAGGGCTGCTATTGGCCGTCTGTTTGGTACCGAGGATCAGTTTGGCCAGGAGACGCTTCCCGTCTCTCAGATTGGCGCTGGGCGCTATGTGCCTGCTCCTTATCCGCAGGACATGAGTGGCGCTCAGCCTGTCCAGTTTGGTCTAGACCAGTTTGGCTCGCCCTTATCGGCACAGCCTGCAAACACGACCACGATCCCTAAGAATGTTATGCCTGCTCCGGAGGAAGCCCCCCCGGTTCCAACCAAAAAGCCGAAGAAAGGCAAGAAGGCGGACTTATCTGTGCCGCAGCCTGATGTCATTCGTGTAGGTGAGGCCACGCCGCAAGCGTTAGCTGCGGCTGTGAAGGGGGTTAAAAAGCCCTTAGTCATTGACGGGGCTATGGATTTAGGCTTACCACATGATCGGGTAATGATTATGCCTGGGAACGCTAAGGTAGACCCAGCCAAGGTGCTGGCCGTAAAGCAAGGAGTCCCTGTTTTGAGCCAACAAGGCTTTGTCGATACACTGAAATACATCAGGGGGCTCTAGTGGAATCGGACACGTTTACGCAGCGTGGCGCTGCCAGACTGGCGACAAAAATCCAGGTTTACTGGACGGCATATGGCCTAACTGGAGTGAAGGCATGGCCAGAACCACTCCAGCTAAATGACGCAGAAAAGACCATTATCTGGCAAGTGCGGAGTAACGTGGGAAGGTTAATCGGTGAGCGTCTTAATAGCAACACCAGTCTACAACGGGCTGTCTCTGGAGCCGTTCAATAACTCCTGTTATTTCCTCAAAAAAGAGCTAGATGCAGCAGGCATAGAGCATGACTTCCTCAGAATCACCAAGGAAAGCCTCATTACGCGGGCCAGGAACGTCATTGCAACTGATTTTATGGATGGCACTGCCTATCGTTGTCTCGCTTTTGTTGATGCTGATATTCAGTTTGATCCCGCTGATGTTGCTCGCCTTTGGAATCTTTGCTGTGGCGGCGCTGATGTGGCAGTTGGTCATTACCGGCACAAGAACATTGATGCGCCAGATTCGATCTGGGTTGACCATGTATTACAAGAAATTGGGAATTACACCGAACCAGTCGAAGTGACCTACGCCGGGACCGGCTTTATGATGATCCGGCGTGAGACATTTGAGCGTCTTAAGGCAGCCAACCCTAAATGGCGCTACCAGGAGGGCTTCCCGGAGGGGGAACAAAAGGTGAACGCTCCAATCAAGGAATGTTGGGCCTTCTTCCAAGACCCGATTGTGAGCCTGCCAAATGGCAAATTCCACCTTTCGGAGGACTACTTCTTCTGCCGAGAGGTACAGAAGCTAGGCATGAAGGTCGTTTGCGACCCGCTGATTAAGCTGAAACACTGGGGGTACTACCCGTATTGAGCGACATCTGGGATTACTTTGCCTTAGACAAGACCAAGTTTCCCAAGATGGCTGGCACGGAACAGGGGGAACTGCTCATTGTCGGCACTGGCCGCAATGTCTGGGAGGAAGTGCGGGGGCTTCCCCAGGCGCGCAATGTCATGTGCATTAACGACATGGGCATGTATTGGCCTGGGCACATAAAGCATTGGTATTCCAATGACATTGAACAACTCGTTCACTGGTCGGAAGGCAGGCGCAAGCCGCTGGTCCAGGTGTATGAGAAGGGTTGGAAGCTGCATTCGTGCTTTGCCCGTCCTGGGGTTTTATATCAGCATGTTCACCACTGGCCGCTACCTGGGCATGGGTCTAGCGGTCTGGTGGCTATTCTTGTCGCGCTAGCAATGGGTTACGACAATATCACGGTGGCTGGGGTGCCATTCGACAATTCTGGCCACTTCTATGACCCGCCGAATAATCATCCACTACGGCCTGGGGGCCGTAACTGGACGAATTTCAGGGACGAGACGCCAGACAGGATCATCGAGCGCTCTATCCCTTTGATGAAGCACAAGGTTTACCCGCTTTCGGGGCGTTTGAGGGAGGCGTTGGGCGTTGGAATCTAAGCGCAGCATTTACATTGGCTTCGATCCAAGAGAGGCGGCTGCCTTTGCGGTATGCCGGGACTCGATACAGCGGAGCCTGACGCTTCCAATTCCGACCTATGGGATTGTGCTGGACGATCTACGCCGGGATGGCCTATATACAAGGCCAATCGAACAGCGGGATGGCCAGCTATATGACCCAATCTCAGAAGCGCCGATGTCTACTGAATTTGCGATTAGCCGCTTTTTTGTCCCTTATCTTGCTGGCAATGGCTGGGCCCTCTTTATGGACTGCGATGTTCTGGTTCGGACTTCGCTGGTCAGACTTTTCGAGCAGGCAGACCCAAAATACGCCGTCTACTGCGTCAAGCACGACCACCAGCCTACCGAAATCGTCAAAATGGACGGCCAGACCCAGCAGCGATACGCCCGCAAGAACTGGTCATCCTTCTGCCTCTTTAACTGTGACCATCCTAGGAACAAAGCGCTAACACTCAAGAAGCTGAATTCCCTGGCTGGGCGCGATTTGCACCGCTTCTGCTGGCTAGATGATGACCAAATCGGTGAATTAGGGCCAGAATGGAACTATCTGGTCGATGAAACCAAGGCAGACGTAAAGCCGCACGTCCTCCACTTCACCAAGGGTGGCCCTTGGATGGAGGGATATGAGGACGTTTCCTACGCAGACCAATGGAACGAGGCACTACGGGAGTGGGCAAGAAGGTAGCATCACTCCTTGGCCGCGTGCGCTCCATCCCCTGCATCAGATCGGGACTGGAAACGCTCGGATACGAGTGCGCTGAGCGGCCAAAGAATGAACCAACGACCGGGGACGTGCTTGTCCTTTGGAATCGGCTCCCCACGGTCGATAAGTTTGCGCGGGAATACGAGCGTGTTGGGGCTAAGGTGCTGGTATTTGAGCATTCTTGGATTGGGCAGGAGGGGATATTTGCGCTCTGTCTTAATCATCATAATGGCCTCGGCACTTGGCACATAGGTTCAGAGAACCGCTGGCCAAGTTTTGGTATAGAGGTAAAGCCCTGGCGAAAAGAAGGGGATCACATCCTCGTCATCCCGCAGCGGGGGATGGGTGTCTCCCCGGTGGCGATGCCCAGGGGGTGGACTTCGGATGTGACCAGTCGCTTGGCGGCCATAACGAGACGCCCGATTGTTGTCCGCTACCCACAAGAGCGAATCCATCCGATTGAGCCAGCCTTCAAGGACGCTCATGCTGTAGTCACCTGGGCTTCCGGGGCTGGGATCAAGGCCATCATCAATGGCATTCCCGTCTTTTATGAGATGCCCCATTGGGTAGGGGCCTATGCTTCTATCAACGGCATAACCAACCTAGAGTTCCCTTATTTGGGGGAACGGGACACACTTTTTCATCGAATCTCCTGGGCCATGTGGACAATCCCGGAGATTGAGCGGGGGGAACCGTTCCTGTGCTTATTGAAGTAATCGAGGGACGCGGGCCCAGAGCTAGGGTCATCTGCGGCTCGATGATCGAGGGCATCACCAAATGCGGTGACGACCTCACCCGTCATGTCAGAGAGGAGTATTACAACGGGCCAACCGTTGACGCCGCCGTGTTCTATGGCCTATATGGGAAGATCAGACACGCCTTTGTGGATTACCGAAAGCCACCACGCAAGGCGGTCTATATCGACCTTGGCTACTGGAACCGTACCGAAGGCGGCAAGCTCTATGGCTACCACAAGATTGCGGTCAACTCCCGGCACCCAACGGCGTATTTCCAAAATCGGCCCATGCCGCATAATCGTTTCCTCCAACAGGGTGTCGCTATTTCACCTTGGCAAAAGGGGGGTAGGCACATTTTGGTTGCGGGCATGGGTGCAAAAGCGGCTGACGTTGAGGGCTTCAAGCCTTCGGAATGGGAAGAATCCGCCGTGCGTGAGATACGGCGATACACGGACAGGCCCATTATATATCGTCCGAAACCGTCCTGGCGTCATGCGACCGAAATTGAAGGCACGACCTTTAGCGGCAGGGACGAGAGGCTTGCGACGGTCCTGGCCGATTGTCATGCCGTTGTTTCGCACCACTCGAATGTTTGCGTCGATGCGATCCTCGCTGGCATTCCCTCCTTTTGTTGGCACGGCGTAGCCAAGCCAATGAGCCTACGAGAGTTGGCTCTGATTGAAACGCCGCTCTACCCAGACGATAGAGAACAGTGGGCTGCTAACATCGCCTACACGCAATGGCGTCCGGATGAGATGGCCTCTGGAGCGGCATGGCGCTACCTCAAAGACGAGGGAATCCTGTGAAAGTTGTCTTTCTGTGCGCCGACAAAGAGCGCGAATCGTTGCTAGCCGATGCCTTTTTAGCCGGTGTTGCCAAGTGGGGTGATGAGGTCGAGAAGGTCTACAAATCGCCAAAAGACGAGCTAGGCGACGGGGATGTGTTCTGTGTTGTGGGTGTCAAGAGCGCCAAATTATTCAGGAAAATCAAGGACGCAGGCAAGCATGTTGTGTTCTTTGATAAGGGATACTTCCGCCACAGAGGCCCAGGCAGGACGTGGGAATACTGGCGCGTCTCGCTAGACGAGCATCACCCAACTGATTATGTGGCTGTGGCCAAGCACCGCCCAGCGCGGTGGGAATATATCTCCAGGCGGCGCGTTCCTGATTCGTTCGCGTGGCGTGATGGCGGTGGGCACATTGTCTATGCTGGATCGAGTGAGAAGTACCACTCGTTTGTCGGCATAGAGGAGCCTACAGCCTATGCCGCCAGCATCATCAAGCGATTGAAGAAGCTAACAAATCGACTGGTGGTGTATCGGCCCAAGCCAACATGGATGGCCGCTGAGCCAGTGAAGGGCGCAAACTACTCTCCTCGAAACGAGAGCATAGGGGATGTCCTTAAAGGAGCATGGTGCCTAGTCACCAATGGCTCGAATGCCTCGTTTGATGCAGTTCTGGCTGGAATCCCCTGCATTGTGCTGGGTAAGGCTATCGCACGGCCTATCTCCTCTACCACGCTGGATGACATAGAGAATCCTCGCCTTGCCACTGACGATGAGCGCACACAATGGCTCTCTAACATTGCTTGGTGCATGTTCACCGAGAAGGAGATGCAAGAAGGGCTGGCATGGCAGTGCATTAGACCACAGATCGAAGGTGGCATGTTGGACGATTCAGAGCTTAATGTAGTTGCCTTCCGTGGCATGAAGCCCGCTAAGGGTGTGCTGAAATCGCATGGAGCGGCTGAAAAAGATAAGAAGAAGGCTTCCAAGGCAGAAAACAAGCATACCAAGCAACAGAGGAAGTTGACTAAGCATGAAAAACGAAACTCCCTCGCCGTCCTACCTCCAAGCCCTGGAGGACTCGAAGAAGCACCACAGGGAGAGCAAGACGTTTTCGGGGAAATTCCTGCTCAAGCACTACGACCGGATAAAGAGGCTGATAGAACAAGATCAGATTGAGACGATCTTGGATTTTGGCTGTGGCAAAGGACTGCAATATAAGCAGTGCATCAAGGGGCCAAACCGAACAGACGGGCCAACCTTAGAGGAATACTGGGGTATTAAAGTCACCAAATATGACCCAGCCGTTCCTGAGTTTGCCAAGGAGCCAGAAGGCAAGTTTGATCTAGTCATCTGCTCCCATGTTCTTGGTACAGTCCCAATCAAAGACCTGGATGACTGGTTCGTGGACAAATTATTCTCCTATGCCAACAAGGCAGTATATATCGTGGAGAGGATTTCCCACCCGAAGAAGGACTGGACGCAATTGGCAGCCGAGTGCCCTGTGGGTTGGAACGCTGTTAAGTGGCTAGACCTACTGGTACCGCACCGGGTCAAGGGCGGGCCGACGATTTATTTATGCGTGGTCTATCCTCATGCAGATGGCCTTATTTACGGCCAGTTTGAGTTCTAATGCGTGTTCGCATAACAGGGGCTGGTTGGTACGGTTGCTCCATTGCCTATGGCATGATGGAGCGTGGCCATGAGGTACAACTTGTCGAACACAATCACATTTTTGCTGGAGCAAGCGGGGCAAATCCAGCACGCCTACATCAAGGCCAGCACTACCCGCGTTCTCGCCTTACAAGAGCATACTGCCAAGAGCATCATGCTGCCTTTATGGGACGGTATGGGTTTCTTACTCGATGTGTCCCAGTCAACCTCTACGCTGTGGCAAAAGATGAATCCCTGGTGGATTTTGGCACCTATTGCCAAATCCTCCGAGGAGAAATCGAATACATCACCGTCCACGACCCAGCCGAGTTCGGACTCACCGCTGTTGAGGGCGCGATCCTTACTGGCGAAAGGCATATCGTCATTCGACAGGCGCGAGAATTTTTCGAGCGGACGCTGGGGAAGATTACCAGTAGCGCACCGGACGGTGACGTAGACTGGGAGATAGACTGCACCTTCTGCGCTAGAGACGCAGAGAACATAGATAGGTACGAGCCATGTATCACTGTTTTGTTAGAGGGAAAGACCTCTAAGGCTGTCACCATCATGGATGGGCCGTTCCCATCCCTTTACCCTTGGGACGAGGAACAAAACCTGAACAGCCTGACCAGTGCCAAGCTTACGCCACTGGCAAAATGTGAAACATATGGAGAGTCTAGGGAAGTCCTAGACTCCATAACCAAGTCTGAGGTCGCGGCGCGAGCCGACGCCATGATTGAACAGCTAGCGCACTACTGGCCGTCAGTCCGCGACCTCTACTCTATTGCCGACCATCGCTTTGGGATACGAGCGATGCCAAAGAGCGCCGCAGATGCCAGACTGGTGGATATTATTCGCACTGGTGAGCGTAGCCTTCGCGTGCGCGCTGGAAAGATTGATGCGGTAATTCACGCCGAGAAGATGCTCTGCGACATCATAGGCGCGACATAATTACATATTACAAAGCAATGCCCACGGGTGTATGGAGGGCAGCATGAAGAAGAACAGAATACGCAGGGGGTTGAGTTTTGAGGATAGGCTTATCCGAATAGAAGCGAAGATAAATCAGCTTATCCTGAACGCCGGTTTCGATTTCAAACGATGGGAGATGTCAATGACTTGGATGGATGACTTGACTGGACTGGTTGCTGACCAGACCAGTGTTGTTTCTGGCGTCAAGGCTGCTTTTGATGCCCTGACAGCCAAATTGGACGAGGAATTGTCGAAGGATAATGTTGACCTGGATAAGGTCCGCGCCATCAGCGACCAACTTAAGGCTAACACGGCAACCATTGCCGACGCCATTAAGGAAGGTACGGAGGCCCATAGCGAGCCGGAATCTCCTCCGGTCGTTCCTGAGCCTGCACCTGTCGAGGAGGCCCCCGTTACGGAGGAGCCTGCACCGACTGATGGTGTGTAACGAAGGTTGGGGAGGGCTAACTTAGCCCTCCCTTTTTCATGCCCACCACCGTAGTCAGCGGCTTTAGCCCAGACGGCTATAAGCTGTACGGCAAGAATTTCATCGAGACATTCGACCAATTCGCCTCTCCGAGTTATGGCCTCATCGTCTATGCGCGCAAGCCAATCCCGATGCCGCGCGGACGCTGTGTGCTGTACCAGGAGTTGAATGGGGCCTTTGAGTTTGTCGAGAAATATAAAGACAAGCCAGAATACAATGGGTTGAAGCCCGTTCCTGGCTGGCGTCCAAAGGACGAGATTCACGGCTACTGCTACCGCTTTGATGCGGTAAAGTTCTGCTGGCAACTGTTCTACATGGAACATGCCTCATCGCTGCTGCCGGATGGCGACCTCATGGCGTGGTTTGATGGGGACGTGGTGTTCAGGGAACAGATTCCCACGTCATTTGTCGAGACAACGCTCGCTGGTGGAGCCGATCTGGCCTATCTGGGGCGCTCTACCCATACGGAACTTGGCTACTGGGCGTTGCGCCTCAAGCCAGAGACACGCAAATTCCTGTGGGAAATCGGCAACCTCTATAGAACTGGCCAGATATTCAGGCTAACTGAGTGGCACAGTGCCTATGTATTTGATGTGGCTAGGCAAATCTATTATGAAGGCAAAGAGAACAACATGACAGCCGGTAGCAAGGGAAGCGTCTGGGAAAAGACGCCTCTTGCCGAATTTAGCGTGCATCTAAAGGGCAAACTCAAGGATGGCTAACATCAGATTCGTGGTGTTCCACACGGGAGTTGACGCCCTCAAAGTCTATATGCCATTGATGGAGGTAAGCAAGGCTGCGCTCGCTGTCACTAATCCAGGCGCACGCTATGTCGTGTTGACCGATAAGGATACAGCGCCCAGCCTAGAAAGGACGTTTGAAGTTGAGGTCGTTGCAGAATCTGGCTGGCCGCTTATGCGACAATATGTTGGGGCTCAACGGGCCTACTCAGCCACAGCCGAACCAGGACTCGTGGTCTATGCGGCTACTGATTGCGCTGCTAATCGTAGCTTCGATACCGCTCTCCATCACAATCTGGCCATAACATACCGCAGCGGCGTAGGAGAGCGCTGCCCAATCAATAATATAGCTTATGTCGAGGACCACGAACGCATGACGTGGTTCCTGGATAGGGCAATGGGATTGATGGAGCCGAGTCGCGCCAATTTCGGCGGCGATCAGGAATCATGGTATGCGGCCCTTGGTCACACCGATTCGTGGGAGGATGCCGACGATAACCCCTACGGGGTAAAACTGGCTTCTCCAGAAGGCCGCTGGATTCACCTATATCCGTGCCGTACCCACAACTGCTTCCCTAAGCGTAATGGCCATTTTTCTGGCTCATCGCATAACGCCTACCTCGTCCACTACAAGGGGGACCGCAAGCTCAACATGGTTGAGTCGGTCAATCACTTTATTTTGAAGACTGGGGACTTAAGGCCAGATTGGAATGCCTTGAAGAAATCCAAGGACGTGGCCTTGCCAATGGAGGGGCTGCGGAAGCAATGCGAGTCGTCTTAGTTGGGTATTCTGGGTATTGGGGAAAGAAATTAGAGCGTGTTCTCAATGAGTTAGGACACACTATCACTAGCAAGATAGATCGGCACAATACCCAACTGCTAGGTGATACCGAGGCTGATGCAGCCATTATCGCCACCCCGCCAGACACCCACTATGGGCTAGCCATGGCCGCCATGAAGATGGGCATGGACGTTCTGGTCGAGAAGCCGATGGCCATGAGGGCAGACCATGCCGCCAAAATGGAGACATATGCCAAGGCCAACGGCATAGTCCTTTCCGTGGACAGCACATTTTGTCATAGCGCTTCATTCGATTATCTGTCTAAACTGGAGGAGCCGCTAATCAGCTACCAGTCGATACGGCTGGCACCGATTATGCCGCAGGCAAAGATCACCGCCGGTTGGGATTTGGTAGTCCATGACCTCTCTATCCTTCATCGTCTTAACGCTCTTAGTCGGGATGCTGGTGTTGGTGTTGAAGATGGCTCTGTCGCTCATGCAGCTTTTATCCTCCATTCTGGAGGGAGCGCCTTCATCATGGCCTCCAGATGCTGGCCAGAAAAGGTCAGAGCGATCACGCTCCATTTCCCGTCAGGGACGTACTACTGGACGCTCAACAACCTCTCCAAGGACGGGGACATAATTGTTGTGGAGCGGGAGGAGCCTTTGAAGCGGCTCGTACAAGATTTTGAATCACGCTGCCGTGGGCGGCGACTGGAGGGGATCACTGATGGCCTGCACGGAGCCGAGGTTGTTGGGTGTCTCGAACGATTGTTCCCCCCGCATACGTCAATCGGGGATCGTGCAAGTCGAATGGGGAACGGGCTGCACCGTCCAGTGCCCGGTCAACATATATCGGTGTAAAATAGGGAACGGTGTTCGCATTGGGCCGTTTGTAGAGATACAGAACGATGCCGTTATTGGAGAGGATAGCGTTATTAGCAGTCACAGTTTCATTTGTGGCGGCTGTCGGATCGGTCGCGGTGTCTTTATTGGGCACCACGTCACCACATGCAACGACACCTATCCGATTGCGAATAATAGAGATTGGGAGTGGATGCCACCACACATTGAGGACTTCGCCTCCGTGGGTTCCGGGGCTGTAATCCTCCCAGGAGTTAGAATAGGAGAGAACGCCATAGTGGGTGCAGGGGCAATCGTCACCAGGAATGTCCCTAACGGGGCTACCGTAGTAGGAGTGCATTAAATGCAATGCGTTATCTGCCATAAGTCCTTGGAAAACCTCGATGAAGATGGATTTCAGCCGCTGAAAGGCTTGGCCTTCCACACTTACGGCCACTACGGATCACAAAAATTTGATCCCATGGATGGCTCCTATCTTGAGCTTGCTATTTGTGATGACTGTCTGGTAGAAACGGCTCTGCAACACAATGTTAAGTACGGTATCCCGCAGAAGCCCAAGCCGATCCTCCAGACATGGAAAATCACAAACTAATCAGACTGTTTGATACCGTTGCCTCAGACGAAGAAATTGCCATTGCTAGTGACGTGTTGCGGTCAGGCCAACTTGTTATGGGGCCGCACATCCTGGCACTGGCCAGTGAGCTTGAAATCTATCTGGGTAACGGCGGTGGCGTAGTCCCGGTTGCCTCTGGCACTGACGCGCTTGTGTTAGTGCTGGAGGAACTGGGGTGTGCTGGATGGGGGGTGATTGTCCCGGCGCTGACATTTAGCGCCACCTATGAGGCAGTGTTGCGCGCCGGGGCAACACCTATCGTATGTGATGTCGATGACCAGACGCTCACTCCAACAGTTACGCAAATCCGTGACGCAATGGTTAGCGCTGTTGCTGGTGGTACTGGTGTCTGTGCTATACTTCTTGTCCATCTATATGGATGGCCAGCCCACGATCTTCTTGAGATAGCCGAATTCTGCCAATCGCAGAACATTAAACTGATAGAGGACTGTGCCCAGGCGTTTGGCGCAACAATGGGTGGTCTTACTGTTGGTACATTCGGGGACGGGGCTGCGTTCTCGTTTTATCCCACAAAGCCATTAGGGGGAATCGGAGATGGTGGTGCTGCATACTTCCCAAGCCGCAAGCGAGCAAAGGTGGCGAGAGCCATCACCAATCATGGTCGCACTGATTGCGGTCAAGAATTTGCGGGATACAATTCCCGTATGGATGAAGTTAATGCTGCCGTTCTCCGTCATCGGCTTGCCCGATACGATCAGGATATAGAGAAGCGCAGGGCGCTCTCCGGTCGCTACCACACCAATGGCTTGAAGAAGCTGTCGTTCAAGAGGAGGGGGAAGGGTGTCCCCTACGTTTATCCCATTCTTGTGGATGGCCGAGAGTCAGTACGCTTTAGATTGGCTGATGCTGGCATTGAGTCTCGCGTACATTACGACCCTGACGTGGCTAGCCTGCCGTATGTTGCGGTGGATTGTCCCAACTCTAAATGGGCTAGTAGACGCGTTCTGTCGCTACCTTGCCACCCGAAAATGAGCCTTGAGGACGTAGACAGGATTTGTGATGCGGTTAGAGCAAATTGAGGAAAAGTTAAAAACACTTAAACCAGATTCGCCTGAGCGAAGAATCCTTGCTCTAGCCCTTAAGCGTATAGACCAGCGCAAGCTCAAGCGCTACCAGCCCTACCCCTGGCAGATGGATTTCCATAACCAGGGGAGAACAAACAGCCAACGCCTCCTCATGGCCGCTAACGGCGTGGGAAAGACCTTGCTGGGGGCAGCCGAAACGGCTATGCACCTAACGGGGCAATACCCAGACTGGTGGAAGGGCCGCCGCTTTGACAAAAACATCCTTGTTTGGGTTGGCTCCATCTCAAACCAGACCCAGCGAGACTATACCCAGCCTAACCTGTTCGGCACTGATCTTGGGGAAGGTTTGGGTACTGGATTCATCCCAGGTGAAGCGCTTGTCGGAAAGCCAAGACCTAGACAAGCGGGCATTGGGGATGTGGTTGACATCGCTTACGTCAGGCACGTCTGCGGCAAAGACTCCATCATAACGATGAAGACCTATGAGCAGGGCTGGCGCATGTGGCAAGGCGCGGCACCTGACGTAGTGTGGATGGACGAGCAGCCCGACGAGACGGCCAAGGACGAGAAGGCTATCTTCTCTGAGGTTGTCACCCGTATTTTTCGTAGTTCCGGCATCATGTATGCCACACTAACCCCTCTCCTGGGTGAGACGGAGATGATCCGCCACTTTATGACGGCAGGGCCTAACTCTGGCGTCTGGTGGCGTGGCGCAACCTGGGACGATGCGCCTCACCTTAAGGAGGCTGACAAGTCGGCAGCTAAGGCTGCCTATGGTGAGCATGAGGTTGATGTTCGGACGCAAGGCGTGCCCATGATGGGCATGGGCCGTGTGTTCTCCAACCTAGAAGCCGACATCAAGTGTACCCCGAAGAAGATTCCCGATCACTGGGCTCGCCTTGTGGGAGTAGACTTTGGCCTCGATCACCCGGCAGCGGTCGCAGAAATCGCCTGGGACCGTGACGAAGACGTTATCTATGTGGTTAGGACTTGGAGGCAAAAGAACGCGGATGTCCCCACTCATGTTGATGCTATTCGTGGCTCTGAGCCTTGGATACCTGTTGCATGGCCGCATGATGGCTTGCAGAGAGAGCCTTCGGTCGATAAGGGCCTCAAGACGCTCAAGAACATATACCAAGAGGCCGGGGCAAAACTACTAGGTATATCAGCACGTTACAAGAATGACGTAGGTGGGGGCCAGCCGGTAGAGCCAATCGTGCTGGAGATGCAAAACCGCTTCCGCGATGGCGCACTCAAGATATTCGACACTTGTTCTGAATTCTTTGACGAGTATCGGTCTTACCACAGGGACGAGCATGGTAAGATCGTGGCCTTGCGGGATGATGTCATCAAGGCTGTCATGTACGCGGTAATGATGCGGCGTTACGCCAAGCCTAAGACTCTTCGGAAGGCTCGACCAGTATCCGCTTATACGCGTCCTGTGCTATAGATAGCGGCTTCAACAGCTTAGCTACCCACAGGCTCCAACATACTGGGCAGTTGGATGTTGGCTCACGCCTTACCTTGTAGTATGGGTGTTGAGGGCACTTGTTGGGCATGAATGGCACTCACATTCATCTTGGGGGGAGCGGTTGTCATAGATAACTTCTTCGATTTTCAACCTGAGAACGGTGGCCCCTCCTTCACTTAAGTAAAGGCCAACACCGTTTAGCGTAGCAATCATATCATCACGCGGAGTTCGCTTATTGAATTGGCGCGTAGCGTAGCATTTAACGCCAATCCCCAAATCAATATCTCCGTCGATGCTAGAGAATCGCCACTTTGTCCTTTCTACCAAAGGCTTAAGCCTTGCAGGATCACCCTGCATGGTAATATGGCATTCGTAGTAAGGTTTGGTGGGCATTAGATGATCCCCACTCGTCTGTCGGGCTTGGCCTCACGGCCCCCCTGGTTATACAACTCTGACATAAGGTAGTCCTTCTTTTCAAGCGGAATCGGCAGACCAGCCGCTTTACAGGCGTCGGTAGCCTCCTCATAAAAGAGAGGACGCATTTCCACGACATCATAGCAGCGGCCAGGGCGCAGCAAGGCCGGGTCCACGTCCTTGAGCGACGGCAGATTGGTCGTGAAGATGATCTTTTTGTGGGGGAGCTGGATAAGGCCGTCCGACACGTTGAGGAAACGGGCCATCATTTCGTTCTTGTCCATCTCACGCTTGGTGAGGAGTTCGGTAACGTCCTCCAGGACAAGAACATCGGCCTCCTTAGACTCCCGGTTGGGGCTAAGGAATTCCATAAACATGGTATCGGCGCGCAGCACCTTCTCGTCATAGGCAACGAAGGCGCTCAACTCGTTTTCCCACAGGAACTGACGGATAAGTGAGGTCTTGCCAGTGCCGGGAGGGCCAAGCAAGAACAGGACAGACGCGCTAGAGTCGTAATAACGCTTCATGTAGCCCATCGGATCGCCGCTAAAAGCCTTGATTGGGTACATAGCAGGAATAACACCCCTGGGTGTATCCAGCACCGTCCGAGTAGACTGTGCCCCATGTGCTGCCATGTACCACCAGTGAACGGTGGACGAGCGGAATGGGGAAAGGATTTTATCCATCGTGGCCTTCACCTTGGCCACTGCCAAGCCGTCGCCAAAGACATTGATGTCCCAGACGGCTCCGGTTCTGAATTCATCTCGAATGGTGAGGAACACGTCCTCGCCTATGGCAATCAGGTCGCGGCCAGACGTGCGCAGAATCTGCGCCCCAGGCAGCACCTTGCCAATCTCGGCTTCCATTTCGTTCTGGGCGAACGAATAGGAGCCACTAACCGAGCATACGTTGTGGCCAGCCTCCTTCTGTTTGAGGAGCCAATCCACAAACAGCGCTCCACCAACGTCATAAACGTCAGCGGCGATGTTCAGGCCGATGCCGTTAGTGGATGCCCCAATGCTAGCCGCCATTTCGACAGAATCTGGTCTGTATAGACTGGCTGTATTTTTAGGAATCTTAGGCATGAAAATCACCACTACGGCGTCGAAATTTGAGGATGTGTGTAGAGCATCGAATTTGGCTCCAGTCAAGAAATTTCATGTAGGTCCACGCATAGTTCTCATTGCCGATGGATATGTGAACGAAGGACCGAACTTTCCAGGCCCGCACCACACAACTTTGTGGGCAGTGGGTAAGGATGAAAACACGCTAGAGGTAGCCAGACCGCTATACTTTGAGGGATTAGGCCGTGTAGCCAAGGAAACCCGTATTGCGGCAGCCGAACAAGACGGCATAGCGTTCGCAGAGGAAATGAATGCCCGATTCAACAGTGGTTGAGAAGAAGCGTAGGTTCGACTCCCGCGACTTCGATGAGATAGCCAAGTATATCTCTGAGCAATACGCGGAGCGTAAGCGCCTGCGCAAAGACATGGAGATTCAATGGAAGGAGATTGACCGTCAACTGCGCATGGAGCCCAAGGTTGACTACAAGAAGGGCATGAATGGCAAGATGAAGCCAGGAATGGCCTGGATGCCTGAGAAGGAGTTGCCGCTCCAAGCCCAGACTCTAGAGATTCTTTGCGCTGACGCTCGCAGAATGATCTTCCCAGATAATGGCCCATGGTTTAGGGCACATTCCCTGGTGAGCGACGAGTACCTACGCAAGGTAGACTTCGCCACCATGATTTCTGGCGACGAAAACGATATTCCTTCCAGGATCAACCAGGACAATGCTGACAAATTGGTTGAAGGCATTATGGCCGACATCCATGAGCAGTCTGGCTTGTTCGGGCAGATCGACCGCTTTAACGCCGAAGTGTTCAAATATGGCACTGGCGTTGGCCGTGTCCGCAAGGCACGCAAGCCTGTCTATATCGAGACAGCTAGGGGCACTGTGAGGGAGGAGACTGTTCTCCCTGTGTTCTTCGCCTCCTCGATTAAGGATACCTACCTAGACCCGACGCCACAGTATGTGATGAACGAGGGTCAGGTTATCGGTCCCGGCACCATCTTCTTCAAGGAGCAGAAGCTGGCCGACCTTGTGCTGGCTGCCCGCGATGGGTCGAAAGACCCGAATGACGAGGACGGCGGCTGGATGCCTGGAGAACTCAAGGGCCTGGAATCCGATTCCAAGGGCAATGTCCAGGTGATTCGCTGGGAGGGCGACCTTGTTGTTGAGCGTAAGTCGGTAGACAATATCTTCATTCCTGGTGCCCTGGTCACAGTGGTAGTGAGCGGAGGCAAGCCACGCGTGGTGCGGATGGCTTTCAGGGAGAAGCCGTTTACATCTTATATCACTCAGACCTACCACGTCGAGCATGTAAACTCTCCTTACGGGACCAGCCCCCTGATGAAGGGCGAGCCTTTGCAGGCCGCCTGCACGGAATTGTTTTGCCGCGTCATACAGTCGGCCATCCTTATGACGGAGCCACCCGTTAAGTATGACCCGGATGACCCAGAGTTTGCCTCAACGGGTGGACCAATAATCGAGCCGCGAGCGCTCTGGGCGTCTTCTGGCGATGTTGAGCCGGTACAAATTGGCGATCCTGGCAAGTTGATGCAGGCATACGCCACTCTGATTACCCACTATGCCGACATCACTGGGATGCACGCTCCTCGTCTTGGCCAGCAGACTGTCTCTCACACGACAGCCTATGCCAAGCAACAGGAGTTGTCGCAGGGCCAAGTACGGACTGTGGACTATGCCAACTCGCTCATTGACGGGGCGCTAGGTAAGATTTTAGACATGCAATTCAGCTACTTGGCTGATGTATGGGGTGATGGGGAGAGGGACGTTTGGATTCCGGATTACGGCGGCTTTGTCCGCGTGTTCAAGGAAGCCATCCCTCCTGGATGTGTCTTTGAAATCTTCGGTTCTGCCGGTCCCTCTGAGCAGCGTGCCAAGCTGCAAGACCAGATGGCGGCTGTGCAGCAAGTCATTCAGATTGATGCTCTACAGCAGCAGTTTGGCGTGGGTACGCCCATGGACTATGACCAGATCAAGAAGATGATCCTCAAGAACGCAGGGTTTGCCGATGTCGATGTCTTATTTACCAGCGGAGCATCAAACGCTCCTGTCCCGCCTGCGGCTGGACCCGCAGTTCCAGGCGCTACTCCGGGCAATCCGGGCACCGCGTCTACCGCGCTACAAGCGCTCGCGTTCGGCGGGGGCCAAGGCGGAACAGGGGGAATGTAATTCACAGCAGCAGAAAGACGATTGGATTTTTGCCAGCGGCCTAGCACAAGGATTCGAGCTAGCCATGGCGACACTGGGCGCAAGCCCGCAACAAGAGGAAGATAGTCGTGACTGACGTAGATGAAAAGAAAGACGAGCAAACTGCGGTTGTCGATGACACCAAAGCGGAGCCGACAAAGGATGCCGCTGCGGAGAGTGACACTGCGCAGGAAGATGGCCTGGACGAATTGCTTAAGGAGTTTGACGAGCGCAAGGAAGCCGCAACTCCGGATGCCAAGTCCGAGCCAAAATCAGAACCAAAGACCGATAAGCAAGTTGACCTCGATGCACTTGCCACACTGGAAAAGCGTCTCAACGACCAAGAGGCTAGGGAACAACGGCGCGAGTTAGAGAATCTATTCTCGAAACTCACCAATGGTGTCCAAGCCGATGAAGTCGATGCAGAGGCATTCCTCAACGCCAAGGCCATGCGAGAGCCAAAACTAAATCAGGCGTATGCCAACAGGGCCTCTAACCCAAAAGCCTGGGATAAAGTTTTCGCTACTCTGCATCAGGAATTCCAGAAGCGTCACGGGAAGAAGGTGGACAAGCAAGTCACCGACTCAAAAGCGGCTGTCGCGTCGGCGGTTCGTAGCGCATCAACCGCAGCGCCGCGAGGGGAGCTTACGGAACAGGAAATCAAGACGGCCTCTAAAGCCGACTTCGATGAAATGCAACGCAAGCTTGGGGTTACACCCGTCTAAACGGTGCTGCTCACACTCTAAAGGAGCAGACCAATGACTGTCACAGATACGACAGTAATTCAAAAGCCGGTGAACGTCATGTTCACTCGGCGCTTCTTGGAGCGTGCGCAGTATAAGACCCATTACTTTATGGGCTCCGATCCTGCGTCACTCACCAAGAATGCCGGTACGGCAACCGCCCTGTGGCGGCGTATCGAACACCTTACGCCTTCTACCACGGCCTTGTCGGAGCTTACCGGCGAGTCTTATCCGACCCGGACTGGCGTTGTGCCTTCCGTGACGGACGTGCAGAAGGCCGTGAGCAAGTACGGCACGCACATCCTCCTCAACGAGGAGGCTGACGTGTTCAACTTCAATGGCACGACCGCCGAACTGCTGGACATCCTGGCAGATAACGCTGGCCGCGTCATTAACATGATTGTCCGTAACGAGGTTGAGGACAACGCGACCCTCCTGTATTCGGGGGCCACGTCTGATGGCGGCACCAGCGCGGTTGTTACCGCTCAGGTGTTGAACTACACCATCAACATCCTCCAGCGCAATGTTGCGGACACGTTCCTGGCCATGACCCGTGGCTCTGTGAATGTCGGCACCGTTCCGATCCTGGCAGCCTACTACGGCGCTTGCCACCCGGACGTGGCCTACGACATCTCGCAGATCACCGGGTTTACTTCGGTTGAGAAGTATGCTGGTCAGGTGAGCGTGATGCCCGGTGAGTTTGGCTACTATGGCCTTGCTGGCACTGGCATTCGCTTCATGTCCACTCCCGACTCGTCCGTTGACGCGGGCCTCGGTGCCACTGGTGCCGGTGCTGCGGACAAGCGCACGACTTCGGGCGATAACGCTGACCTCTATTCCACTGTGGTTTGGGGGCGTCATGCGTTCGGTACGCTTGGCCTCGGTAAGGAAGTTCCCACCGATGCTGGCGATATTGGCCGCAAGATGGAGGTTATCGAAATCATCAACAAGCCGTTCGGCTCTGCCGGTACGGCTGACCCGCTGAATGAGTATTCCACGATGGGTTGGAAGGCTTGGGCTGCTGCCAAGATTCTCAACTCTAACTGGATCAGGACCATCCGTTCGGGTGCGACTGACATCAGCGACTAACTGTGACTGGGGAGGGGGAGCAATCCCCCTCCTTCTTTTTGGAAGGGGAAACCGTTGAAGCCGACACAAGTGACTGAACCGCAAGACCCTGACACGATGGCGCGCAGCGCTGGCAGAGATTTGTACGGATCGAGAGTAGGCGTCTTGCGCCGCATCGAGCTATGGAGGCTTGGCAATCATTGGGGAATGAATTTCCCTGTTGGTGCCTCCAAGGACTACATGCTCCCATTCTTTATGAGGCTAGAGGCAGAGGGCAAAGACCCGCTGCGTCCGCCTGGAGTAACCATCGCCTCCACTGGCGACTTGCGCACGCGTGAGGTCACATACTCAGACCAGAGCCATATTGAGCGTGCGCCTGCTGATTTCATTGCTCCAGAGGCCAAGAGCGAGTTTGAGGCCAAGCTGGAGAAGCTTCACCACAGCCAACTCAAAAAGATTTGCAAGCTGCGGGGCGTCCCGCAGGAGAGAAGCGACAGGAAACAGGATTTAGTCGCCAAAATTGTCGCTGCAAGCGGGGGTACAGACTTTGAGCAAGACATTACTGGACGGGGTGAATGATGTCCTGCAACGCAACGGCATCATCGACTCCAATAACACGCTAGGCACGCTCACCAACCTCGGCAAGCAAGTCTATATCGACTTGGCTATCCAGGTCTGGAATGAGACGGTCGATGAAGTCTGCGACATGATGGGCGTTCCCCATCCTGGGGAGACGGGCTCGTCTACGACCGTCACGCTTGTCACTGGCCAGAGGGAATACACGCTGCCGTCTGATCTAGTGCAGATCAGGTGGCCGCTCATGGATCAAACCAACGGTCACTACATTAGTGAGTACCCAGGCGGCTACCAGCAAATGCGGATCGACCAGCAAATTCCGGGTGACTGGACTGGGCTAGCCTATTCCGCCGCCATCAATCCCACCACGGGCTCGCTGCGCCTTGAACGCACGCCTACGTCCACCGAGAACGGTCTTATCTACGATATGTTCTACGACAAAGACCTCAACATGGACAGCGCAAGCGACACGTTCCCCTTTATGGATTCTGTCTACCGGGCAGTGATGCCAGTTGTGGCTGAGATGTGGGAGCGCAAGAAACGCAACGACTTTAACGAATCGGAATACAAGAAGCAGTTGTCCCGCGCCATGTCCTTTGTGAATAAGACCGTGCGGAGGGCAAATTGGTAGGTGTTGTTGCCCCCAAGACCACCATTGCGGCTAACGAATCTGAATACAAGCTGCGTTTTGGTGGCGGGCTAAACTCGCGCGCTTCATCGGACGAAATTGACCCACGCGAATGTGCGGCTGGGCAGAACTTTGACCTTGACCTGGGCAATACCCAGTTCAGACCACGCAAGCCTTTCGACAAGGTAGGCACCGCGCCTAATGCTGGGCGCATAAATGGCTTTGCCCAGTTGGTTAAGATTGACGGCACCATCAGCACGCTCGTCCAAGCTGGCACTAATGTCTATGAGGTTGGCCCAACCTGGGCCGACTGGACAGTGAAGGGCACTGTTCAGTCTACTGCTCGCTTGCGAGGGCCACGCACGCACATCTGGAATCTAGATGACGTGGTGCTGATTAGCGACATCGCCAAGGTAGAGCCGGTGATGACGTGGGATGGCACCACACTCGCTGATATGTACCACATGCTGACGGGAGAGTTCCGCGCGAAATACATTCACATTGACAATGAGCGTGCCTTCTTTGGCAACGTCACGTCTAACAGCGTGGATACGCCGCATGTCGTGGTTGCGTCTGCGCGTAGTGACTTTGAGACTCTATCCACGCAGAGCCGTCCCTCTAGTTCACTCAGCGATGCCGACCCGTGGTTCTTGCCGATGCCAGACCTTAAGCCGATCAACGGCATGGTTGGCGCGTATGGCTTGCTGGTGTTCTCTACCCAGCGTGGCCAGATGCACAAGCTGAGCGGCACGTCTGTTTCTGATTTTGAAATCGAGTCTCTGTTCTTCGACTCCTTCGCTGATGGCGAGGAGGCCATCGTCGTGTCTGGCAATGACATCATTTATGGTCGCCAGGGGCGCATCGAAAGTCTTATCTCCACTGACGAGTTTGGTGACGTGGAGACAAACGATCTATCCATCAAGGTGTCCGACTCCATAGCCAATTATGAAGGATGGCGCATGATGTATAGCTCGCGCCACCAGCGCGTCTACTGCCAGCCAGAGGATATTGCCGAGTTGTGGGTCTACCACAGGTCGCTTGCCGAAACAGGGTTGTCGCCGTGGATGAAATGGGTGACGCGTCACGCTCTCGATTTCAACCCGACTACACAATGGTCGATGCTCGATGTGGAGAGTGGGCTTGAGTACCCCTACATGGGCGATGCCTCTGGCAATGTCTATAGACTGGAGGGTACTGGCACCATGGATGGCGGCACTGCCGATATTAAGGCGCACCGCACGTCCAAGCTAGAGAGCGGCCCAGGCCACGCACAAATCTATGACGTGCAGGGTTCAGTGAAATACAGACCGGCATCAGGCTCTCAGTCGGTTCTTACGCTGGCACTCCTTTGGCAGGGCGCATCGGTGTTCGATTCGTCCATCACGGTTGATCTTCAATCGTCCGAGGACTCAGCATTTTTCGGCGGGGATTATTATTACGGGGAAGCGGATGCCGTCTATGGATCACACTTTGCAGGAAGGCTCGCAAGAGAAAGATTTGCCATCCCAGGACAAGGAAACGAAGTCCAAATTTACACAGAAGTCGATGGCGACGAAGCCTTCCAAATCAACGAAATTTACTTCGGCTTCCGAGCGGCTGGATAGGCCCGCGCCTAGACGCACACGGCTATTCCGTGGGCGTATTGTCTCTATGCGCCTAACCGATGCAGATGACATCAAGTACCTGTATGCCGCATGGCGACTGGGTGGCACGCCACTCCAGGCTATTGTGGCAGATAGCCCAGAGGCGTTTGAAAGCGCCTTCACCGAGCATGTAGCGCTTAGGTACAACGTGGCCTACACCATGATTGCGGCTCCTCCTGGGCGTGAGCCAATGCCAGTGGGCGTGGTGTTTGGCATTCGCCCCTTCTATGGGGAGAAGGTCTTGTGGATAGGAGACTTCCTTTGGTTCTCCTGGTCATCCACGCGCAACAAGCTTGAGGCTGCCGTACACTTTCTTAACCAGCTACGGCGCGATGGGTGGACCGTACTTGGCTTCGCTGAGCCAGAGGCCATCCCATTCTTTGAGCATATCTGCCGCTACGGTGTAGCGCGCAGAGCGGGAACGGTATTCGACATGATTGGGGAGGGACCGCGCGGTGTCTTTCAGACGCGGAAGCCATATATAGCGGGGAAATAGAAAAAATGAGCGGCATTTTCGGCGGCGGGACTGCTGATAAATACAACAACAAGCAAGCGAAGATGATTAAGGACCAGCAGAACAAGGCGCTGGACCAGATTGATCTACGCAAGGCCACCCAAGGGCTGGACGCGGAATATAAACGTCTCCAGGATGGGGGTGGCTTCCGCCCAGTTAGCTACACAGGCCCCGGCCATAACATTGGCATCAGCAGCACTGGTGCCATTTCCATGAACAGGACTCCAGAAGCTCAAGGCTTCATGGACCAATTGATGAATGGTCTTGGGACGGATGAGTCTGGGTTTAGCAATCTGCTATCGCAGATAGCCCCCGGCTTTGGCAAGCTGTCTACAGCGCGTGGCCAGGAGATAGACAACGCGCGGGAGAAGGCCGTTGGCAATCTGCGTGAGCAGTTGGCCAAGCGCAGAGTCTTGGGCGCGTCATTCGCCAATGACCAGATCGGCTCGCTTGAGCGTCAATACATGCAGGACAAGGACGCGGCTCTGGCCGACTCCATCACTAAAGAGATGGACATGACCAACCAAGTCCTCCAGGCACGCACTCAGGCACGCAACCAGACCATTACTACTGGCCTGAATGAGATTCAATTCGAGAGCAATATCGGCGCGCAGTTGTTGCAAACGACATCTGCCAACATGCAGAACCTACAGTCTGCCATGACTGACCTAGTTAAACTCAAAGCCACAATCATCGGCCAGGGCCAGATCGCTAAGGGCAACATCTCAGCCAACCTTGGCAACACTGGCATCGCGGCACAGACAGACTTTGCCAACCTCGACTCGCAAGAGCAGGCTGCTCCCGGTCAGTTGCTGGGGACAATCCTCGGTGCTGGGCTAGGTGGTTGGGCCACAGGTGGGTTTAGCGGCATCGGTAATCTATTTGGAACTGCTGGCGCTGGCGGCGGTGGCAACCCCGGCTAAAGGAGCTTAGAACATGCCTTATGGTTTTGGTGGCGGCTTTGCCGCAGGCTTCGATAGCGGCATCGGTCATGGTACTGAGATTGGCCAAGCCCGCTTGAAGCATCAGCAATTGATGCAAGAGCAGATAGACGAGAAGATTAAGGTCACGCAGGGCGAGATCGAGGCTGGGCTTAAGAATCTCAGCGACATCGTGAGCAACGCTCCGCAGCGTGACCCTAAGCTTGAGCAGACAGTCTCGGCCTACACGTCCCAGTTAACTGATGCAGCACAATTGCTGAGTGGCCTCGGCCCGAAAGGCGAGGAAGCCAGCAAGTTCGCCATGTCGGCAATCAACAACATTGTCCCGTCGCTCCAGACGAAAGCGGAAGCCTTCTCTGCACAGAAGAAGGGTGAGTTCCAGGGCGCGCGTCAGGCTGCACATGAACTGGCTGGTAGCGTAACAGGTGTTCCTGCCTCTGTTGGCATGACGCCACAGCTTGGCGCTCCTCCTCCCGTTGGTGGCGATACGGGCGCTGCCCCTGATGCCGCTCCTGCACCGATGCAAGTCTCGCAATCCGCTCCCGCCCCTGCACCAGCCCCTGATGCTACTGTTACCGATGCTGGTGGCACCGGACCTGCTGGCCTGACCGAAGATCAAATCTTCAAAATGTTCCTTGGCGTCAAGGGAGGCGACGGCACTGAGGAAAAGATGTCCACAGAGATGCCAGCGCGTCTTGGCCTGATGAAGACCGGGCTAGCCGAGCTAGAGACGCCAGTAAGCGAAGACGATGAAACGACTGGGCGCGAATTGCTCAGCAAGCCATCCACCTGGAAACCGCTACAAGCACTTGGGCTTCCAACTAGGATGGCTGGTGGCGAGCTACAGCGGGCTCAGAAATCGGCAGAGGCTGCTGTCCAAGGCGCGCTCTACTCATTGACGGGTGCCACGATCAACCCGAACGAGGACGAGCGCATGCGGACGTACTTCTTCCCCAGTATCACCGACGATGACAAGACCGCAGAACAGAAGATAAGGCGTCTCTACGCGTTTGCAGGCCACACAATGGAGATGGTCAAGACGCGCAAGGGTGAGAATATGTCAATCCCCGAATCCCTGATGGTGGCCGGTATGCCGCATGACGTGGCCTACAAGGTTGGTGAAGACCTAAAAGCCAAAGGCATCACTGGTGGAACGGCAGTACCTGGGGCTGGCTCTCAGGTTGAGGCATCTCCTGCTGCATCGGGGCCGAAGGCTGGTGATGTCGAAGATGGATACCGCTTCAAAGGTGGGGACGCCTCTAAGCCTGAGAACTGGGAGAAGGTCAAGTAATGGCAGGACCATGGGAAAAGTACGGCACTGCTACGCCTGCCGCACCCACTGGGCCGTGGAGCAAATACACGCCCCCTGCGGAAGACGAGCAGAAGATGCCCACATGGCGGGACATGCCGCTACCTGGGATGCCCATACTCAATGCAGGCGAAGCGGTAACTGCGCTTGGTAATGTTCCTAACTCTGCCGCTGACTTGGTTGGCAACACGGTTACTGCCGTGGCGCATCCTATAGACACGGCTAAAGCTCTCTACGAATTAGGCCCAAGTGGAATCGCAAAGTTCTATGTAGACAGATATGGCTCACCAGAGGCAGGCAAAAAGGCGTTCATTGAAGACCCGGTTGGAGTGTTGGCTGACTTCTCTGGCTTCGCTTCTGGCGTTGGTCTTGGCGCTCGCATTCCCGGTACTGCTGGGCGTATTGCTGCTACTGCTGGAAAGGTGGGTGCTGTCACTGATCCCCTAGTGGGGCTGGCGAAGGGCGCTGCCTACGCGGGCAAGAAGCTAGCCAAAGGCGCAGAGGGTGCCTCCACTGCAATTGCGGGCGGCTTCTCTGGTGTTGGCCAAGAGAGTGTGCGCGCTGCTGCACAGGCGGGCTATGAGGGTGGCGCTGCCAGCGATGCCCTCACTGGCAATATGCGCAAGAAGACTCCCGGCAACGAGGCTGTGGAACACGCCAAGCACGCCTTTCTGAATATCATTCAGAAGCGCTCGCTGGAATATGCCGGTGACATGAAGCCGATCTACAAGGATCGGCGCATCCTAAGCAAGGTAGACCCAAAGACCGGGGCTATTGTCTTCCCGAAGGTAGACAAGGCGCTAGCCAAAGCTAGGCGGGAAACCCAGCACGTTCCGCCATTCCCAGGCAAGCCAGGAGTCACCTTCCTCCCATCCGAAGCCAAGGTTGTGGACGATATGTCCAAGATCGTGGACGAGTGGAAGCAGCGTGGCCCTGCCTATCACACCATGGGCGGCTTCAACGACATGAAGCGCCAGATTGGTGAGTACGTCATCAAATATGACAAGGGCACAGTGGAGCGGCGCGCTGCCGATAAGGTCTATAACTCCATCAAAAAGTCTATCATCGACATCAATCCAAAATACGAAAAAGTAATGAAGGCATATGACGATGCCTCAGATATGGTGCGCGAGTTAGAGAAGACCTTTCGTCTCGGTGACGCTGCCACACAGGACAGTGCGCTGCGTTCTCTCCAGGCCACTCTGCGTGATACCGCTCACACTAATTATGGCGTGCGGCGCAACCTGATGAATGTCCTGCGCGACAACGGCGCTGAGCATCTAGTCAAAGAGCTAGCTGGCCAGACCATGCGTGCTGCTGTGCGCCCCGGCCTCGGTATTCAGATGGCTGGCTCTGCTGTTGTTAGCGCCGTGGCTGGCGGCGTTCTGCCATGGCAGACCATTGCCACGCTAGCAGCGTTCTCACCTCGCCTAACTGGTGAGGTAGCGCATGGTATCGGTGTGGCTGGGCGTATGGGGAATAAGGCCATCGTCAAGCCCATCCTTGCGGCTGACAGGTTTCTCCGTAAGCATGGCGTTAAACTAGACGATGTTGCCAAGGCCACCGGCAAAGTCGGCTTTCAGGCTGGGCGTCTTGAGGGTGCGAACGAAAAGAAAACTGCACTCAAGAAGGCGCTCTCCACGCAAGCCAAGCTCAATGGCATGAACATCCGCGACAACGTGTTGAGCAGTGTGGTCGATGATTTGATGTCGGAAGACCCAGAGGCATACATCAAGGGCATCGGGCGCATCAGCAAGAATACACGCCTGTTAAAGCTAATCACAGCGGCGGGGGAGAAGGAGTAGATGGTTGCATCCTACACGCCTGTCAGCGTCAGCGGGTATAACTCTAGCGCTCCGGTAGACAATGGGACTGTCACTGAGTCTAACCGCATAACCTGGGCTGGCATCAAGACCAAGCTAGGCGATCCGCTCAAGACTGCACTCGATACTATCGACGATAATGTGGCAGCGGCAGTCACCACAATTACTACCAACCTTTCGACAGCCAACAGCACACTCACTACCGTTAACAACAGCTATGCAACTGTTGTTGCCAATTTGTACGCCCCATCAGGAACGGTCAGTGTATTCAAGCAAACCTCGGCTCCTACAGGCTGGACTAAAGGAGCAACCCACAACGACAAAGCGTTGCGTCTAGTCAGTGGCGCTGCGTCTACCGGGGGTTCCACCGCTTTCACCAGTGTCTTTACCTCTAGGACCATTGTGACTGGCAATCTTCCGGCCCACACCCATACATGGGCACAGACTCCATCGGTCAGCCTATTCAGCAATGGCGTATCCGACAATGCCTGGGTTACTTCTCTTGATATATCTGGGGAAGATATGGAAGCTGGTGGCACCGATGTAATGGATGATTATACAAGAAGCACTGACACGTTCAGCGCTACTGGCTCTGTGTCCGGAACGTCTGGCAGCACTGGTTCTGGAGCGGCCATGGATTTTGCCGTGCGCTATGTTGACGTTATCTTGGCCACCAAGGACTAGCCAATGTCTTATTCTCAGGTAACGGTTAGCGGCTACAATGCTTCGCCGCCATCAGATGATGGGTCTACCGATACGACTAATCGGATTACCTGGGCAGGGATTAAAGCCAAGCTGGGTGATGCTCTAAACACGGCTGTCGCCTCAATCGACACCAACGTCACGACCGCCTGTGCAGCGCTAGATAGTGCCATCACGTCAGCCAATAGCACCCTGTCCTCGCTAAGCACATCGCTTAGCACGGCACAGGGGCGGATGTATGCCCCAGCAGCCACCACTACCCTGTTCGTTCAGACGGCTGCGCCTACTGGTTGGACCAAGGACACCACTCATAACAACAAGGCACTGCGTCTCGTAAGCGGGACACCATCAAGTGGCGGTTCCACTGCGTTCACCAGTGTCTTTGGCTCGCGCACCATCAGCGCCACTGAGATGACGGCGCACTCACATAGCATTGCCGCCACTGGTAGCGTCAGCTTTGCACGCACATCATGGACAAACGGCACCAGCCAATCAAGCCAAGGAGGACTGCACGCTTCGCCAAATGAGAAGCATGCCACGACTGGCATAAGCACTATTACCGGCACGATGACAGCCACCATCGCCTGTTCTGGCACCACCAGCAGCAACGGTTCCGGTACGGCTATGGATTTTGCTGTGCAATATGTAGATGCAATCCTGGCATCGAAGGACTAAACGATGTCTTACACCCAAGTCACAATCACAGGGTATAATTCTGGCCCACCAGCGGACGATGGCTCGCAAGGACCGTCTAATCTTATCTCCTGGTCAGCCATCAAGACAAAACTTTTCGACCCGATCAAGTCTGGGCTTGAGACGATTGATGATAACATTGCCACAGCCAGCGCCACCTTGGACACTACGCTGGCAACACTCCAGTCTGGTGTGTCCAGTGCCTCGGCCAATGTAACTGCGCTACTCACGGCACTGAACGCCCCGTCTGGCACGTCTATGCTTTTTAAGCAATCTGCCGCCCCAACGGGGTGGACCAAGGGCACCAGCTTTGATGACTATGCCTTACGCCTAGTCACCGGCACGGCCAGCAGTGGGGGATCGACTGCCTTTAGCAGCGTGTTCGCCTCTCGCACCATAACTTCTGCCAATCTACCGGCACATACGCATACCTTCTCCGATAATCTGCGCACCGTTAGTTTTGCTGGCACCACTACTTTTGTATATGATCTTGGATTCACTACAAATGGTATTCTTAACGGTGGCGGCTCTAGTGCCAAAGACAGTGTGAATAATGTAAATGTTACCGTTACTGGCTCTTTTGACATCAGCACAACCTCTAGCACTGCTGGCTCTGGCGGTGGCTGGGACTTCGCTGTGCAATACGTCGATGTGATCTACGCCACTAAAAACTAGGAACAAAGGATGAACATACCGCATGGCCCCGACCATCTTTACTGCCCTTTCTGGCGGCAGAAGATGTCCAAGGTCTGCCACACATGCCCGATGTGGCAAATGTTGCGTGGGGTACACCCACAGACGGGTGAGCCGATCCCCGATGAATGGAACTGTGCCTTGGCACACTCAACCAAGTTGATGATCGAGAACAGCCAACAGCAGAGGCAGACCGGAGCCGCAGTCGAGTCCTTCCGGAACGAGATGGTGGAAGCCAACAGGCTGTCCATTGCTCTTATGGCAAAGGACCAAAAGTTAATACAATAAGGCAAAATTATGGACCTGGAATGGATAAAGACGGTAATCGCCACCATTGCGCAGCACGGTCCATGGGCCATTTTGGCGTTTTGGCTGGCTTATATGCACATAAAGCGTGGCGAAGCACAAACCGACGCCCTGGTGAAAACCGCAGAGGCCCTTACGGCGTTAAAGTCTCATGTCGAGATGCTTGTGCATAACAAGGGAGATCGAACATGAGAGTATTAGAGTTCTTGCTAGGGCGTGACCCAGAAGACGCCAAAAAGCTATTCGATGAGGCTCACGCCGATCTAATAGACATACTGAATAACCCGGGGGTGAAGTTTAATGGACACGGAAACGGTTTGGCATACGCCAAGGTGGCTCACCCAAGTCCTGCTGCTGGGCGTAATTTGTATCCAGTTGGCAGCAGGGTTTTGGGCAACAAACCTAAACGCGAGACTTAATGCTGTTGAGGCAAGACAAGAGCGGTTTGCTCTATCAGTCAAAGAAAACAATACATTCATTCGTGATTTAATCTCACGCATAGGATCGCTGGAGGGCAAGCTATCGAAACAGTAACGTGGGTGCTGTTTCTGTATCTTGGCTCTCCAGCCCCTGTTGTTCTGCGGGACTCTTTCGATACTAAAGAAGCCTGTGAGGCTGCCGCGAGATACAACGAAACAATATTGTCAACTCCAACATATACAGTAGTGGGGAAATGCGCCCAAGGCGGAAGCCGCAAGGGCAAAGGGGGGGACTAAATGACATACCGACTAGCGGAGAGTCTTAAGACGCTCCGCGCACAGATCGACAAGCTGTGGCCCAAGCGCTCCAAGATCAGCGATGGCTGGATAGGTGACGCTGCTCATGCGACCAGGACCAGCGACCATAATCCGTACATCAAGGATAAGAATGGTGTTGGCGTGGTCAGGGCCATAGACATTACTAATGACCCAGTAAACGGGCCCAACTTGGCTGCCCTTATCCAGCCGCTGCTGCGCGATAAGCGCACGCGGTATGTCATTTTCAACAAGAAGATTTATAACCCTTCTATCCAAGGTGGTGCAGCGAGGCCGTACAATGGCGTCAATGCTCACCAGCATCATCTTCACATTTCCGTGAGCGAGGCTGCCGTTCACTACGACAACCCAGCCAACTGGAATCTTGCGGCTGATGCCCCGGTCCAGGCTCCTGCACCGCCCAAGCCAGCGCCTGCATCAGTCACGAAGACCCTCAAACTGGGGGACAGCGGCATTGAAGTTAACAGACTTCAAGCGCTCCTAAGAGATAAAGGTTATACCATCCAGGTGGATGGTGGGTTTGGACCGAAGACAGAACAGATTGTGAAGCAATACCAGAAAGGCATTGGACTCACCCCTGACGGCGTGGTTGGACCAGTCACATGGTCAAGGCTGCTGGCTGTTCCATCTAAGCCTGTCCCGCCTCCTGCGCCAGAAGCTAAGCCGCTCCAAGAACTCAAGGCTTCTGAGGGGGCCACCAAGTTCCTTCACTCTTTTGAGGAATGCAGGCTAGAAGCCTACTCGTTGGATGGCATCTGGCACATTGGCTGGGGTAGGTCCAGCACTTCGGGAAAGCCACCCGCTATCTACAAAGGCATGAAGATCACCCAGGAGGAGGCAGATGCCATGTTCCAGGATGATCTAAAGGACACTGAGGAATATGTTAAGTTCTATGTCAAGGTTCCCCTTACTCAAGGGCAATACGATGGATTGGTGTCTATAACCTACAACAAAGGACCGGGTTGGCTGCGGGAGTCCAATCTCCTGCTGGCTGTAAATGGTAAAGCCTGGGCCAAGGTAGCTGAATTGATCTTAGCAGACGTGCCTCCAGTTGGAAGCAAAACCTACAACGGCATCCTGCGAAGACGCAAAGGAGAAGTCGCGCTCGTTCAGTCTTAGAACAAAAGGTGAACAGTCATGTGGGGCCGCCGAGTATGGCTGTGCCTCGCTTTGGGGCCAGCATGTTGGTTTTGTTTAGGTGTACGCCGCATGGTTTACCGTCTTGTTGGCCGAAGTACCGCTTGCCCTACCTTGCGAACGCGGTTGCCGTCGCTGTCCCAGATTGTCCTTCCGCTAGAGGGGCTTAGCCTGGGTGAATTGAAGGCCATAGCAGCCGATGGCCGAGTATATCAACCTTATAGGGGGAATAAAATGGATTGGGTAATGAAACTGCTTATGGGTGGCTGGCTGCCGGAAGGCAAGCGCACCCAAATGGTTGCCGCAGCTACTGCGATGGGTGCCCTCTTGGTAGCCTTTGTGCAGTGGGCTGGTGGTGACATGAGCCTGTCTCAGCTTATGCAGTTGATCGCTGACAAGTGGGAGGTCTTTGCTCTCGCCTTCGGCGGCTACTTCATGGCCGAGAAGGTGGACCGCGCAACGGCGGATAAGTAGTCATGGTACTGCGGAAGGCGGCGCTCTGCGCCGCCCTCTTGCTCACCCTTGCTGCCGGTAAGTGTGAGAATACGCCAGCCGATGTCATCAAGCAAGTGCAGGATCAGGCTGTAAAGGTCTGTGGCTTCCTGCCTGTGGCATCCACAGTGGGTGCTATTATTGATGCGTTGGGTGGTGGTGGTTCAGCGAGTGTCGTTCTGACGGCGGCCAACGGCATCTGTGCTGCCGTGAAGCCAAAGGTGAACGCGCTGGCTAGCTCTAAGCCTGAGTTTATGGGCGTGCCCATCGAGGGCTCATTTGTGGAGAAGAAGTAATGGCAGAGGGATTTGGCAACCAAGCTCCTGGCGGGGAAACGCCGCGCGTGGAATCCTTGGGGGAGGCACAGGTAAGGTGGGCCTCCTGGTTCAAATCCCTCTTTGCCATCTTTGGTGTGAAGTTCTACCCCTTTGAGGAGGAGGCAATGGCCAAAGTGTGCGGTGCCTTTATACGCCGCTGGCCTGCCTTGGGCAAATGGAAAGCCCCGAAGAAATAAAAGACTGGCCTACACCCATAATCCGGTCACAATCTCCGGTTAACCCTATGCTTATCATTCGATTGATTGTGGCGGGGGCAGTGGGGTGGCTAGTAATACTAGGCGTTATCCAAGTAATATAACTTTTGATACCACAGTAGTTGAAGTTAGATATGACGGTATACCTCTAGGATTGCCCACCTACCTAAGCAATGCTCTAGCCAAACTCATAAGACATCATCGCCTGCACTGGTCGCAGATACATCCAAACGACTTTACGGCCAGAGTTTACATAAGCCAAATAAGAAAAGCAATGGAGGATTGCGGTTTCCCCATGAAGATTACTAATCGGATTGGGAAGCGCAGCGAGGGATTCTACAGTCTTGAGTTCATAGAACACGGCGACTCTTGGTGGGAGCAAGCCGAGAACGGGGGATAAATGAGCGTTTCCATACCGCCTATCCTAGTGCTTATAGTCTGCAAGACGGTTATAGCTGGCCCACCAGACCAGAATTCAAGCTGGACTAGGTGGGAGAACCGAGACTGGGCCTACGAAAACTCCATGATGCACTGTCGGCGTCAGGAGATTCAGTTGTATGATCCTACCGAAGGCGCTAAACTGAGCGGCAAGGATGATCCTGCGTTCCCTCTTAGTCCTAACTTTGGTGATCCTGGCCAGTGCGCTAGTGCTGGTATCCGGCTCTCCATGGACTGGGATGAACAACACAAGAACACTCCCTGGCGTGTCTGGAGAGTTGGTTGCCCAGCCCCAATGGTTGACAGCCAAACAGGCGAAGTGGTAGGCTACCAGTTGCCCGATTGCGGGCACAGGGACACAGTAATTTGTGAGGTAGATTCAGTTATATAGCGGGTTGGAGAATCAGACATCTCGGTTGGCTCATAACCAACAGATAGAGGGTGCGACTCCCTCACCCGCAACCAACATAGCGGTAGCGTGCTAAGGCTTGGATGAATTTCCGTGAGTGCTAGGCAAAACTTCTGGCCCCTAGCCCGCATGTCAGGCTCCTTGGGTCTGGTACGGTGTACCAAGGTGGGTGTCCCAGTAAAGCTGGGGAAGTGCTGTATGTTTAGCTTGGCTGGAAACAGGTGACGGTTTACTTCTGCCGGTGTCCCATCCTACACATGGGACAGGCTCGCTAATCTGGCAAGTGTATGGTGCCAGTGCCGTCAAGAGCGAGGGACCAGTCCCGTGTGGTGCCTGCCGTAATCGGGGTATCAAGCGGATATACAGGGCGAGGAATACTCTATCGGCTGCTTGGTTCAAGGCTCCTACCAGAGCGCCCAAGTAGAGAGTGGTGGTAGCACTCTGCCGCACATCCTGCGGCCCACATTTCCAGCCCCGGCCATTGGGTAGCTCCCTCTGGTCGGGGTTTATCTTAGTGGGGGAACAATGAGCGAACCGAAGATTCTGTTCTGGGACATCGAATCGACTGGTCTAAACGCTACATTCGGCACAATTTTATGTATAGGATACAAGTTCTTAGGCGATCCAGAAGTGTTCTGCCCAACCATCCTGGATGGTAGAAAAAGGGGCAGCATGCTGGATGACAAGCGCTTGGTCGAGCGCTTCGCCAAGGTCTACAACCATTGTGACTACAGTGTAGGCCACTACTCCTCGCGTTTCGACCTCCCCATGGTGCGATCCAAGCTCCTCAAATGGGGCCTGCCTCCTCTCCCTCCAAAACCTCATCTCGATACATGGTGGATTGCGCGGCGTGAGCTTAAGCTGCACTCCAACCGGCTCGCCGTGCTGCAAGACTTCCTTGGCTGCACCCACTCCAAGACGCCACTCAAGCCGGATGACTGGATTCAGGCCGCGCATGGCTCCAAGGAGGCTCTATCCTATATCGTAGACCACTGCCGAGCAGACGTTCAGGTGCTGGAGGAAGTGTTTATAAAGCTGCGGCCACTAGCCAAAGAAGAACCGAATAGGGGGTTATTTGTCATCTCTCCTGCCGACACATGCCCGTCATGTGGTAGTGTCCACTTAACCAGACAGGGTTATAAGGTCGCCAAGTCTAGGCGCTACCAGCAATGGCAGTGCCAGGATTGTGGGAAGTGGACAAGGGGTGTCCACGCTGACACGGATGCGAGGGCAGAACTAGTATGAGCGACGAGGTAAACCATCCACCACACTATACTGCTGGAGCGGTGGAGGTAATCGACATAATTGAACAGATCGTGAACACCTATCCTGACCGCAAGATCGGCTATAGCGTGGGGCAGGCCATCAAATATCTGGCGCGTGGGCCTCTAAAGGCTAGTATGTTAACCGATCTTAAGAAGGCGCAATGGTATATTAATCGAGCGGTAGGGCATGCAACCAAAGAGGATGTCTTGGCTGGAAGCGTCAACATCGGTGACGATAGGGTATCTGGCGGGACTTCTGGGCCAGCTATTGTTCTTCCCTTTGTTAGGGATAGCGATAAGCTTCCGACAGAACCTACTCATTAGCGTTATATTCACAGCGATAAGCCTGATTCGTTCCTATTTTGTTCGCCGTTTGTTCAACTGGCTGCATCTGAGGGGGTGGCGTTGAGTGATCTAGGTAAAGATTTAATTCAGGCTGCTAATGAGGCTCGCCAAATCTGCCGGGAAATGGCAGAGGGAGAGCGATGCCCTTATTGTGGGCGTGCGCCGTTTAGACCAGAACCTATCCATGGACACTATGAAACACCGTGCTGCCACCAGATTGTCTCTGGCTGCTGCGATGGCACCAACGAGTGATGACCTGTTTGGTCCGGAAACGGCAGAGGATGCAGTAGAGTTAGCCGTTAAACTATGCCTCAAGGCGGCCTCCCATCTAGCCCTGGCGGCTGATCTAGCCCAGGAGGGAGAAGTCGTGGAGGCGTACATCAACGCGACTATACGCCTCCGAGACTTAGCTAACTCACTGTTGCCAGATCGTCCGGAGTGGCCTGCGAATGTGATTCCGTTTGTGCCAAGGCGTGCTTAAGCCTCTCTATCTCAGCGTCCTTGGCGGCGAGGGCGGCTTGGGCTTCATTCCTCGGCAGGATCAGCGTGGCTCTCAATTCTCGGATTGCCGCTAAGTGTTTTACGTTCTCCGCAGTGAGGCGCTGGAGGGCCGTCATCATATCGTCACCAGCCGATTGAGTATTTACAGATATGCCCCAATCTGAACAGCTCTCAAGTTCCCACCGCCTCACCAACTCCTCTACCTCGGAGACAGGCTTGTCTGCGGGGGAGGGCTTGCCTTCTTTGCGCCAACGCTCACGCTCTTCCTCTGTAGCCGGTGTGAGGTTGTTCCAAAGGTTGTCGATGCTAAATTCGTCTAGGAGAGTTATTTCCTGGCTCTTGCACTTGTAACAATGCTTCCGCTTTACGCGGTACCAGAGCGGGGAACCTGCGGGCCATGGAGCAGTCTCAATCCAGACGTGTTTGCACTCCCCACTCTCGCTGATGGGGGCGGCTAGTGGATTTGCCATAAAAACTGGAGTATCCACATTAATCCTATTAACACTGCCGCTATCAGCATCGCTCGATCTGTCTCGTTCATTTTCTTTCTCCAGCGACGGTGTGGGGGGAAGGGCGTATTCGGCAATCAGTTCGCGCGCCCTTCTTCGTTCTGCCGCGTCTGGAAAATCCTCCAGGGCGATAAGCTGTGCAAGTAGACGCTCGGCCATATCCCGCCACGCGCTGCTTGGGGAGTGGAGGGCGCGGCGGGCTGCTGCCAGCAGTGGCTCGACAAGGTGCGGCGGGATGCAAAAACTATGATGCAGCCGGGTCTTGCTGAACCGATAAGCAAGCTCGTCCAATTCCTCCACGCTGATCTCTGAGGGGGTGGGAGCCTTACTCTTGTCGCTCATATCGTCGCTTAGCCCAGTTGAATTTGAGTTTGAGTCGCTCGCGGGTTTCCGCGAAACTAGATCGCTTCTTGTCCCGGCGAAAACCTGGGCGCATTTTCTTACATCTGGCTGTCCTGGCCTTGATAGCCACGTCTTGACCTGTCTTTTTTCCATGGCAAGCCTCACACAGGGGTTGGAGATTTGTCTCTCGGTTCCCATGTGGTGGCTCGCCTACCCAGTTGACAAGGGCAATAACGTGATCTTTATGAAATATCTTAACTAGATTATGTGGCCGCTGGCAACTGGCACATTTCCAGCCGAACAAATCAAGAACACGCTCCCACACCCTATCCGGTATGGAGCTATCCTCGGTCTTACCTATCCACTCAGGAAGGCTGCGAGCCATCGGCTTATCTGCACTATAATGGCCACAGCGAACACTTGAATGGCTCCATTAGCAAAACTACTAAACGATTGCCATACCAAGCCACCATCTGGTGGGATGGGCCAGTTCCATGGGGCTGGAATATTCATAGCTTCATCTCGGCTCTGGCTGTTGCCTCGAAACTCTGCTGTTCCGAATGCCGCATGCGTATGTATTCAAGCTGCACCTTGAGCCTGTTGGCCTCAGTGCGCTGCTTGACCATGTTCTTTACCCACTCATGCCATTCCGGATCGGCCTTAGCCTGCCGCTCGGCATGAGAATCAGCCATTTTCGGGTCAGTCTCGATTAGACGGTTCTTGCGCTCCTCTAGGACCGCAGATTTAGTCTCCTCAAGCAGCCTTGCTGCATCATCCTGGTCTACCCAGCGCTTGGCTATGACCCTATACTGCTCAGAGAGCGGTAAATTCGATCTAGTCTCCTCCCCCACAGCTTCCCCCGTCGCTAGAGCCACCACCACTGTCGAAACTACCACCACCACAATCGCTGCTGGTACTGCCGGTGTCTGCTGGCGTGCTTGGAATGTTCCAAGCCGGATTAAACGGGCTGAGCGGGTTGAGTGGATTGGTAAGATCAAGTCCACTATCACCCTCTTTCTTAGGGTGAACAGTATTGCGCTTTTTCGCTTTCATTTCCGTGGCTTCCTTCTCAGGTAGACTCGTGCCATGCGTCCAGAACGAGTAGGACGCTTCTCGCCGCTGTCGATAATCATGCCAGACTTGAGCATCGCATTGATCGCTGCCGTAATCGTGCAGGACCGGATACCAAGGCGCATTTCCAACTCGTCTGCCGTGATCCCGCGCGGGGTGTTAATCACCTTATCCAAAATACGAGTCTTCACACTCCCCTTCTGGAACGGCGTCTTTGTAACAATCGGCGCACGCGGGTTGAAACGGTAATCCTGGACAGTCACTGAATCCTACTTTCCTCTAAAACGGAATCTCGTCATTCAAATCGTCTGGCTCAATCCTGCTAGATGGCAGGACACCCGATGGTCCTGGGCCTAACTGGGCGGCAAAGCCCCTAGTCCAAGCGCCACGGATGGCCACAATCCAATGATATAATGTATCTTCGTCCGGAAGTCCACCAGAACCTTGTAGTGTTCTCCCAATCAGGCCCATTACGGCCATTTCCTCACTCTTGGTAGTTGAAGGAGAGCCAGTAGCCATACCATTTGCCTTTGCTGGTGCCAAGGCTGGGCCACCATTACCGACCATGCGCTTGAACATCTTATAGTCTTTGCCATTATAGTTTTCATCGGTATACTCGATGGTGTATTTCCCGTTAGGGGCGAACAAGCTAAGCTTGTCGTTCCACACCCGGATATACTCCCCGGCATCCGTCTTGACGCTGCCAGTTTTAGCAGCGCCCTTCGGCGGATTCACATAAGCAACGGTGATATTGGCTACTGGCATGCAGTTTCCCTCCTAAAACTCAAACTTGCTGGCATCCACACCCATGCGGGTAGCCAGCTTCTTGAGGACATCTTCCTCTGTCGGGTCCATCTTGCCGTCAGCACCGGCAATGTCAGACGCCAGCAAATACACGTCCTCGGCCATCTGGCTTCCGTTGGGCTTCCCCTTAAGGTCATCCAACTCGCGGGCCAGCAACTGGCGGCCAGACTTGTCCTTGCCACGGCTAAACATGGTGTTGGCAGTCTGCTCAATCACGTCCTGCTTGTAAAGCTTGCCCAGGACGGGGTGATTGGTGATGAGGGACACGGCCTTGGTCTTTTCAGACTGGTCCAGGTCGCCATCAGCCCAGCCGACAAGGCTTGCAGCAGCACATACCGCCTCAAGGAAATCCTTGTTCTGACCGTATTCCGCTGCAACCTCACGGGCAGCACCGCCAGCCATGCGCTTCAAAATGTTAAACATTCACGTCACTCCTCTGTTTGTAGCGGTCCAAGACCGCATTTCGCCTTCCATTCCACCACTTAGACGCACGCCAAGACCAGTAAACAAGGGTGCCAAGACCGATAACGTCGAGCGCCCTGTCAGCTACCATCCATACAAACATTCCAAACCTCCGCTGCTGCCCGCTTAGATTCTTCGCTTTTCCAGTAGAAATGGTCAAAATCAGGCACGAACACCTTGGCTACGTCATGCTTGTCGGAGAACATAGCTAGAACACGCCGAATAGCATGAGCCTGCCACTCTAGGCGTTTTAGGTGGGTATTGGTTTCTTCAAGGGATAGCTCGCGTAGCTCGGATCGCTTCTCGGTAACGTATAGTAGCTTGTAGGGCTTCTTTCTGGCGACTTGGTATAGACTGATCTGCCTAGCGTGTCCACCAGGAATCTCACTTGGCATACGGTTGACAGTCTTTAGGTCTATGCCATGGGTTTCCCACTCGTAGTCGATTACCCCTTTAATGGGGACTTCTATCCCTTCAAACCAGTATTCGATGGGAAACTGTCGAAGGGTAGGCCGCTCAAAGCCTTGCGTGGCCTGCATTGCACACTCAAGCATGGCGGGCACGCGGCTTCGCTCTTTGAGGGTGAAATCATCACATAATCCACACCCTTCAAGGTCAAACCGATTAAGAGCGCGCAGATGACAACTATCCCGATGTCCACCATAGAGGAATTCATCTAACCCGGCCTCCACAGATAAACCACGCCACATTGAGGCGTTAGAATCTCTAAATCCAAACAAATACTTAAGGCACCAAAAGCCCTTCTCGGCTGCGTATGTGTTAAGTGATGAAGCGCTAAGATGCTCGATCCCGTGCCTAGCGAACGGGCTTAAATTTGCTGCGGATACCACCGACCTTTTCCCCCCATCCGGTTTCCCTGTCCATCTTGCGGATAAACACGTTGTCCTTGGTAAAGCCCTTGGACGTGTCCTTGCGGCACAGGCCGTACCGGCCCTGGCCACGCTCGTTGAAATGTCCAGAGTCCCGCCAGAGGGTCCAGAAGTCCCACAGGCTTAGCTCATAGGCTACGCCCTGGCATAGGTAGGTATGCTTCTGCTGCCTCCAGGCATAGAGGGGCGTGTGGTAAAGCCCGATGCCATCCTTAAGCATTTGCTTACCAAGAGCCTTGAGTTCCTTGAATTCCTCGTAGCTACAGCCATATTTGCGCTGGTAGCGGGCTTGGCGAGCCTCTTGTCGGGCAAGAGCCTTCTGCTCCCAACCCAAGAAGGCCCCACCATCAAAGCCCAGGAAGCCGCGCTTAAACATGATCTGGCGCACTCGCTCCCGGCTAATGCTATAAATATTCCCAATAGCCTGTAACGTCATGCCAGCGAGGAACATCTCCTCGATCTGTGCATTCCTCGCCTCAATTACAGGATTGGGCTTATTTAGAACGCCTTTGGGGCGACCGCGCCTACGTTCGGATTCGATGCTTTGTTCCATGGCGGGCATTTAGTCATTACCGATCCGTCATGTCAAGCCTTGACGCAGAATATATTTCTGTGCCATGACAGCACCCTGCAACAGCGGGGAGTTGACGCTATGCTGATAGAAGGTGACGAGCTAACCCAATGGGATACCATCACAATTAGGCGCAAGTGCAAGGAGGGAACAGAGCGAGAACGGAGAGCCTACCTTGCCGCCGGGTACATCCTAAAGCCCGAACTGATGACCACCGACTCGATTGATGTCCTGTTTCGGGATAACCCCAAAGTAAGCCTAGCAGAACTAGCAAAAGTAATTTGCTGCAAGCATGATATAACCTACGCGGAGCTAGTTGGAAATTCGCGTGTGATGAATTTGGTAGATGCCAGACGAGAATTTACCATTATAGCCTACAAGATTATGGGCAGATCGACTACGGCCATTGGCCGTTTTCTTGGAGGCAGGGACCACTCAACAATACTTGAGTACCTTAAGTATGGTTCTGTTAAGAGACGCCCAAGAACAGATGAAACCCATTGCCGTAATGGGCATGAATACACCCCTGAGAATACCAAGGTTCACAACGGCTTTCGGCGCTGCCGCCAGTGCTACAATAGCTGGTACAGGGAACACCGCAGGCAGCTACGCCTCAAGGGGAAGCCAGAATGCCAACCTATACTCTAAGCTGGCCTCCATCGACTAATTCCCTTTGGCGAGCCGTTAGGGGCCGCAACATCCTATCCCGACAATATCGGCTATGGCAGGACAAGGCCGAGGAGGAGCTATTTGCCCAAGGGCTAGTCAAAGTCGATGGCCCAGTGACCATCGACATTGAGTTAAACTCACCCCATAAGCGACGGTATGACCCAGATAATCGGGTCAAGGCCATCTTGGATATGCTGGTGAGAACGCTTATATTGGAGGACGATAACGACAGTTTCATCCACCGCCTTACGGTCTACACCCAGTTGGGTGGCTTTGAGGGCGCGACGGTGAAAATACGAAAGGTCCGAAAATGATAAGCGCCAAGGAAATCCTACGCACCGCCCTAACCGAGCTAGACGCGGTTGGCATCACGCCAGTCGTGGAACACGGGGGCAGGCATATACGTTTATTTTGGCAACACGGGGGGCAGGATAGGAGCATGACCTTGCCAACTTCCCCCAGCGATTACCGCTCTGCCAAGAACAATCGGGCAGAATTGCGGCGCATTCTTAGGGCCGATGGGCTTCTTAAGAACGAGCAATCCCTTGAAAAGCCAGCAGAAATCACCATTCCGGTGACGCCGCCCAGCCTTTTGATCGAGGGCGGGGTTGTAATGGCGAATAGCCTTGATGTCGCCACACATTTCGGCAAAAGTCACAAGGATGTGCTTCGGTCTATCGACCGCCTCCTCACTGAGTTGGATGCGGTCTTTGCTGGGCGCAATTTTACGCCCAGTGCTTATATCGACAGCACAGGCAAGTCGAACAGGTGCTTTAAGCTGACAAGGGATGCCCTTTCGTTGATTGCGATGGGCTTCACTGGTGGACAGGCTATAAAGTGGAAGCAGGCTTACATCGAGGCATTCAATGCCATGGAAGCCGAGTTGCTCCAGGTTGCTGCCCCTCCAGCCCTTACAGCCAAGATAAAGGCTTTGGAAGCTGATTTAGCGGCTCTGATCGACTTGGTAGCCGACAGCCAGAAGCAGATGCTGGCTCTCCCTGCCCCACAGCCGAACAGGCCCAAGATCAAGCCGCTTCCAAGGTGGATGAAGAAGCAATACGAGCGGAGAGCTAGGCGCACAGCCGCCTAGCTTACCCGCCTGGGGGAGGGGTGAATGGGGGTTATCGCTACAGCCGTGCGGCATATGCTGGCTGGCGGAATGACGCCAGAACAAATCCTGGAAGCCGTCCAGGACATCGAAGATCAAATTGCACTGACTACAAAACTGCAAGCAACATCATTAATCGCATCATTATTAGAGAATCGCATCATAAATGCGGAAAAACCCCAAGAGAATCAGGAAGTTATCCAGGAAAATGGTGTTAAAGAAAGAAAAGAACCAAAAGAAAGAAATATATATATAACTAATAACTCTGGGAAAGGAGAGGGGGTACGGGGGAGAGGAAAACCCATTTCCGGAACAGCGGATCGGGATTTTGATGCTTTCTGGCTAGCTTTCCCTCGCCGGATTGGCAAGGGCGCGGCCCGCAGAGCCTGGGCCAAGGCATCCATCCTGGCTACGATTCCGGAAATCATGGCTGGGGTTGAGCGGTACGCAAGTGTTTGCAAAACCAAGGAAAAAGAGTTCATTTGCCACCCTTCGACTTGGCTTAACCAGGAGCGCTGGACCGACGAATATTCCAACGAAAACAAGGATTTACGCAATCCTCCCAAGCGGACATGGGCTGAAATCAAGGCAGAGAGGGCACAGAATGCGTTGGTACGCGGTGATGACGAAATCCCGGAAGGAAGAACTGGCCCAGAAGAACCTAAACTGGCAGGGGTACGAGACTTTCTACCCCCACTACAGCCAGTGGACTACACCCAAGAAAACCAAGCCGCGTTGTGTGCGGAAGCCCTATCTGACGAGGTATCTGTTTGTTGGGATGACGAATGGCCACCCGAAGCAATCGGTATACAACATTAACTGCACCATTGGTGTATCCACAGTGGTTTACTGTGGAATGGGAGCATTAGAGATACCGGACAGCATTATAGCCGAGTTAAAGTCTAGGGCCGACGATACCGGGGAAGTGCATTTCGGGGTGAAAAAGCCACCTTTTCCTGGGAAAATTGGCGATAAGTGCAAGTTTAAGGAGACAAGTCCCCTCTTTGGCTTTATTGCGGAGTTGAGCAGTGTTGACATAGGGGGCAAGCTTATGGTAAAACTGGACAAAATGCTGGGCTCACAGCGAGAAGTTCTCGTCAGTAGAGCCGATGTAGGTGAGATTATCCCCTACGAGCGGGGTGATCTTCTTACGGCCACTTAGCCTACCGGGCGGTAGAACACAGGTTCCCGCCAATGGCGGTAGCCTGTCTGAAAGGGGTAATCAGATGGATGAAGTGGCGCACGCTCGCCTGCTTGAAGCGCTTGAGAAGTCGGTGGCGTTAGAGCCAGAACCAAAAGAGAACAACGTAGTCAATTTTGCCGTTGAGCGTCTGAGCCGTAAGGGCGAGGACTTGAGGCCGCAGGATATTGCGGTGACTGATTTGCTCAGCCTCATTCAGAGCGATGTAGCCAAATATGGTGATGTCACAAAATGTTACGTCACGCTCGTCCGCGAGGACGAAAAGGCGTTTACGGTAGTAAACTACCGTGCTGGCGTCTCCCGTGTAGAGGAGATTGCCTTGCGCCAGTTAGGCGTCCAGGAAGTGATTGATAGCTGGAGATTTGGCGATGGCGAAGGGTAAACCGTTCCAAAAGAAGAAACCGAAGGAGTCTGAGGGACTGCCTCCGGTTGACAAGGAAGGGATTAACTTCTCCAAGAATCCCATGTCTAAGTTTCGTGGGAACAAAACGGCTATGAAGCGCCCTTCCGGGCGGAAGCGATAGACTTGTTGACTTGGAAGTTTTGCTCCTCCCACTCGGCGTGGGCCTGCATTTCATCGGCCAAGCCGAATTTTTCTGCGAAATGAAGGCAGGCTGCACCGGCTAGCTTCTGGATTTCCAGTGCTTTCTCGCGCGGCAGAGCCTTAAAAATCGCAGCCGTATAAGCCGTAACAATAAGGCTAGCAATTGGGTTAGGATTGGTCGGGTCTGTCTCAGCGTGTTTTACCATCTTGTTCTCCTATTGTTCTCAGTAGCAATGCCTGTCCCAGGATGAAGCCAGACGCCAGGATAATGGCGTTACGGTCGGCCTTGGTTAACTCCTCCACCGGCTTAGTGGCTATCTTATAAATGGTTTCTGCGATTTCATCGCTAATCTCTTTTGGCCTATTTGTGGGATTGAAGTCCCAGGTCATAGTGCTTTCCTTTTCACTGGTTTCGGCGCGGGCTTGCTAGCCCCGGCCTTCTTCACTGGTCTGGCAAGGCTTTTCTTGCCATGGCTCATCTTTCTCCCGTTCCAACGCTTAGCCATTAGTCACCCCACTCGTCATAGTCCTGAATCTTAGCCTTGCTCTCCAGCCTGTCTGGCAAGTCTCGCAGCATACGAATCAGGTACTCCACGCGGCGCTTACCAAGGGTGTCGAGTAACAGGTCGTAATCCTCATCGTCTTGTATCTCAAGCACCAACTCATGGCACAATTTACGCACATAGGCGATGTCTGCCTCTGTCATTAGTTCCTCCATTGTTCCGGAGTAGAATTGCCCCACACCAGATTCTTTCTGAGGGAATCGCAGTGGGCGGCCCAAAACTCGGTTTGCCTGCGGGACGTATAGAACCAATACGCGCCGGTAAACGAGGCCCCAGCGGCAAAGGCCGACAGCAGTGCCCATGGACTGCCCATGCTGATGTAGGCCATCAGCAGATTGAGCAACCCAGCGAGGATATTGAAACCAAACAGATACCAGTCGGTACGGCAGTTCATTTCTCCAACTCCACCATCAGGGCTTTGCCTTCGGCCTGTTCCCAGAACCAATGGTCATAGCGGGTGCTAAGACTAGCCAAATCATCAGCATCATTTGTGCTACGCAGCGAAACCTTATCCTGCCCAGGCTCCCATTGCAGGGTTGCCCTTAGTCTGGCAATTGTCTCGCCCATGTCCATAAACAGTTTGCGTTCATCCGGTGTCATTTGATCCATCCTTTCGGGACGCCATACGCGTCATACATGAGGAACAACCTCCAGGTTCTCTCGTCCATATCTCTTAGTCCTAGCTCGAAACGCCTTGTCTGTACCTTTAGGCTAGATTCTTTGCCGCGATAGCCAAGGGCCTTGGCAAACTCCACAGGGCTAAGCCCTAACCTAAGACGTGTCGCGCGAATCTTCTGCCCTCTCTCCTTTTTGGTTAAGGCGGCCATGTTCGCCTCCAATCATAATCCATTCTGCTACCGTTTTTGGCGATCCCCAGCAATGGGCTGGCATATGCCAAACCATGAAATTCACTATATCAATCAATCGGTTACGGTTGATGGTGTCTGCCCTAGCGCAAGCCTGATATAGCTCGTTGGCCAGCACAGAGGTCATAAAGCCTCCTGGCGGGATACCATCCCAATAATACCGCTCAAGACCGTCGCGCATATGCTCCGGGAGCAGCGAATAGTCGGGCGAACCGGATAAAGTTGGGGGTAAGGTCTTGTACGACATGGGGGACTCCCCTATATTCGAGTGAGGTTGATCGGGAGAATTTGGACTCCTCACCCGGTCGATCTTTCGCGTATTGGGGAGAGGGCGGGCTGCCGAGCCCGCCCTTTCCTTTTGCACTAGCCGCTCAGGCCGAAGGCGTGGGCGAAGCTAGCGCCCTTCCGCTGGTACTGACCAGCCGTAAGGCGCACAAGCCTCCCAGCCTCAATCTCCAGCCGGATGGCACGGTAGACAGTAGGCTTGCTCAGCCCCTGCTTGACGGCTTTCGTCAGCAGATCGGTCAGGGCAAACGGCCCAGTTCCGTACTGGCCAATCAGTTCCTGGGCAGCCCGCTGCAACTTGCCATCGCGCGGATTGCGCTGCGGCTTATGCCGCTTGTGGCGCTTCACCTTGACGATTGGCACTTCATCCACAGCAGTCTTACGAGACAACCGGTGGCCGGTGCCGTTAATTGCCGGAATGTTAGCCGACTGTACCGGCGTCACATTCACGGTCGGGACAATCTGATGAAGGCGATTCAAAACCTCCGTAAGACGGTCCCCACTCACAATACAAGAGACGTTAAACATTCTCTCTCTCCTTCTCTCCCCTCGCAATGAGGGTCCACTTAGCCACCATTTTGTGATGGCCTTCTTCGGCCTGTTCCCAGGTCGAATACCGATCCATGTCTTGGTCGGACGACTCGCTCCAACTCTGGAGACGGGGAAACCACATTGACATGGAGCCTAATGTTGATTTGCGCATCAATGGCTTGAGCCAGAATTCAGGCTCTCTACTGAGGAATCTGCCTCCTGGCAGGGCCAGCCATGATTTCCAGCGTGGCCAGCGACGGAACACCATCGTCTCAAAGATAAGTGGGGGACCACCTTTCTTCCACTGGTGATCCAAGCCAAGAAACATAGTGCTTACCCAGTAATCTGGGCGCAATCCGAGCCACCACAGCAGCCGGTTAGGCGTTCTGATTTCTTCCTGGGCCACATGCCTATTGGCAGTCTCAAAGAACTGCCCCCACTCCTCTATCGGAGCGGGGACAGCCTTGGTGCCCTTGAGGATGTAATGCTCAAGCAGCATTGGGCATCCCTTTCTTGTAGATTTTGGGACCGTGCTTGAATACGCGCTTGAGTGCCTGATGGTCCTCTACCTGAGTGGCAAACACCGCGCCAGCCACGTCAGCCTCGTCGGCATCCCAGTGAACAAGGTAAAACGGCTCCTCACAGTCCCAGGCTTCCAGGACAGTACCAAGCGTACCCACTGGATGGTTGTCGCCATCGGCATGGGTAGTCTTGATGATCCTAGTGCCGGGTTTCAGCATCTGCATCTGGGTCATCCTCCGTATGGAGAGTGATAGCGTTATCGACCAACTCACACAGGCTACTATGGCTAATGCCCATGGCCCTGGCCATATGCCACATATAGATTGCGCCAGCGCCAAGCAACTCACGTCCTTCTGTGCCATTGAGTTTGTGAAGCGCACCGTATTTGTCAATAGCTGCCTGTACCATAGCGACAGCCAGTGACCTAACTTTTTTCATTTGGTCGGACGCCAAATCCTCTGGAAGCGGAGTGATAACGTCCTCGGCTTTAATCGTTTTCATGCTTTTTCCACTCCTCTCGTTCTGAGATGGGCCTATCCGTTTCCCTTTCCATCCTTTTCAGGACTTGGGCAGCCCGCACGATTAGCTCACAGCTAGTCTCTGGGCTGATCTTGCCTTCGTTCTCCATCTCGGTAGAGGCGGCAGCAAAGGCATAAACAACATCGCCTACGCGGAATTCCATGCTGCTAAGGTCGGCATGGATGGCGTCCATGACTGTATCTTCTGGGTGCATGGCTTAGCACTCGATGCTCTTGCCGCGCATAAACTTTGCCAGCAGCCGGTCAATGTCTTTCTTAGCAGCAGCGGTAGGGCTGTCCTTCATCGCAGTGGTCTTTTCGATTGAGGAACGCAGGCCATGCGTAAAGGCTTCGATGGCCTGGGTTACGGCTTCCTCCTGCTTGGAAGGCTTCGTGCAGCCACTGATGGACATGCTCGTAGCCATCACTGCAAAGTTGAGAATAGCATTCAGGAAAATAGCGTTGTTCTCCCCGGTCGCGTTATGCACCCGCAGGGCCTCGCACATGCCTGAAAACAGTGGCTTCATGCAGCGACCAATACCCTTGAAGCCTTTATCGTCATTCATTTGCAGCGAATGAGCCAGTTCCAGGAGATTGATTTCCAGGGCATCCGGGTCATTCATGTTGCAAGACAGATTCAGCTTGACGCTGGCAACCTCAATGCCGTCTGCGTCCTTCGTGATATTCACCTTAGCCATTGATTTTCCTCCTTAATTCGTCTGTCTATCTGCAAAGTATTTGGCTGCCAGATTGCCAGCACGTCTGGTGATCTTGGCCGCTACCTCCTTGGTAATGTCGCCATCCCCTACCGAATAGGCGAGGGACTCGATGAAGCCAAGCTTGATGTCCGTGGCGTCGGCATCAACGAAGTGGTGTTTCTTATGCACAGCCTCGCTATGCTTGCGGAACATACGCCGAACGGTCTTTTCGTCCTGGCCCTCCAGTTCCTTTTCATCCATATTTGCCCAGTCTTTCATGGCTAGCTCCATTCAATGCGCTTGATCGTCTCGATCTTAGCCTCAGAGATAACGCGGCACAGCATAACCTCGGTCGCGCCTTCGGCAAGCAAACTTTCTGCATGCCTCTTGGCTGCATCCTCATTAGCAAATGCCTGGACGGATGCAATCGCAATGTAGCGACCATCCTTGAATTTAGGCTCTGGCGCGGTAAAGCGCTTGCCATGCGTCTTAATTAGAGCCTGGGTCTTAGCCTTCAAACGCTTTCCTGCTGGTCTGGCTGGCATCATTCCCTCCCTATGGGTGGTAGTGGGCGAAGGTGGACTTGCAAAAACTCGGTTGCGTGTTTCGGGCACAGCACGGTATCCCGGTAGCAATCCTGCCTTGAGGATACCTCAAGCATAGTGGCGCGCGGACTGGGCTGGCCACCAAACACCATGAGATTAACCCAATCGGCTGGCAGCCCATCCTTGATGGGGTATTTCTCCTCGCAGCCATTCCAGGCACACAAGAAGCCCATCTTCTCCAGTTCGGAGATAGGGATATTGGCTCTAACGGATTTCATTGAACCACTCCTCGGCTCTTTCATCGTCAATTTTCCCGGTGCGGGCAGAGTATATCAGCGCTGCAAACTGGGAGGACAGCTTCCGAAGGTGGACAAACTCCTCATGGGAGAGAATCCCCTCTCTAACCAGTCTTTCCGCGCCAAGAATCCAGCTTAAGGCTACATCACTAGCCCCCATGCCAGGGATGGTCTTGTCTAAATACTCGTGGGAGCCTCTCAATTCTTTGATTAACTCTCTGAATTCCTTAGTCATTGGAGATGCCTCCGTTTGTAGGCGGTGAACTCCTGCATTACCTTCTTAGTGGTGTGGACTTTGATCTTCTCCCCCTCTGCCTCGCGCTTGATGATCTGTTTTTCAGCGCAGAAATGGCAGAGTTTGGTATAATTCTCAGGGACATGGGGACGAAACATAATCCCCCGGCCACATTCACTGCAAAGGCCGTGCAAGTTATCCGTGAAATGCGTAGGCCCTATAGGCATACACACAAGGATACACTCGTCCTCCGGTCCAGGCTGGGGAAGGGCGCTGTTGTCATCTGCGACATCAACCTTTCGGTCCTTGCCGCCAAATTTTATCTCCGGGGCTTTCATTCCCTCCAGTTAGCCCCCCGGCTCTCTGTTGTAAAGCCCCCGGTGAAAATTATTTTTGGGAATTTCAAAATGTCTGTCTGCAAATTTTGGAGGATTGAAATGACAGAAAAGGATTTGTTGAAGTCTCCCCTTTGCGAAATTTGGTTCTTAGGTCCAGGCCCTGGCGCTTAGAATCTGGTTGCCTGCCATGAAAATCATGGCAGCGGGCATGAAACTCAATTGGGGGGGGGGTTGCCCTGGGGGCAGAACAAAACTAGAACAAAACAAGAACAGAGAACGAATCGGGAACAAAACGGGAACACGCCAGAACAAAAAAAGGGCTAGCCTCGAACGGCCACAGCCCTAGAACAAATCAGGAACGCTTTAACTAGGCATGGGCGCGACTCCATTTCGGCCCGGTCTTACGTTTCTCAGGCCGGTTCATGAGGCAATATTCGACCGCGTAGCCGATATATCGCGCGTCGTTTTCTTGCCCTAATGCCTTGTTGATTCGCGCCATGTTAGGCGCGATCAATTCCCGCACAACGCGGGTGTTAAATGTTTCGTCACTTTGCTCTCTGTACAGAGCCCGCGCCCGCGCAATTTCGCTAGGCGTTAGGACATCTGAAAGCGCTATCGTCCGAAATGCTTTCATGTTTTGGACTCCTCTTGCTTGGGCAAATGCGCCCTAGCTAGCCACGTCAAGAGCGTGGCTAGCCCATGCGCTATTGCAGCAATTCAGTGAACGCGCCGCCAAAGCTTTGCGCGTCATCGTCGGCAACCGTAAACGCGGCCTTGCCAAGCGTGGCTTTGCCTTCGCTATCACGCTCGATTAAGCGCATATCAAAGGCGAGGCAGCCGGACTTGTCGCATACTGTGACGGTCACGGCCTCTTGCCTTTGGTCACTCTTGCTAGGCGGCAAGCTTGCCTCGATTGGCTCGCTCGCGTTGTGTTGCGTAAACCAAGACTCCATGAGAGCCGCATAGCGCGTCACTGGCAATTCACGCAAGAGCGCTCTAGCCGCGCGCAATGCCGTTGCCTTGTCATCGGCTAGGCTTGTGAGCGTGAAAGCGTATTGCGTGCCGTTGTCATCGACTCCTACAATCATTGGCTCGAATTCGCCATTGGCTGACAGGAGATGCGCGCCGAATTCCATTAGATGATTGACCAAGGTCTTATCATCCATGGGCTTGCATTCGGCGACTAAGACTCGTGCTTCCAAGGTCTTAGGCATTTAAGGACTCCTCTTTTGTTCCGGTTAATCGTCTAGGCTGAAAAGCCATAGCATTATCAGAATTCCAGCAATCCAGGACAATGGGGAATCCCATAAACCGGCTTGCATTAGAATCTGTCCTGCCATGGCGGAAAGCATCATGCGAATCACCGTCCTTTCGGTTGCGATTAAACCAAGAGGGACTCGCCAGTGCGGCGAGTCCTAGTTGCTTTAATCGACTTGCGGCCTACGGCCTTTGAGTAACCACGCGGCGGCCTCTTGCGCATTAGGACAGCGGACAATTGCGCCGCGCCTTTGCAGCACTGCACAAAGTGCCTGTATTCCATGCGTGAATCCGCCGTTGTCGCCGTCACTACAACCGCTAACGTGGCCGTCACTAATCCAGACTCTTGGGCCGGTCATTGATCCCAGGATTGCGAGGCTTGGCGCGTCTACAATGTTATCGCCACCGACTCGGCGCGACCATTGCATGACTGCTTCTGGCCTAGCCGCGCGTCCGCGATCAGCAAGCAACACGAGTCGGCCCGTCCTACCGCGTTGCGGCCTGTGGCCGTCACTATTGGCGTTATGCTCTAGGTCGCCATCATAAGAGCGGCCAACGTAGCCGATAATCGTGGCTTCCGGCAGGACATCAATCATTGCCTCTATGTCGTGTTCTGTCCAACCCATAGAGCCCGACAAATCGACCATGATGGTTCCGCGTTGCTTTGATCCGCCTTTAACGACTCGTCCGCCAAAAATCTTTTGGTCAACCGCCATTCGCCAAAAGCGCTTGGGGATTGTCCCTTCAATTTCCGCGCGGCGATGTCCGCCCTTTTTGCGCCGATTCTGCATCGGCAGAACGTCTGGCCTTTCGGGATTCTCTAAATGACCAGCATTTCCCGGAAGACTCTTATATGCAGGCTTAAAATGCGGGTTAGGCTGCAAATCATCATCTAGCCTAGGGTCCGGCTTGCCTTCGTATGCTTCGCCTTTGCCTTTGGCTTTTTGCTCTCCAGGCTTAGAGCGATCCGGCTTGTCGTCCTTTTCGCCTTCTTCGCCTTCACCGTCTTGTTGCTCTTGCTCCTCTCGCTCTTGCTTTTCGAGCGAAACAAGCCATTGCGCAAGGCTAAGCGTGTTCGCCCAGTCTTGTGTTCCCATTGCCTCTATATTCGAGGCAAGCTGACGGACAAACGGATCAGTTTCGACGGCCTTAACCTTAGCCGCAGAACGCAACCGGGCTAGCATTGCAGCCGCCTTAACAGCGGAACCGCTTTGCTTTTGAATCGCGTTAATCATGCGATTAGAATCGTTTTCGCCACGCTTGCCAATTGCTCGCTTTAGCGATTTGTCGGCAAACGAGTTAGCGAATTGATTCGCCCGCATGAGCCGCGCGGTATCAAGCGCCCATGATGGGATTGACTCCAGGCCGGTTAGGTCTGGCGTCATTGCGGTATCATAGAGCATCAAGTCATGGACTCGCTCGCTTAACGAGTCATCGCCTTGCGGCACGTTCACGCTATCGTCAGCATTGCGCGGCATTGTGCCCAGCAACGCGGCGATAGAGTCGCTAGCAGGCATTTCAGTTGGCCCTTTGAGGCTAACCAAATTGCCATACAAGCGCTTAGTTTTAGATTCTGCCATCTCATTCGGACTCCTCTTTTGCAGTCTGGCAACAATGCCAAAAGGCGGCTAGGGGTTAGCCTAGCCGCTATCTGCCATTGTCGGATTAAGCGGCGATTGTCTTAACGTGCGCCGCTTCGATTGCCTTTGAGACGTTAGCATCGCCAACGCCAACGACTCGCAAAGCATCCCGCACAGAGAGTCCCGCGCGGTCAACCAAGCGCCCAATTTCAACCCAAGTACGGGTTGACTTGAGTTTAGCGAATTCCGCCGGAGGCTTGGGCGAATAAATCGCGTTGGCCGCAGCGGCGCGAACACCAGCGGGAAGCTTTAGCAGAAAGATGGGATTCGGTTTATCAATCTGCCGCTGCACAACGAAGCGATCCCGCAGCGCTTCCGGCAGGTCCATAGGCGTGGCGTTCATCGTAGCGAAGCACTGGAATCCTTCTTTAGGCGTAATCGTCTCGCCGTTCGGAAGCGTATACTTGGCGATTCCGTAGTCATCAAGAATCGCATGCAGGAACGGAATGGTATCGCCGCCAGCCTCGTTAATCTCGTCAATAACGAGACGCGCGCCTAACCGCCATGCACGAATGCAAGGCCCGTCATACCATTGCAGGCCAGCCGCACCGGGACCATAGAAGCCACGCAATTCTGCCGCCGCAGTTTCCGCAGTAATGCAAGTGCGAATAAGCGGGCGATTGCCCAAGCCAACGCGGCAAGAGCTTGTTGACTTGCCGCTCCCGGGCTTGCCAAAGCCTAGAAAGCGCTCGCTATGCAGCATAGCGAATTCAAAGTCCTGCCAAGCGTCACAATGCTCTTTCAAGACGGCGCGCACGTCGGCAGAAAAATAATCGAGGTCTGAATCTTTCATCGTCATTTCTGGACTCCTCTAGGGTTAACGCTATCGCTCAAACGATAGCAAAAGGCCCACGCTCGATTGCATGGGCTAATTGCTAGCGTCTAATGTTTGGTTCCGTTGTTACCATGCGTGGCAAGGCCAGCATGTCCCGGAATCTCATCTGGCCTCGGATCACGCCAACGCGCCGCGTCATGGTTAGCGGCAACCGTCTGAATAACAATTGTCGCCATCTCCTTTACTACTTGGCCGCATGCGCCAAGGGCTTGCTCGCGTGGCATTTTAGCGCTTGCTGCGCCAATCATCATAGCGAGCAACGTGGCAAACGCATTGCTAGACGCATGGATCATTTCACCGATCGACTTATCGTGACGCTGGAAATCGGCAAGCGCCGCGACAAAGCCAATCGATTCAGATTTGAGCCACAGGCCCAAGTTAGCCTCGCCCTCGTCGCCGCTTCGCTTTTCTAAAAGCTTGGCGGCTACTTTGGCGAGCGAGTCGGCAACTGCGTTAGGGTCATTGAAATTAAGCGGTACGTCCATAACCGCCGCTCCCATGCCGCTCGCTTCGACCTCGGCCTTAATTTCTTCGCGCGTTCTTTTCTTTTCGCTCATAGTCTGGACTCCTCTATGCAGTGCCACAACGACACCAAAAGGCCAAGCACTTAGGCTTGGCTAATTGCTATCGTTCATTGTGCAGGCTTTAAGCCTCGGTCTTTTGCCGCTTGGGCAAAGGATTCAAGGTTGCTAATGGGCCAACTAATGTAAACATGCCCACGGTTGTTAAGCATAATAAGGCGATCAGCGGTTAATTCGATTTGTGCCGCTTTGCGTGGGCCATAACAGTCTTGCAAATACGCCAGGGCGTAGCTTTGCAAGCGAAGCGTCTTTAGGTTTGGCATATTCATTGCGCCGACTCCTCTTGTTTGACGCGCGCTAGCCTTGTTCGGTAATCATCAAGGCTAATCGGCTCGCTATCGAAGCCACGCTCTAACACGCTCACACGCTGCCATGCTGGATTGTAGGCTTTAGCTATGCGCCGCAACTTGCGGCTAAAGGCAACGACTGACTCTGAATCATCGGTGTAATCGAGCTTAATCACTTGCGACATGGGTTAGGACTCCTCTTGCTTGGTGGAAACCATAGAGTCGCCCTTGGTTAGATTTCAGAGGTTGATTTTCCGCAAGATAAGCTTGGCTTGGTCAACCCAAGCTTTGCCGCGTTTGGTTTCATATCCGTAGTTTCCCGCCGCTCGGTACAAAATAGAAAGCTGGCCTAGGCGGACTAGTCCTAGCTCGCGTTCGCTCAGCTTGGACAAGTCGATTTGATCCAGAATAGGGTCAGGCATGGGGCCTCGCTTTTTAAGGGCGACTCAATGCTTCCCACAGTGTAGGCAATAAGGAGTCGCCTTGGTTAGAGTTATTTGCGCGCCATTCTTTCGCGTTCAATTGCCAGTTCGGCGACAATTTTGCCGCGAGTATAATCCATTTCGCGGCTAAGCATGTCTAAGGCTAAGCCCTTGTCGTCCTTGGCTAAGTCCGGGAACCCATTAACTAGAGTAACCCATGCCGCGTCTAAATCTGCCAATTCCTTTAGGTATTTGCCTAGCATTTGTTTTTCTCACTTTCTAAGGCGACTCGCTATTGCCCACAGGCATGGGAAATAAGGAGTCAATGGAATGCGGCGGCTAATCAGGCCAACCACACAGAGCGGGGAGTCCGGGTTTCCAAATAGGGCCGGTCAATCCCATCTATCCCAGCCTATGCGACTCGCTTGTGGAAGGCGAATCCGGCTAGGGCCATCTAGCATCTAATCATACAGTGCCCAGTGGCACTAGGTAGGACGCGCTATTATTCGATCACGATTGCGTGATAATTCAGAACAAACCAGGAACACAAATAGATGGCAAATTATCCCCGCAAGCGTAAGCTAACGCCAGGGAATCAAAGGGTTGCCGCAGTTGCTGATCCCGAATTAGGGCTTCCGGCTCTAACCAGGAAACAAGAGGCATTCGCCTTGGCAATCCTAGAAGGCAAGAGTCCAAAAGACGCATATAGACAAGCTTATGATTGTTCCCGTATGCAGGATAACAGTATAAGCACGATTGCGAGCAAGATGGCGCGAGACTATAAAATCGCGTCCTATATTCGTTCTGTCCAACGGAATGGTCTGCAAGACGTTGGAATCTCTAGGGAATCTCACCTTACAGAATTGGCTCGCTTGCGCGAATTAGCAGTAGAAAACACGCAGATAAGCGCTGGCGTCCAGGCCGAACACTATAGAGGGCGAGTCGCTGGCCTGTACAATGACAAGCTTACACTAGCCATTGGCCCAACAGATGAGGCACTTTTAAGCCAATTAGCGAGCCTTCTAGGGCCGGAACTAGCCAGCGCCATAGGCCAAGAGCTTGGCACGCAAGAGCCATCCACAGTCACGCTAGAGGCTTCCCCCGATGGGGACAAGCTAGCATTGCCCCCGCCTCTAGAGCGTGAATAATTTTCCATAATGCTGATTATGCGAAGGCATAGCTAGCTAACTAATTGATTTGATTGCTTTATTATTGTTCATGCTTTGTTCTTGGTCTGTTCACTGTTTGTTCCTGGTTTTATGGCCGCACCACCCCCTGGCTCGGCGGAAAAAGCGCACTTTCCAGCACATTGGGATCCTAAGCTTAGAATTCCACGTGGACAAGTTGTCGC
>JADMIO010819929.1_pt1 | contig 67617 bp, 63 predicted proteins | sample 8958161 | NCBI WGS metagenome assembly JADMIO01 (sample SAMN16585339, study PRJNA669376) | soil metagenome | isolation source: Crop rotation soil | place: USA: Cullars Rotation, Alabama | collected 2011 | reverse complement strand
CTTTCCCCGATGCCAGCGCGCGCGGCAGGAACGGCCGCGCGAGTCGCCCGAGCGTCAGCGCCGCGCCGAACAGCGACCGCGACAGCAGGCTCCGGCGCAACGCCGACCGACGCGCCGCATCGACCGGCGAACGCAACACGCGCTCCTCGACGTACTTGCGACCGATGTCGACCAGGCGCCCATAGCGGACGCCCGACGGACACGTCGTCTCGCAGCTGCGACACGTCAGGCAGCGGTCGAGATGGAGCTGCGTGCTTCCGCTCACTTCTCCACCTTCGAGGGCCTGCTTGATCAGGTAGATGCGCCCCCGCGGGCCGTCGAGCTCGTCCCCGGTCAGCTGGTACGTCGGGCAGGTCGCCGTGCAAAAGCCGCAATGCACGCACGCGCGCAGGATCGAATCGGCGTCGCGTCCCTCGGCGGTCGCGAGGACTTCAGGCAGCAGATGCGTTTCCATTCGGATCCGTTGATCGCTATGACTTAGCGTCGAGCCTGCGCTACAACGTCGGGTACATCCGTCCGCGATTCAACACGCGACGCGGATCGAAGACCTGTTTCAGCCGCGTGTGCAACTCCAGCACCGTTGCGGGCAGCGGCTGGAACGCCCCGCCCGACTTGTGTGGACTGCGATAGCGCGTCGCGTGCCCGCCGTGTTGAGACGCCCACGCACGCATCGATGTGGCGACCGAACGATCGCGGGTCATCACCCACCGCAAGGCACCGCCCCATTCGATCAGCTGCTCCCCGGGGAGATTCGACCATGGCGCAGTGGAGGGCACGGAAAGGCGCCACAACGCCGCGTCGTGGTGCGCGGGCGCGAAGTAGTCGAGCGTCTGATCCCGAAGGTCGCGCCAGAAATCCGTCGCGTCCATCTCCATGCCGCCGATCGTTCGGGTTGCGTTCTCGATCGCGGCCGGTGCGCCCGACAAACGCACCGAGAGGCGACCGCCGTGGAAGCATGTCGCCGAAACGGGCAGCGGCTTGCCGCCCCATTCGTTCATGAGGCGTATCGCTTCGGTGGCGTCGCAGTCAATGACCCGCGTCGTCTCGGCCTTCGGACGTGGAAGGCACTTCAGCGAAACTTCCGTCAGGACACCGAGTGTGCCGAGCGCGCCTGTCATCAACCGGGAGACGTCGAAGCCGGCGACGTTCTTGATCACCTGTCCGCCGAACGCCAGCGCCTCGCCCGTGCCATCGACGATGCGAACGCCGAGCACGAAGTCCCGCGCCGAACCGGCCGCAGCGCGTCTTGGCCCCGAAAAGCCCGCGGCTATGACCCCGCCGAGCGTCGTCGCGGAGCCATGGTGAGGCGGCTCGAAGGCGAGCATCTGATCGTGCGCGTCGAGGGCCGCCTCCACTTCGGCGAGTGGCGTTCCCGCGCGCGCGGTCATGACGAGCTCGGAGGGCACGTACGAAACGACGCCGGTCAGTTCGCGCACATCGAGCGGTTCGCCGACGACCGCTTCTCCGTAGAAGTCCTTGGTGCCGCCGCCGCGAATGCACAGCGCACGGCTGTCGGCTGCGGCGGCGCGAATTCGGTCCTGAAGCCGCGCGAGGGGCTGTTGCTCCACGGAAAGGGTGAATGGCGTCCCGTGCTAGGGCGACGCGATCTTGTCCCGATAGAGGTTGCGCGGCTCGTCGGCGTCGACGATCGTCGTCTCGGCAAGAGCCGCCTTTTCCCACTCGCGCAGGAAGGGATGCCCGAGCAGCGCGTCCAGGTACGCGCGCGCGACGCCTTCGACCTTGACGTCGTACGTCTGAAAGCGGAAGGCGACCGGCGCGTAGAAGCAATCGGCGATCGAGAAGCGACCGCAGAGGAACGCGCCGCCGCTGCCGAAGCGCCGCCGCGATTCGTCCCACATGTGCACGACGCGCGCGATGTCGGCCTTGAGCGGCTCCGACCACGGCCGGACGTCGACGCGCTCGCGAATGCACATCGTCATCTGGTTGCGCAGCGTCGAAAATCCGGAGTGCATCTCGGCGCTGATCGAGCGCGCCCATGCACGCGCGGCGCGGTCCGACGGCCACATCTCGGGATGCCGCTCCGCGAGATGACCCGCAATGGCGAGCGAATCCCAGACGATCAGCTCGCCGTCGTGCAGGCAGGGAACGAGGCCCGAGGGCGAGAACGAGAGATTGGCGGGATTGGGCGCGCGTCCGACGAGCGGAACGAGCACTTCGTCGAACGGCTCCCCGGACAGCTTGGCCACGAGCCAGCCGCGCAGCGACCACGACGAGTAGTTCTTGTTGCCGATGTAAAGCTTCATCGCCATCACGACCTCGGGACCGTTTTGCCGGGATTGAGAATGTCGCGCGGATCGAGCGCACGCTTGATCGTCTGCATCAGCGCCACCGCGTCACCGTGTTCTGCGACAAGCGCGTCGAGCTTGTGCACGCCGACGCCGTGCTCGCCCGTGCACGTTCCGCCCATCCCGATCGCCCGGGCGCTGACGCGCGCCGCGATCCCCTCCGCCTTGCGGCGCTCATCGGGCTGGGCGGGATCGTACAGCACGACGAGATGGAAGTTGCCGTCACCGACATGGCCGACGATCGGCGCGATCAACCCCGTCGTCGCGATATCCGCCTGCGTCTCCAGCACGCAGTCGGTGAGCCGCGAGATCGGCACGCACGCGTCGGTGGCGAACGCCTGCTTGCCGGGCGCGAGCGCGAGCGCGGCGTAGTACGCGTTGTGGCGCGCCTTCCACAATCGCGAGCGATCCTCGGGCCGGGTCGCCCATTGGAACTCGTTGCCCCCGTGGTCCGCGCAAATCGACTGGACGATCTCCGACTGCTCGCGCACGCCTGCCTCGGTGCCATGGAACTCGAAGAACAGCGTCGGCTTCGCCGCCAGTTCGGTGAGCTGCGAGTAGCGGATGCACGCGTCCATCTGGACGTCGTCGAGCAGCTCGATCCGCGCAACGGGAATGCCGAGTTGCATCGCGACGATGACCGTGTCGACGGCGGATTTCAGATCCGGAAACTGGCACACCGCCGCTGAAATGGCCTCCGGCAGGCCATAGAGGCGCAGTTGCACTTCCGTGATGATCCCGAGCGTGCCTTCAGAACCGACGAACAGACGCGTCAGGTCGTAACCGGCGCTCGATTTCCGCGCACGGCTGCCGGTGCGAATGATCGAGCCGTCAGCAGTCACGACGGTGAGCCCGAGCACGTTCTCGCGCATCGTTCCATAACGGACGGCATTCGTTCCCGACGCCCGTGTCGACGCCATGCCGCCGAGGGTCGCGTTGGCGCCGGGATCGATCGGAAAGAAGAGCCCGGTGCCTTTCAACTCGCCGTTCAGCTGCTCCCGCGTGACACCGGCCTGGACACGGCAATCGAGGTCCGCATCGTTCACCTCGAGCACGCGGTTCATCTGCGACAAGTCCATGCACACGCCGCCGTAGAGCGCGGCGACGTGCCCTTCCAGCGACGTGCCAACGCCGAAAGCGACCAGCGGAATGCGCGCCGCATGGCAAAGCCGGACAATGGCCGCCACTTCCTCGTTGGTCTGCGGAAACACCACGACATCGGGCATGCCGGCATCGGCCAGCCCTTCGCCATGCGAGTGCTGAACGCGCACCGCATGCGTGGTGATGGCGCGATCGCCGTACGCGTCGCGCAGTTTCTCGGTGATGGCGGCAACGTCCGCTGCCTCGGGCCTTGCGCGCGCTTGCGTCGTCGATGACATGTTCATCACTTTCTCTAGAAACGCGGCAGTTCCGGATGCGCAAGCTGTCCCTGATGCACGTGCATGCGGCCGAATTCCGCGCACCGCGCAAGCGTCGGCACACCCTTGCCCGGATTCAGCAAACCCTGCGGATCGAACGCGCGCTTGATGCCGAGAAAGCGCTCGAGCGCGGCCGGCGGAAACTGCGCGCACATGCCCGCGATCTTCTCGATGCCAACGCCGTGCTCTCCGGTGATCGTTCCGCCGACGTCGATGCAGAGTTGCAGGATGCGATCGCCGAACTCGATCGTGCGCTCCTTGTCGCCGGGCTTGTTCGCGTCGAAGAGAATCAGCGGATGCAGGTTCCCGTCACCCGCGTGAAAGACGTTCGCACACGGCAAGCCGAACTCGCGCGACCACGTTTCGATCTGCCGCAGGATTCGGGGGAGCGCCGCGCGCGGAATCGTGCCGTCGATGCAGTAATAGTCCGGCGAGATGCGGCCCACCGCGGGAAACGCCGCTTTCCGGCCCGACCAGTAGAGCAGTCGCTGTGCCTCGTTCTCGGAGACGCGAATCTCGGTTGCGCCGCTCGCCTTCAGCACGGACGTGATCTCGCTCATCTCGGCCGCGACTTCCACCGACGTTCCGTCCGCCTCGACGAGCAGCACCGCCGCCGCATCGAGCGGGTAATCGGCGTGCACGAACTGCTCCACCGCGCGCGTCGCTTCGCGGTCCATCATCTCGAGGCCGCCGGGAATGATGCCCGCGCCGATCACCGCCGCCACGGCGGCTCCCGCCTTTTCCAGGTCGTCGAACGCGGCGAGCGCCACCCGGGCGAGTTCCGGCTTCGGCAACAGCTTCACCGTGATCTCCGTGATGACGGCGAGCAGTCCTTCGCTCCCGGTAATGAGCGCGAGCAGGTCGTACCCCGGCGCGTCGAGCGCCTCGCTGCCGAACTCGACGATGTCGCCGGTGATCAGCACCGCGCGCACCTTGCGCACGTTGTGCACGGTCAGGCCGTACTTGAGGCAGTGGACACCGCCCGCGTTCTCGGCGACGTTGCCGCCGATCGAGCACGCGATCTGCGACGACGGATCGGGGGCGTAGAAGAGACCGTACGCTGCGGCGGCTTCGGAAATCGCCAGATTGCGAACACCCGGCTGCACCGTTGCCGTCCGCGCGACGGGGTCGACCCTCAGGATGCGGCGAAACTTGGCGAGCGAGAGCACGATGCCGTCGCGTGCGGGAAGCGCCCCTCCGGAAAGGCTCGTTCCCGCGCCGCGCGCGACGACGGGTATCCGCGCGGCGTGGCAAAGACGCAGGATCTCGACGACCTGTGCCTCGGTCTCCGGCAACACCACGGCGGCCGGCTGCTCGCGATAGAGCGTGAGACCATCGCACTCGTACGGCCGCGTGTCCTCAGCGGCCGTCAAAAGCGCTGACGACGGAACGAGCCGGGCAAGCGCTGCGGTGAAGGCGGAATCGAGCATTGAGCGCGGATACGGGGAGCGGGGCTTCGACGAACCATTCGGGCGAGCACCGTCAGGAACGATTATTCCACACGGACTCCCTGCACCCATCGAGCCTTGCCTCCACGCGCACGGACCCCAATCTCGGGGTGTGCCGTGGGCTGCTAGAATCCCGGCCCACTTCGACGCCTTGGCGCGCGCTGCGCGCGGTGGTTTTCCTAAAGGATTGACGATGCGTACCTATCGCTTCTTGCTTGCCGCTGCGGCATGCGTGATTGCCTTCGCGCAGCCCGCGCTCGCGCAGACCGCGCTGCGGATGAACATTTCGATCGCCCAGAACTCGCACTACGGCGTCGCCATCGACACGTTTGCGCGTGAAGTCGAGGCGCGCACCAACGGCCGCTACAAGATCCAGAACTTCTATTCGGGAGCACTCGGGGCCGAGCGCGAGTCGATCGAGGCGTTGCAGCTCGGAACGCTCGACTTGACCATGACTTCGACCGGGCCGGTGCCGAACTTCGTTCCCGAGACCGCCATCCTCGACATTCCGTTCCTGTTTCGCGATTACGCACACGCCCGTGGCGTGCTCGACGGACCGATCGGCCAGGAGATGCTGCAGAAGTTCGATGCGAAAGGCATTCACGCGCTCGCGTGGGGCGAGAACGGCTTTCGCAACATGACGAACAGCAAGCGCCCGGTGAATGCGCCCGAGGATCTGAAGGGGCTCAAGATGCGCACGATGGAAAACCCGGTGCACATCCAGGCCTATCGGGCGTTCGGCATCATTCCGACGCCGATGGCGTTCACGGAAGTCTTCACGGCCCTGCAGCAGGGCACCGTCGACGGCCAGGAAAATCCGCTGTCGGTGATCACCGCGGCCAAATTCGACCAGGTGCAGAAGTACCTCACGCTGACCGGACACGTCTACTCGCCGGCGCTCATCCTCATGAGCAAGGCGCAATGGGACAAGCTGTCGGCGGCCGACAAGCAGGCGTTCAACGACGCGGCGAAGGAAGCGGTCAAGGCCAATCGCGCGCGCATCGACGACGACGAACGGAAAGCCGTCGCCGATCTTCGAGCCAAGGGCATGCAGGTCGTCGAGAACGTCGACAAGGCGAAGTTCCAGGCGGCACTTGGACCGACGTTCACCGAGTTCGGCAAGAAGTTCGGCCAGGAGAACATCGACCGGATCCGGAATTACAGATAGACCCGCGCAGAGGCTCCACTTCGCGCGCGTGACCGAGCGGCGAGCGCCACTCGGCGCGAGACTCGAGCGACGCGCTCACCGCCTTTGCGGCGAGGCCGGCGACGGGCCGCCCCGAGCCGGCCGAGGAAACATCTCCCGCGCAAAGTATCGTGGGAGCGGGCAGCTGGCTCGTGGCCGCCCTGTTAGCGCTTCAGCGGGACTCGCCGTAATGCTTCCCGCGACCGAAACTTTGCGCGGCTACCGGTAGCCGAAAAACCCGGGTAGCCACGCCGACAGGGCGGGGAAGAGCGACAAGAGCGCCAGCACGCCGAGTTGCGCCCACATGAACGGCCACAGTTCGTGGACGAGTCGTGCGAGCGGCACCTTCGCCACGATGGACGTCACGAACAGCAGTCCTCCCACAGGGGGCGTGATCATGCCCATCGTCAGGTTCACGACGACGATGATGCCGAACTGCAGGTCGTTGATGCCGAGCGCGTGCGCGATCGGCGCGAGGATCGGCACCAGCACGACAATGCCGGGCAGCGGCTCGATGAAGATCCCAAACGCGAGCAGCAGCAGGTTGACGGCGAACAGGAACGCGAGGGGCGAAAGGTGCATCGCCACGATCCACTCGGTGAGCTGTTGCGGCACGCGCGACACCGTCAGCACCCACGCGAACGCCGCCGACATGCCGACGATGATCAGCACCGACGCCGTCATCAGCGCGGAGCGCGCGAGGATCGCCGGAAGCATTCTCCATTCGAGCGTCCCGTAGATGGCGCGTCCTGCAAACAGCGCATAGAACACGGCGACGACGCTCGCCTCCGTCGGCGTGAACGCGCCGGATGCAATGCCGCCGAGGATCAGCACGGGCAATACGAGCGCCGGAAGCGCGCGCCACGTGTTTCTGACGTAGTCGCGCCACTGCAGACGCTCCCCCAGGCCGCGATAGTTGCGTCGCACCGATATCACGTGATTGATGATGGCCATCGCCGCGGCGATGAGAATGCCGGGCACCACGCCGGCGATCAGCAACCCGACGAGATTGACCTCGGGATACGCAAGCGCATAGATGATCACGCTGATCGACGGCGGAATGATCGGCCCGAGGATCGACGTCGCCGCAGTGAGCGCCGCGGCATACGCGGGCTCGTAACCGTCGTCGCGCATCATGCGGATCATGATCGCTCCGGGTCCCGCGGCGTCGGCGAGCGCCGAGCCCGAGATGCCCGAGAAGAACGTCAGCGTGAGGATGTTGGTGTGGCCGAGGCCGCCGCGAAAGCGTCCGACGAACTGCGACGCGAAGCGCAGGAGCACGTTCGAAAGCTCACCGCCGGTCATCAGCTCCGCCGCGAGGATGAAGAACGGCACGGCCTCGAGGGCGAACAGGTCGATCCCCGAGAACAGGTACTTGGGGAGCGCCACCAACGGGACGTTCCCGTGCAGCATCGCCGCGAGCGTTGCACCGCCGAGGGCGAACGCCACCGGCACGCCGAGGACGAGCAGTGCCACGCACGCCGTGAAGAGCACCGCTACCACGATCGGCGGGTCAGGGGCTGACCGGGCACGCGAATGCGCTCAGAGCTTCACCGCGTCGGCATCGAATTCGCCATCACCGAGCACGGCGCGGCGCGCGACGAAGGCGCGCCCCATGACGACGAGATGTACCGTCATCAATGCAAATCCGACGGGCATTGCAAGGTAGACGGCACCGACCGGGATCTGCATGACGGGCGTCGTCTGCGCCCAGGTGAGCGTCGCGTAGCGAATGCCGACGAGGATCATCACGCAGAAGAACACGAGCATCAGTCCGACGATCGCCGCACGCAGTCCGACGGCCGCGCGCGGCAGCGCATTCTCGAGCGACTCGATGCCGATGTGCCCGCCGTAACGGAGCACGAGCCCCGCGCCGATGAACGTCAGCCATACCATCACGTAGCGCGAAGCTTCCTCGACCCACAGGATCGAGTAGTCGGTCAGGAAGCGCAGCGCGACGTTCGCGAACACCATCATCGCCATCGCGGCAAGCAGCGTAATGACGGCCCAGCGATTGAGGGCGATAAGCGTGCGGTCGAAGCGTTCGAGCATCGGCGATCGGCGAGGCGGCGCCGCGATTCTCGCACGCGGTCGAAGGCCGGCGCCGGGCGCGCGGGAACCTCGGCGATGGCACTATAATTGCTGAGGTCATCGCATGCTGACCTCGACGCAAGACGAGCTGATCGCAATGGATCCTTCGGAAATCTACGCGAAGACCGAGCTCGGCCTGCAGGAACTGAGGGATCGCAAGCTGAACCTCCCCATCACGCTGCGGGGGTTGCTGATCCTGATCGACGGGAACCGTACGGTAGGCGAAGTGCTGGTGAAGGCGCGCGCGCTGAAGCTCGACGAACGCGCCATGACGGCGCTCGAGCGCGGCGGGCTCATCGCAAAGCGATTTTCGGCTCCCTCGGTCGCCGAAAGCGAGACGCCAGCCGCCCCTCGCCAGCGCACCGAGGATGAAGTCGAGCGCTACATGCAGGCCCAGCAGCTGATGAGCGATGCGATCAACGCACACCTTGGCTTCCGTGGCTACGGCCTGATGATGCGGCTGCAGAAGACGGCGAACATCCGCGATCTGCACGATCTGCTGCCGGAATTCGCCAAGGCGCTCGTCAAGCGGCTCGGCATCGAACCGGCCACCCCGATCGTTTCGTCGATCGAGCGCCTCATTACCGGCGCCTGAACCCGCCTCGAGCGCTTTCCCCATGGATGCCCGCGGCAGTCGCCGGGGCGGCCTACGCCGGCCATCTTCGGCAGCAGGCTCAAGGCATCGCCGCGTCGTGCTTGTTGCTCGAGTCAGCCGCGACGCGTCGGACAGGCGATCCGGAAACTGAGGAAGGCGCCGAGCGAAGCGACGGCAATCGCCGTCGCCATCGGACGGGAAGTGCCGTCGAACGTCAACCCGACGAGCAGCGCCGCGGTCGAGGCCACCAGGAACTGGCAGAACGAGAGCAAGGACGAGGCGCTGCCTGCGATCTGCGGGAACGGCGTCAGCGCACCGGCCGTTGCCGGTGGCATCGTCAGCATGAACGCGACCATGTAGACGAACATCGGCGCGACGATCGCGAGCGGATGCCCGACGCGAAGCCATGCCATGAGGCCCAGCGCGACCCCCGCGAGCGCCATCAAGCACGTTCCCGCCCGTACCATGCGCTCGATACCCGTTTGTCGCACGAGCCGGCTGCCGATGAGCGATCCGGTGATGTTGCCGAGCATCACGGTGCCGAACAGCAGGCCGAATCCCTGCTCGCTTTGTCCGAGCACCGACACGAAGACGAACGCGCTGCCGGCGAGGAATGCGAACAGGCCGCTGAAGCCGAATGCCGCGACCAGCATGAAGCCGGTGAAGGCCCGCGACCGCACCAGGCGGCGGTAATTCGCGAGGATGACCGCGGGGCGCGTTGCGCGCGCATCGCGATCGGCGAGCGTCTCCGGCAGCAGCCGCTGCACGCAGAGCCACAGCACTGCGCCATAGACTGCAACCAGCACGAAGTTGGCCTGCCATCCGAGCAGCACGTGCACGTGGCTGCCGATGATCGGCGCGACGACCGGTGCGATGCCCAGCACGACACCCATCAAGGACAGGACGTGCGCGGCCTTGTCGCCGCTGTACAGGTCGCGAACCACCGCGCGCGGAACGACCGCGATCGACGCCATGGACACCGCCTGCACGAGGCGCGCGCCGATCAGCATGAACACGTTGCGCGACAGCGCGCACGCGGCCGACGCGACGACGAAGACGGCAAGACCACCGAGGAGCGCCGGGCGGCGCCCCAGGCGGTCGGACAGCGGGCCCGCGAACAACTGCGCCGCGCCCCAGCCGTACATGTACACGGAGAGCGTCAGCTGCACTTCCTCGGGTGAGGCCGAGAGCGCGCGCGTCATCGACGGCATCGACGCGAGATAGATGTCCATCGCGAACGGCGCGGAGGCGATCAATGCGCCGAGCAGCACGGTCATGCCCGCCGAGTCCGTCTTCACCGAACGCGGACGAGCCAGCGAATCCGCTCTTGAATCCACCGCGATTCGCCCGTCAGGGGCCCTCAGATGCAGCGGCCGCCGTCGACTTCCAGGCACGCACCGGTGATGAAGGCGGCCTCGTCGGACGCGAAGAACACGGCGGCCGCCGCGATATCCGTGGGCTGCGACAGCCGGCCGAGCGGAATCGTCGCGATGAACTTCGCCCGTCGCTCGGGCGTGTCCTCGCCCATGAAGTCGGCGAGCATCGCCGTTTCTCCGGCAACGGGATTGATGATGTTGACGCGGATGTTGTCCGCCGCAAGCTCCGCGGCCATCGAGCGCGACGTGATGATCGCCGCGCCCTTGCTGCCGTTGTACCAGGTGAGGCCCGGACGCGGCCGCACGCCCGCGGTCGACGCAATGGTGATGAAGACGCCGTCGCGCTGCGCGCGAAAATGAGGCACCGCGTGCTTGGCGGTGAGATACAGGCTCTTCACGTTCACCTGGTAGATACGGTCGAACGTCTCTTCCGGGACGTCGAGCATCGGCTGGTTGCGATGCGTCGTTCCCGCGTTGTTGACGATGACGTTGAGTCCACCGAACTCGGCGATGGCGAAACGCACGAGACGCTCGACGTCCTCGTCTCTCGAAACATCGCCCGCGAACGCGGCGGCGCGTCCTCCGGCCGCGTTGATGGCCGCTGCAACCGCTTGCGCCCCCGGCGCATTGACGTCGTTGACGACGATGCGCGCCCCCTCCTCCGCGAAGCGGCGCGCGATGCCGGCGCCGAAGCCGGATGCTCCGCCCGTGACGATGGCAATCTTCCGGTCGAGTCTCATCAGTTTTTCTGCAGCACTCCGTTTGGGGCATCGATGGATGGGGACGGGCGCGCAAACCCGCGCTCGATGCAATAGCCGGCGACGTCGGTGCACCCAATGCCGATGCGATACACGCCACGCGCCCATGTCGGAGCGGCGCGAACGAGCGCGATCGCAGCGACGATCAGCACAACGCCTGCGATGCGCAACGGCACGATCGAAAGGCGCGCGGCCGGCCGCGGATCGAGCCAGCGATAGACGGGATGCCGAACGCGGGAGCGCCCGGCGTCAAGCTCCGCGGATCCGTAATAGCGCGCCTTGGCGCGTCCCGTTGCGATCAGCAGCCGGAGGAGCCATCGGAATCCGATGTCGTTGTGGTGCGTGCAGAGGATCGCATCCACGACGTCGATCCGCTCGCCCGCGTGCCGCGCGCGGTCGTAGAGCACCGTTTCGCTGAAGCGCGTGAATTGCGGATCGAGGCCGCCGAGCCGGTCGAAGACCGAGCGCCGGATGACGCAATTGGCGCCGAGCGTGAAATCGCCGTGCCGGCGGGCCCGCCCTTCGTGCGCGTCGTTGTTCGATCCGACGAGACGACCGAGCGCCGTGCGCGCGTGATTGCGACGCCGTCCGCACAGGATCGCGCCGTCCGGGTGCCTCGACAGATGCGCGTCCAGCTCACCGAGCGCATCGAGCTCGAGCACCGTATGACCTTCGATGAAGTACAGATATTCGCCATGCGCCTTCCGCACGCCGGCGTCGAACAGCGCCATCTCGCATTCGACGCCGTCGAAGTCGGCTTCGACTGCGACGACGTGGTCACAACCGCGCAGTGCGCCGGCGGTCGGTGGAGACGCGGCATCGATGACGGCGATCACCTCGAAGCGATCGCGCGGATAGCGTTGCGCCAGCGCGGATTCGAGCGCGCCGAGTCCCGCGTCGCGGCAGTCGTACAACGGGACGACGATGGAGAAGCGTAGCGGCGGTGCTGGCATCAGCGACGCGGCGGCGGCGGTTGCAGCGTGCATGCGAGCGGTGGAGTGAGCACGCCCGCGATGATCTTGGCCAGCCTGCGCTGGCTCGCTTCGGATGGATGCAGCCCGTCATCCGAGAACATGTCGGGTCTCGGCGAGAAATGCACCGGGATGTGGACGACGTTCGGCACGCGCGTCAGCGCCTCGCGCGCCACCGCGTCGAACTTCCGCACGCGGTAGCCCACGATCCAGCGCAGCGGCCGCTTGAGCTTCGGGAATTCGTCGAGCGGCGGCAGGCCGAGATAGCCGATGACCGCGTTCGGCGAATGCACGTGCAGGTCGTGCATCAGCTTCAGGAGCTGACGGCGGAAGCGCGTGCTGCGCTCCATCTTCAGCACGTCGTTCACGCCCACGGACACGAGGATCGCGTCGAAACGCTGCGGCGGCAGCGTCGGGACGACGTCGCGTCGGACGCGCCTCGCGCCCGCGCCGATCATGCCCGCGGCATGCCAGTTGATTTCGCGAGCGAGGCGCCCGGACATGAAGCGCGCGACGTGACCGACGGTGCTCTGCTGGATCCGGCGCGCGCCGACGCCCGCGATGATGGAATCGCCGATCGCGAGGAAGTGGAGCGGTTCGCCGCGGCCCACGCGTCCCTCCGGAGGCCCGACGGCGGGAACCAGTTGCAGCGCATGACGCCGCAGCGCGAACGCCTGCGTGAAGACAACCGGGAACAACGCGTAGACGACGAGACGGCCCACGACCTTGCGCGCCAATCGCGCCGGGCTGAGCGACTCGTCGTGCGGCCGGGCGGGCGAAACCGACGCTTCAGCCATGTCGCAGCACGACCGTTTTCAGCGTCGTGAACCCGTACAGGGCCTCGAAGCCCTTTTCGCGTCCGTGGCCCGAATGCTTGACGCCACCGAAGGGGAGCTCCACCCCACCGCCTGCACCGTAGTTGTTGATGAACACCTGGCCGCTCTGCACTGCGCGAGCCATCCGGAGCTGACGCGCCCCATCGCGTGTCCATACGCCTGCAACGAGGCCGTAGTCGGTGGCGTTGGCAAGCGCAATCGCGTGCGCTTCGTCATCGAAGGGCATCGCGACCAGCACCGGGCCGAACACCTCGTCGCACGCGATTCGTGCGTTGACCGGGACGTCGCGCAGCAACGCGGGCGCGACGTAGAAGCCGCCAGCGGGCGCATCCCCGGCCACGCGTCCGCGCGCCGCGACCGCGACGCCATCGGCCGCCGCCTGCTCGAGAAACCCCTGCACGCGCGCAAGCTGGGAGGCCCGGATCAGCGGCCCGCAATCGTGGTCACCCAGGGCGGGCCCGGCGACGAGTTGCGCGAACCGCTCCGCAAGCCGCGCCAGCACGTCTTCGTACGCGGCTCGTTCCACCAGGAGCCGGGACCCGGCACTGCATGTCTGCCCGGCGTTCTGCACGATCGCATTGACGAGCGCCGGCAGCGCCGCATCGAGGTCCGCATCGGCGAACACGATCTGCGGCGATTTTCCTCCCAGCTCGAGCGTCACCGGACAGTGACGCCGTGCAGCGGCGGCAGCCACCGCCGCGCCCGTGGCGGGCGAGCCGGTGAACGAGAGGTGCTGCACGCCGGGATGCGCGACGAGCGCGGCGCCGGCTTCCGCACCGAGGCCGGTCACGATGTTGAGCACGCCCTCGGGAAGCCCGCTCGCCGCGGCAAGCTCGCCCAGTCGCAGCAGCGACAGGCACGCATCCTCGGCGGGCTTGACCACGCACGCGTTGCCCGCGGCGAGCGCTGCACCGACCGAACGGCCGAAGATCTGCAGCGGGTAATTCCACGGAATGACATGGCCGGTCACGCCATGCGGCTCGCGCCACGTGAGCACCGTGTAGCCGTCGGCATACGGGATCGTCGCGCCGTGCAGCTTGTCGGGTGCGCCCGCGTAGAACTCGAAATAGCGCGCGCACGCGACAACGTCGGCGCGGGCCTGAGCAAGCGGCTTGCCGCAATCGCGCGCTTCGAGCAATGCAAGCTCCTCGCCGTGATCAACGACCGCCTGCGAGATGCGCGCAAGCGCCCGGCCGCGCACGGCCGGCGAGAGCCTGGCCCATTCCGCGTGCGACCGCTGCGCAGCTTTGACGGCGGCGTCGACATCGGCGGCGTCGCCGCGTGCGATCGCCGCAAAAGTCGCTCCGTCCGACGGGTCGATCATGCCGAGCGTTCGCCCTTCGTGGGACGGCACGAATCGATTCGCGATGAAATGCCGAGCGGGGACGTTTACCGCCGGCCAGCGCAGGTCGGGAGCGTTCATGAGCGCGTCAGTGCTGTTTCGGCTTGAACTTCCAGGCGAGCGTCATTTCGTCGACGCGCGGCACATAGCTCATTCCGTCGCGCGCAGCCCACGTGTTGACCTGGAAGTGCAACGGGATGATCCCCGTCTCGTTGATCACGATCTCGGTCGCGCGCTGCAGGTACGCGCCGCGCTTCACGTCGTCGACGGTCTGCAGCGCGTCCTCGGTCAGCGCGTCGACTTTCGCGTTCGAATAGCGCCCGCGGTTGGTGCCGCCGAATCCCTTGTCCTTGTTGAACGTCATCAGCAGCGCCTTGAGGGAAGAGGACGCTTCGCCGGTCCCCGTGCTCCAGCCGAGGAGCATCGTGCTGAACTTGAGCTCGGTGGCCTGGGGAAAATAGGTTGCCGAGGGCATCGCCGTCACCTTCGTCGGAACGCCGACGCGCGTCCACATCTGCGCAACCGCCTGCGCGATTTTCGCGTCGTTGACGTACCGGTCGTTCGGCGAGTGCAACGTCACGCCGAAGCCAGCCGGCCATCCGGCCTCGGCAAGCAGCTTCTTCGCGCCCTCCGGATCGAATGCTTCCACCTTCAGATTCGGGCTCGCCCCGAACAGGAAGTCCGGCACGAGCTGCGCCGACGGAACCGCCTCCCCTTCCATCACCCGCTGGACGATTGCCTTCCGATCGATCGCTTTCGACAGCGCCTTGCGCACGCGTGGATCCCTGAGTGGATTGCGGTCGAGCGCGTGCCCGTCCTTGTCGGTGACGAACGGCGAGGCGTCGCGATTGCTGTCGAGATGGATGTAGATCAGCCTGTCGACGACTTCACGGAACATGCTGAAGCGCTTGTCCTGGCGAAGGCGAGCGACGTCGGCGGTCGGCACCGACTCGATCACATCCACGTCGCCCGCAAGCAGCGCGGCGACACGCGACGCGTTCTGCGGAAGCAGGCGCAGCGTGACGCGCTCCCACGGCGTCTTTCCGCCCCACCAGCCGTCGAAGCGCACAAGCTCGATGCGGTCCCCCTTCGCGAAACGAACGAGCTTGTAGGGCCCGGTTCCGATCGCGGCCTTGCCGGAATTGAAATCGTCCGTCGATGCGGACTCCACCGCTTTGGAGATGATCGTGATTTGTGTCAAATCGGACGGCATCAGCGGATAGGGCGTCGCCGTGTGAAACCGGATCGTGTAGGGATCGACGACCTCGATCCGCGTGATCTGCTTGGTGTACGCGGTGAACGGAGACGGGCTGTTCGGCACCTTCGGAATCCGGTTGATCGACGCCACGACGTCCGCCGCGGTGAAGTCGCTGCCGTCGTGAAACTTCACGCCCTTGCGCAGCGTGAATTCCCATACCGTTGGCGCAATCGCCTTCCACTGTGTCGCGAGACCAGGTTCCAGCTGTTCCTTCTCGTTGCGCTGCACGAGGCTCCCGTACACGTGCTGGGCAACGTTGATGTTCGGCGTCAGGTTGTGATAGTGCGGATCCAGCGAAGTCACATCCGTGCTGAGCCCGATCGTGAGGTTCGCAGCGTGCGTGCTCGTGACGGCGGCGACGAGCAACGTGGCAATGAACACGCGCACAAGAAGACGCATCGGAGACTCCGGCCTGGAAGGAAAAACGGGGCGTCGCGCGAGCGGAATACAGGGTGTCCGGCGACGTCAGGAGAGACTGTAACAAATCGCTTCGATGGGCGGCACAGGGTCAACGCTCGCCGGGCGGGCGACGTTCATGCGTATGAGCCCCGAGCCCGTGGAACCCCACGAAAGCTGCGGCGGTCATACAAAGTCCTGCAAGGAGAACCGACATGCTTCGTCGAACTTCGCACATCGCTCTGGGAACGGCGCTCGTTGCCGCCGCCGCCACGTTTGCGCCTGCTGCGCATGCCGACCGCGTCGGCTTCAACGTTTCGATCGGCGGTCCCGGGTACGGAATCTCGGTCGGCAATGCGCCGTATTACGGTTACGGGCATCGCCATTACGCGCCCCGCTGGGTAGCCTCGTACGTCGCGCCTCCCGTCGTCTATGCACCGCCGGTCGTGTACACGGAGCCGGCCGTTGTCTACGCGCCGCGTCCCGTCTACCGCGCGCCGCGCGTCGTCTACCGCGCCCCGTACGTCGTGCATCGGCCGGTGGTCGTCCACTACGGCTACTGAGCAGCTATCGGGCGACTTCCATCGTCGCCTTGCCCGTTTGCGCTCGAACGACTGCTGACAGGCTCAAGCTGGTTTGCGACCGACCCCGTTCGGACGGTCGCGAGCCAGGCGTCGGGCCTGCCTGCCTAGCTCTTGCAAGGTCGCAAGCGACAGCCAGCGGTCGATCTCGCGTTGCGCACGCTCCCAGTGGGGCATCGCCCGCGCGAACTGTCGGCGTCCGTGCTCGCTCAGCCGCAGGAACCGCACGCGTCGATCCTCTCCCGTTTCGACCTCCACCAGGCCGCTTCGACGCAGCTTGTCGACCGTGCGTGACAGCGTCGTCTGGTCGGTCGCGGTGACTTCTCCCAGCCTGCTCATCTCGACCGGCTCGCAAGCGACGATCGCCCACATCAGCGCGAGCTGACTCGCGCGGAGATCGACGGCCTTGAGCGCTTCATCGTAGAAGCCGGTCACCACGCGTCCCATCAATCGCGCGTTCGCGAACGCGCATTGCCGACCGAGTGGCGCGAAGTGCGCGACGACGTCCGCGACGCTCTCCGCCGCTTGCGCGGCCTCGCCCGCCTCGGCGACGGCGCGACGCGGGCGGCTCCGGCCAGAAGGCGCGCGGCGATCGGGCATCAGCGATCAGCGTAAGGTATCCGCAAACGCATGCACGTGCATGCAACTGCGCGGACGATACGCGCATCGACAGCCGCGTGCAACGGACCTTCTAGCGGCGATAGCGAACGCGATAGACGGCGCCGGCCGCATCGTCCGCGATCAGCAGCGAGCCGTCGGGCGCCACCTGCACGTCGGACGGACGGCCCCAGGCGCTCTCGTCCTGGAGCCATCCCTCGGCGAAGGGCTCGTAGGACACCGCTTTGCGCGACGCGTCGAGCCGCACGAGAGTGACTCGATAGCCGATCTTGTGGCTGCGATTCCACGACCCGTGCTCGGCGACGAAGATCTGATCGCGGTACTCCGCGGGAAACTGCGAGCCCGTATAGAAGCGCATCCCGAGTGCGGCAACGTGCGGACCCAATCGCTGTGCGGGTGACGCGAAGCCGCTGCAAGGCTTCCTCGCGCCGAATTGCGGATCCGCAATCGTTCCCGCGTGGCAATAGGGATAGCCGAAGTCCTGCCCGGCGCGCGCCGCATGATTCAGCGTGTCGGGGGGCACGTCGTCGCCCAGCAAGTCGCGGCCATTGTTCGTGAACCACAGGTCACCGGTTCGCGGGTCCCAGTCGAATCCGACGGTGTTGCGTATGCCGCGCGCGATCGTTTCAAGGCCGGAGCCGTCGGCGTTCATCCGCATGATGTTCGCGTAACGATCGGGATCGGGCTCGCAGATGTTGCACGGAGCGCCTACGGGCACGTACAGCTTCCCGTCGGGTCCGAAGGCGATGAACTTGCGACCGTGGCTGCCCTCCGTGGGGAACGCGGCGGAGACCACGACCGGCGCGGGCGGATTCAGGAGCCGGCGCTCGATGTCGTCGAAACGCAGGATGCGACTCACTGCCGACACATAAAGAGCGCCGTTGCGGAACGCCACTCCGGCCGGTTCACGCAGGCCCGAAGCGATCGTGTGCACGACCGGCGAGCGCGCGCCATCGCCGGTGGCGTACTCGACGGCATAGACCTGCCCCTGCGTCGACCCGACGAAGAGCGTCCCGTTCACGCCGAAGGTCATCTCGCGAGCCGCGGGAACCCGCGCGAGCAGCTCGATCGTGAAGCCGGGCGGCAGCTTGATGCGCTCGAGCGGAAGGTTTTGCGCGTTCGTTCCGCCGCACGACGCAAGCAGCGCAGCAAAGATGACCAGCATGGCGAGCGGGCGCTTCAGCATCGATGATCCTTCGCCTGATCTTGGCAAGTTGGCAGGTTTGAGCGACGTCGCGGCCCCGGGGTTCACGATTGTGCGCGCGAACGCTGGGTGCGAAGCTCGTTCGCGGGGACGGCCGACGGCCCGCAACTCGCACGACGCCACTCCGGGTGTAGCCAGCCTTGCGGCGCGTGGTTAGCGCCGGCGCGCCGGGCCGAGTTCGCTGCAGGTGACCATCGATTGCAGGCGACGCAGGGCGACGCCGCGGTCAGCGCCGGCGCCACCGGGCCGAGTCCCGCTGCAGGTGGCCATGAATTGCAGGCGACGCAGGGCGACGCCGCGGTCAGCGCCGGCGACCGGCGTAGTCTCGCTGCAGCTTGCCATCGCCGCAGGGCGAAGCCACGTCAGCGCCGGCGCCCGGCATGGTCTCGGTGCAGCTTGCCATCGCCGCAGGGCGAGGCCACGTCAGCGCCGGCGCCCGGCATGGTCTCGGTGCAGCTTGCCATCGCCGCAAAGGCGAAGCCAGGTCAGCGCCGGCGCCCGGCCTGGTTTCGCTGCAGGTTGCCTTCGATTGCAGGTGCGCCGCACGGCGACGCCGCGGTGCTATCCTCGTCACGTCCAGCGACATCGCGATGATCGCCAGGATTGTCGATGAACGCCCCCGACTCCCCCTGCAACCTGTCCCCCTCCCCGGCGCGCTTCGAAGACCTGGTGGGCTTCGAGCTCATCCGGCGGCTGGTCGCCTTTCCCACCGTCAGCCGCGACTCCAACCTCGAGCTCATCGAGTGGGTGCGCGAGTATGTGGAGGACCTCGGCGCGACGACGGCGCTGACGTTCAACGACGATCGCCGCAAGGCCAATCTGTTCGTGACGTTCGCCGCGCAGGATGGCAATGCGACGCGCGGCGGCATCGTCCTGTCGGGTCACACGGACGTCGTGCCGGTCGACGGGCAGCCGTGGGATTTCAATCCCTTCGAGGCGACGATCGTCGGCCAGCGGCTGCACGGACGAGGCGTGACCGACATGAAAAGCTTCTCGGCGATCGGCCTCGCGTTCGTGCCCGAGTTCCTGCGTCGCGGCCTTGCGCGACCGCTGCACTTCGCGCTGTCGTATGACGAGGAGATCGGCTGCATCGGGGTGCGCCGGCTGATTGCGGACGTCGTGGCCAAGGGCACCGCTCCAACCGGTTGCATCATCGGCGAGCCGACCGGAATGCAGCTGGTCGTCGCGCACAAGGGCAAGAAGGCGTGGCGCTGTCGCGTGCGCGGTCATGAAGCGCATTCGTCGCTCACGCCGCAAGGCGTCAACGCCGTGCAGATCGCCTGCGATATCGTCGCCTGGATCGGCGAGCGCGCCCGCGCATATCGCGTTGCGCGTCGTCAGGATCCGGCATACGACGTCCCGTTCACGACGCCTCACGTCGGGGTGATCCGCGGCGGAACCGCGCTCAACATCGTTCCGCGCGATTGCGTGTTCGAATTCGAGATCCGCCATCTGCCGTTCGACGATCCCGACGTCTTCTTCGCGGACGTCGAGCGTCACGCGCACTCCCTGCTGCCCGCGATGCAGGCCGTCGATCCCGCGACATTCATCGAGTTCGATCATCTTTCGACGCTGCCCGGATTCGATGACGACGGCGAAAGCCGGATCGCCGACATCGGCCGTGCATGCAACGAATCGCACAACATGCACAAGGTGTCGTTCGGCGCCGAGGCGGCGCTCTTCCACAACGCGGGGATGCCCGCCGTGATCTGCGGCCCCGGCCACATCCAGCAGGCTCACCAGCCGAACGAGTGGGTGAGTCTCGAGCAGCTCGCGCGCTGCGAGGCCTTCATGCGAAGGCTTGCGGAGCACGTCTGCGTGGCGTGAGCTCCGCATCACCGGCGGCGCCGCAGGTCGACGTCGCGCTCCCGGACCTCGCCCGATGGGCGGAAGGCAACACCGGGATACCGTACGTTTGGCGCTTCACCGGCCACGAGAGCGGGCCCCACGTAACGGTGCAGGCACTGACCCACGGCAACGAGGTCTGCGGGGCAATCGCGCTCGACTGGCTGCTCCGTTCAGATTTCCGTCCGACGCGCGGAACGCTGACGCTGATCTTCGCCAACGCCGCCGCATATCAGACGTTCGATGCAAGCGATCCTTTCGCCGCACGGTGCCTGGACGAGGACTTCAACCGACTGTGGGATGCCGGCGTGCTCGAGAGTTCACGGGCGTCGCGCGAGCTGACCCGCGCGCGGGAGTTGCGGCCGTGTTACGACGCCACCGATTACCTCCTCGATCTGCATTCGATGACCGATACATGTCCGGCGCTGGCGTTGTCCGGAAGGCAGCGCAAGGGCATCGCGCTTGCGCATGCTCTCGGGATGCCCGAATTCGTCGTCGTGGACGCCGGACATCAGGCAGGGCGGCGCCTGCGCGACTATGCGCAGTTCGACGATCCCGCCGACACGCGGAGCGCGCTGCTCGTGGAGTGCGGCCAGCACTGGGAGGCCGCGGCACCGATCATCGCCCAACAGGTGATGCTGCGCTTCCTGCGCCACTTCGACATGATCGAGCCGGCGTTCATCCGCGCGCATCTCGATCATGCGGAATTGCCTCGCCAGCGCACGATCACGGTGACCGATGTCGTGACGATAGAAACGGACACGTTCGCATTCGCAGGACCCGTCTCCGCGATGATGACGATCCGCGGCGCGGGTACGCTGCTCGCACGGGATGGCCACCGCGAGATCATCACGCCGTACGATAACTGCGTGCTGATCATGCCTACGCGTCGGCCGCGCAAGGGCGAAACCGCCGTGCGGCTCGGCCGTTACATCGACTAGCACCTTGCCGAAGACGGCCTGCGCGGTGCGAATGCTCTACCGAGCGCGGCAGCGCACGAACGCTCTCACGGGCGCGGCAGCGCACGAGCCGCGGGCGCCCGTGGCGCAAGCGACGCGCTGTGGCGTCGACGACGCGATGTGGGTTCGCGGTCGCGCTGTGGTGTCCCGACGCGCCGTGGCGTCGCCGACGAGCTGTGGTGTCGCCGATGCGCTGTGGCGTCGCCGACGCGCTGTGGTGTCCCGACCCGCCGTGGCGTCGCGGACACGCCGAGGTGGCGCCGCACGCGCGTCCTCGGACGACTACCACGCGCCATCCGCAAGCGGCGGCACGTCGTGCCAATAGCGCCGTCGCCGCTCCCGCTCCGCGTACGCCGTCACGGGGCCATGCGGCGGTATGGACACGGTGATCGCGCCCTGCAAATCGGTGCGCGGCCGCGATGCGCCCCGTTGGCGATAACGGGCGAGCACTTCGGCACGAGGATGCCCGAACCGGTTTCGATACCCGGCCGCGATGACCGCGACCTTCGGTGACGCCTCATCCACGAACTCCGTTGTCGACGACGTGCGCGAGCCGTGATGCGGAACGACGAGGACATCGGCGCGGAGCATGCGACGATCGCGTTGTAGAAGGGCCTGCTCCGACGGGGCCTCGATATCGCCGGTGAGCAGCACGCTTCCGCCCGTCGCATCGATTTTCAACACGCACGAGAGGTCGTTGCTCTTTCGCGCGGCGTCGTCGTAATCGCGACGCGCGGGATGGAGCATCGTGAACAGGACACCGTCCCAGGTCCAGCTTGCACCCTCGATGCACCGGATCGCCTGGCCGTAGACGTTCGCCCACTTGACGAGCGAGTGTTCCGCCGGCAGGGAGGACGTCATCTGCGCAACCGGCACGCCTTCGAGGATGGATGGAGCACCGCCGGCGTGATCGCTGTCCGCATGGCTTATGACGAGCACGTCCAGCCGCCGGATACCGGCGGCCCGCAGGAACGGCAGGATGATCCTTCCGCCGGCATCGATGGTGTCGTTCACGCGCGGACCGGTGTCGTAGAGAAGCGCGTGATGCGCAGTGGCGACGAAGACCGCGAGTCCCTGACCGACGTCGAGCACGACGACGCGCACGCCGTTGTCCGGTACCGATGGCGGCGTCACGAGGGCAAGCGGGCACAGCAGGATGCATCCGAGTGCGCGGCCCGGCATTCCGCGCGGCGCCATCAGCCATGCGACACCTCCGATCGCTACGGCGACCGTCCAGGGCCGCGGCGCGTGCGACACCCATGTCGCGGCGGGCAAGGCCGCCGCCCACTCGAGGTAATGCATCAGCCATTCGAGGACTGCATGGGCGAGGCGCCAAGGTGCGTCGATCGGAACGACGATCGGCAGGAGCGCGAGCGGGACCACTCCCAGCGTGATGACCGGAATGGCGACGGCGTTCGCGAGCACCGACACGAGCGACACCTGCTGGAAGAGCGCAAGCGTTCCGGGCACGAGGCCGATCGTCACGACCCACTGTGCACGTACGGATTCGTGGAGCATTGCGAGACATCGATCGCGTAGCGTTCCGGACGTCTCCCGGCGCAGGCGACCGCTGCCGGCGTACAGCAACAAGCCCACTGCACCGAAGGACAGCCAGAAGCCGGGCGCGAAGCTCGCCCATGGATCCCACGCGACGACGACCGCGAGCGACCATAACCACACGAGCAACGCCGTCCCCGGGCGTCCCAGCCACAGCCCGGCAGCCGCCACCAGGAGCATGAGGAGCGTGCGTACTGCGGGCACTTCCGCGCCGGCGAGCAGCACGTAGCCGAACGCGAATAGTGCGCCGATCACGGCCGCGAGCTTCCGGGCCGGCACGCGCGACGTGAGCCGCGTCATGCGTCGCAGTGCTGCGAATGCGCAGAAGCCGGCGAGGCTCGCGAAGACCGTGACGTGCAATCCGGAAATCGAGACGAGGTGCGTCACGCCGGTCCGGTTGAACACGCTCCACTGCGACTCGGGGATCGCTCGCTGGTCGCCGATGGTGAGCGCCGTCAGCACTCCCGCGTACGGGGCAGCAGGCAAGGCGGCGGAAATGCGCGCGCGGATGTTCTCCCGTGTTCGTTGCACATGGTCGCTGAAGCGTCGGGCGAATGCGCATCGACGCATATTGCCCGGCGCCTCCCGGACGTACCCGGTCGCGCGAAGGTTGTGCTCGAGCAGCCAGGCCTCCAGGTCGAAGCCATCCGGGTTGACGTTGCCATGCGGACGCTTGAGACGAACGGTGAGCGACCAGCACTCGCCGGCATGCACGGAGGGCACCGCGGACGCATCGGCGCCGCTCGCGGAACCTCGCTCCCTGTCCACCCGCGGTGCGAACCAGGCGAGTGAAAGCCGCGTGGGAATGCGCGCATCTGGCGTGTCGATGTGCACGAGGGCAAACGCGAAGCGCACGCCCGTTTCGAATTGCTGGGGCAGATCGTCGACGATCCCTGCGATCGAGACGTCGCGCTCCTCCCACGCGGGCGGCAGTTCGTCGGCGAGTCGAACCTCGGCACGCCACGCGGCATAGAAGAACCCGACGAGGACGGCTGTCAGCGTGGAAGCGCACGCGGCGGCCGCGATCACCAAGCGCGCGCGAAGCGGTCGCCCACGCTCGACGCGGCGCTGCATGTCGAGCGCCATGGTTGCAATCAACACCGCTGCAGTACCTAGAAACAGCACGCCCGCCATGGGCGGCAGCCGACCACAGCTCTGCAGGGTGGCGACGCCGGCTGCGAACGCGGCGAGCGGCGCGGCGATCGAGCCCTTCACCTGAAGGCGCAGCCGAGGTCATGATGGCAACGATTGTCGCGTGGCGACTGGATGAGCCGCCATCGTCCGTTCGGCCGATGCGGCAGGCGAGCGTGCGGCGCGCAAGTGCGTGCTGCGTGCCGGCCCCCTAGCGGATCAGGAAGCTCCGTAGAGAATCATTTGCGTGCAGCGAAAGAGCGCGATCGTTCGCTGGTCGCTGCGCCGGAATACGGTTGCGTCCCACACCTGCGTCGTACGGCCAAGATGCACGGGGCGGGCGGTGCATGCGATCGTTCCTTCGCGCGCCGTCCCGAGGAAGTTCGTCTTCAGCTCGATCGTGGTGAAGTTCGACGCATCGCGCGGCAAGTGCGCGAGGCAACCATAACCGCACGAAGTATCGGCGAGTGCGACGACGGCCGCGGCGTGCAGGTAACCGTTCGGCGCGCGAATGTCGGCGCGCACGTCGATCTCCGCTTCCAGTCTTTCATCGTTGATGGCGACGACGCGAAAGCCGAAGAGGCCCGGCAGGTAACCCTCGCCGCGGGCGTTCGCGGCCTCCAGCGTGAACTCGGTACGAAGCGCCATGGCCTAGGAGACCTCCCGCATGTCGCGGACGAACGCATCGACCGCTTCGACCGGCGTGTCCCATGCACACATGAGCCGCACGCCCGTTTCGCCGATGAACGCATAGAAGTGCCACCCACGCGCGTGCAATGCTTCGATGACGCGCGCGGGCAAGTCGACGAACACGCCGTTCGCCTGCACCGGCGCGAGCAGCCGCGCCTTGGGCATCGTCGACAGCGCCTGTGCGAGCCGTTGCGCCATCGCGTTCGCGTGCGCCGCGTGCCGCAACCACGCGCCCTCCTCGAGCACGCCGAGCCAGGGAGCGGTCAGGAAACGCATCTTCGACGCGAGTTGCCCCGCCTGCTTGCGCCGCCGGGCAAATTCGTCCGCAAGGTCGCGATCGAAGAACACGATGGCTTCACCGGCCGGCAGGCCGTTCTTCGTGCCGCCGAGGCACAGGACGTCGACGCCCGCGCGCCACGTGATCTCCGCGGGTGCGCAGCCGAGCGACACGACGGCGTTCGCGAATCGCGCGCCGTCCATCTGCACTTTCATCTTCCGCCGATGCGCGACCTCGCAGAGCGCGGCGATCTCGGCGGGCGTGTACACGGTGCCGAATTCGGTCGCCTGCGTCAGCGCGAGCGCGCGGGGACGCGACGAGTGCTCGTCATGTGGCGTGACGGCGATCGCAACGACGCTGTCCGGTGTGACCTTCGCGTCGGAACTCTCGATCGTCAAGAGCTTCGCGCCACCGCTCATGAACTCGGGCCCACCGCATTCGTCGACGTTGATGTGCGCGTTGGCGTGGCAGACGATCGCGTCGGTATTGCGGCAGATCGCGGCCAGCGCGAGCGAATTCGCGGCGGTGCCGTTGAACACGAAGAAGACGTCGCATTCCCTTTCGAACAGGCGCGCGATCGCGGCGGATGCAGCCGCCGTCCAGTCGTCCGCGCCGTAGGCCGGCGCGTGTCCGGCGTTGGCGCGCTCGAGCGCACGCCAGGCCTCGGGACATATGCCCGCGTTGTTGTCGCTCGCGAAGTGGAAGCGGTGTGGCTCCGCGGCTGTTGCGCCGCCTGCAGAATGGGCGGAGTTCGCGGCTCCGCGCGGCCCCTCGCCGCTCACGGAACTTGTCTCGCCGACCGTAAGACGCGGTCGACGAGTTGGAGCGCAATGCTCACAAGCGCTCGCCCACCCAGCGCTCGACCGACTTCAATGCGCCAGGCAGCGCCGCCGCGTTCGTTCCGCCCGCCTGCGCCATGTCCGGACGTCCGCCGCCCTTGCCGCCGACCTGCTGCGCGACATGGTTGACGAGATCGCCCGCCTTGACCTTTCCCGTTAGATCGCTCGTGACGCCGGCGATGAGCGTGACCTTGCCGTCGTTCACGCTCGCGAGGACGATCGCGGCACTCTTGAGCTTGTCCTTCAGCTTGTCCATCGTCTCGCGCAGCGTCTTCACGTCGCTGCCGTCGAGCGCGGCCGCCACGACCTTGGCGCCTTTCACGTCGATCGCGTTCCCCGCGAGATCGTCGCCGGCGCTGGACGCGGCCTTCGCCTTGAGACGCGCGAGCTCGCGCTCCGCCACCCGCGCGCTTTCCTGGAGCTGCGCAATGCGCGCCTCGATCTCGGCGATCGGCGCCTTAAGCAACTGCGCGGCGCCTGCGAGCTTCGCTTCCTGCGCCTGCACGTATTCGAGCGCGCCCTTGCCGGTGACCGCTTCGATCCGGCGAACGCCCGCCGCGACGCCGCTCTCGGACACGATCTTGAAAAGCCCGATGTCCCCGGTGCGCGAGACGTGCGTTCCGCCGCAGAGCTCGCGCGACGTGCCGATGTCGAGCACCCGCACCTCGTCTCCGTATTTCTCGCCGAAGAGCATCATCGCGCCGGACTTCTGGGCTTCGGCAATCGGCATCGTGCGCGCGTTGACGCCTTCGTTCTCGAGGATCTCGGCGTTGACGATCGACTCCACGCGCCGGATCTGCTCGTCGGTCAGCGGTCCCTCATGCGCGAAGTCGAAGCGCGTCTTGTCGGGGTCGACGAGCGAACCCTTCTGTTGCACGTGCTCGCCCAGCACCTCGCGCAACGCCTTGTGCATCAGGTGCGTCGCCGAATGGTTGCGCATGGTGCGTGCACGCGCGTCGTGGTCGACGGTGGCCGCGACCGTCATTCCCTCGCGCATCTCGCCGGTCTTCACTTCCCCGAGGTGTCCGACCACGTCGGGCTGGATCTTCTGCGTGTCTTCGACTGCGAAAAGCGTGAGGCAGGCGCCGCCCTTGGACAGCTCGCCACGATCGCCCACCTGGCCGCCGGACTCGGCGTAGAACGGCGTTCGATCGAGCACGACCGTTCCGCGATCGCCGGTCGTCAACGTCTCCACGCGTGCGCCATCCTTGTACAACGCGATGACGCGCGCTTCCTCGGACAGCGATTCGTAGCCGCGAAAGACCGTCTTCGGTCCGCTGAACGCCAGCGTGTCACCGCTCTTGAACTGGGACGCCGCCCGCGCGCGCTCGCGCTGCGCGTCCATCGCGCGCTCGAACCCGGCTTCGTCGACCGACACGCCGCGCTCGCGTGCGATATCGGCCGTCAGGTCGAGCGGAAAACCGAATGTGTCGTAGAGCGTGAATGCCGTTTCTCCGTCCAGCACCCGCTGACCGGCGCGCAGCGCCTGCTCGAGCATCTTCATTCCGTGCTCGAGCGTTTCGCCGAAGCGCTCTTCCTCTGCCTTCAGCACCTGCGCGACGCGCGCCTTTTCGCGCGTGAGCTCCGGATACGCCTCGCCCATCTGGCGATCGAGGTCCTCGACGAGCCGATAGAAGAACGGCTGCTTGCGCCCGAGCTGGTAGCCGTGGCGGATGGCGCGCCTGACGATGCGCCGCAGGACATAGCCGCGCCCCTCGCTGCCGGGCAGCACGCCATCGACAATCAGGAACGCGCACGCGCGGATGTGATCGGCGATCACCTTGAGCGAAGGGTTGTCGAGGTCGGTGGTTCCGGTCTCGCGCGCGGCCGCGGCGATGAGCGCGACGAAAAGATCGATCTCGTAGTTCGAATGCACTCGCTGCAGCACGGCAGCGAGCCGTTCGAGCCCCATGCCCGTATCCACGCACGGCTTGGGCAGCGGCGTCATCGTGAATCCGTCGCCGCTCTTCTGCCGATCGAACTGCATGAATACCAGGTTCCAGATCTCGATGTAGCGATCGCCCTCGGCATCGGGCGAGCCGGGCGGACCCCCGAACACGTCGGGGCCGTGGTCGTAGAAGATCTCCGAGCAGGGTCCGCAGGGTCCGGTATCGGCCATCTGCCAGAAGTTGTCGCTCGCGTACTTGGCGCCCTTGTTGTCGCCGATGCGGATGCAGCGCTCGCTCGGGATGCCGATGTCGCGCGTCCAGATGTCGTACGCCTCGTCGTCGTCCACGTAGACCGTCGCCCAGAGGCGGTCCGCGGGCAGCTTGTAGTGCTTCGTCAACAGCTCCCACGCGTAGCGGATCGCGTCGCGCTTGAAATAGTCGCCGAAGCTGAAGTTGCCGAGCATCTCGAAGAACGTGTGATGCCGCGCCGTGTAGCCGACGTTCTCGAGGTCGTTGTGCTTGCCCCCGGCGCGGACGGAGCGCTGCGACGTCGTAGCGCGCGTGTAGGGTCGCTTCTCCGCGCCGGTGAAGACGTCCTTGAACTGCACCATCCCCGAGTTCGTGAAGAGGAGCGTCGGATCGTTCGCGGGAACGAGCGACGAGCTCGGAACGTGCGTGTGCCCGTTCGCGACGAAATAGTCGATGAACTGGCGGCGAATATCGGCGACCTTCATGGTGCGACGAGCGAAGCGGGCGGCATGCGACTCGATCGATGACAACCTTCTATTCTATCTCGGCGGGCCGGACGTTCCGGCGGTGTCTTTGAAACGCGCCGCTTCAGGATAGGGAAGAGTCGTCATCCGTGCGAGCCCCCGCGGCGCGCAACACGCGAAACGCGATGGACGCGCTGAATCCGCGCGATACGAGATAGCGCACCTGGCGCGCCTTGTCGCGCTCGTCGACCGGCGCATGTCCGAAGCGGCGCTGCCACAGCGCGAGCGCATCGGCGAGTTCGTCGCGAGCCGCGAGCCCAGACAATGCCTCCCGGGCCGCATCGCCCGCGATGCCCTTCTCATGCAGATCGCGTTCGATCTTTCGCTTGCCGACGCGGCCGACGCGCTGCGCGACGAGCGCGTTGGCGTATCGCTGATCCGACAGGTAACCGAGGCGCTCGAAATCATCGAGCATCGCTGCGATCTCCGTCGCGGATATGCCGCGCGCGCCAAGGCGCGTTGCAAGCTCGAGACGGCTGTAGTCCCGACGCGCGAGCATCCGCAACGCGATCGCGCGGGCCGAAGCGGGTGTGTGCGTCTTACTGCGAGCCGGGCGCACGATCGAGCGGTCGCAGTTGGAAGCGGGACGAAGCTGCGCGCCTCGTCGCCCTCACCCGCACATGCTCACGCTGCATCGCGCCTGCGCGGGTCCGGCAGCAAGTACGTGGCGCTCCGGGTACGCGACGCCTTCGTGTAGCTCCGGGTCACCCGCACACGCGCACGCTGCATCGCGCCCGCCGTGATCCGCCGGTCAAGACCGCCGTGCGTTTCGCGTCAGCCGTCCGCGCCGTTGCCGTCACCCTTGATGCGCGTCGGTGCCGGGACGCCGACCGTTTCGCGGATCTTCGCCTCGATTTCCGCTGCCGTATCGGCGTGCTCGCGCAGGAATTCGCGTGCGTTGTCCTTGCCCTGCCCGATCTTGTCTCCGGCGTACGCGTACCACGCGCCCGACTTTTCGATGATCCGGTGGTTCACGCCGAGCTCGATGATCTCGCCTTCGCGGCTGATGCCTTCGCCGTAGAGGATGTCGAACAGCGCTTCGCGAAACGGCGGCGAAACCTTGTTCTTCACGACCTTCACGCGCGTCTCGCTGCCGATCACTTCGTCGCCGCGCTTGATCGCGCCGATCCTGCGGATGTCGAGCCGCACCGACGCGTAGAACTTGAGCGCGTTGCCGCCCGTCGTCGTTTCCGGATTGCCGAACATCACGCCGATCTTCATCCGGATCTGGTTGATGAAGATCACGAGCACGTTCGCGCGCTTGATGTTCGACGTGAGCTTGCGCAACGCCTGGCTCATGAGGCGCGCCTGCAATCCGGGCAGCTGGTCGCCCATCTCGCCTTCGATTTCCGCCTTGGGGACGAGCGCTGCGACGGAATCGATCACGATGATGTCGACGCCGCCGGAGCGGACCAGCATGTCCGCAATCTCCAGACCCTGCTCGCCGGTGTCGGGCTGCGAGATCAGCAGCTCGCCCACGTTCACCCCGAGCTTGCCGGCATAGACCGGGTCGAGTGCATTCTCGGCATCGATGTACGCGGCGGTGCCGCCCGCCTTCTGGACCTGTGCGACCACTTGCAGGCACAGCGTTGTCTTGCCCGACGATTCGGGACCATAGATCTCGACGACGCGGCCGCGTGGCAGACCGCCGACACCCAGCGCGATGTCCAGGCCGAGCGATCCTGTCGACACGACCTGCAGGTCGTTCTGGATCTGCGCCTCGCCCATCTTCATGATCGAGCCCTTGCCGAACTGCTTCTCGATCTGCACAAGCGCGGCGGCGAGTGCCTTGCCCTTGTTGTCGTCCATCGTCAGCATGAATTCATCCTGGGTGATTGGTGCAAAACGCGGGGGATTATGTCACGAACGATCGTTCGATGGAAGCAACCGAATGGCCGAGGTTGACCGGTCTTTCCATCGAGCGATGCGAGGCCGTCAATCGGGTGCGAAGATCCCTGCCTGGTCCAGCAACTGCATCATGCCGCGCAGCGCGATTTCCACGGAGGTGGTCCGGACGGCGCCGCGATCCCCCGGCAGGCGATGCGTGAGCGCGACAGCAGGCGATCCGCGCACGCACCAGCCGAAGCAGACCGTCCCCACGGGCTTCGCGGGCGTCCCGCCTCCAGGTCCCGCGATGCCGGTCACCGACAGTGCGCAATCGGCAGGGGTATGCGCGAGCGCCCCCTCCGCCATGACACGCGCGACCGGTTCGGAGACGGCGCCGTGCTCGTCGATCAGCACACGCGGCACGCCGAGAAGCTCGCACTTCGCCTCGTTCGAATACGTGACGAATCCGCGCTCGAACCAGTCGGAGCTGCCGGCGACCGCCGTGATCGCCGCTGCCACGAGTCCTCCCGTGCATGATTCCGCAGTCACGATGCGGTAGCCCGCCTCGAGCAGCGTCTGTCCGAGCGCGGCGGCGAGCGCAGCGTGTGAGTCCGCTACCGACATTCGCCGGGTCTCGCGAGGTAGTGGTACGTATACGTGGTGACGAAACCAAAGCGTCGATAGACGCGAAGCGCGGGCGCGTTTTCGGCGTTGACCTGCAGGAACGCGTGCGTCGCCCCATGGTCCCTCGCCCACTGCAGCAACGCGCCGACGATCGTCGTCGCGATGCCCCGACCGCGCGAGTCGCCGGCCGTCATCATGTCGTAGATGCCGGCAACGCGATCGTCGATGCTCGCCTGGCCGCACGCGACGATGCGGCCGTCGATGCGCGCGACGATGGCGTGCATGGGAAGGGGCGTGCACGCGAGTCGCTCGAGATGCGCAGCGCGCTCGGTCGGCGAGGACGCGCGCAGTTCGCCGATCGCCTCGACGAATTCGTCCGGTGAAGGTGCGACGACGTCGATGTCGCGCCGCGGTTCGACGTTGCGCAGGTCATCGAGTGCGAGGACCTGCACGAGCGTGGGATCGAAAGCGACGTAGCCGCGACGCTCGAGCGCCGATCCGAGGTCCGCCGGGTGCGCAAAGGGCGTCATCCGAAAGAGTGTCGGCAGCTCGTTCGCCGCATACAGGCTTTCGCAGCGCGCAATCTTCATGTCGATCGGCAGCGATGAGCCCAAGTGCGGATTGACGCTGCGCGCGCGCTTTGCCTTGCCGGGCGAGATGCGAAGCAGCCATCCGTCGAAGAACACCTGCCGCTGCGTTTGGAGCGCATTCAACCCGGCTTCCTCGATCCGCAGCGGATCCACGATCGTTCTTTCTAGCCACCGAACAGGCGCTGTCCGATGGCGAGCACGAGCAGCGTGTAGAAGGCGGCGACGAAATCGTCCGCCATGACGCCCGCGCCGTTCTTCAAGGCGGCGTCGACCTGGCGAATGGGCGGCGGCTTCAGGATGTCGAAGAAGCGGAACAGGAGGAAAGCGATCGCCTGCTGCGCGGGCTCGCGTGCAAAGAAGAGCACGAGCAGGAACGCGGCGACCTCGTCGATCACGATCGCGCCGTGGTCGGGTACCCCGAGGTTGCGACCCGTCACCTGCGCAGCCCAGATTCCCGCGCCAACGAGCACGGCGACTACGGCGATCCAGGCAAGGTCGCCGCCGTATGCACGCAGCGCCCACGCGATTGGAAACGCGACGAGCGTGCCGGCCGTTCCAGGCATGACCGGGGCAAGGCCGGCGCCGAACCCCAGCGCGATGAAATGCGCGGGATGCGCTATCAGGAAGGCGGGCGATGGAGCGGCGATGGGCATTGCGACCGGTCGACAACGAGCTGCCTGCCGCTGCATGCGGCTAGTGGAAATGATCGAACGCAGGAGGCAGCGCGGCGAGCGGCGTGCCGTCCTCGGTCGTGATGACGAGCGTCGAATCGACGGTGATCGAGCCGATCGGCGTCAGTGGCAGCCCGAGCGCGCCTCCGATGCCGGCGATCCGCTCGCGCATGGCAGGCGATGCGGTGAAACACAATTCGTAATCGTCGCCGCCCGCGAGCAGCAATTCGAGCGCCAGCTCGCGCTCGACACCGCGGAGCTTGATGCGCAACTCGTCGGCGCAAGGGATCGCGCCAAGGTACACCGACGCGCCGACGCGAGAGGCTTCCAGGATGTGTCCGAGATCGCCGGTCAGTCCGTCGGATACGTCGAGTGCCGCCGACGCGACGCCACGCAGCGCGACGCCAAGCGCGACGCGCGGTTGCGGCTCGTTGAGCCGCTTCTCGAGCGCGGCGAGCCGCGCGCCGTCGAGCTTCGTGCGACCAGTCGAGGCGGCGAGCGCCAGTGCCGCATCGCCGAGCCAGCCCGACACGTAGATGTCATCGCCCGGGTTTGCGCCACCGCGCGTCAACGCGCTGCCCGCAGGCAGCTCGCCGATGGCCGTGACGCAAAGCGTACGGGGACCGCGCGTCGTGTCGCCGCCGATGAGCTCCACGTCGTACTCGTTAGCGAGCGCATCGAACCCTTGCATGAACGAAGCGAGCCATTGGGTATCGGGCGCGGGCAATGCGCCGGCAAGGAGCACGAAGCGCGGCAGCGCCCCCATTGCCGCAAGATCCGACAGGTTGACGGCGAGCGTCTTGTGCCCGAGCGCCCGTGCATCGCAGCCAGCGGTGAAGTGGCGCCCCTCGACGAGCATGTCGACGGTCAGCACATATTCCATTCCCGGGGTCGGCGCGATCACCGCGCCGTCGTCGCCGATGCCGACCCGCACGTCCGCATTGCGCGGAGCGCGACGAAAATAGCGGTCGATCAGCTCGAACTCATTCATGCTTCGGCGCGCGAGCCTCGCTGGTCCGCAATTCGGGCGCGAGCTTGTCGAGCACGCCGTTGACGAACTTGTGGCCGTCGGTGCCTCCGTAGGACTTCGCGAGCTCGACGGCTTCGTCGATGACGACCCGATAAGGAATGTCCGGGCGGTGCTTCAATTCCCACGTGCCGATGACGAGAAGCGCACGCTCGATCGGTGCGAGATCCTTCATGCGGCGATCCACCTTCGGCGCGACCGTCTGCAGCAGCGTGTCGTACTCGCTGCTGACGCCCCGCCACAGCTCGCTGAAGTAATCCCCGTCGGCGCGCGCGTGACCCGGACTTGCCGTCAGCGCGGCGGCGATCGAATCGTCCGCGCCCCCGGAGAGTTGTCGCTCGTAAAGGCCTTGCAGGACGAGCTCGCGCGCGCGCCTGCGCGGCGTGGCCGCACTCATGAAGCCGACCTCATCGTGCGTCGATCGCGTCGATGAGATTGGCGAGCTCGAGGGCCGCCATCGCTGCCTCGTAACCCTTGGCGTCCATCCGTGCCATGGCCTGCGCATCGTTGTCGCACGTCAGGATGCCGTTGCCTATCGGGATGCCGAACTCCAGCGCCACGCTCGTGATGCCGGACGCTGACTCGTTCGCGACGATGTCGAAGTGATAAGTGTCGCCGCGTATCACGGCGCCGAGCGCAACGAGTGCATCGAAGCGTTCGCTTTGCGCGAGGCGTTGGAGCGCGAGCGGCGTTTCGAGCGCGCCGGGAACGGTGACCACCGTAATGCGGTCCTCGCTCACGCGTGCCTCCTTCAGTGCCCGCAATGCGCCTGCGAGAAGACCCTTGCCGACGTCCGGATTGAAGCGGGAGCACACGATGGCCACGCTGCGCGCGGCCGCTTCGGACGAGGCCTGGATGCGACGGATCGCCATGGTCTAGGCGCGATCGACGGGCGCGTCCATCGGCCGGCCGACCGCGGCCGACCTGGACGAAAGTTGTTGTCTCATGACGCCGCCCGTGCGGGCGGCACTTCGTCGTAGCCCGTCACTTCCAGGTTGAAGCCTGCCATGCTCGGCATCTTCCGTTGCCGCGCAAGGAGCCGCATCTTGCCGACATGCAGGTCACGCAGGATCTGCGCACCGATGCCGTAGTTGCGCAAATCCATCTTGGCACCGGCGGGCGCCTCGCCCGCGATGGCCCGGCGCCGCAACTCCTGGGCACTCTCGGTGCGATGCAGAAGGACGATCACGCCTCGCCCGGCCGCGGCGATGGCGCGCTGGGCTTCGAGAACGCTCCACGAATGCGATTCGCTTTCCGCATCGAGCAGGTCCATCACGGAAAGCGGTTCGTGCACGCGCACCAGCGTTTCCGTATCCGGCGAGATCGGACCTCGCGTCAGGGCGAGATGCGTCGCGTCGGACAGCTTGTCGCGATAGACGACGAGGCGGAATGCGCCGACGGAGGTCATCAGCGGACGTTCGGCGACGCGCTCGATCAGTCGCTCGGTCCGGCTGCGGTGATGAATCAGGTCGACGATGGATCCGATCTTCAGCGAATGGCGCTGCGCGAACACCTCCAGATCGGGAAGGCGCGCCATCGTGCCGTCGTCGTTCATGATTTCGCAGAGCACGGCCGACGATGAATGGCCGGCAAGCACCGCGAGGTCGCAGCATGCCTCGGTGTGCCCGGCACGCGCGAGAACGCCGCCGGGCTGCGCGATCAGCGGAAACACGTGGCCAGGCTGGACGATGTCGTCCGGCGACGCCTTCGGGGCTGCGGCGACGCGAATCGTGTGGGCGCGATCGGCAGCCGAAATGCCGGTGGTGACGCCATGCGCCGCCTCGATCGACACCGTGAAGTTCGTCCCATGCACGGAGCGATTCACGGGCGTCATCGGCGCGAGATTCAGCTGGCGTGCGCGCGTCTCCGTGATGGGCATGCACACGAGACCGCGTCCGTAGCGCGCCATGAAGTTGATCGCTTCCGCCGACACGCAATCGGCGGCGAGCACGAGGTCGCCCTCGTTCTCGCGATCCTCTTCGTCGACGAGGACGACCATCCGCCCCGCCTTGATCTCCGCGATGATCTCGACAATCGGTGCGACCGGCATCCGCGACGTTCCTGAGATGAAGCGTCGTGCATTTTACCGCAACGCCTGCTTCGGAAACGTTATGCGCGCGGGGAGATTGGACGATTGTCCGAAGCGATGGCGTCTGGTGCGGCGAAAAGCGCCGTCGTCGCTTTCGCGAGTGCGCTTTCGATGTCGGCGTAGTCGAGAACGACGTTGAAGTGATGCCGGTCGCGAATAGCAAGGAACTCCCGCATCCCCGCCGGGTGCGTGCTCGGCCACGCATTCCACAGGAGGGCCGACTGCCGAATGAACTCCGACGTCTCCTCGGCGCCTACCGCAACCACGAGCGGAGCATCGACGCTCGGTGCGTGGTTCACTGGCGACACGCGCGCGGCCTCCGCGGCGTCAAGCCGGAAGTCGGCGTTGTGGGTGAACAGCACGAGTGGCGAGAGATCATGGACACCCGAAAGCGTCACGCCGCCAACGAATGGAGCAGCCGCGAATCCGCGCGCGGCCCAATCGGTCGCGTACATCATCGCCACCAGATGCCCGCCCGCCGAATGGCCGGCGATGACGAGCGGCGCCGGCGCACCGTGCGACGGACCTTCGCGGGACATCCATTCGACCGCGCGCCGGCATTCGTCGGCGATCGCGGCAATCGTCACGCGCGGGCAGAGGTCGTAGTTGATGACTGCGACGGCAAAGCCGGCCGCGACGAAGGCCGGCGCGACGAATGCGTGATCCGACTTGTCGAATGCGCGCCAGTAGCCGCCGTGAATGAACATCAACGTGCCGCGCGCCGGGGTGGCCGGAACGTAAAGATCGAGGGTTTCGTTCGGGTTCGGACCGTAGCGAACGTCGCGAACCGGGCGCAATGCTTCGAGCGCCGATGCGGAACGCACGAGGAACTGCTCGAGCCAATACGGGTGCTCCGGGACCGCCGCGCGGTTGTTGTAGCCGCGCTCGACTTCCTCGGGCGTCAGTCGACTCGCCGGCATCAATCGCGGGCGGGGACGATCTCGATCGAAAGCGGCGTCAACCCCTCGATGCGTCCGTCCAGGCGATCGCCCACCACAACCGGTCCGACGCCCGCCGGTGTTCCAGTGAATATCAGGTCGCCGGGTTCGAGACGATACAGCTGCGACAGGAACGCGAGCATGTCCGGAACGGCCCACACCATGTCGCGAAGGTCACCGCGCTGTCGCTTCTCGCCATTCACGTCGAGCGCGATCTCGCCGTGGGTGAGCGCACCGGTCTTCGATGCGGGGTGAATCGGCGCGATCGGCGCGGCATGCGCGAACGACTTGCCGATGTCCCACGGCCGCTTCTTTTCGCGCATCTCGTTTTGCAGGTCGCGGCGCGTCATGTCGAGGCCGACCGCGTAGCCGTAGATCAGCCCCTGTGCATCGGCGGGCGCGATGCGCACACCGCTCCGCCCGATCGCGACGACCAGCTCGAGCTCATGATGGAAGTTCTTCGTGAAGAGCGGATAGGGCACCCGTCCAACCTCGGGCGGAACGACCGGAACGACCGCATCCGCGGGCTTGGTGAAGAAGAACGGCGGCTCTTTGGACGCGTCCCCGCCCATCTCCTTCGCATGCTCCGCATAGTTTCGTCCGACACAGTAGATGTGTCGAACCGGGAAGCGGTCGCGCGTGCCGACGACGGGAATCGACGGCAGCTCCCACGCGGGTATCACGTACTGCATCGTCGGATTCTCCTATTCGGCGTCGGGTTGACAGGAGGGTGCCGCGTCGGCGAATGCAGGAAGCGCATTGCAGGCGGTTTCGATGCGGGTGAGCGTCGGGTACGGCGACATGTCGATGTTGAATCGACGCGCATTGGCGATCTGCGGCACGAGGCAGATGTCGGCGAGCGTGGGCGCATCGCCATGACAGAACCGTCCCGTCTCGCGATCCCGCGTCAGTTGCCGCTCCAGCGCCTCGAAGCCGACGTCGATCCAGTACCGATACCAGCCGTCCTTCTGCTCCTTGGCGACGCCGAGCGTGCCGATCAGATAGTTGAGGACGCGCAGGTTGTTCAGGGGGTGAATCTCGCACGCGATTTGCAGCGCGATCGCACGAACGCGCGCGCGGGCGATCGCGTCCGCGGGCAGCAGCGGCGGCTCGCGGAACGTCTCGTCGAGGTACTCGATGATCGCGAGCGATTGCGTCAGGACATGACCGTCGTCGAGCGCAAGCGCCGGCACCAGGCCCTGGGGGTTCAGCGCCAGGTAGTCCTGCGCGCGCTGGTTGCCCATGCGCAGGTGCACGAAGGTGCGCTCGTCCGGCTTGACGCCTTTCAGGTTGAGCGCGATGCGCACGCGGTACGCGGCGGACGAGCGGAAGTAGTCGTAGAGCTTCATGCGGGATTTCCGTTGGCGTCGCTGGCCGACGAACGCGAATCAGAACGCGGAGATGCCCGTCTGCGCGCGGCCGAGGATCAGCGCATGGATGTCGTGCGTGCCCTCGTATGTGTTCACCGTCTCGAGGTTCAGCACGTGGCGGATCACGTGGAACTCGTCGACGATGCCGTTGCCGCCGTGCATGTCGCGCGCCATGCGGGCGATCTCGAGCGCCTTGCCGCAGCTGTTGCGCTTCATGATCGACGTGATCTCGGGCGCCGCACGGTCTTCGTCCTTCAGCCTTCCGAGGCGCAGGCATCCCTGCAGACCGAGCGCGATCTCCGTCTGCATGTCCGCTAGCTTTTTCTGGATCAGCTGGTTCGCAGCGAGCGGGCGGCCGAATTGCTTGCGGTCGAGCACGTATTGACGCGCAGCCTGCCAGCAGAATTCGGCTGCGCCGAGCGCACCCCACGCGATGCCGTACCGCGCGCTGTTCAGGCAGCCCATCGGACCTTTCAGCCCCTGGACGTTCGGCAGCATGTTCTCCGCGGGGACGAAGACGTCGTCCATGACGATCTCGCCCGTGATCGATGCACGAAGCGAGAACTTGCCCTCGATCTTCGGGGCCGACAGGCCGCGCATGTCCTTCTCGAGAATGAACCCGCGCACGACGCCGTCGTGCTTCGCCCACACGACGAAGACGTCGGCGATCGGCGAATTCGAGATCCACGTCTTCGCACCCGTCAACCGGTATCCGCCTTCGACGGTGCGCGCCCGCGTCTCCATCGATCCCGGATCCGATCCGTGATTCGGTTCGGTCAGTCCGAAGCAGCCGATGCGCTCGCCGCTCGCGAGCGACGGGAGGTAGCGCCGGCGCTGGGCTTCGCTGCCGTACGTGTAGATCGGAAACATCACGAGCGAGCTCTGGACGCTCATCATCGAGCGGTAGCCGGAGTCGACGCGCTCGATCTCCCGCGCGACGAGCCCGTAACAGACGTAGCTCAGTCCTGCGCCGCCGTATTCCGTGGGAAGCGTGATGCCGAGCAGGCCGAGCGCGCCCATCTCGCGGAAGATCGAGGGATCGGTCGTTTCGTTGCGAAAGGCGTCGCGCACGCGCGGAAGCAGCTTCTCCTGCGCATAAGCGTGCGCGGTGTCGCGCACCATCCGCTCTTCCTCGGTGAGCTGATCATCGAGGAGCAGCGGATCGTCCCACTTGAACGAGGGCTTCGTGCGGGCGATACGTTCGGGAGCGTTCATGACAGGCTCCGGGTGCGGGCCGGCAACGATTAAGCGACGCGGTCAGCAACGTCGGGCAGGCTTTCGGGATGAGCGCGATTATCGCCCGCCCACGCGGCAATTGCCATCGGGGCGAGCCGAGGTACCGCGGCGCGTCCCCGCCCGCGGTACGCCGCCCGCGTCGTTGCGGAGCCTCTTCTAGAAATCGTCGGCGACGCTCTGCACGTCGAGCGGATCGGCCATGCCATTCCCCGACGTGCACTGGATTCCGAACGGAATCGGCGTGGCGGTAGCCGTCTGCGTTCCGACCTCCAGCCAGTAGTACTCGTGGAAACCGCCGGTGATCGCCGATCGCTTGCCCGTGTTGTAGGCGATCGAGGTCGCGTTACCCGCAGCACCAGCGAGCACCGCCCCGTCGCTGTCACGCACCAGCCGCATTTCGAGATTCGTGCTGGCACTGATTATCGAGCAGTTGATCGTGTCGGGGGCGTGGATGCGCGTGAGCATCCGGATCTTCGTCGTCCCATTCGGCACCGCGGGCGCCCCGGGCTGGAGCGAGTTGGTGCACGTTCCGACGCCGAAGCTCACCCCGAAGCAATTCAACCGGAATTTTCCGGGATCCGCCTCGTTGAGCGTCTTAGCGATGCGGAAGTCCGCGCTGAACGACGTGTTTTCCTGCACCGTGCAATAGGCGATCAGCGTATTCGGAAACTGGCTCGGGTCGGTCTTCTCGAACGTGACGGTCGTATTGTCGTGGTCGCCAGCGGGGGCGCCCGCAGCGGTGTAAATGTCGAGAATGCGCTCAAGCTGAAAGGGCGCGAGTGTGCCGGTCTTCGTGCCCGAGCCGTTCGCGTCGTCGACATGGATCGCGTAATCCACGGGATCGTCGAGCGTCGCGACGAAGCAGTTCGTCTGGAATGCCGGCGACGAGCCCGCAGCCGCCTTGCGCTTGATGCCTCCGACCTCGGAGAATGAATCGCCGCCGCCGATGTGACCGAGCGGATAGCCCTCGACCGAGAAACCGATGCCCTGCGGGGTCGAGTTGCGCGAGTACGCGAAGAACCACTTGTTCGACGCCGAGCTCGTCAAGAGCACGTATCCGAAATGGCCACCCGGCCCGGCAAGTGCGCACTGCGTTCCGAGCGTGACGGTCGTCACCTGGAACGCCGCGAGCGGAATCGTTCCGCAAGCCTTCACACCCGGTGAGCTGGACGTCTGCCCTTCGACGAACTGCATCGTGACCGTATTGCTGGTTCCCGACTCGTCCTTCAGCGTGATCTCGCTCGTGAACGACGGCGTCGATGCGACGAGGGGAATGATCATCCGGGTCGCTGCGCCATCGACCTGTGCGGCCGCACGTCCGACCGGAAGCAGCGCAACGACGAACATAAGGAATAGACGCAGGGCGCCCATTTATCGCCTCCCAGATATGACTCGCGGAAATGTTGTCACGCACTATTGCTATGCGCAACAAGGGAAGCGCGGGTTGCATTTTTTACAAGACGTTCGGTGAAATCGGCTGCGCGAAGGCGCCTCCGCTCCTACGTCCTTGTACTGCTTACACGGCGATTCGAGCCTGCTACGTTGTAGCGGTCCCCTCGGCAATCGCCCGATCGGGCAGGACGGCCGTCGCCTCGATCTCCACCCGTGCACGATCTTCGATCAGCGCAACCACCTGCACCGCGGTCATCGCAGGGTAATGATTGCCCATCACTTCGCGATAGGCGCTGCCGAGTGCCCGCAGGCCGGACACATATTCGCGCTTGTCGACGACGTACCAGGTCATGCGCACGACGTGCTCCGGCCCCGCACCCGCCTCGGCCAGCACGGCAACGATGTTCTGCAGCGCGCGCCTGGCCTGCGCGACGAAGTCGTCCGATTCGAATTGCTGCTGCGCGTTCCACCCGATCTGCCCGCCGACGAAGACGAGCCTGCCCTGGGCGGCGATGCCGTTCGCATACCCCTTGGGTGGTGCCCAGCCCGGCGGCTGCAGTGACTGCATCGCTCGCTCCTTTGTTCGTCAATGTGACCGCACGCACGCTCGAGCGGTCACGGGTGAACGTTCGCGTCCCCCCGGCGCAAGCGGAAGCGCTGCAGCTTGCCGACCTCGCTGCGCGGAAGACTCGCCACGTACTCGATCGCGCGGGGATATTTGTAGGGCGCGATCGTGCGCTTCACGAAGTTCTGCAGTTCGAGCGTCATCGACGCGTTGCCTTCGTGCCCGGGCTTCAGCACGACGAATGCCTTGACGACCTGCCCGCGTTCGATGTCGTCGATCCCTACGACGCCGCATTCGGCGACCGCGGGATGCAGCAGGAGCGCACCTTCCACCTCCGGCCCGGCGATGTTGTAGCCGGCGCTGACGATCATGTCGTCCGTGCGCGCCTGGTAAACGAAATAGCCATCGTCGTCGACAAGATATGCGTCGCCCGTGTAGTTCCAGCCGTTGCGGACGTAGTTCGACTGTCGCGAGTCGCCGAGGTATCGGCAGCCGGTCGGACCCTTCACGGCAAGCTGACCGACCTGTCCCGCAGGCAGCGGCTGACCCTTGTCGTCCATCACACACGCGCGATAACCGGGGACGGGCTTGCCCGTCGACCCGGGTCTCGCATTCGCCTCGTCGTGCGAGATGAAGATGTGCAGCATCTCGGTCGACCCGATGCCGTCGATGATTTCGATCCCCGTGGCTTCCTTCCAGAGCTGGCGCGTTGCCGCAGGGAGCGCCTCTCCGGCGGACACGCACTTGCGCAACGACGAAAGGTCGCGTCCCGCGACTTTGGGTGCCATCGCACGGTACGACGTCGGCGCGGTGAAGAGCACGGTCGCGCGGTGGGTAGAAACGGCGTCCAGCAACGCATCGGGCGCGGGACGCTCGACGAGCAGCGTGGATGCACCGATACGCATCGGAAAGAGCAGCAAGCCGCCGAGGCCGAACGTGAACGCGAGGGGCGGGCTTCCGGTGAATACGTCATCGGCGGTCGCGCGCAATATGGCCCGCGGCCAGCAATCGCAGGCGGCCATCACGTCGCGGTGAAAATGCATCGTGCCCTTCGGCTTCCCGGTCGTCCCGGAAGTGAAGGCGATCAGCGCAGTGTCTTCGGCGGCCGTGTCGACGTTTGCGAAGTGCGCGGGTTTCCCACGTGCCCGCGCCTCGACGCCGTCGTCCGCCTCCGCGGCGAAGTACGCGACCTCGCGCAGCGTCGGACAAGAGGCATGCGCGGCTTGCAATTCGTCCGCCAGCCGAGCGTCGCACAACGCATGCGACACCTGCGCCTTCACGATGATGTCCGTCAGCTCCTTGGCGCGAAGCAGCGCCATCGTCGCCACCGCGATTCCGCCGGCCTTGATAGCCGCAAACCAGCAAGCGGCCATCGCCGGCGAGTTCGCCCCGCGCAGCAACACCCGGTTGCCGGGCACGAGCCCCATTTCCTCGACGAGCACATGCGCGATGCGATTCGCTTCGGCGAGCAGTTCGGCATAGCTCCATCGCACGCCGGTCGTCGACAGGATCGCCGTTCGCGCGCCCCAACCGCGCTCGACGGCGCGATCCAGCAGTTCCATCGCGCAGTTCATCCGGTCGGGATACCGGAGCTCGGGCAGATCGAAGACGAGTTCCGGCCAGCTGTCGCGCGGGGGAAGGTTGTCGCGCGCGAACGTGTCGAGATGGGCGGTTCGACTCATGGTGACGGCGATCTCGCATCCCGATCGCTGCCTCGCAGCAGCTCGCGGCCGATGATGAGCTTCTGCACCTCGGTCGCGCCTTCGTAGATCCGCAGCGCACGGATCTCCCGATAGAGCCGCTCGACGACTTCGCCGCGGCTGACCCCGCGCGCGCCGTGCAGCTGCACCGCGTGATCGATGATCAGCTGTGCCGATTCGGTTGCCATCAGCTTCGCCATCGCTGCTTCCGAAGTCGTGCGAACCTGCCTGACGTCGCGGGTCCACGCTGCACGATAGACGAGCAGCGCGGCGGCGTCGAGATCGGCGGCCATCTGACCGAGCATCGCTCGCGCGACGTCGCGTTCGCCGAGCGTCCCGCCGAGAATCTTGCGCGAGCCTGCGTAGCGGATGGTTTCGTCGATGGCCCGCCGTGCGAATCCCACCGCCGCGGCCCCGACGGACGCACGAAAGATGTCGAGCGTGCGCATCGCAAGCTTGAAACCGTCCCCTTCATTGCCGAGCAGCGCCTCTCCTCGCACTCGGCACCCGTCGAATTCGAGGCGCGCGAGCGGGTGCGGCGCGATGACGTCGATCCGCTCGGCGATCCGCAGGCCGGGCGCGTCAGCAGGCACGACGAACGCGGAGATTCCGCGCGCGCCCGGCGCGTCCTGCGTGCGCGCGAACACGCAGTAGAAATCGGCGATGCCGCCGTTGGAGATCCACGTCTTGCAGCCCTCGATCATCCAGTCGGCGCCATCGCGCACCGCGCGCGAGGTCATCGCCGCGACGTCGGATCCGGCGTCAGGCTCGCTCAACGCGAATGCGGCAATCGCCGTTCCTTCCGCGACGGCAGCAAGCCAATGAGCGGCCGGGTGATCGGTGCTCGCTGCCGCGAGGGCGATCGGCCCGGCGCCGAGGCCCTGCATGGCGAAGGCGAAGTCCGCGAGCCCGTCGTGCCACGCAAGCGTCTCGCGCACGACGCAAAGCGCACGCGAATCGACGCTCGGTGAAGCGCCGCCGAAGCGCGCAGGGACGCAATGCCTGAGCAGGCCCGCCGCCCCGAGCGATGCGACATGACGCCGACAGATCGCGTCGACGTTCGCCCCGATGTATTCGTCGACTGCGCGCTTGCTCGTGGCGTGGCGAAATTCGGCCTCCGTCTTGCCGCGCTGCACGGCCCCCGTCGCCCAGCGGTCGACGTCGGCCGCGAGCGTGCGATGCGCTGCGTCGAAGAACGGCCACTCGAGGTGGGTTCGATGCATCCCGCGGCTCAGCCGTGCTCGTCGTGCCCGCCCGATGGGCTTTCCGCGGAAAGCCGCGCAGCGATCGCCGCCTTGAGCCCGGTGACCGATTCGTGGAGCACCTCGCGCGCTTCCGGCGCAACGTCGGCAAATAGATCGTCGATCCACAGCTCGTGTTCCGCGGCCATCGCGTCGAACTGCCGCTTGCCCTTCGGCGTCAACCGAACGTTGTATGCGCGGCGATCACCGGGAATGCCGCGGCGCACGACGAGCCCTTCCGCGACCAGCTGATCCGTCAGGCCCGTGACATTGCCCCCGGTCACCATCAGCCTGCGCGACAGCTCGCTCATCTTGAGCCCCTTCGGCTCGCGGTCGAGCTGCGACATCATGTCGAAGCGCGGCAGCGTGATGTCGAAGCGAGTGCGCAGCTTCTCGCGCACATGCCGCTCGATCATCGCCGTGCAAGTGAAAAGCTGCAGCCACAGCCGCAGCGACAGATGGGCCTCCTCGGGACCCCGCGTTTCGGCTTCGACACGCGGCACTTCGAACACGGTGCTCATCCTGTCATCACCTCCCCTCCGGACACGGCGATCGCCTGTCCATTGATCGCCTGCGACTCCGGCAGGCACAGCCATGCCACCGTCGCCGCCACCTCTTCCGGCAATACGAGCCGTCGCTGGGGATTGCGCCGTACGAGCGCCTCCCTAACATCCGCCTCGGATTTCCCTGTCTCTTTCGCCATGAGCGCGATGGCGTCGCGCACCCTCTCCGTCTCCGTATATCCCGGACAGACGGCGTTGACCGTTACACCGGTGTGCGCAACTTCGAGCGCGAGCGAACGCGTGAGCCCGATCACGCCATGCTTGGCTGCGCAATACGCGGCAACGTTGCGATACCCGATCAGTCCCGCAGTGCTCGCGATGTTGACGATGCGGCCCCACGGTTTCTGCAGCAGCGACGGCAATGCGGCGCGCGTGCAATGGAACACGCCGGTCAGGTTCACGCGCAGCGTCTCGTTCCACAGCTCGTCGGAAATCGCATCGAACGCCGCAGGTGTCGCGCCGCCGGCGTTGTTGACGAGGACGTCGGGCGCGTGACCTGCTTCCACCAGTCCAGCGAAGAGCGCATCGACCGCGGTCGCATCACCGATGTCGCAGGCAATCGCATCGTTGCGATGGCCAGCAAGAAGATCCAGCGCGCCGTCGAGCCTCGCCCGATCGCGGCCGACCAGCGTCAACGCGGCGCCCATCGCCTGCAGGCGCTGTCCGATTGCAAAGCCGATGCCGCTCGCACCGCCGGTCACCAGCGCCCGCGCTCCCGCGAGCGCGTCGCCCGCATACGAAGGCCGGCCCGCCCGATCCTCGATCGGTGAACCGACGGACACGCGCGGACTCGCGGTCATGGCGAATGTCTTTCGGTCAGCCGTTCGCTTCGGGCCGTTCATCGGCCATCGCCGCGGCGCGCGCCAGATTGCGCTCGAGCTGGGCCTTGCCCTGCCGGTACTGCACCGGCCACTCGATGTCCGGATAGCCGAGCGCCGCTGCCGCGTGCAACGTCCAGTAGGGATCGGCCAGATGCGGCCGACCAAGCGCGCAGAGGTCCGCGCGGCCGGCCATCAAAATGCTGTTGACGTGGTCGGGTTCGAAGATCGCGCCGACGGCCATCGTCGCGATCTCGATTTCGTTGCGGATCCTGTCCGCGAACGGAGTCTGGTACATCCGGCCGTACACTGGCTTGGCCTCGCGCGTCGTCTGCCCCGAGCTCACGTCGATGAGATCGGCGCCCGCGTCCTTGAAGAGGCGCGCGATCTCCACGGCGTCGTCCGGCGTGTTGCCGCCCGGTGCCCAGTCGTGCGCTGAAATGCGCACCGACATCGGTCGCGCGGCCGGCCACCCTTCACGCATGGCGCGAAAGACCTCGAGCGGATAACGACAGCGATTCGCGAGCGATCCGCCGTACGCGTCGTCGCGCCGATTGGTCAGCGGACAAAGGAACGCCGACAGCAGGTAACCATGCGCGCAATGGAGCTCGAGCCAGTCGAAACCGCACGTGATCGCCATTCGCGTCGAGGCGACGAATTGATCCCGCACGCGAACGAGGTCGTCCTGCGTCATCGCGCGCGGCACCTGGTTGTGGGGTCCGTAAGCGATCGCCGACGGCGCAAGCAAGGGCCAATTGCCCGCAGGGAGCGGCTCGTCGGCATCGTTCCAGCCGAGCTGCGTGGATCCCTTGGGTCCCGCATGTCCTAGTTGCAGCGCGACCTTCGCCTTCGTCCGTTGGTGGCAGTAATCGACGATCCGCGTCCACGCCGCTACGTGCGCGTCGTTGTAGAGCCCGGCGCACCCGGGGCTGATCCGGGCATCGGGTGCGATGCACGTCATCTCCGTGAAGACGAGACCGGCGCCCCCGTGAGCGCGACTTCCGAGATGCACGAGGTAATAGTCGTCCGCCAAGCCGTCCACGCACGAGTACTGGGCCATCGGCGAGACGACGACGCGATTCGGCACGGTGACGCCACGCAGCGTGAATGGCGTCAGCATCGGCGGCGGCGGGCGTTCGCCGGACGACTCGAGCCTCGCACGCTCCGCGAACCACTTCTCGGCCCGGCGGACGAACGTCGCGTCGCGCAGGCGCAGGTTCTCGTGCGAAATCCGCTGACTGCGCGTCAGCAGGCTGTACGCGAACTGCAGCGCGTCGAACGACGTATAGCGGTCGACGTGCTCGAACCACTCGGTGGAGTTGCGTGCGGCATTCTGCAGCTTCAGCACCTCGACGCTGCGCTCCGCTTCGTAGGCGGCCAGCGCTTCGCGCATGTCGGGCTGCTCGTGGAGCGCGCGGGCGAGCTTGATTGCGTCCTCGAGCGCGAGCTTCGTTCCGGAGCCGACGGAAAAGTGAGCGGTGTGCGCTGCGTCGCCGATCAGCACGACCGGAATGTCGCGGCCTCCGGTGCGAGCCCAATGCGTCCACGAACGGCAGATCACGCGCGGGAAGCGGATCCAGATCGCGGAGCCGCGCAGATGCAATGCGTTGGACATGAGCCGCTGGCCGTCGAGATGTCGCGCGAAGAGCCGTTCACAGAACGCGATTCCCTCTTCCCGCGACATCTGGTCGATGCCCGCCGCTTTCCACACGTCCTCCGGCGTCTCGACGATGAACGTCGACGTGTCGCCGTCGTATTGATACGCGTGCGCCTGGAACCAGCCGTGCGGCGTTTCCTCGAACGCAAAGGTGAACGCATCGAAGCGTTTCTTCGTCCCCAGCCACACGAAGCGGCAGCGGCGCAGGTCGATGTCAGGCGCGTAGGAATCGGCGTAGCGCTGGCGGATGCGGCTGTTGATGCCGTCGGCGGCGACGACGACGTCGGGAGCGAATGTCTCGACCTGCGCACGCTCGTCCTCGACGTTGGTGTCGAACACGAGCTCCACGCCGAGCGCTTCGCACCGGCGCTGCAGGATGTTCAGCAGCCGCTTGCGGCCGATGCCGCAGAAGCCGTGACCACCCGACGTTATCGTACGGCCCTTGAAATGGACGTCGATGTCGTCCCAGCGGTTGAAAGCCTGGACGATCTCCTGCGCGGATTCGGGATCGGCGATCGCAAGGTTTCCGAGCGTCTGGTCCGAGAAGACCACGCCCCAGCCGAACGTGTCGTACGGGCGATTGCGCTCGACGACGCGCACGACGTTACGTGCATCCGCCCGCTTCGCGAGCAATGCGAGATACAAGCCCGCCGGCCCTCCGCCGACGCAGACGATCCGCATGTTCTTCTTCTCGCCGCTGGCACCGATTGCGCGGCGTCCCCTTGTGCGAATAGTTTAGACGTCAATTATCCGCTGTCAAGCCCTTCTCGGGCGCGCCCTGTCAATCCGCCGAACGGCTTAAGCCATGCCGCCGATTCCGTCCGCCCGTGCCCTTTTCCTAGACTTCGCTCGTCCGGCGCCGCTCGCCGCTCGCTTGGGAAGTGTCCGATGAGTCGTGGTGTTCCCCGTCGTTTCGTCCCCAGTCATGGCGTCCGGGGTCGGCGCGTCCCCGGTTTCACCCTCCTCGAACTGCTGGTTGCACTCGCAATCGTCGGCGCCCTGCTCTTCCTCGGCGCGCCGGGCTGGGGGAGCTTCATCGCCGAACAGCAGTTGCAGGAGCGTGCCGACGCCCTGCTCCACGCGCTCGACCGTGCCCGGAGCGAGGCGATCAAGCGCGGCGGCCGGGTCCACGTCTGCCCGGACGCGAGCGGCGTGTGCCCCGGGACGCCCGCCGCATGGGAAGGCGGATGGACGGTCGCCGCAGCGAGCGGCGCGCCGTCGGCCATCACCCGCGAGCGTCCAGCCACCGACGGCATCACGATTCGCGGCAACCGCCCGGTCGCCGATTACGTGTCCTATACAAGCGCCGGCTACGCCCGCCGGATCGACGGCGCACTGCAGATGGGCACGTTCACCGTGTGCCGTCGCGGACACAAGGCACGCAAGGTGATCCTCGCCAACAGCGGTCGGGCTCGCATCGAACGGACGGCGGACGCATGCCCATGAAGCGCCGAGGCTTCACACTGCTCGAAACGATGATCGTCGTGGCAATCATCGCGACTCTCGCTGCGATCGCGCTGCCCTCGTACGGCGCGTACATCAAGCGAAGCCGCATTCTGGACGCGGTCACGCGGCTTGCCGATGCGCGTGCGCGGATGGACGACTTCTTCCTCGACCAGCGCACCTACGTGGACGACGGCGGCCGCTGCGGCGCTCCGGGAACGTCGGGTCCGACAGACTTCTTCACCGTCAACTGCGAGGCGACCGCAACGACATTTCTGCTCACGGCCACCGGCCTTGTCGCCAAGGGCATGGGTTCGTTTGTTTACGCCATCGATCATGCGGGAGCCCGGACGACCGTCTCGCTACCTGCAGGCTGGGCGCGCACGCCGGACTGCTGGACCATCCGGCAGGACGGTCTCTGTGTGTGAGCGCGGCATGCGCGGCGTTCGCGCTTCGTCCCGCAGCGCGCGGGAAGCAATGCGCGGCGCATTCCTCATCGAGGCGCTGGTCGCGGTGCTCGTGTTCTCCCTCGCCGCAGCCGGCGTGTTCTCGGTGCTCGCCAACGCGCTTCACGCAAGCGGCAACGCGTCCATTCGTGCGGCAGCGAACGCGCTCGCCGCGTCCACGCTTGCTCGAATGTCGATCGAGGATCTCCCCGCGCTGTCCGAGCGTTACGACCCGCACGTCCCAGGGCCCGGCTACCGTACGCTCGCCACAATGGCGAAGCGCCTGCCGGGGGTAACGGATACGCACAATCTTCCGCTCGTCACCGTAAGCGACGGATCATCGGCCGGGAGCCGCCGGGTCTCGATCACGGTGCTCTGGCAGCTTCCAAACGAGGCAACACCCCATCGTGCGCAACTTTCGAGCGTCGTCGCACATCACTGACCGGATACGAAACATGTCGCCTCCATTGCGCGGACAACACGGCGTCACGCTGGTCGACGTCATGGCGGGCCTCGTCGTCGCGCTCCTGACGATCACGATCGTCTACCAGTCGCTGGTCGTCGTGCAGGCAATGCGCCGAAACACGGCCTCGGTGGGTGACATGCAGGCTACCGGCAGCCTGGCCCTCTCGACGCTCGCAATCGCCCTGGGCAACGCGGGGGCCGGTCTCGCTCCAGCGACCCGTTGGCTCGATGCGTGCCCGGTGGTTCCCGACATTGCCACGACGCTTCGTCCCGTGCACGTGCTGATCAGCGATGGAGGCGCGGCCGACCGTCCGGATACGCTCTTCGTGCGCCAGTCACTCGCGCGGGTGAGCGGCATTGCGCTGACCTTCGCCACCGACGCGCCCATCGGGTCGAGCTTTCGCATCGGCGGAGTCGACGGCATTTCGACCGGCGATCGCGTCGTCGCGATCAGCCGCACCGGCACATGCGTCTCAGCAACCGTGACGAATGTGACGAATGCCGGTCCCGGTCTGCTCGATGTCGCGCACACGCCCGTCGACGTCGCGCTGCCCGTGACGTCGCTCCTGCTGAACCTCGGGCTGGCGACGCGCCCCTCAACGGCGCGTTTCGATCTGGTTGCCGGAACGTTGCGCAGCACGGATATGACGAACGGCGATGCGCCGAATCCGCTGCTGTCGAACGTCGTGAACCTGAAGCTTCAGTATGGGATCGACACCGACGGCGACGGCACCCTCGATACGTGGGTCTCCGCCGCACCCGGTTCATGGGATGCGGCGACCCTGCTTGGCGCACCTCGATCGACGCTTGAACGGATCAAAGCGGTCCGCGTCGGGCTGATTGCGCGAACGGATCAACCCGAGCGGGAGCGAACGGCTGCCTTCCACTGGGTCCTGTTCGACTGCGAACTGGACGACAAGAGCGCATGTCCGGGGCGGCTCGCCGGGACCATTCCTTCGGCGGCGCAAGGCGGCTACCGCTATCGCACGTTCGAAGCGATCGTGCCGCTGCGCAATACCATCTGGAACGCCGGCGCATGATCCATCGCGATGCTCCTCGTCAACATCAGCGGGGCCTGATCCTCTTCGTCGCGCTGCTGGCCGTGCTGGCGCTCACGATGGGCGCGGTCGCACTTGGCAGATCGCTCGCCACGGACATCGCCATCGGCGGCAATCTGGCGCTCCGCGAACATGCAACGCTTGCGGCGACCGATGCGGTGGAGCGCGCGCTGGCCGCGCTGTTCGAATCGGGAGCTATCGCGGATACCCGCGTCGACGCTATCGATCACAACTATTTCGCGTCGCGACAAGCAGGGGAAGACGCGCGTGGCGTGCCGCGTGCGCTGCAATCGGTCGGCCTGTATCCGTCCGCCGCACCGACGATCGACTTCGGAGAGGGAGTGGTGCTGCGGCACATCGTCGAGCGACTTTGCGTCCTGGCCGGCGCCGCCTCGGCCGATAACTGCGCGCTGTCACCGCCGAGCGTCGAGGCCGCGTTGGGGATGCCGCCACCGACGGAGCCCCCTCGGACGCCCTACTACCGCGTCACCGTGCGCGCCGATGCGCCGGGTGGAACGGCCGTATTCGTCCAGGCGCTGCTCGGCGAGGAGCCGTCACATCATCGCCTCGGCTGGCGCGTGCTGGACGAATAGCCGTCGACCGAAGTCGGTTTGGAACGCAGCGCGATGGATCGCGGCCGCACCTCGGTTAAAAGGACGCGTTGCCGTTTTCTACGCGTCGCCGATCGAAAGCTGGCCGCTTGCGCGTTGAGCTATCCCATCACCGGCATGTGGAAGCCCGGCGCGGCGCTGCCATCGTCCGGCCAGCGCGCGGTCACCGTTTTGAGGCGCGTGTAGAAGCGCACGCCGTCCATGCCGTGCACGTTCAGATCGCCGAACAGCGAATTGCGCCAGCCGCCGAACGAGTAGAACGCCATCGGCACGGGAATCGGTACGTTGACACCCGCCATGCCCACCTCGACGTCCTGCTGGAAACGCCGTGCCGCGTGGCCCGAGCGCGTGAAGAGCGCCGCGCCGTTCGCATACGGATTGGCATTGATCATGCCGATTGCGTCGGTGAGCGACTCCGCACGCAGAACGATGAGCACCGGACCGAAGATCTCTTCCCTGTAGATCGTCATTTCCGGCGTCACGCGATCGAACAGCGTCGGACCGACGAAGAATCCCGAGGGGTGCCCGGGTATCGTCGGACGGCGCCCATCGACGACGAGCGACGCGCCTTCGCTCACGCCTTGGTCGATCAGGCCCGTGATGCGATCGCGCGCTACGCACGTGATCACGGGGCCCATTTCAATGTCAGGCGCGTCGCCCGGTCCCGTGGTCACCTTCCTGGCGCGATTGGCGAGCCGTTCGACCAACGGTTCGGCGGCGTCACCGACGGCGACGACAGCGGAGATCGCCATGCAGCGTTCACCGGCGGAACCGTAGCCTGCACCGATGATGGCTTCCGTCGCGAACTCGAGGTCCGCGTCGGGCATCACGATCGCGTGGTTCTTTGCGCCCCCGAGTGCCTGCACACGCTTGCCGTGCCGCGCGCCGGTCTCGTAGATGTATTTCGCGATCGGCGTCGATCCCACGAACGACACGGCACGCACGAGCGGATGCGCGAGCAGTGCATCGACCGCTTCCTTGTCGCCGTGAACGACATTGAACACGCCGTCGGGCAGTCCGGCCTCCTGCAACAGCTCTGCGAGGCGCAGCGACAGCGTCGGATCGCGTTCCGAAGGCTTCAACACGAACGTATTGCCGCAGCCGATGGCGATCGGAAACATCCACATCGGAACCATTGCCGGGAAGTTGAACGGCGTGATGCCGACGCACACGCCGACAGGCATGCGTACCGACCAGCTGTCGACGTCGGTGCCGACCGTATCGCTGTGCTCGCCCTTCAGCAGATGAGGAATGCCGGTCGCGAATTCGACCACTTCCATCCCGCGCGTCACCGAGCCTTCGGCATCGGCCAGCGTCTTCCCGTGTTCCTGCGTGACGATCCGCGCAAGGTCCTTGCGATGACGCTCGAGCAGGTCACGGAATTTCATCAGCACGCGCGCCCGGCGAAGCGCCGGTGTCGCCGCCCAGGCGGGAAACGCGCTGTGGGCGGCAGAAACGGCCGCGTCCACGTCGGACGGGTTCGCAAACGGAACGTGCCGGATCACTTCTCCGGTCGCGGGGTTCGTCACTTCGCCGTAACGGGTCGTCGTCGGCGAATGCGTACGTCCGCCGATCCACAGCGGCAGGCGCTCGAGCGTGGTGAGGTCCATCGTCACTCCTTCATTAAAGCGACCGTCAACAACGGTTGCGGCCGCGCTTCGTTCGTTGTTAGGTGTCGTCCGCGCCGGACCGCATCGATCGCTGTTTCACGTCGTGCGGCACGGCACGCGCCTCCATGGCTCCGATTATATTCTTCGAGGGGAAGCGTCGCCTCTATGAGCCGGTGCCGATGCCGGTACCCGCTCCTCCGCGTTCAACATCGATGATCCGTTGCACATAGCGCGCGACGAGATCGACCTCCAGGTTGACGCGCGAGCCTCGCATGAGTTGATTGAGCGACGTGGCAGCGAGCGTGTGCGGAATCAGGTTGACGGCGAAGGTCGAAGCGTTCACGTCGTTCGTCGTCAAGCTGACGCCATTGACGGCAATCGATCCTTTCCGCGCGAGAAACGGTGCGAGCGCCGACGGGGCTTCGATTTCGAGATACCAGTTCGACTGCGGAGCGGCAGCGACCGCCTCGAATCGCGTGACGACGCCGACACCGTCGACGTGCCCGCTCATCAGGTGACCGCCAAGCCGGTCCGCGAGACGCAGCGCCTTTTCCAGATTCACGTCGTGGTCGAGCGTCAGCCCGGTGGTGCACGCGAGCGTCTCCGCGGAGACATCGAAGTCGAGACGCGAGCCGGCCCTTGCAACGACAGTCAGGCAGCAACCGTTGACCGCGATGCTGTCGCCGATCGCGACATCGGCAAGATCGAGCTTCGCGGCATCGACGCGCAACCGAATGCCATCCGCGGCCCTTTCGCTCGCAACGATCCGCCCCGTCGCCTCGACGATGCCCGTGAACATCAGTCGCTGCCCTTTACTGCCTCACCGCTTGCATGCCTGACCCGCGCGACGATTCGCAGGTCCTCCCCGACCGGATCGACCGAGGTCCAATCGAGCCGCGTGCGCTCGTGCAACGACGCCAGCGGCGACGTGAGCTCGAACATGCCGCGCGCGGGATCGCCGATCAGCGAACCCGCGAGGTAGACGACCAGCTCGTCGATGAGGCCCGCGCGAAGCAGCGCGCCGTTGAGCTTCGCGCCCGCCTCGACATGCACTTCGTTCATTCCTCTGCGCGCAAGGTCGCGCATCATTGCCTCGAGATCGACACGCCCGTCGCGATCGTGCAAGTCGACCGACTGAACTGTCGGCGGCCAGCCGTTCTTGCGCGCACCGGCCGTCACGACGAGCGCGTTGCCATCGGCCAGCACACGTGCGTCGGCAGGCGTGTCACCGTGACGATCGACGATGACGCGAAGGGGTTGACGCGTCGTCGCCACTTCCCGCACATCGAGTCGCGGATCGTCGTGCAGCACCGTCCCTACGCCCGTCAGCACCGCACACGCGCGCGCCCTCCACCTGTGCCCGTCCGCGCGCGCGGCCGGTGAGGTGATCCACTGACTTTCGCCGCTTACAAGGGCGGTGCGGCCATCGATGCTCGCGGCGATCTTGCTTCGCACCCACGGCCTGCCGCGCCGCATGCGGGAGACGAAGCCGACGTTGAGCGCCATGGCCTCGCTTTCGAGCAGTCCCACATCGACGGCAATTCCGGCTTCGCGCAATCGGGTGGCGCCGGACGCCTGCTCGGGATTCGGGTCATGCATGGCAGCGACGACCCGGCCAACGCCGGCTTCGAGCAGCGCGTCCACGCACGGCGGCGTTCGGCCGTGACGGTTGCACGGTTCGAGCGTGACGTAGACGATCGCGCCGCGCACGTCGTGGCCTTTGTCACGCGCGTCCGCGAGCGCCGCAACTTCCGCATGCGCTTCGCCGGCGCGCTGATGCCAGCCTTCGCCGAGCACCGCCCCTCCTCGACCCACGATGACACATCCCACCCGCGGATTGGGCGTCGTCGTGAACAAGCCGAGCTCGGCGAGCACGAGCGCGCGCGCCATGTGCTGCCGATCCTCTTCGCTGAACCGATCGTCCGCCATGTGCTGCCGATCCTCTTCGCTGAACCGAGCATCCGCCATGCGCGTGGACATGCCTTCCGCAGCGACGTTGACGGCGGGCAACGCGCTCCGGCTCTTGCTCACGCCGGGCGGCGCGCGCCCTTCCGCGGGAGCGGAACGGCTTCGACCTCTTTCAGCGCGTCGCGAAAATCGGACACGTCCTGGAACGAGCGGTAGACGGATGCGAAGCGGATATACGCGACCTTGTCGAGCTTGTAGAGCTCTTCCATCACCATCTCGCCGAGCAGGCGCGACGCGATCTCGCGCTCCCCCAGCGACAGCACCCGCTGGACGATGCGGTCGATCGCCGCATCGACGAACTCGGTGGGCACCGGTCGCTTGTGCAGCGCGCGCGCGAACCCGACCCGCAAACGGCTCGTGTCGAACTCGGCGCGTTCGCCGTTGCTCTTGACAACCTGCGGCAGGCGGAGCTCGACCGTCTCGTAGGTCGTGAAGCGCTTCTGGCAAGCCGTGCAGCGGCGGCGCCGGCGAATCGAATCGCCCGCTTCCGAAACGCGTGAATCGATGACCTGCGTATCGGCGCTACCGCAGAAGGGACATTTCATGCCCGGTAGACGGGGAACTTGCGCGTGAGCGCAGCGACGCTGTTGCGCGTGCGCGTCAGCATCGCCTCGTCTGCCGGAGCGTCGAGCACGTCGGCGATCAGGTGGCCGAGCTGCTCGCACTCGATCTCGCCGAAGCCGCGCGTCGTCACGGCCGGGCTGCCGACGCGAATTCCGGACGTGACGAACGGCTTCTCCGGATCGTTCGGAATCGCATTCTTGTTCACGGTGATGTGCGCCTTCGAGAGCGCCGCCTCGGCATCCTTTCCCGTCACCTGCTTCGCGCGCAGGTCGACGAGGAACATGTGCGAGTCGGTGCCCCCCGAGACGATGCGCAGGCCGCGCTCCTGCATCACCTTCGCAAGGACGCGCGCGTTCTCGAGGACGCGCTCCTGGTAGATCTTGAAGTCGAGCGTCAGCGCCTCGCCGAACGCCGCGGCCTTCGCCGCGATCACGTGCATCAGCGGCCCGCCCTGCAAGCCGGGAAACACCGCGGAATTGATCGCCTTCGCGTGCGCTTCCTTCATCAGCACGAACCCCCCGCGCGGGCCGCGCAGCGTCTTGTGCGTCGTGCTCGTCGTGAAGTCGGCAATCCCCACCGGGCTCGGATACACACCGCCCGCGATCAGCCCGGCGTAGTGCGCCATGTCGACCATCAGCAGCGCGCCCACCTCGTCGGCAATCGCGCGGAATCGCTTCCACTCGATCACGCGCGAATAGGCGGACGCGCCCGCGATGATCAGCTTGGGCTTGTGCTCGCGCGCGAGCCGCTCGGCTTCCGCGTAGTCGATCAGCTCGGTCGAGGGCTCCAGGCCGTAGGCAACGACGTTGAACCATTTGCCCGACATGTTCACCGGCGATCCGTGCGTCAGATGTCCCCCGTGGGGAAGACTCATCCCGAGAATCGTGTCGCCGGGCTTCAGCACGGCGAAGAACACCGCCTGGTTGGCCTGTGCACCCGAGTGGGGCTGCACGTTCGCCGCCTCGGCATGAAACAGGCGCTTCACCCGGTCGAGCGCGAGCTGCTCGGCGATGTCGACGTACTCGCAGCCGCCGTAATAGCGCTTGCCGGGGTAGCCTTCCGCGTACTTGTTCGTGAGCTGCGTGCCTTGCGCCGCCATCACGGCGGGGCTCGCGTAGTTCTCGGACGCGATGAGCTCGATGTGCTCTTCCTGGCGCCGGTTCTCGGCGCTGATCGCCTGCCAGAGTTCCGGGTCGGACTGTGCCAACGTGACAGAGCGGCTGAACATGGGACCAATGCGCCAGTGAGGTGAGTCATTTTAGCAGCCGCTCCACGCCGCCGCCCGGGACCGCTCGCACCTGCAGGAATGCTCGCCTATAATTCCGCGTCCCTCGCCGGCGCGACAGACGGCTCAGGTTTCGCAGCACGTCCGGCAACCGTCAAGTTTCGGCGCGAATGCCGCGCCAAGGAGGAACCGTGAACGGACTGCTCGCGTTGTCGCGTGCGATCGACGCCATGACCGAGCGCGTCGGCCGCCTCGTCTACTGGCTGGTGCTGGTCGTCGTGCTGATCAGCGCCGCCAATGCCGTCGTCCGCAAGCTGTTCAACTACAGCTCGAACTCGTACCTCGAGATCCAGTGGTACCTGTTCTCGGTCATTTTCCTCTTCGGCGCCGGCTACACGCTGCTGCGCAACGAGCACGTGCGCATCGACATCATCCAGGGCAGGCTGTCGCGCCGGGCGCAGAACTGGATCGACATCGTCGGCATCGTATTCTTCCTGTGGCCGATGTCGATCATCATCATGTGGCTCTCCTGGCCGCTCTTTCTCGACTCCTATGCACGAAACGAGGTTTCGACGAACGCCGGCGGCCTGACGATCTGGCCGGCGCGGCTGATGGTTCCGATAGGTTTCGCGCTGCTGCTGATCCAGAGCGTGTCCGAACTGATCAAGCGCATCGCCTACCTGCAGGGGCGCATCCCCGATCCTCTCGAACGGGTGCAGGCGAAATCGGCCGAAGAGGAACTGGCTGAGGAGATCGCGCGGCAACGCGGTGTCGACGTACCGCTCGGCGACGCGGGCAAGCCGTCATGAGTGCCTGGCTGATTGCGAACATCGCGCCGCTGATGTTCTGCGGCCTGATCGTTACGCTGCTGATCGGCTTTCCCGTAGCGTTCTCGCTTGGAGCCGTAGGCATCCTGTTCGGGTTGCTCGGTATCTATCTCGGCCTGCTCGATACGTCACTCCTGCAGGCGCTGCCCGAGCGCGTGTTCGGCGTCATGTCGAACGATACGCTGCTCGCCGTGCCGTTCTTCACGTTCATGGGCCTGATCCTCGAACGGTCGGGAATGGCGGAAGATCTCCTCGACACGATCGGGCAGCTCTTCGGCACGCTGCGCGGCGGCCTCGCGTATGCGGTGATCTTCGTCGGTGCGCTGCTTGCCGCGACCACGGGCGTCGTCGCCGCGAGCGTGATATCGATGGGGCTGATCTCGCTGCCGATCATGCTGCGCTACGGCTACGACCGCCGGCTCGCGAGCGGAGTCATCGCCGCATCGGGGACGCTCGCCCAGATCATTCCGCCGTCGCTCGTGCTGATCATCATGGCCGACCAGCTCGGCCGCTCGGTAGGCGACATGTACGCGGGCGCGTTCATCCCCGGCCTCGTTCTCGCCGGGCTCTACGCCGTTTACACGCTCGGCACCACCATCGTGAAGCCGAACTGGGCGCCTGCACTGCCGGCCGAGGCGCGGACCCTTCGCGAGCCGGACGGCACGAGCGGCGTCCGCTCGCTCATCGTACTCGTCGTCATCGCGGCGATCTCCGCCGTCGTATATGCGAAGCTGCGAATGGCCGACTCCCCGCTCGATGAAACGCTGGTCATTGCGACGAGCGTCGGCACCGGCGTCGCTTTTTTCGCGGCCGTGCTGAATCGCGTGCTGAAGTTCAATCTGCTGTCGCGGATTGCCGAACGTGTCGTGTTCGTGCTGATCCCTCCGCTGGCGCTGATCTTCCTCGTGCTCGGCACGATCTTCCTTGGGGTGGCGACGCCGACCGAAGGCGGGGCCATGGGCGCAACGGGCGCGCTCATCATGGCCGTTGCGCGCCGGCGCCTGAGCTGGAAGCTGCTCCGTCAGGCGATGGACACGACCGCCAAGCTCTCGACGTTCGTCGTGTTCATTCTCGTCGGCGCACGCGTGTTCAGCCTGACGTTCTACGGGGTCAACGGCCACGTGTGGGTCGAACACCTCCTGACGAGCCTCCCGGGCGGTCAGCTGGGCTTCCTGATCGTCGTCAACATCCTCATCTTCCTGCTGGCGTTCTTCCTCGATTTCTTCGAGCTCTCGTTCATCATCATCCCGCTCGTCGGCCCCGTTGCCGACAAGCTCGGCATCGATCTCATCTGGTTCGGCGTGCTCCTCGGCGTGAACATGCAGACATCGTTCATGCACCCACCCTTCGGGTTCGCGCTCTTCTACCTGCGTAGCGTCGCGCCGGCCAAGGCGTATATGGACCGGGTGTCGAAGAGGATGATCGACGGGATCAGCACCGGTCAGATCTACTGGGGGGCGGTCCCCTTCGTGATGATCCAGGTGCTGATGATCGCGCTCGTCATTGCATTCCCGCAGATGGTCATGGTGTACAAGGCCGGCGAATCGAAGGTCGATCCCCGCCAGATCCAGATCATCGTGCCGGAGGAGGAGCCCGCCGGCGCGGGATCCCCTGATGCGGGCAAGGGTGGGGCATCGACACCCGGCGGACAGGAGCAGGAAGACGCCGAGAAGGCCATCGAGAAGGCGTTCGGCCCCGGGCCGGGCGAGCCGGAACAGAAGGGCGATACCAACGCGCCTGCACCCGACACGGCCCCTGCGGTTCCGGGGGCGCCTCCGGCTGCCGACGACGACCCCACCAAAGCGATGGAGCGCGCGCTACGCGAGCAGACGACGCAGCCCCCGAAGGATTCGCCGACACCGAAGTAAATCTGCGTTCGAAACGCGGGGACGTCCGGCTTCGCGCGATGAACGCGACAGTCAGGCGCTCGCTCTGACGAGCCAAAAACAAGAGCCCCGCCGAAGCGGGGCTCATGCGTTTCGTGGCGCAGCCCGCGGTTGCGAGTCGCGGTATCCGCTACGGGTCGCCGACCAGGTCAAACTCGCTACTTGCTGGTGGCTTTCTGCTGCTGCTGTTGCGACACGCGCGCCGTCGCGATCATGAAGTTGTCGAAACGGTTCTCGGACACCTGGAACCACGACACCTGGTCGGCACGGAACGCCTTCCACGGCTCGTAGATCTTCTTGAACTTTTCGTTCTTGCTCGCGATTTCCTCGTAGGTCTCCGACGTTGCCTTGTAGCAGGCCGCGAGGATTTCGTTCGAGAACGGCTGCAGCTTCACGCCCGCTGCGATCAGCTTCCGCAACGCGGGCGGATTGAGCGCGTCGTACTTGGCCATCATGTCGACGTTCGCTTCGTAGCACGCGCCTTCGAGGATCGCCTGGTAGTCCTTGGGCAGATCCTGGTAGGCCTTGATGTTGACGAACAGATCGAGCTCCGGCCCGCCTTCCCACCAGCCCGGGTAGTAGTAGTACTTCGCGACCTTGTACAGGCCGAGCTTCTCGTCGTCGTACGGCCCGACCCACTCGGCCGCGTCGATCGTGCCCTTTTCGAGCGCGGGATAGATGTCGCCGCCCGGGATCTGCTGAGGAATGACGCCGAGCTTCTGCAAAGGCAGGCCGCCCGTGCCGCCGATCCGCATCTTCAGTCCCTTGAAGTCCGCGGCCGTCTTGATTTCCTTCCGGAAAAAGCCGCCCATCTGCGCCCCGGTGTTGCCGGCCGGGAAGTTGATGATGTTGTAGTCCTTGAAGAAGTCGCGCACCAGTTGCAGCCCGCCGCCGTGATACATCCAGGCGTTCTGCTGACGGCAGTTCATGCCGAAGGGAATCGCGCACGCAAACGCGAAGGTCGGATCCTTGCCGAAGAAGTAGTACGGCGCCGTATGCGCGCATTGGATCGTCGCGTTCTGCACGGCGTCCACGACGCCGAACGCGGGAACGATCTCGCCGCCTGCGAACACCTGGATCTGAAACCTGTTGTTGGTCGCTGCGGCAACGCGCTTGCTGATCGTTTCGGCGCCCCCGAAGATCGTGTCGAGGCTCTTGGGGAAGCTCGATGCAAGACGCCATTTGACTTCCGGGGATGCCTGCGCAAACGCCGGCGCCGAGCCCGCTGCCAGGATTCCCGCCAGGCCGGTGTGCTTGATGAAGGAACGACGTTCCATCCTGTCTCCTCGCTTTAGTATGCCGGCGGTGCCGACGATCGGTTTCGCTGCGGTGCTCGCCCGAGCCCCGCCTCCTGCTTCATGCGGTCGCCCACACCGTTCAAGGGGGACGCCGACAAGCAAGCCCGCGATTCTAGCAGCGCCAGGCGGGAGGCTGGCTCGCCGCGCGGCATCCAGCAGAAAGGGCGGCAAGGCCGAGGTTCCGACCCACAACCCCACTTCACCGCGCGCAGCCTCCGCTCAACAACGATCGTTGGCGTCCGGCCGTTGACGCCATCAGGGCGCGAGCTTCCGCACGGCGTTGAACAGTGTCCAGGTCCAGCCCGTCTGCCGCTCGAGTATCTTCGTGAAGCGGATCAGATAGCGCGCGCTGCCCGTATCGAGCTCGATCATGCCGCCGGGCGTGAACCGGTCGTCGGGCCCGATGAGGCTCCGCTGCGACGCCTGGCGATTCTCCGGCGCGGCCGGCAGATAGATGCCGAAGAACGGACGATCGTAGTTGGCGCGCGCGGCCTGCTTCATTTCGACCGGCGCCGCCCAATTGCGCAACAGCACGCGCACGAGGCGCCGGGCAATGATCTCGACGCCGACCGTCATCTCGTCGACCTGCTGCCGTTGCATCCGGCGCACCACGCCAAGGATCCATACCCCCCCGTCGTCGATCGCCAGGAGCTCGCCAAGCTTGGCCGGCGCTTCCTTCGCCGGCGCCTGCAGCCGGCAACCGCTTTCGCTGCGGTCGACCATCTTCCAGCGCGTGCCGCGGACCCGGCGCTCGACGGACGCGGGATTGATGCCCGGATTGATCAGCGTAACTTCATCGAAGCTCGTCATCACGCCCGGTGTACGGGCCGCTTCGGGCAAGCGGTCCACTTCGGCGACCGCCCGGGTCAGCGCGTAGAGCCCGCTCACGACCCGCACGTGCTCGTCGGCCGATTGCCGCGACGCGCGCGGCGCATGCGCAATCGCCTCGGGACCGAACAGGGCGGCGAGTCGCATCAGCAAAAGACGCTGCTCCCGCGATGGCAGATCGCCGGCGGCGGGCGGCTCGTCGTCCGTCTCGGGCAACCAGCGCAACCGCTCGACGATACGCGTGTATACGGGTCCAGTATCGACGTACATCACGCGGCCACCAACCACGGGCTTGTCGCGGCGACGCAGTCCCTGCGCGCCCGTCAGATCCACGTAGAACCCTGCACCGTCGCTCACCGTTTGCGACAGTGCGAGCGTCGGCGCCCAATCCTCGAGCTGGTTCGCGACCCATTCGACCTGGTCCGGCGTGAAATTGCCCGAGTCGAGGCGCATCAGCAGGAGCATGTTGAGGTACACCTGCTCGACGAAGATGCCCGGCTTCGCGAACGATCCCGCCCCGAAGACCAGTTGCTCGCGCTGCCAGGAGCGCGCCCGCGCAAGCTCGTACACCTCGTGGAATTCGCGCCACTGCGCGGGTATCCAGTGGCTGTAGCGAAACAGCCGGAACTTGCCGTCCAGTCCCCTGTAATGCGCGAGCCGAACGAGCGCCCAGGGCAGGATCACTCGCCAGCGCCGATTCTCGGCATGGGGAAATCCCGCCTGGAGCGCAGCGTTGTATGCGCTGACGAAGCCTTTCACCAGATCGAACACCGCGTGCCACAAGCGTGATTCGACGGTCGAGCTCTTTTGATAATTGAGCGTGTACTGGCGCGTGAGGTCCCGGATGATCGGCTCGAGGCGGGCGTCGAGCTTCAGGAGCGCCTCCATCTGCGCCGCCGTCGCTTCGTGTCCACCCACGGGAAAGTTGGCGAGCAACTCGAGGGCCTGTCGCTGGATTTCCAGCACGTCGCCGACGGGCAGCCGCGCCATCCAGCGGCCGATCTGCGTTGAGTTGCGAAGCGGATCGTTGAGTCGGCGCAGCCAGTCGACGATCGGCTCGAGAGCGCTCACGAAGGACGCCCTGCTCAGCTTCCGGCGATCGTCATGCGCGAGATCAGCATCGACCCGATGTGCCGCGAGCCGCGGCGGTCCAGGTCGTTACCGAGCGCAACGATGTCCTGGAACATCTGCTTCAGGTTGCCTGCGATCGTGATTTCCTCGACCGGGTACGCGATCTCGCCGTTCTCGATCCAGAAGCCGGCGGCGCCCCGGGAATAATCGCCGGTTACCGGATTCACGCCCTGTCCCAGCTGTTCGGTCACGAATAAACCCGTGCCCATCCGGCGCATCAGTGCGCGCAGGTCTTCGGTTCCCGGAACGACCAGGTTGTGCGAACCGCCGGCGTTCCCCGTCGATTGCAGGCCGAGCTTGCGCGCCGAATAGCTGCCGAGAAAGTATCCCTGCACGACGCCATTGGCGACAACGGAACGCCGCTCGGTCGCCACGCCTTCATTGTCGAACGGCGCACTGCCGCGGCCGCGCGGCAGATGCGGCTCCTCGCGGATGTCGACGTGCGGCGCAAACACCTGGCGGCCAAGACAGTCGAGCAGGAACGACGACTTGCGATAGAGACTGCCGCCGGATACGGCGTGGACGAACGATCCGAGCAGATCGGCGGCTTCGGGCGCTTCGAACAGAACCGGACATTCGACGGTGCCTAGCTGACGCGCGCCGAGCCGGCGCACGGTCCGTTCCCCGGCAATGCGGCCCACTTCGGCGGGCGCGAGCAGATCGCCCGGCGCGCGGGCCGCCGTGTACCAGAAATCGCGCTGCATGCCGCCATCCGATTCGCCGATCACGGCGCAATCGATCGAATGACGCGAGCTGCGGTAGCCACCCGAGAAGCCGAGGGTGTTCGCGTAGACGAATTCGGACTCGCCGCGCGAAACGCTTGCGCCCTCGCTGTTTGCGAGGCGCGCATCGACGGCCAGCGCCGACGCCTCGGTCTCCTGGCCGATCGCGATGGCGTCGTCGACCGACAGATCCCACGGATGATAGAGATCGAGATCGGGCCACGCGCGCGCGAGACGATCGGGATCCGCGAGACCGGCGCACGGGTCTTCGGCGGTATAACGCGCAATTGCGAGCGCCTTGTCCACCGTTGCGCGAATCGACTCGTCGGAGAAATCCGCGGTGCTCGCGTGGCCTCGCCGCGCACCGACATAGACAGTAACGCCGACACCCTTGTCGCGGTTGTAGGCAATCGTCTCGACCTCGCCCTTGCGCACGGTAACGCTCTGGCCAACGGCCTGTGACACCTCGGTCTCGGCAGCGGTCGCGCCGCCCGCGCGGGCGGCGTCGAGCACCGCAGCCGCAGCGCGTTCCAGCGTCGCCGTCGATACGGGAAAGTGTGAAGTTCCGTCGCCTAAACGCGGACGCAATGGCGTCGCCGAGGCGAGCGCGGGTTGAGCGGTTGCCGTCATCGATCAATGCAAAGGGGAGCGTCGGCTATCATAACAAACGGTCCCGTTGCCGACTCGTGCAACCGCCGTGCGTCAGAGTGCGCGGCAGAGTGCCGATACGGCGGCGCCTCCGTTCTGCCGATCTGGTGCCCGCGATTCCTCCGCCGACCTCCATGCGCGCCCGCGACGCTTCGCCCAAAGAGAACGAGGCGCTCGAACCGCCATCGAAGACCCGGCGCAAGCAGGAAATGCATGCGTTGCAGGACCTCGGCGAGGCGCTGGTTGCACTCGATCCCCAACGGCTCGCCTCGCTCGATCTGCCCGAGCGGCTCGCCGATGCGATCAAGCTCGCACGGACCGTCACACGACACGAGGCGCGAAGGCGTCAGCTCCAGTACATCGGTCGGCTGATGCGCGACGTGGATGCCGAACCGGTGCGCGCGGCGCTGCTCCAATGGTCCCAGGGATCGAAGCGCGAGCGTGCTCGCTTCGCGCTCCTCGAGCGCTGGCGCGATCGCGTGCTGCAAGAGGCGGACGGCGTGCAGGCGTTCGCCGACGCCTATCCGCTCGCGCAGCGCGACGTTCTGGCGCGGCTCGCAGCGGATGCGCGCGACGAGCGCGCGCGCGGCGGGCCGCCGCATAAATCGCGCGCCCTTTTCCGGGAATTGAAACGCATCATCGACGATGCGCCCGGCGAGGATTGAGCACCGGGTGCGGACTTGAGCGCCGCCGCCCACCGTACCCCATCAAACGCCACCGCTAACGTACCCAATGAATCCGCCGCCTTGCGTACCGATAGAACGCCACCGTCTACCGTGCCTCGTTGAGCGCCGCCGCCTACCGTACCGATTGAGCGCCGCCGCCTATCGTAGCCATTGAAACGCCACGCCCACCGCACCCAATCGACCGACGCCACCCGTACCCAATCGACCGCACGAGCAATGCCATGTCCGATCTCGCCCTCAACATTGGCCTCGTTTCCATCTCGGATCGCGCATCGGCGGGCGTTTACGCCGATCAAGGCTTGCCCGGATTGACCGAGTGGTTCGCGGCGGCGCTCACGACGCCGCACCGCTTCGAGACGCGTCTCATTCCCGACGAGCAGCCGGTCATCGAGCGGACGCTGATCGAACTCGTCGACACTGTCGGATGCGATCTCGTGCTGACCACGGGTGGAACGGGGCCCGCGCCTCGTGATGTCACGCCCGAGGCCACGCTTTCGGTCGCACACAAGGTGCTGCCCGGATTCGGCGAACAGATGCGCCAGGTCAGCCTGCGCTACGTACCCACGGCGATCCTGTCTCGCCAGATGGGCGTCGTGCGCGGCCGCGCACTGATCCTCAACCTTCCCGGCCAGCCGAAAGCAATCAAGGAAACGCTCGACGGCATCTTCCCCGCGGTCCCGTACTGCCTCGACCTGATCGGCGGGCCCTACGTCGAAACACGCGAGGACGTGTGCAAGGTGTTCCGGCCGAAGTCCGCGATTCGCCCGCCGCGGCAAGCCTGACGCAAGCTCACGCGCCTCGCCGTGATTCCTTGGCGGCGTAGGCACCGCCCCCGAGAAGCGCGAGCGCAGCGGCTGCGACAGCGAGAAAGACCGGGTATTCCCAACCGCCGTCGGGATTCGTGAAAGCCCAGCCGTTCCGGAAATGCACGGTGGATGCAACGAACAGTTCGATGGCAACCAGCGCGGCGACCCAGCGCGTCCACAGGCCGACGACGAGCATCACGCCCGCGATGATTTCGAAGGCCATCACCGGATAGGCCATCCATCCGGCAAAGCCGATCGACGTGAAGAACTGGGCTGTGCCGGCCGGCGTGAACACGAAGAGCTTCGTGAGCCCGTGCGCGAGGAACATCACGCCGAGGGCGAGGCGAAGCAGGAGCGCTGCGTAAGGCGCGGTGCGCGTGTCGATCATCGATTTCTGCAGGTTCTTCCGCGTCGCACCTGGCAACTATACCTGTGCGTCGACGTTCAGCCTTTGAAGCCTGGCATCGAATGCGGTCAGTCGAGCGCCAGCGCGCGCACACGCCGCGACGCGACGATCTCGCCGCGCACGAACTTTTCGTGATTGCCCTCGATGGCCTGGGGCTCGTAGAGGTAATTGACCATCAGCCCGAGCGACTCCCGCAGAGCCTTCTTCGAGCCATCCGCGAGCCAATTGATTCGCTCCAGTTTCGCGCCATTGTTCAGGTGGAATCGTTGCACCGGGTCCGCGGCCGAATCCACACCGCTCGCAGGCCGCAGCAAGTATGTCGCGCACAGGCTCGTCAACGGCTCCTCGAGCGCGGGCAGGCGCGCTCTCACGTTGTCGGCATCGCCTGCGAGCTTGAAGATATCCGTTCCCAGGTGCGTTGCCACCGCTTTCAGCGCGCGCGCAAACGCGTCCGACCGCTCGCCCATGTCTGCCTTCAGCAACGGCGCGAGCCACGCGGTGAAAGCCGGAACGGGCGAGAGCGTGCAAAACGCCTTGAGTCGCGGAAACTCGTGCGAAAGCACCTCCAGCACATTCTTGATCAGGAAATTGCCGAGTGACACGCCGCGCAGACCCGGCTGGCAATTGCTGATCGAATAGAAAACGGCGGTCGTGGCGCGCGCGGGATCGCCGGCCGCGGCCTGCACGTCGAGCAAACGCTCGACCCGATCGGCCATGTCATCCGTAAGCGCGACCTCGACAAAGATGAGCGGCTCGTCGGGCAGCGCCGGATGGAAGAACGCGAAGCAACGGCGATCGGCTTGCAGGCGGCGCCGCAGGTCCTCCCACCCCCGGATCTCGTGGACCGCCTCGTGCTCGATGATCTGCTCGAGCAGATAGGCAGGACTTCGCCAGTCGACCCGCACGATCTGGAGGAATCCGGGGTTGAACCAGGAGGACAGCAGGTGCCGGAAATCGGCGTCGATCGCCTCGAAGTCGGCCCGCTCCATCTTGAGTTCGAGCAGGCGTTCGCGCATGTGCAGGATCGTCGCGGTTCCGTTCGGCGCGCGGTTCAGCCGTCGCAGCAGTTCCTGGCGTGGCGGCTCGGCGACCGTGCTCAAACGGAGCAGGTTCGCCGCCGACTGCTCCGCCGCATACGCCTGCGACGCGGCGAGCACCTGCACCGGATCGGGCGAAAACTCGGCGAGCAACGCAGCGAGAAACCGGCCCTGATCGCGTCGATCGAGTTCCCGGTACAAGTCGAGCGTGACCTTGGCGAGCGATACGCCGGCCGCTTCGCCGCGTTCGGACAGCAGGCTGTTGCAACTCGCAACCAGGCGCCGTACGGCGAGTCCGTCGCGCGCGAACGCCGTGGCGCGCTTCTGCACGGATTCGAACATGCGGCTCATGAACGGAACGAAAGAGGACGCATGCAGGAAGTATAGGTCGCTCCGCGCGCTACCATGGTGCCATGACGTCACAGGCACGATCCAACCAGCCTCCGCCTTTCGAAGGTCGCAACCTCTTCGACATCGATCCCGCGCTGCGCGCAGTCGTGGATGTAGCCGCTCCATGGGCAACGTCCGAATTGCGGCAATGGGGCGACTGGCTAGGCTCGGAAGCGACCTACGCGCTCGCGGATGCCGCCAACCGCAACCCACCGCAATTGCGGACGCACGACCGCACCGGCGAGCGCATCGACAGCGTGTCGTTCCATCCGGCATGGCACGAGCTGATGCGGCGAGCGATGGCCGCGGGCGAGCACTGCGCACCCTGGCGGACACCGCAAGCGGGCGCGCAAGTCGCGCGCGCGGCGATGTACTACCTGCATGCGCAGGTGGAGAACGGAACGCAGTGTCCTTTGACGATGACGTATGCGAGCGTCCCCGTTCTCACGCGTCACGCATCCTCTTTACACGGCGCGCTCGATGTCTGGCTCGCCCGCATCATGAGCGACGTCTATGATCCGCGCCCGCTTGCGGTGACGGAAAAGCGGTCGGCGCTGATCGGCATGGGCATGACCGAGCGCCAGGGCGGATCGGACGTGCGCGCCAACGTCACGCGCGCCGTGCCCGGCCGCGACGGCACGTGGCGCATCACCGGGCACAAGTGGTTCTTTTCCGCGCCGCAGTGCGACGCGCATCTCGTGCTCGCGCAGACCGACGCGGGCCTGGGGTGCTTCCTGATGCCTCGGATCCAGCCCGACGGTTGCCGCAACACGATTCGAGTGGATCGCCTGAAGGACAAGGTGGGCAACCGGTCGAACGCTTCCGCGGAAGTGCAATTCGATGACGCGTTCGCGTCTTTCCAGCACAGTGGGATCCGAAGCTTGGAATTCACGTGACTTGAAGTCGCGGC